>JGI12316J15310_10000015_pt38 | contig 334173 bp, 258 predicted proteins | sample MarCyaLeptolynsp_FD_15310 | JGI IMG/M metagenome (IMG submission 15310)
GTTCCGAGATCTCCACCTCTGGCAACTGCAAAATGGTTTCCATCTCATCGCTTGAATTCAGTGGCAAGTGGGTTTCCATATCCCCATCCCCATCAGATATTGCCATCTCCGGCAATTGCAAAACAGCTTCCATCCCAGCCTCTTTTTGACCGGAAGCAATGGTAGAAGGATGTAAGGATTGCAAGAAAAGATCGTCAATATCCAGATCTGGAAGTGTTTCCATCTCAAAGTCGCCAGCCAAATCAGCCTCAAGATCGTTAAGATCAGCCAACGCCAAATCTTCCAGATTCAAACCCGACTGTTCCCTATCCTCTTTGAGATCAGACAACCTTTGCAAAGGCACTGTCTGTTCTCCTAATTCCGAAGGAGGAGGGGTTAGCTCTGTCCCAGGGTATGGCAGATCCAGAGAAGCCAAATTATCTTCTGTAGACTGACCAGGATCCAATGCCTCCTTGGGTGGAGAAGGCAAAGACTGTCCATCAGCACGTTCCGCTGCTTCAAACTTGGAGATTGATTTGCCAAATGACAACTGATTAGGTAAAGGACTACCCATCGCAGCTGGAGCAGCATCGGCACCGGTAGAGGAAGCTATTTCAGGAAAATTGAGAGAGGCCTGTACGTAAGAAGAAGCCTCAATCCCTAGCTGTTGAGCCAGATGATTCACCAAGGCTGTAAACATAACCTCACCTTGTTGTCCCAGATTATGCATCTTCTCCAATCCTCTGGCCAGGGAGTCCTGGTAACCCTGGATATTTCTCTGGAGAGTCTCGAACATCACCCCCGCATTAGCATCAAGATTCATTAACAAGCGATCGGACTGGTTTTGCAACATTCGTAGTTGCTCTAACCGTTCTTTGGGGTGGAGCAGTGGCGAAGATAGCTCTCCAACTATCGGATTTGAGTCTGCTTCTGCATTCAACAGTTGAGTTTCAAAACTGGAAAGCGAACGAGCGAGTTGCTCGCCTAAACTTTCCTGCAGCTGCTCCATCAGTCCTTGCAAAAAATTATCGATTATCTGTTGTTGATTTGTTGGCTTCTGGCTCTCAGAATATTTCTGGTATTTGACTTCTAGCTGTTTGATTTCCTCAACTAAACTATCTCGTCGCTGATATAACGCTTCCAAATCTGTATGCAAGGATTGGATTAAATTGATGCGGAGCGAGTCAACTTCACTCTCGATCGCCTGGAAAATTTCTCGGGCCGCTTGCTGTTGGCTAGCCTCATCAGGAGGATGAATCTTTGCATGGGCTTGAGGAGCACTTGCGAAGGTAGATGCTTCATCTAGCAGAGACAGATTTTCCTCTATGCCGACCTTTTCTTCGTGTGTTTCCAGAGCAATCCGTTGATGAAGAGTGCCGAGGTAGCTGCGAACTCGTTCTACAACCTGCCGCTGTCGCTCTACATCTTCAGTTGTAGCCCAAGACAAACGAGGACTGGGTTTGAGAAGCACCCTGTCAATTTCGGCAATCAACGCTTGAATTTGATCCTTGTGCGCAGTCACGATGGAACCCTTCAGATTGAGAACTTCGCAGGTAGGGGGGAAGAGAACTATATAGCTGTCCCCAATGCTATTCCAATATATATAATGTTAGATTCTCCAAGCAAAAGACTCCAATTGAGTTCCAAGCATTTCCAATATGCCTGACCTTCCCCGTACCACTGATATTGACCTAAATTAACGAGCAAACCCCCTGACAACTTCGGTACGTAAAGTACAACAATGGTAATCCAAGAGGATTGCAAGACGGATGATGTCTTGCTGCACAAAGTGTATGCTAGGAACAGTGAAAATTCATAGGATAAGATGAAGGTCTCAAGTCTAAAGCCTTAGATAGGAGTTCTTCTATCTCATGAATTAGCATTCTGTATTGGGTTGTAATAGGATGTGGGAGCATCTAACTGGAGCTTTCGAGACCTCTAATCTATTGTTATTGAGTGTTATCGATCGATTTTACAGATGAGTAGATTCGGTTGTGGCAGAGTAACTCGTTCGTTACACTATAGCGCTACTATAGCTGTTGCAAGTGTTATGTGCTATGTCTGGGCATTTGAATCATAGATTTCTTAGAGTCTTCCGTTTGCAAGGTATTGTTATATTGTCATTTGTCAATGCTAGTGCCACCTAATAAACTTACGTGAGTTGGATGTTTCTAGCAAAATTTTTCTAGTTGGCCCGGAATTAGCAGGGCTTTCTAGTTTCTGTAATCGCAGTGTTTATACATGATGGCCTCATGGAAGACCGACACAGCAACCGCGAGACCCACCACGTTAATCTTGATATATTGATTCGCTCCGCCCCTTTTTTTCAGGGATTACCGGAAGCTGCTTTGGAAAAAGCTGTTGTTCATGTTGTCACGCGTAACCATCCAGCCAATCAAGTCATTTTGCTTGAGAATGATTGGGGGAGTTCTGTCTACTTTATTCTGGATGGTTGGGTGAAGATTCGCACTTATAACCTAGATGGCAAAGAGGTAACCCTTAACATCTTAGGGACTGGCGAAGTCTTTGGTGAAATGGCTTCGCTGGATGAGGTGCCCCGATCGACAGATGTGATCACCTTGGCCCCGACTGTAATTGGCAATATGCCTGCTCAAGATTTTGTTCAGTTGATTCATACAGAGCCAATGGCAGGGGTTCGTTTGGCCCAGCTGATGGCAAAGCGCTTGCGGCAGGTTAATCGCCGGTTACGCTTGCGGGAATCGGATAGCATGTCACGGGTGGCAGACACTTTATTGTTTCTGGCAGAAGGCCAAGGAAAGCAAAGTCAGAAGGGGACTGAGATTCCAAATTTACCTCATCGAGAAATCAGCAGCCTCAGCGGTTTGGCACGGGAAACTGTGACACGGGTGCTGACAAAGCTAGAGAAAAAGGGATTGATCAAACGCGATAGCGAAATCCTTTGTATTCCTGATATTTCTTCTTTAGAGCGTTTAATTGTGTAAGGCAGTAATCATCTATGGCAGCACCATGAATGAAACTGGGGAAGGGGAGAGCAATTTTACTTTTTGCCGATTTTTTGTTGGCCAGAATTAAAATCCCATGTCGGGAATGCCCGCTAACTGATACCGCTGGCTAGCGGGCATTGAGTTTCAAAATGGACAGGGTCGACCTATACTTTTAATTTTTCCGCAATCCGTTGCATAGCTTCTTCGACATTTTCTCGACTATTAAATGCTGAAATGCGGAAGTATCCTTCACCGGCTGCGCCAAATCCAGAGCCGGGTGTTCCCACAACGTGGGCAGTTGTCAACAACCGATCGAAGAAATCCCAGCTGGTCAACTGATCGGGGGTTTTGACCCAGACATAGGGAGCATTGATACCACCATAAACTGTTAATCCGGCTGCCATCAGCTGCTGACGAATGATTTTTGCGTTTTCTAGATAGAAATTGACAAGGGTTTTGACTTGGGTTTGCCCTGAGTCTGAATAGACAGCTTCTGCCCCTCGTTGAACAATGTAGGAGACACCATTGAACTTGGTGGATTGTCGGCGATTCCACAATTTCCAGAGTTCTATATCTGAACCATCGGCTGCTTTCGCTGTCAGGTTTTTCGGGACGATTGTCAAAGCACAGCGAGTCCCTGTAAAGCCTGCATTTTTTGAGAAGGAGCGGAATTCGATGGCACATTCCCGGGATCCCTCAATTTCATAGATGGAGTGGGGAATATCAGGATCGGTTATAAATGCTTCGTAGGCAGCATCGAAGAAGATGATGGAGTTGTTGGATCGGGCGTAGTTTACCCAGGATGCGAGGTTTTCTTTGCTGGTGGTTGCGCCGGTGGGATTGTTGGGGAAGCAGAGGTAAATTAAGTCGACTTTTTGAGAGGGGATCGCGGCAGTGAATTGATTCTCTGCTGTAATAGGTAAATAGACTAGACCTTCGTATTCACCTGTGGCAGTCACTGGCCCCGTGTGGCCTGCCATAACATTGGTGTCTACGTAGACTGGATAAACTGGATCGGTTACTGCAATGGTGTTGTTGCTGCCGAAGATGTCGAGGATGTTGCCTGTGTCGCATTTGGAGCCATCGGAGATGAAGATTTCATCTGGGTCTATCTGGCAACCCCGGGCCTGGAAGTTGACAGTCGAGATTTTTTCTCGCAACCAAGCATAGCCTTGTTCAGGACCGTAGCCCTTGAAGGTGGCGCGATTTCCCATCTCGCGAACTGCCTGAATCATTGCGTCACGGCAGGCTTCTGGCAAAGGTTCAGTGACATCACCAATACCTAACTTGATTAACTTTGCGCCAGGGTTTGCTTCTGCAAAGGCGTTGACTCGTCGGGCAATTTCAGGAAATAGGTACCCTGCTTTGAGTTTGAGATAGTTGTTGTTGATTGTTGCCATAGTGGATCGCTAGGAACGCCGTAAACCAGCTTACTGCCAACTGTTACATTCTGCTTCCTATGTCAGTTGCGATCGCAGTTTATGTCAGGATCTCAGATTAATTCACTTTACAAAGAACTGATTTACAGTGAGCATCCCAATGCCATGTGCTATGCATTGCTGACAGCTCAAGGGTAAATTGCTTGACGGAGCTTTGATGATGACAAGGAGAGTTGGATAATGCCTATTCCCGTGACCTGTGATTGTGGAAAGCTGTATAAGCTAAAGGATGAGTTGGCAGGCAAGGTACTGAAATGTCCCCAATGCGGTGCCCCACTCCAGGTGGGCCAGCCACAGGGAAATCGATCTGAGAACAACAGTTCCGAGCTGGCGCTGGGTGAAAATCTGGTTGGCAAACGGCAATCCCTTCGGTCGCCCTCGCTCCATCCCGTCTTTAACCGGGACAAGTTTCTTCTGCGTCAAAAAATCCTGACTATTTCTGAGAAGTATGATGTTTGTGATGAAGAGGGTAATCCGATTCTCTATATTGAACGGCCTGCTCATTTTATCCGAAATTTAGGGGCTACCTTCACAGGTCTCATTGCGGGGATTTTGGCGGGCAGTTTGTTTTTTGGCCTGAGTGCGATCGCATCTGAGCCGCTAGTCCCATTGCTCGTTCTGCTGGGATTTATGGCGTTTTCTGCCGTCACTTTTGTGGTAACTGTTCTGCTCTATAAAAAGCGACATGTGACGATTTATCGCGATCGCAGCAAGCAAGAGCCATTGCTAAAAGTATTTCAAGCCAAGAAAGTTGAGATCCTGAGAGCAACATTTGTGGTGAAAGACATGACTGGCGAATTGGCAACATTCAGCAAAAATTACCTCTATGATTTCATCCGCAAACACTGGCATTGCTATGCGCCTGATGGCTCCTTAATTTGCATTGCTAAAGAAGATTCAATCATATTGTCGATATTGCGACGTCTTCTGGGGAATTTCTATGGAATTCTACGAACCAACTTCATTATTGTTCAAGGCAATAGCGATAACGTGATTGGGGAGTTCAACCGCAAGTTTACCCTTTTCGATCGCTACGTGCTCGATATGAGCGCCGATCCGCAACGCGCCCTCGATCGCAGGATTGCGATCGCATTGGGAGTCATGCTTGATACTGGGGAACGACGTTAATCTGGGACAATACGTTGTGTCGGTCAACGATAAACAATTCAGTATATTTTGGCACAAAACTGAAGTCCGCACGCTCAAAAACCCTAATTCTATGAGAACTGCCCTGATGTCAAATCTGCCTGGTTTCTCTAGCGCAAGATCCCTGCTATCTGACAAAATGCATCCCAGCAAATTACTGAGGATGACAACAGTTCAGTGAATACAAAGTTTATAAAACTTTTGGATTTTGATTTTTGAATTAATATCAAAAATATATAACCATTTAGAGGACTACTTTTGCAGTTGAATGCAAAACATGCTGTGTTTGACAGATGCCCCACAGAATAGATATAATGGAAAGTCTGTGAAAGTCTACGAATTAAGAGGTATTACGCCCTGTAACCTATGCCCACTATCCAACAACTCATCCGCGACGAGCGTCAGAAAATCCTCAAGAAAACCAAATCCCCTGCGCTCAAAAATTGTCCCCAACGTCGGGGTGTGTGTACCAGAGTCTACACAACAACTCCCAAAAAACCCAATTCTGCCCTCCGAAAAGTTGCGAGGGTTCGCCTTACTTCTGGGTTTGAAGTTACAGCCTATATCCCAGGGATTGGTCACAACTTGCAAGAGCACTCGGTCGTTATGATACGGGGGGGGCGGGTAAAAGATTTGCCAGGCGTCAGATACCACATTATTCGAGGGACGCTCGATACTGCAGGAGTAAAAGACCGTCGTCAAGGCCGCTCTAAATATGGAGCAAAACGGCCTAAGTAGTTTCGGTTGCAAACTCCTCCTGCTGAACAAACACAAACCGAGGGTTTTAGTGTTGACAAAGAGCAGTCCAAGCTGAAATAACGGCCCTAAAGAAAAACTCTGCTGCTCTGTTCGGTTTTATGTTCTGGCTTGACAGATTAGCCTAGAAAGTGTTAATCATACTAAGCTTGAGCAGCTATGTGTCGATATGAGAAGCTTCAGTTCCTGGGGTATAGCCACAGCAGGCTGCAGTCTCAGCTATGCTGATATAGGGTTTCTATTGCTTCTCTCCCCAGGGCATATTTTTAATAATGAAAAGCCCCACAACTATATAGCTTTGCTGCTTTCGTGGTTCAGGTATGTTCAAGCCTTCCCAGAGTTCAAAATCAAACAGTTTCCAAACCAGGAGACTCCGGATACCAGTTGGCTAGATGCATTGCAAAAGCCTGGATCGTTCTTTTGAAAGAATTCTCTTCTCGACAATCGGTTTAGTTCTTAACCTTACAAATTCTGACACGTTTTCAAAGGTCTCCTATGTCTCGTCGTACTGTTATCCAAAAGCGTCCTATTCCGTCCGATCCTGTTTACAATAGTCGTCTTGTAACTATGATGGTGCGGCGCATTATGAAGAGTGGCAAAAAGTCTCTTGCCAGTCGGATTGTCTACGATGCTTTTAAAACAATTGAAGAGCGAACTGGTTCAGATCCCCTGGAAACCTTTGAAAAGGCCGTACGCAATGTAACACCTCTAGTAGAAGTTAAAGCGCGTCGGGTCGGAGGGGCAACCTATCAGGTGCCAATGGAAGTTCGTTCGGATCGAGGAACCGCTCTGGCGCTTCGTTGGTTAATCCAGTTCGCTCGGCAGCGTTCGGGCCGCACAATGGTAAACAAGCTGGCGAATGAACTGATGGATGCTGCCAATGAGACAGGTAGTGCGATTAGGAAACGGGAAGAAACTCATCGGATGGCAGAAGCCAACAAGGCCTTTGCCCATTACCGTTACTAGATTCCTTTGCACCATTTACTCTTTTATCGATCGAGTATTGCTAATCTCTAACCTGATTTCTGAAAGAGGCGCTTCTGGGACACAAGATGTAACAGAAGAGTATAGAATCTTAACAGAGAGTAAAAAACACTAGGCCTTACAGCAGGCATGAAGGAGGTAGCTGTGGCACGTACGACCCCGCTCGCAAGGATTCGCAATATCGGCATTGCAGCCCACATTGATGCGGGCAAAACAACAACAACAGAACGAATCTTGTTTTACTCCGGTGTGGTTCACAAATTGGGTGAAGTCCATGAAGGAACTGCTGTCACCGATTGGATGGCGCAGGAGCGGGAGCGGGGAATTACCATCACCGCTGCAGCGATTAGTACCTCTTGGAGAGAGCACCAGATCAATATTATTGATACTCCTGGTCACGTCGATTTCACAATTGAGGTAGAACGCTCGATGCGCGTTCTGGATGGTGTCATTGCTGTGTTTTGCTCTGTGGGTGGCGTTCAGCCCCAGTCAGAAACAGTCTGGCGTCAGGCCGATCGCTATGAAGTCCCTCGCATGGTATTCGTCAATAAGATGGATCGAACTGGGGCAGATTTTTTTAAGGTATATGACCAGATTCGCGATCGCATGCGCACCAACGCCGTCGCAATCCAGGTTCCCATTGGCAGTGAAGCTAACTTCCATGGCATTGTCGATCTTGTGAGAATGCGCGCCAAGCTTTACACCAACGATCTGGGTACTGACATTGAAGATGTCGAGATTCCTGAAGAAGTGCAAGAGCTGGTAGAAGAATATCGTGCCAAGTTGATTGAAGCAGTTGCTGAGACTGATGATGTTCTCACCGAAAAGTATCTCGAAGGAGAAGAGCTGACTGAAGAAGAAATTCGAACTGCATTGCGCAAAGGCACGGTCGCAGGTACCATTATTCCGGTTCTTTGCGGTTCTGCCTTCAAAAATCGGGGTGTTCAGATGCTTCTGGATGCAGTAGTCGATTACCTGCCCGCCCCCACTGAAGTCCCTGCGATCCAGGGGATCCTTCCAGATGGCAGCACCGAAGCCCGTCAGGCCAGCGATGAAGAACCGCTCTCTGCCCTAGCCTTCAAAATCGCAGCCGATCCCTACGGTCGCTTGACATTTCTGCGAGTATACTCAGGGATTCTGAAAAAGGGAAGCTATGTCCTGAATTCAACGAAGGACCAGAAAGAACGGATTTCCCGCTTGATCGTTTTAAAGGCTAACGATCGCATTGAAGTGGATGAAATTCGGGCTGGAGGCCTGGGAGCCGCCATTGGTTTGAAAGGAACATTTACTGGCGACACGATTTGTGACGAAGCATCTCCCATCGTTCTGGAGTCTCTCTTCATTCCCGAGCCTGTAATATCAGTCGCAGTTGAACCGAAAACCAAGCAAGATATGGAGAAGTTGTCCAAAGCCCTCCAATCTTTGTCCGAGGAAGATCCAACTTTCCGTGTCAGTGCAGATTCTGAGACTAATCAAACTGTGATTGCAGGAATGGGCGAACTCCATCTGGAGATCCTTGTAGATCGGATGCTGAGGGAATTCAAAGTAGAAGCTAATATTGGTGCACCTCAGGTTGCTTATCGAGAAACGATTCGCAAGGCAGTCACTGCTGAAGGCAAATTTATTCGTCAGAGCGGCGGTAAAGGCCAGTACGGTCATGTTGAAATTGAACTGGAGCCAGCCGAAACAGGTAGCGGCTTCGAATTCGTCTCCAAGATTGTTGGTGGTGCTATTCCCAAAGAATACATTCCTGCAGCTGAACAGGGGATGAGAGAAGCTTGCGAATCCGGTATCCTGGCAGGATATCCAGTGATCGATCTCAAGGTAACCCTCGTCGACGGGTCTTATCACGATGTAGACTCCTCAGAAATGGCCTTTAAGATTGCCGGTTCAATGGCGATGAAGAATGCTGTCCTCAAAGCTGCTCCTGTTCTTTTGGAACCAATCATGAAAGTCGATGTTGAAGTCCCCGAAGATTTCCTCGGCGATGTGATGGGAGATCTGAATTCCCGCAGAGGTCAGATTGAGGGCATGGGTTCTGAAGAAGGTGTTGCTAAGGTGGGTGCTAAAGTCCCTCTGGCAACCATGTTTGGCTACGCCACCGATATCCGGTCTAAAACCCAGGGTCGGGGGATCTTCTCAATGGAGTTTGGCCACTACGATGAGGTGCCTCGCAATGTGGCTGAAACGATTGTTGCTAAAAGCAAAGGGAACGCATAATCAGGAAGAGGAAAAGATAATTCATGGCACGCGCAAAGTTTGAACGAAACAAACCCCACGTCAACATCGGCACAATTGGCCACGTTGATCATGGCAAAACCACTCTGACTGCTGCTATTACCATGTCCCTGGCAGCGCAAGGAAAGGCAAAGGTCAGGAGCTACGAGGACATTGATGCCGCTCCGGAAGAGAAGGCTCGGGGGATTACCATCAACACCGCTCATGTTGAATATGAAACTGACAATCGGCACTATGCTCATGTGGACTGTCCGGGTCATGCTGACTATGTGAAGAACATGATCACGGGAGCGGCTCAGATGGATGGTGCCATTCTGGTCGTTTCGGCTGCAGATGGTCCGATGCCGCAAACGAAAGAACACATTCTCCTGGCCCGACAGGTTGGGGTTCCTAACATGGTTGTTTTCCTGAACAAGGAAGATCAGGTAGACGATGAAGAACTGGTGGAACTGGTGGAACTGGAAGTCAGGGAGCTGTTGAGCGAATATGATTTTGATGGTGAGAACATTCCCATTGTCATCGGTTCTGCTTTGCAGGCCGTGGAAAAGTTGACTGCGGCTCCCGAGACTGCCAAGGGAGATGATGAGTGGGTGGACAAAATCCTCAAGCTGATGGATGAAGTCGATAGTTATATTCCCACCCCAGAGCGGGATGTTGATAAACCCTTCTTGATGGCAGTGGAAGATGTCTTCTCAATTACTGGTCGAGGTACAGTTGCGACCGGTCGGATTGAGCGTGGCAAGATTAAAGTTGGTGAAACCGTTGAATTGGTTGGTATTCGCGATACGCGAAGCACCACAGTGACAGGGGTCGAAATGTTCCAGAAAATCCTGGATGAAGGGATGGCGGGTGACAATGTTGGCGTACTGTTGCGAGGGATTGCCAAGGACGATGTCGAGCGTGGTATGGTGATTGCCAAACCGGGTTCAATCACCCCCCATACGAAATTCGAATCTGAAGTTTATGTCCTCAAAAAAGATGAAGGTGGGCGTCATACGCCTTTCTTCTCTGGTTACCGGCCCCAATTTTATGTTCGGACGACGGATGTAACTGGTACCATCAGTGCATTTACTGCAGATGATGGCAGTGTAGCCGAGATGGTAATGCCTGGCGATCGCATCAAGATGACGGTAGAGCTAATCAACCCGATTGCGGTTGAAAAGGGAATGCGCTTTGCGATCCGTGAAGGGGGGCGAACTATTGGTTCAGGGGTTGTAGCGAAAATCCTTGAGTAGCCTGATTTCAGCTTTTCAAGGAGCAGAAAGGCGACTGCTTTTCTGCTCCTTATGTGTCTGCTTTCAGTTAGACTGAAACATTTGGGACAGGGAAGTCGTTATTTTATTTTTTAGATTGTCAGCCTCTAAGAATAATCAACAACGAGCGATTAATTGATTGACTTTTGCTCAACTGCCCTCCCAAAATTGAAAATTTGTTAGAACCTGGACAATTTGACATGGCAACGATTCAACAGCAAAAAATCCGCATTCGCCTGAAAGCATTTGACCGTCGTTTGCTGGATGCTTCCTGTGAGAAAATTGTGGATACGGCTAACCGTACAGGGGCAACTGCAATCGGACCTATTCCTTTACCCACCCGGCGTAAAATTTATTGTTTGTTGCGCTCGCCGCACGTTGATAAGGATTCGAGAGAGCACTTCGAAACCCGTACTCATCGGCGCATTATTGATATCTATCAACCTTCTTCGAAGTCAATTGACGCCCTGATGAAGCTCGATTTGCCTGCGGGGGTAGATATCGAAGTTAAACTTTCGAGATAAATTAGAGAATGGGTATCTCAACCGGATGTTGTCCGCTATTGAGATGCAAAATGGCAGGTTTATATTACGTTGCTCCAATTTAGCGGTCAAAGGTTAGCGATCGCAGCTCGTTCGATACCGGTTGCACTGGATTGCTGCAGAGTTGTATTCAAAAGCTTCACTATTGCAATTCTTGGAAATAAATCCGCTAAAGTAGGAAGAGAAGCGCAGTTACCATTTTGACTAAGGAACAATGGCATCCTCTTCTTCTATTGCTGTTCGCGAACTTCCCCTGTTTCCACTTCCTGAAGTGGTATTGTTCCCAGGGCGACCCTTACCTTTGCACATCTTTGAGTTCCGTTACCGGATCATGGCCAATACGGTGTTGGAGAGCGATAGGCGTTTTGGAATATTGATGGTCGATCCAATTCAGGGACAAATTGCCTCAGTGGGTTGCTGTGCAGAAATTATTCGTTTCCAGCGTTTGCCTGACGATCGGATGAAGATGTTAACTTTGGGGCAACAAAGGTTCCGGGTATTGGAATATATTCGGGAAAAGCCTTATCGAGTGGGTTTGGTAGAATGGATTGAAGATCGTCCACCAATACAAGATCTCCATTCGATGGCTGAAGAAGTTGGACAACTGCTGAAAGATGTTGTGCGTCTTTCAGCAAAGTTGGCGGATAAAGCAATTGAGCTACCTGAAGATATTCCGACATTACCAACAGAGTTATCTTATTGGGTTGCAAGTAACCTCTATGGTGTTGCAGTCGAACAGCAAGCTTTGCTAGAAATGCAAGATACGGCTGCCCGCCTTGAGCGGGAAGCTGAAATCCTGACGTCTACTCGAAACCACCTGGCAGCTCGTACAGTTCTTAAAGATACTCTGCAGTAGGTTGAAGACAGCCCTCAATGGAACTTCAGGATAGTTGAGCGTGCAGGTGAAATCCACACTCTCAACCATTCCTATTCACTGATCGGGACTGATTGAACAGACAGAATGTTATAGCTGCCAAAGATTTTAAGCGTTTCGGTATAGTGTCTTAATTCCTCCAAAGCAGATTTTATGGAGATCTGGCGGTCGATATTGGCTTCCAAATCCATAAAAAATAGATAATCACCTAGGGAACGTTTGCTGGGTCGAGACTCAATCCGACTGAGGTTAATTTGACGTTGGGCAAAGATTTGTAGAGGCTTGACGAGAGCGCCAGGTTTATTATCTGGCAGGCTGAAGGCAAGCGATGTATAATCACCTCCTGGATAAGGCTGCAAGCCCAATACCCAGAAGCGAGTACAATTGTCAGCACGATCGTTTATAGGACAAGCCAGGATTGGCAGATTGTAGAGTTGGGCTGCTCGTTGGGATGCGATCGCAGCCAGGGTTCGATCTTCCCTGAGAAACTGCAGCGCTTCCGTCGTGGAATTGGTTGGAATGCGTTGTGCAGTTGGGAGAAATGTTTCCAGCCACTTTTGGCACTGAGCCAATGCCTGAGGATGAGAATAGACAATCCGGATGTCTGCTTGAGTTTCGGCCTGAGAAAGCAGGGCATGGGTAATGGGTAAAATCAGAGCAGTTTGAATTTGCAGCGTATCAAGTTGCCATAGACTGTCTAGAGTCATCGCAACGCTGCCTTGAATGGAATTTTCAACTGGAGCGACAGCCAATTCAGCTTGCCCTTGCGCCACCGCTTTTAGGGCCTGACTAATAGTGGGATAGGGATGGAGGTGGACATCTCGATCTGTTCGCTGAGTTAGATGGCTGACATATTGAATCGTAGCTAATTCTGCATAGGTTCCAGGCGGACCCAAATAGGCAACAGACACAGTCATAAGGCTTAAACCTCTAGTGAGGACTTGTGGTAGCGTTAGCGTTGGCGTAGCCTGTCTGAAAGACTTAGCCTGTCTGAAAGACACAGCGCAACATTTATTCTTATTGTTCTTGAATATAACAACAGCCAAGGTTGTTAGGACACCTTGAGGCACTACAAGATGTACTGCCTCAAGGTGTCCTAAGCGATATAGCACTACAGGAATAAATTAGGACATAACAAATAGATTCAAAACTAGATATAGTTAATCTTCCCCTCCCGCCTTTTGCTTTCTGCCACTGCTATACCAATAAGAAACACAACTGCCAAAGTCACACTCCCACCGAAAGCACCAACCCTCTATTCTTTGTTCTAGAGCTTAGAGAATGTTTGAAAAGTCCTGGGATGAGTAGCAAAACACTCTGGATTTCCCTAAATCCCCTGAACAGTAGGACTTTTGAGCGTAATGACCTCTTTCCCCAAGAGGGCTAGGGAGGATCCAATACTTTTCAAACACTCTCTTAAACCAAGTAATTTGGAACGAACTGCTGAGTAATACGTTCAAAATAATTTTCCAAATATTGCAAGAAACAAACCTCGCTCATCCCAGATTCCAGCATTTCCTCCGGGCAGACCGATTCAGTTTCGAAATAGATAGCAATGAAAACAGAAAGCAGAAAAGTAAAATTCCTGAAATAGAATGTCCGCAGAGCTGTAGAATATTCGCAATATTCTGGAAAAAACTGAATTGATCTTTAAAAATTGTTAGAATAAGTTAACGAATCTTAAAGGTTGCACATTGAGCTGCTCATGTATACCCGGTTTACTGCCTCCCAATCTGTTGAGCTTGCTGTTCCGGAACAACCGATTCCGATCCAGCACTATCTCCGTCAACCCCATCGCTTAGTCAAAGCCCTGATGGATCCCAGTCGGACAGAACAACTTAGCGAAGACTGTTTTCGATTGAAGATGCGTCCTCTGAACTTCATGATGCTAAGCATCCAGCCTATTGTGGATCTGCAGCTATGGGCTGAGTCAGATGGGACAATTCATTTACAATCTGTAGCCTGCGAGCTACTTGGGATTGAATACCTCAATCGGCGTTTTAGCCTTAAACTGCGAGGGAAGCTTTATCCTAGACAAGTCCGACGAAGAACCCATCTGACAGGTAGAGCAGATTTGAACGTTCAAGTTGAACTGCCCCCACCCTTTTTACTTACCCCTGCTCCCATTTTGGAAGCTGCGGGAAATGGTTTACTCAAAAGCGTATTGTTAACCATTAAGCAGCGGCTGATGCATAATTTGCTGGCTGATTACTGTAAATGGTCTAAGTTGGTCGAGCAACCTTCTACCCAGCTCCCCCCTCAAAACGTGGGACAAACGCCCATCTTGCCAGTTTAGTAGCGGTCAATCAATTCAGTTGTTCGTCACGAATCGAACCTGAGTTGGGAGCCGTATATTTCTAGTTGCCAACCCCACCTGAATCGAACTACAGCGGCAAATCAAGTCCTTTTGTATGCATCAAGGTCTTGAGCTGCTCCAACTGCTCCTGGATCGCAGCATTTTCAGTCTGCAGGGCATCGCGTTCTGCTGCGTGCGCTCTTTTCAGCCTCCAGCGCCTCTCGCTCCGCTGTCTGTTGGTCTCTGTTCCAGCTCGACTAACTGCCGGACTGCGGTATGATTCAGCACCTCATCGACCGTCAATTCCAACTGTGCTAAGACCTGGGACACGATCCGCTCCCCTTTGCCAAACTCGCCACACTGATAGGGGCCGCCCGAATAAGTTGAAGTACAGACCCGGAGATGTTCTTTCCGGCGGTTGACAATCCAGTATTCAGGAATCCCAACCGATACATATTCCTGATATTTCTTTTGATAATCTTCGTTCTCGCTGGTGCTGGTAACTGCCACCACCAGAACGGGCGGTCGATCGAGGGGGGAAATTGCTTTTCCTCCAAGTTGGGATATCTGCTGCCAGTGATGTTGCCAATTGACACAAATATCCACAATATGGAATACAAATAAACTAGATCGATGCTGTGAAAACTGACTCGCTGTTCTACCGCATTTTCAATCGCGCCCCTGCCCTGTTCTTCGAACTGATTCAGCAACCCCATCGGCAAGGCTACACCTTCAAGTCTGTGGAAGTGAAACAAACCGCCTTTCGCATTGATGGAGTATTTTTGCCGCCCCCCCATGCTGTCGATTGGCCCGTCTTCTTTGTGGAAGTGCAATTTCAGAAAGATCCGCTGCTCTACAATCGCCTGTTTGCTGAATTGTGTACCTTTCTGGAGCAAAACCCCACCACCAACGATTGGCAAGCAGTGGTGCTGTTCCCGCGACGATCGCTGGAACCGACCGAGACGAACCTTCATCGCGCCCTGTTGAATAGCGACCAGGTACACCGCCTGTATCTGGATGAAATTGACCTGCCGCTGCAGTTCTCGCCTGCCCTGGAGCTGATGAAGCTGGTGATTGAGCCGAAAAAGAGCGTTGTCAGTCGGGCCCGATCGTTCGTGCAGCAAGTGCAGCAAACTTCCTCAGCCATTCCAAAAGAGACGATAATAGATCTGGTAACAACCACGCTGGTTTACAAGTTTCCCCAATTAAGCCGGGAGGAGATTATCGCAATGTTGGGATTAGCAGACAGCCTCAAACAGACCCGGTTCTATAGAGAAGGGATAGAAGAAGGGAAAAAAGAAGGGAAAGAAGAGGGGGTGGAAGAATTAGTTCTAAGGCAGTTGACCCGCCGGGTTGGAGTGGTTTCCAAAAAGCTGAAAGCTCAGGTTGAAGCGCTTTCCATCGAGCAGCTTGGAGAGTTGGGAGAAGCGCTGTTGGATTTTTCAGAAATAGACGATCTGTTGCGCTGGTTGAAAGCCAATGCTGCACATTAATAAATGCGTCAGGAAATTGCTGCGATGTTGGAATTAGCAGACAGCCTCAAGCAGACCCGATTTCTATCAAGAAGGGATGAATTTGTGGGTTGGGAGTCCGCGTAGGCCCAGCCTTCTCGCAGAGTAACCCAACACCAGTGGGCTTTGCATTGGGTTTCCGCTGTCGTTACAAACTAACTCCTGCACCCTCAATTCCGCCTTGCTCAGCAGTGGCATTTGCTTGTCCTCGTATTTTCTGACTTTTTCTTCAAAGTTCAGCTTGTAAACCCAGGCATTTTGAAATGATAGCTGTGCTTCCTGGGACAAGTTCTAGGCATCAAATGGAGTTTTTTACGACATATAGAAATAGCTAAACTCGTTAGGACAGACAAAATTGAGAGCGCGCGAAGAGCGCTCTCAATTTTGTCTTAACCGATGTGACTACTGCTATAGAACAAGAGGACAAGAGTGTTAGCGTTGAGTTCTTTGGTTTTAAATTAGGCAATCAATTATTCGTATGGGGTTAACCTAGAGACTTATGAAAGTGATAATGGTCTCAGAGCAGGAACAATCGCTTCTCAATCTCCTTCATCATGCCTCCGAAGAACTTATTTTGCAAACCACAGATGGAAAGCGATTTCTCCTCTCTCCATTTCTCCTCTCTCCACAAAAAAGGAAGCAGGTTCCTGACGCCCTGAGCTATGGTAATAATTTTCAAGCACATCTTTTGGAGCAGTACAAATTATTGGTAGGAATGACAGAAAGAACGATTGACAGAAGAAAACAAACAAACAGTTTCTATGTTTCCTTGCTGTCTGGGTTGCTGACAGTCATTACGATCGCCACGAGTCAGGATATTATTCAGTTTCAAAACACTCAGTTCCAAAGCGTTGCTTTTCTGGCAGTGGCAATCTTAGGAATGATTCTCTGTGTTGTTTGGTTCGCAAATATTCAAGTCTACCAGCAAGATAACTCCAGTCATTATAAAGTCATTAACAAACTTGAAAAGTACTTGCCATACCCTTGTATCGATCGGGCGTGGAAGCTTTCTCAAGGATATCGGAAATCCCAACTTGAATTTATTCCAAGCAATGTCGAAAAAATAGTCCCTCTCTTGCTTGTCATTCCATATATTGGTTTATTCATCTACTCGCTATTAAATATAGTTCTACCATTCCTTTTATGGTTTTACCGCTCTTTTTATGCTGTATTGAGGTTCTAGGGGACAAGAATTGAATAAAGTACCAATTCTCTCGTAGGGACACGGCATTGCCATGTCCCTACAGATTTGTTGTTTGTGAAATTATTTAATTCGCGATCCTAGGTGCCTGAAAGCCTTGATAAGAAATCGAAGACTGCTAACCATTCTCTGAGCAAGCTACTGATTGCTCTTGATTTTAAAGTGCAGTCTGGCGATTTAATCGAGGTTTAATCTGTGACTGTGGGGTTGCGATCGCGCTCCATTTCATCAGGATTGTGCGATTCCTCTGAGAATAATAAGGTAATGCCATTTTGGCTTTTAGATTGGTGATTTTGGATCGAAGAAAGCTTTACTGGGCAGGCGTTCCGCCAATTTCACTAATTGCATCTCCCCGTCAAATTGGTATAAACTCCGTTAATGGCGCAACGGAGCGCGAGTATCAGGGATAAAGCACTGGAGATCGGAATGGATAGATCGAGCACCTGGAAAGAGGGAAAACATAATGAAATCTGAGGTTGAAAAGGTTCAAAATGTGGATCTGCTTTTGAGCTTAAATCCTTCAGCGGTTGGCCGGTACCTGGAGTCCCATGGCTGGCGAGAACGCGATCGCACGAATGAAAAACTTGCGGTTTGGGTGCTGAAGCCGGACACCGTTCGAGGCAACGGGGACTCGGACATGGAGATTGCTTTACCCTTGAAGCCCGACAATCCTGGGTTTCCGTTACACATTTATGAAGCGATCCGAACGCTGGAACAGGTGGAGCAGCGCTCTTCGTTCCAAATTCTCGGCGATCTGGTGACGGAAGCGGCCAATATTCAGGCTCAAGGGACGATTGCCCATCTGGAAACGGCGGGCGAGATGGACAAAGTGACGCTGTTGGGTTGCGCCATTGGCAAGTTTCGCAGAATGCAGCTTGAGTTATGTGCTGAACGCGATCGCGCCCTGGCCGCCCAAGCCTATAAAGACCGTCTACCGGTGAAGTGTATCGGTAACCTGGTCAACCAGGACGGCACATTTGTACTAAAAAATCCTCGCGATTTTGCCCTGGATGAGGAAAACCTGTAGGTTCAGTGGTAAGTTCTACCTGAAACCCATTTGAACTAGAAGCATGACATTCAGCACTCCCGCTTCACAGTCCAGCTCCATCGGTGTTGCGGTGGTGGGCACTGGCTTCGGCCAGAAAATCCACATTCCCGGTTTCCAGGCTCACCCGCACACGCATCTGGTTGCGGTTTACCATCGCGATCGCGCCAAAGCCCAGGCCATTGCCGAAAAACACAACATTCCCCATGCCTGCCAGAGCGTTGAAGACATCGTTGCCCTGCCCGACGTCAACGCCGTCAGCATCGCCACACCACCCTTTTTGCACTACGACATGGCCAGGACAGTGTTGGAAGCAGGCAAACATCTGCTGTTGGAAAAACCCATGGCCTTAAATGCCAACGAGGTGCGTCATCTCCATCAACTGGCCGCGCAGCGAGGACTGATTGCCACCCCCGACTTCGAATTTCGCTGCGTCCCCACCTGGCAGTACTTCGCCGAATTGATAGCAGACGGCTACGTCGGCCAGAAACGCTTGATCCAAATCCACTGCTTAGCCGCCAGTCGGGCCGATCCTCAACGGCCCTGGAACTGGTACGCCCGCAAAGACCAGGGCGGCGGCATGCTTGGTGCCATAGGCTCCCACAGCTTCGACTACATCGCCTGGCTGTTCGGTCCCGTCCGTCGTCTGTTTGCTCGCCTGATCGCCACCATCCCATCCCGACCCGATCCCGCGAGCGGCGAATTACGCCCCGTCGATGCAGACGACACCTGTCTGCTGATGCTGGAACTGGCAGATGGGACACCCTGTCAGGTCACCCTCAGTTCTGTCACCTACGCGGGGCGAGGCCATTGGCTAGAAGTGTACGGCGATCGCGGTACCCTGGTACTCGGTAACGACAACCCTAAAGACTATGTCCACGGCTTTCGTCTGCTGGCCGCCCCCGCTGGCAAGCCTCTGACAGCAGTCGAGATTCCCCAACGACTGGCATTCCCGGAAGTATATCCGGACGGTCGTCTGGCTCCTTTTATTCGCATTGTGGATCGTTGGGTTGAGGGCATCCAACAGCAGCAACAAACTGTGCCGTCGTTGCGAGAGGGCATCTACTCTCAGCTGCTGATGGATCTGGCCCATCAGTCCAACCAGAGCGGCACCTGGGTGGAAGTTCCTGATGTAAATCTGATATAAATAAGGTAGAGGGCAGACGTCTATAAGCAGGTTGGATTGAGACCACAAAACCCAACACCAACGGACTCTGTGTTGGGTTTTCGCTGTCGCTGCAACCCAACCTACAAATCTTTTCCCTTTTGCCCTCTGCCTCCTGTCTTTTGCTATCCTGCTGCATTGAGCATCACAGCTTTATGGCTTACAGCGAATTCACGTTTGACCGCCTGGAACAGCAGTTCGACTTAATCCTGCAAGACCAGGTGGAGCTGTTTGAGTCGATTCAACCCGTTACGCCCAGTTCCTTGTTACAAGCGGTGTTGGCAGAAAATATTCCCCTGGCACTGGAAATTGACACCGAAAAAGCCCGCTCCGAGATGATTGTTGCTCCCATTCTGATCGAACTGCGCAAGCAATTTAACCGTCAGATCGCTCTTTTTTCCGGTACAGAGTTCGATGTGGATCGGGCCAAGGGACTGAACGGACGGTGCGATTTTCTGATTAGTCATTCGCCACTTCAGGTTGGCGTTACGGCTCCAGTGGCAATTTTAGTGGAAGCCAAGAATGACAATATTAAGTCGGGTATTCCACAATGCCTGGCAGCGATGATTGGGGCTCAATTGTTTAATGAGCAAAAAAATAATGCTATCTCCCACATTTATGGTGGTGTCACCACGGGCAGTCTCTGGAAGTTTCTAAAATTAGTCGGGAAAACAGCGTTCATTGAAGCCAGCGAACATTTTGTCGGCGATGTGGCGTCTATTCTGGGTATTTTGTCGTTTGCGATCGCAGAAACTCGTCCGATAGTAGTAAACAAGTAAGGATTTTTGAGCGCGTGGGTTTCACCCACGCGCTCAAAAATCCCTATCTCTGGAGGGCTACCTGAAGTGTTGTGTCTCTAAATTTTCCGCTTTGTTTGAGTTGAATCGGGAATTGAGTATACAATCAGCACAATCGGCCACGATAGCCTTGCATGCACGCTCGCATTGCGATCGCATTGATGAATTGTAACAGCTCATGAAGATTCTTCACGGCACCTGGATTCCCCAGGTCACAACGGACTTTATTCAAACGGGCGGGTTTTACCTCTGGGTTGAAACGGAGGGGAAGAGCCGCCGTCGTCGTTCGGGTTCTTATCATCCCCGGCACTTATTGAAGCCGGATCTAGGGTCTGTGCTGACGGATGAGCTAGGGTTGAAGCCGTTGGGTTTGGAGGCTGCGATCGCACCGCAACATTTCCTCTTACCCACAATCAATGACGAACCGCTACCCTGCCTGGAACTGCTGCGCTATCTGGAAATGGAAAATCCTGAAACCTTCGACTGGCAGTTCTGGCAGGTCGACTGCTACCAGATTCCTGAAACGACCAGTATCATCAGCACCCTCAACGATCTGCATTTCCTCACCCTCTATAACCTGGCAGAGGTGCAGTTAGGAGCCGATCTGCTGTTCTGGTATCGCTACACCCAGGCATTGAAGCAGACGATCCTGCGAGACCGCTATATTCCAGCGCTGAAGTATCGGCAGCTCGCAGCAGTCAAGGCATCTGCCCAGAGCAAAACTGCCCGCTCAAAAACAGCAACGAAGACAGCAGCGAAAACAGCAACAGCCCAAAAAACGACCGCAAAGAAAACAACGACCGCAAAGAAAACAACGAGGGGCACGACGAGGGGCACGACGAGGGGCACGACTGCTAAACAGGAAAAAGTAGCAGAGCAAACCCTGGGGGGCGATTTTGAAGTCTACCCAGGCTGGGAACTGGTGGGCGATCGCTACGCTGCAGACTTGAAGACCCATGTTGAGACAATGCCCCTTCTCTGCACGGCGGGATTTGCGGCACCCCAGAAGACGCCGATGCTCTACGATCGCAAAACTTTGCTGCAGCATTTTTCTGAATGCTGGTTGAACGCACTGGTGCGGGAGACACCGCTGCCCCAAGCTTATCTGAAAAAGATTGATAGCTCGCTAATCCAGGATTGTCTGGGTCGGGATCTGAACAGACCTTGGGCAGGGAGCGCGGCGGTGCGGGAACACTATCAGCAATGGCAGGGGTGGCGCGATCGCATCAACCGCTCCGAAACCGCTGCCCCCTTCCACATCGGCTTCCGGCTGGAAGAACCCGCCAAACCCGAAGACGCCTGGCAGATCCAGTTCCAGGTTGCCCCCAAACACGACCCCTCCTTGAGAATTTCCCTGCTCGACTTCTGGCGGCTGCGCGGCACGAAACAACAGCAACTACGCCAGCAGTTCGGTAACGACTTCGAGCAGCATTTACTGATGAGCCTGGGCTATGCCGCCCGAATCTATCCCCGGTTCTGGCAGGGGCTGGAAACCGATGAACCAGTGGGTATCTTTGTGGATCTGGACACGGCGTTTACTTTTTTGAAGGAATCCGCCTGGGTACTGGAGGATGCTGGTTACAAAGTCATTGTTCCGGCCTGGTGGACGCCTAAAGGCCGACAGCGTGCTAAGATTCGCTTACAAGCCAAAGGTAAATCTCTAGGCGGTAACGACAAAGCCAAAAGCTATTTTTCCCTGGAAACCCTGGTAGAGTATCAGTACGACCTGGCCATTGGCGACCAGCACGTCAGCGAGCAAGAGTGGCAGCAGCTGGTGCAGGCAAAAACGTCCCTGGTGAAATTTCGCGGCCAGTGGATGGAACTGAACCCAGAGAAAATGCAGCAAATGCTGGAGTTCTGGAAGCAGCAGCAGGCGAAGAATCCGGAAATGAGTTTGCTGGACTTCATGCGGTTGACCTCTGGCGAAGACGACGAGTTGGAGGTGGACTTCGACCGCGACGAAACCCTGGCAACAATGCTGACCCAGCTCAACGACAAGAGCCGCTTGGAACTGACACCCGACCCTGGCCAGCTCCAGGGCCAGCTGCGGGATTACCAGAAACGCGGCCTCTCCTGGCTGCAGTATCTGGAACGATTGGGACTCAACGGCTGTCTGGCGGATGACATGGGTTTGGGGAAGACGGTGCAGGTGATTGCACGATTGGTGCAAGAGCGGGAACTGGCCGCTGAAGCGGGGGTGAAGCAAGTGCCGCCTACCTTGTTGATTGCACCGACGTCGGTAGTCGGAAACTGGTACCGCGAGCTGCAAAAGTTTGCTCCCCATTTGACTGCTGCAGTGCATCATGGGGGCGATCGCGTTAAGGATACGAAAGCGTTTAAAGCTCTATGTCGCAAACACGATGCGATTATCACCTCCTTTAACCTGGCGCGGAAGGATGCCAAATTGCTGACAGAGGTGACCTGGCATCGCATTGTCCTGGATGAGGCGCAGAACATTAAAAATCCGAAGACAGCCCAGACCAAAGCAATTCTGAAGCTGAAGGCCAACCATCGCCTGGCAATGACGGGAACGCCAGTCGAGAACCGCTTGCTCGATCTGTGGTCGATTTTCAACTTTCTCAATCCCAGCTATCTGGGCACTCAGGCTCAATTTCGCAAGCAATTTGAGGTACCGATTCAAAAAGATAATGACCGTACTCGTTCTGCTACTCTGAAGAAATTGGTGGAGCCGTTCATCCTGCGACGGGTGAAGACAGACAAAGCCATTATCAAAGATTTGCCCGATAAAGTAGAGCAGAAACTTTTCTGCAATCTGACGAAAGAGCAGGCGTCCCTGTATGAGGCTGCGATCGCAGACATTCTCAATCAACTAGAACAAGCCGACGAGGGCATTCAGCGCAAAGGCTTGATTCTGGCCAGCCTGACCAAACTGAAGCAGATTTGCAACCATCCCCGCCAGTTCCTGCAAGACGACAGCGAATTTACCGCCGAACGTTCCCACAAACTCAGCCGTCTGCTGGAGATGCTGGAAGAGGTCATCGAGGAAGGAGAAAGTGCCCTGGTGTTCAGCCAATTTCGCGAAATCGGCGATGCCCTGGAATCTCACCTGCGCCACCACTGCCACTACAACACCTACTACATCCACGGCGGCACCAATCGCAAAAAGCGGGAGCAAATGATTGCCGAGTTCCAGGATCCAACCACAGAACCCGCCATCTTCGTCCTCTCCCTCAAAGCAGCAGGCGTGGGGATCACCCTCACCAAAGCCAACCACGTCTTCCACTTCGATCGCTGGTGGAATCCCGCCGTCGAAGATCAGGCCACCGATCGGGCCTTCCGCATTGGTCAGCAGAAAAACGTCTTCGTTCACAAATTTGTCACCATCGGTACCCTGGAAGAACGCATCGACCAAATGATTGAAGACAAGAAAAAGCTGGCGGGGTCAATCGTCGGCGCTGATGAATCCTGGCTCACCGAGCTGGATAACGACGCCTTTAAGCGATTGATCGCGTTGAATAAGAGCGCTATTTTGGAATAGTTAAGTGGAGGATAGGAGGCAGGAGAGGCAGCGGCAGCGGAGGGAGTGGGGGAAGAGGAAGCAGAGGGAGCGGAGGAGGAAGCAGGGCAACAATTTGTAGGGTGGGCATTGCCCACTAACCTGATGTCAGTGCTATCCCAGAGTAGTGGAATGACACAGCTAATTCAGTGCATTAAGACTCAAGTTAGCAGCGGATGTAACCGGATGTAACAGATGTGTACTTTATGAGCCTCAACGGGATCGCCATCCGCTACATCCGTTCAAATCCGTTGCCAACTATTGCACATTTTTAGACATGTCAGGCCAGTAGAGCAAACGGATCGTCAAACAGAGTAAACATCAAAGGGAGTCAGGAGCGTGGGACAACAATTTAGTCGTACCTGGTGGGGACAAAAATTTATTGCGGCGATGGAGCGATTGACCGATGCGGGCCGTCTCAGCCGGGGGCGCTCCTATGCGCGGGGCAACAAAGTCACCCACTTTGACATTGATGGCAATACTGTCTTGGCTCATGTACGGGGGTCGGTTAACCCTTACTTTGGAGTTTATAAGGAACCACTTTATAATACAGAAATTGTATTTGAGCCGATTAGCAAAGCCAAGTGGACTGCTGCGATCGCGCTCATGGCTTCCAAAGCCGGCCTCATTTCCCGGCTGTTGCTCAACGAAATTCCCGACAATATTGAAGAGAGCTTCGCGACCCTGGGACTGCACCTGCTTCCTGGCAGCAAAAGAGGCAAAGACGACTTCCAGAGCCACTGCTCCTGCCCCGATTACAGCAATCCCTGCAAGCACATTGCTGGCGTCTACTATCTGCTCGCCGCCGAACTCGACCGCGATCCGTTCCTGCTCTTTGAACTGCGCGGACTGCCCCGGGCTGAACTGAAAGCAGAGCTGGCCAGAACGCCTTTGGGACAGGCTCTTTCAGCAGAACTCTCCGCCCAGAAGCAACCGCCGATCCCAGTAGAACGCTACTACACCGAACCCCAAACCCGACCCATCGCCGACATGAGTTTGAGAGCGTTCTGGCAGGGGGAGAAACGTCTACCCCAAATGATGGAAGTTGCTGCTCCCTCAGCCGTTCCGGCGATTCTGGTGAAAAAGCAAGGCGACTTCCCCGGATTCTGGCAGCGCGACAACTCCTTTATTGAAGCAATGGAAGGACTTTATGAATATGTCAGGAGCAAGAATAAGAAGAAGCTGTAAATCCTGAAGAAATTGTTCAACTCGCTTAATACATTCTCGAACATAAATGATATAGAACTTTGGTTCTTTCATCATTAAGTGGCTACCTGGAAAATGCGATCGCGAATAAACGGGGGTATTGAACCGATCGCAGCGGGTTCGACTTCAACCCCATCCTTTTACACGCAGAACCCCTGAGCCATAACTGACCCCGCCCCAACGCGTTGACATCAGAGTGGTAGGCACTGCCATGTTACCTGCTGCGATTGTGTCTCCAGAGTTTTCTGTTGAAGGGTGAAGAGACTGTAATAGGAAGTAATAACAGCCAGACCGTGCTTGAGGTCATCTAGACAAACTTTGTTTTTATCGATCTAGGTCTAGATATCATACTGAGTTTTTCTGGCAGCAATTGCGGCTTCCTATGGAACAAATATATGTACGTCCGATCGCACCCTGAAAAAGATATCAACATGGCGCATGAGGCACACCTCATCATCCTTAAAAAAGGAGTGAAAGTTTGGAATCGATGGCGCATTGCCAATCCTGGCATTACTCCAGATCTCCGTCGAGCCGATCTGAGCAATGCGAATCTCGGTCGGGCAAACCTGAGCCGAGCCAATCTCAGAGGGGTCAACCTCAGCAGCACAAACCTGAGCCGAGCCAATCTGATAGGAGTTGACCTGAGAGGATCCAACCTCACAGGGGCAAATTTGAGAGGTGCCCTGCTTAAAGGGGCAAACTTTAGTAATGCCTATCTCTTGGCCACAAACCTGAGTCGTACTAATCTCACCACTGCGACACTCAGACAGGCTGATTTCATTGCCGTTAACCTGAAAAATGCGAATCTCTATCAGGCAGATTTGAGCGGCTCCGATCTCAGCGGCTCCGATCTGAGGGAGGCCATCTTCAAGGAGGCCAACCTCACAAATGCAAACCTGAGTCGGACTCAAGCTCTGACCGCTAATTTTATTAATGCCACCTTCACCGGAGCGTGTTTAGAAAACTGGCACATCAATAGTACGACTAAACTCTATGATGTCACCTGCAACTATGTTTATTTGAAGCGGCTCTATATCAAGAAAAGAGACCAATGGGTATCGCAAGAACGGTTACCGAAAAAGGGGACATTTACACCCAAAGAATTCAGTCAACAGTTTCAAGTCGTGGCTGCACCTGTCGATCTAATCTTTATGGAAGGGATCGATTGGTCGGCATTCCTAACGGCATTCGATCGGTTGCGGGCTGAGCAACGGTTTGAGCGCGAAGAGGAGGAAGATGCGGACCTATCAATTCAGGCGATTGAAAGCAGGAATGATGGAGCATTTTTGATTCGAATTAAGGTGCCGTCTGAATTCGATCAGATGGATATTGAAGAAGATTTTAGACAGAAGTATGAAGCTGAGCTGAAGCACAGAAATAGCCTCTTGCAAGTGAGCGATGAACAAATATCGCTGTATCAAGAACAGGTACAATTAAAGCGACAGAAAGGAACAGAAATACTGGAAATCATCAAAACCATGGCCCATGAAGCGGTGCCAAAATGCGATCTGCGGGATGCAAAGGTCTATGCCCAATTTATCAAACGGTTGGGGCCAGTCACGTAATCGGTATAGTCCTACGATGTTGAGTTAGGACAATCTTGGGTGCAAGGGAACGGGGAACAGGGAATGGGGAACGGTCAAGTATCTTATATCAAGTTAGCGAAATTGAGATCAATTTTCAGGTTTATCCTCGTTCTCCATACTCAGCCTGGGAACGACCATCCAGAGGCTCCAGCCTCACCAATTTCATCAGAGGACATAGGCAGCATAGGAGTCTGGATCCCCTAAAACTGCGTTCCCAAGCCTCGTATGGGAACGAGGAGATTGCGTAGATTTGTAGTTGGCACTTTAGTGCTGCCGAGGTCTATCGAGTCAGGATTATAGCCCTTTCGACAGCTCAGCTCTATTGCGATCAATTAACCGTGTCAGATCGCTGCGGTCAGAACTGAAATTTGAATCTGGCATGGCTGAATCTTCCATTTCCGATCCCTCGATTAAACACGATTCAACACGCTCTAAAAACTGGCGATCGCATTTCTGCTTATCTGCAATAAAGACTACACTCTGATTTTGGAATTGCTGGCGGAATATTGGGATGGAAAGCAATCTGTAAAACAGGTATCCAAATATCAATCTGTAAAATTAATTTCTCTGCTTACCATTAAACTCCTGATTGCTGTGGCTCAGCTGACATTCGATCGCTACTTTTTTGAACCTGCTTTACAAGTTGAGCATCTCTTTGATACCTTCTTAAGGGTAATGCTCTAATGGCCCTTAGAAAAAGGCTTTGCACCCACTTTTGGCGATGACTCGAGTATTAAAGCTATCTCTTGCTCATCTATTCCCAGGTTGAATAGGCACATTGGAAATAAAAGAATTGAAATTTATGCTCCGTAGTGTAATTCTAAAATCTAGCGAATCGGAATTTTCAGTCATGGTTTCGAATCGTTCCCACAGGTCTAATATACCTTTGCTTGTTGGCAGAGTGTTTTGATGAGTTGTCGCCAGAAGTTTTTAAGTGTTACTACCAGTCGAAGCGATCGTATCACAGGAATATTCACATGATTGATGTTTTAAAGATTCTGCGCATTGCTTGCGCAGCACGGCAAGGGAAATCGCTGACTCCAGAAGAAAAAGAGCAAGCGATTGAGATTCTCGCGTGGCAAAGTGCCCTCCTGCAGCTGGTCGAAGAGCATCCTGAACCCCTACGACCGACAGTGCAGGCTTTGTCTGACTACCTGTCCTGCCATGGTGGCGATGGTATTGCCCGGATGTATGCCAGCAATATGCTGGAAGAATTTAGACAGGGGGTCATTGATGGTCTTGGTATAGACCCCAGTTTCGAGACCGTTGAGCAGTGGTTGCAGTGCATCAACTATGTCATCCAGAGAGCACCTGAATATGAAGGACAGCATTTCCCTCTGTCAAAGTTATTTGTATTTTTCATGTATACGCCATCAGGTGCGGTCTTGTTTCGTCTCGAACGGTTCAACGTTCTGATGACGGCTGTGCTGCAAGCCTGGTGCGTTTATCTGGACTCGCCAGATTCCAAAAAGGTTCTCAACCCCAGTCTGCAGACCCCGGCACAAGATGGGTGGCTCTCTCCTGCGTCCCAAACATCAAATTGTCTGGAGCAGTGCGTCAACTTTCAATATAAAGACGATCCTGAAAAGCCGTATTGGGGCTTCTGTTCCTATAACGATTTTTTCCACCGCCAGATCGACCTCGTTCAGTACCGTCCTCTTGCAGGTGAGGGAGATGACAAAGTCATTGTCTCAGCCAATGATGGTACGGTTTATCGCCTTGCTCGCAATGTCAAGCTATGCGATAAGTTTTGGACCAAAGGTCAGGAGTATTCGCTGATCGACATGCTGGAAGGCAGTCCATACATTGAAAGTTTCATTGAGGGTGATGTCTTGCAATCATTCCTGGATGGTTCTGATTACCATCGTTGGCACGCGCCCATTAGCGGCACGGTCATCGAAGCACGTGTCATTTCAGGTTTGACGTTTAGCGAATTACGATCGGAAGGATTGGATCTATCAGCAGGGACAGAATCCCAGGGTTATCAGGCGATGGTCAACACACGTGGATTAATCGTCATTGAAAATTCAACGATTGGTAAGGTCGTTGTCTTACCCATTGGAATTACGGAAATTTCGTCTGTCACTTTCACAGTGAAAGTAGGTCAGCAGGTGGGGAAAGGCGAGGAACTTGGCTATTTCAGCTATGGGGGGTCGAGTATGGCTCTGGTGTTCCAAAAGGGGATGATTCAAGCGTTCGTTGCTCAAGAACCTGACTCCAGTCAAGAAATTCCCGCTTGTAAATATCAGGGTACCTGTGCAGCAGATGCAGGTTGCTTAATGGTGCGTTCTGAAATTGCTGTAGCGAATTAAGGTTGAAGACACGACTTGGAAGGTTATTTTGAAAGCCTTGCGGAGCAAGGCTTTCAAAATAACCTATTTTTCCGTTCTAGCACGAAGAAATGGGAGTTAGCGCTCCCTTCGGGAGCGCTAACCTTCCAAGTCGTGTGAAGAATTAGAAGGCAGAAGGCAAGAGGGAAAAGTTTGTTCCAGTTGGCTTTGAGCTTTTTGTCCTGTGTCAATCTAGTTTCGTAGTGGTATACAAGAGAGCACATCCAGTGGTCGTGGGAGTCCATACATCAGGGGATCTTGCCTGTAGGGTGGGCATTGCTCGTGAGCATTCGCGAGTGCCAGTTGCGTTTCTTGCTGAGCAGTGCCCACCAACGAGAGACTCGATTGGTGGGCATTTCCGAGCACTTTACTCAGATTGATAGAACAGAAACAGATTGGAAATGCCCACCCTACCCGTGAATGGCACTTACATAAGGTTAGCGAGCAGTGCCCACCCTGCCTAGAGTGCCGAGGGTGAGGGGCTGATGAACCAGATTTCACCGTTCAGGGCAATCCAACAAGGAAGTTAGGATGATTTCTTGCGGCGGCTGAGGGTCTTGACTGCAAGGGCACCGCCAATGCCGAGTAGAGCTAAGGTTGTCGCGGGTTCGGGGACTCCTGCTACGGTCGCATGTTGACGTATTGTAATCAGTGCTGTTTCTATGCCAGTATTGTTCGGGTCTACGATGAACTTTGCATCAGGAATGTTAAGACCTAGCCAGAAGGAAGTATCTAGCCCTGATGGAAGAGTACCCCCATTCCACCACAGATTGTCCGGATTGACAGGTTCATCTAACATAGGTGGATTATCGAAAACTGGACTTGATGTAAAGATAGCTCTTTCGTTGAGGGGAGCAGGATCGGTTTTGAAGTAAAGATCGTCAAGCTCGTCGGACTCCATAAAATTGCCCAGATCGTCGCGCATGCCAAGCGTAATGTGGAAGTCATCCCAGTCAATGCCTGTATTGTTAAACACGAACTTGTCAAGGGCAACCATTTCATCGCCATTTTGAGCAGCGTCCCGCGTAATCTCAATATCCACATCCCACCAGGCTACACCTTGGTTAGTAACCGGACCCGACGGGCCCCCAGGCGCAAATACCTGCTCAAAGAATCGCAAAGTATCCAGGTTATGCTTCGCTCGTGGATTTGTTCTTGGGATGAATTCTTGAAATCCGATTGCTGCAGGGCCATCGCCAATCTCCGCTGACATGCCAATGACTGCCGCTTTAGCTGCTTGACTGAGACCACCCCAAGCTGCGAGTAGGAGTGCAAGTACTGTACAAGTTTTTCTTAATTGCATAACAAGACCTACCTTAATTATTATTCTCTTTCGGTAAATTATACGTAATTATCATCGCATACAAATTTCTCACCAGCGATTTGCTTCATCAAAACTTTATTGAACTGATCTGCTTGGATGAAGTTTTGATAAAAACAAAGGACGATTTGGGTGCATCCTAATCTTTGCAATAAGTATTTATATCTAGCATCTAAAACAGCCTTGGTGAGAGCTTTTGAGAAGCACTTGCAGTAATACCAAATCTATGAATTTGTCTGGATCTGCAAAAGTAGGATGCACCTGGACGCTTTGAACCCGACTTTGATTTTTCCTCATTACCATGCTGTGCCTGGTAACGGGCATCTAGCGGCTCCAGCCGCACGAGTTTCGCTAGATGGAGAAGAAGCCCAGGAGATCAGGAGCCTCCAAAGCTACGTTCCCATACTCTGCTTGGGAACGAGAATGTCTACGCGCTCAACGCTTTACATGATTGTCGTAATCGTAAAAGTGTGAAGTTATTTTTTGACAATGCCTGAGCCTGGCACAGGCTGCAAATCCACTGAAGCTAATCTTGCACCTTCATGCTTCAAAACGCGCTACGATTGCTCAATTCAAAATCCAAAACTTATCCCAAAGAATACACTTATTTTTGAGCAACCCCTAACCTTCCAAGTTGTGTTTCGTAGTGGTATACAAGATTTGTCATTCACAAGTGCTGGTCTTCTGCCATGATTTTTTGGGCTGCTTCGTAGTCCTGGTTGAGTAAGTAGGCAAAGTGATAATAGCTGGCCAGGTAGAAGTCGCAGCCGAATTTTTGATAGCGATCGGCAATGGCCAGAAAGCCGTATCTGTTTGTCCAAGCATCGAAGAGATCTGCATGAAAGGAATCGTGCAGCAGGAGAGTCAGGGTTTGCTGGTCAATGCTCTGGATCAGGCGAATCAGGCGAAGTTTGGGATGGTGCGTTCGTTCAACGGGGAGTAAGACGTTAAAGCCGTCGAAGGTTAAAAACTCGGCCAAGTCTGCTTCGCTGGGTTGGTAGGGCAGCCGGTCAGGATCTTCGGGTAACGTAATAAAATGGTGCCAGGCCATCCAGAATTCGTGTTTGCTATCGAGTCCTGGATCGACATCTAAGCGCCAGTTGTCTTTATGGCAAAGATCTTCAATCACTGCTGGGGGTAAGTCGGCGAGTTTCATCGTATTCCTGTGCGAATGGAGAGTACTCAAAATGCCTGATTTGGGGATCGCGATGTTCGAATGGGAGGGCTGAGATTTCGGAGAGGCTGGCAGTTCTATCGATGGGGTTGCGGTTTGGAACAAGATAGAGTTCGAGCAGATCCTGAGCTATTTGGGTCTGGCGGTTTCTCGCATTCAGGTGTACCGATCGAAGATTTTGAGCGGGTTGTAGAGAGGGTTGGTTGCGAGTGTAAAGCCAGAACAGCCCACCGCCAAAAACGGCGATCGCACCAATCAATAAGCCGGTTAGCAGACTCACTTGCGATCGCAGCTGTCTGATTTCAGAAGTTAATTGAGCATTTTGGGCCGCTGGAGCATCCATCTTTGGTTCAGGGGAAGGAGACTTTGGCGGTGCCTTTTTAGGCGGGGAAGCAGACTGGAAGGTAATCTTTCCCCGCAGCCAATCCGTCAGGATTTGCGGACAGTTACTCTTGAACCAGTGCCAGGCCACAACCCTGAAAGCTGGCTTGGACAACCGGGCCACAGATTTCATGGTTCCATTGGCAAAACGGGATTTGAACTTGGTGTTAATCAGGTTTACCGATCCCGTATCGTAGAGACAATCCAGAAGCAACTTCACAGTGACCTCTTCCCGTTCAAATAAATGTTCTAGCAAGAGATAAACATCATGCAGACGCGCATCTTCCAATTGTTTTGCGTCCATCTGTTGTGACGCTTGTTCAGATTGCTTCGAGGGAGTTAGAGGAGCCATCGTTACTAGGGTTGGAACTGCTCAGATTTAGGACTATGTCTTTAGTTACTGTAACAAATAGTAAAATATCATGGGTTCAGGGTTCAGGGGAAAGGGCAGAAGGCAGGAGGCAGAGGGCAGAAGGGATAGGTTTCAGGTGACAGGTTTCAGGTTTTGGATAGTCGCTGAGAATTTAGGTACTTAACAAGCTGTCTGCAGCCAAAATTTAAAATCCTCTGCCTGTCTGCATTCAACTCATCCGGAAATTGGTAGTGGAAGCCCCTCTCAGGGGGGCTTCCACTCCAGTTCTCGGACAGGTCTATTCAACACACTCTAAAATCTAAAATCCCTGAACAAGGGTTTTAAGAATCCCTAAGCATTTCAGTAAAATGAGTGCCGAACCTGGTAAATGTGAAACGCAGACCTTTGCAAGGGTTTGCGTTAGACCTTAGCGTTTTCACATCTTCCCATGAGTAGCAATCCTGAATATATCCTGGCACTGGACTTGGGCACCACGGGCAACCGAGCAATTTTGTTTGATGCAGCGGGGGCTGTTGCGGGTCAAGCCTATAAAGAGCTGAAACAGCATTATCCCCAGCCGGGGTGGTTGGAGCACGATCCGACCCAAATCTGGCAGGATACGCGCACCTGCATCGCGCAGGTGTTGAGCGAAACAGGAATTACTGCTGCCGCAGTGGCGGCGATTGGCTTAACGGTGCAGCGCGAAACCTGCTTGTTGTGGGACAAAACCACAGGCAAGCCATTGCACAACGCCATTGTCTGGCAGGATCGCCGCACTGCGCCCCAGTGTCAGGATTTGACGGAACAGGGAAAAGCAGCTGAAATTCAGGAACGCACGGGACTGGTGCTGGATGCTTATTTTTCGGCAACCAAGTTAGCCTGGTTGTTGGATTGGATGAAACGCGAGCAACCGGATACAAACCTGGACAATATCATTGCTGGTACGGTTGACACCTGGGTGTTGTGGAATTTGACGGGCGGACAGGTGCATGCAACGGATCACAGCAATGCCAGCCGCACGATGCTGATGAATCTGGCGACAAAGGCATGGGATCCGGTGTTGCTGGAATTGTTTGGCATTCCACCGCAGTTGATGCCCCAGATCCAGCCGACGATGGGATTGTTCGGGAAAACGGATGCAGCATTGTTTGGGGCCGAGATCCCGATTACGGCGATCTTTGGCGATCAGCAGGCGGCGTTGTTTGCCCATGGGTGCAGCCAGCCAGGGATGCTGAAATGTACCTATGGGACTGGCTGTTTCTTGATTGCCCAGACGGGAACGGAAGTGGCGCGATCGCGCAATCAGCTGCTGTCCACGGCAGCCTGGACTCGCAACACATCAGCAGGCCAGCTAGAAGCCAGCTACGCATTGGAAGGAGCCATGTTCACGACAGGTGCCTGTATCCAGTGGTTGCGGGATGGGGTCAAGCTAATCGGCTCCGCTGCGGAGACCGAGGCCCTGGCCCGCCAAGCGGGTAGCACGAATGGGGTTTACTTTGTCCCTGCCCTCAGCGGTCTGGGGGCACCGCATTGGGACATGAATGCACGCGGTGCTTTCCTGGGTATTACTGGCGGCGTCAAACAGGAACACATGGTGCGGGCAGTGCTGGAATCTATTGCCTACCAGGTGAAAGAAGTCGTCGATGCTATGAATAAGGATAGCGAAACTGCGATCGCGCTGCTCAAGGTGGATGGCGGTGCCTGTCAAAACGACTTCCTGATGCAATTCCAGGCCGATGTCCTCGGCATCCCCATCGAGCGCCCCGCTATTCTGGACGCCACTGCCCAGGGAGCCGCCTTCGGCGCTGGACTGGCCGCAGGCTTCTGGGACAGCTACGACACCCTGATCGCCAGCCGCCAGGTGGATCGCACCTTTGAGCCGGGAACCGGAGCCGAGTCAGCCCAAGCCAACTATGCAATCTGGCAAAAAGCTGTCGAACGGGCTAAAAATTGGATTGAGTGAGGATTAATCGTTTATTGTTCATTGTTCGTGGTTGAGGGTTGAGGGTTGAGTGGGGAATATAACATTGCAAGAATAGATTGAGGATAGTAGGAAATCTCAACCCTAGATCGGAGTAACCTTTCCCCTCTGCCCTGCCTTCTGCCTTCTGCCTTCTGCCTTCTGCCCTCTGCCTTCTGCCCTCTGCCATATCCTGGAAAACTCCCTAATCCCGTAATTAATGAAGCCAAAGCGATGTTGCTTGCCGCTGCCAGACCGCAACACTCGCTCGACAGAATCAAACTTTCAGCTTATCCTGAATCCAGGCTTAACTAAAATTAATGGTTGCAATTGTTGAAAATTGTTTCCAATCTTGATAACTCATTCCCAATCTGGAGCGCATTTTTAGTAAATCCCCACTAAATTTCACATTTAATCCCTATGAAAGCGTTACTCATTTATCCCCAATTTCCGAGCAGTTTCTGGTCGTTTGAAAAAACCATCGAACTAATTGGCAGAAAGGCAGTATTGCCGCCGTTAGGACTGATCACCGTTGCTGCCATCCTGCCCCAGGACTGGGAATTTCGTCTGTGCGATCGCAACATCACCCAGGTCTCAGACACCGACTGGGACTGGGCCGACATCGTTATCCTCTCCGGCATGATCGTCCAGAAACCCGACATGCTGGCCCAAATTCAGGAGGCCAAACGTCGGGGTAAAAAAGTCGCCGTCGGCGGCCCCTACGCCACCTCCTTCTCCCCAGAAGTCAAAGCCGCAGGCGCTGACTATCTGGTTCTGGACGAAGGAGAAATCACCCTACCCCTGTTCGTCGAAGCCCTACAGCAAGGCCAGGAAACCGGCACCTTCCGCGCCACCGAAAAACCCAACGTCACCGAAACCCCCATTCCCCGCTTCGACCTCCTGGATCTCGACGCCTACTCCGAAATGTCCATCCAGTTTTCCCGAGGCTGCCCCTTCCAATGCGAATTCTGCGACATCATCGTCCTCTACGGGCGCAAACCCCGCACCAAGACCCCCCAACAGCTCATTGCTGAACTGCAACGCCTCTACGACCTGGGCTGGCGACGCAGCGTCTTCCTCGTCGACGACAACTTCATCGGCAACAAACGCAACGTCAAACTCTTGCTGCGAGAACTCGCCCCCTGGATGGAAGAACACGGCTATCCCTTCACCTTTGGCACAGAAGCCTCTGTAGACTTAGCCAACGACCAGGAACTAATGGACTTAATGACTGCCTGCAACTTTGGAGCCGTCTTCCTAGGCATTGAAACCCCTGACGAATCCAGCCTGGAAGTGACTCAGAAATTCCAGAATACCCGCGACCCCCTGAGCGAATCCATCCACAAAATTACCGCATCCGGCCTGCGGATCATGGCCGGCTTCATCATCGGTTTTGATGGCGAAAAATCCGGTGCTGGCAAGCGCATCGTCGAGTTTGTCGAGCAAACCGCCATCCCCACCGCCTTCTTCAGCATGTTGCAAGCCCTACCCGACACCGCCCTCTGGCACCGTTTAGAGCGCGAAGGCCGTCTGCAAGGGCAATCCGCCAACATCAACCAGACCACCTTGATGAACTTCGTCCCCACCCGACCGATCGAAGAGATCGCCCAAGAATATGTCGCCAGCTTCATGCGACTCTACGACCCCCAGAACTTCCTTGAGCGCACCTACCGTCACTACCGCATCCTGGGCGAAGCCCCCTGCCACAAAAATCCCAAAAAGCGCAAAAAGAAAGCCAAGAAACCCTTCGATTGGTCCGCCATACGTGCCCTCTTGATTATTTGCTGGCGGCAGGGACTGCTCCGCGAAACCCGCTCGTCGTTCTGGCAGTACCTATGGCAAATGCTGCGTCACAATCGGCGAGGCGTTGCCAGCTACCTGACCGTCTGCGCCCAGGCAGAGCACTTTTTGGAATATCGTCAGATTGTCAAAGCCCAGATTGAAGCTCAGTTGGTGGACTACCAACAGCAAAAAGTACAGCAACCTCGCGAAGAAGCCTTACAGACCGCCAATGCAGCATAAGCGTTGAGTCCATCAATAGAAGAAGCAGATTAGTTTCCCTAAATGCTGGCAACAATTCCCACCTGATAACGCTTCACGGTGGGAACTGTTTGCAATACTACGCACTGCGGGCGTGTCATGACTCTACAAGAATTGCGGAGTGATTGGCGTTATACTACAAATAGCTCAATCATGTAGCGTATAAGAAGATGGTGGATGTTTCCAAGGTTAGCAACAATCTAAATGTTAAAGATATTTCCCAACAAAACATCTATAACATTTCCCAACAGGGGAATTTTTCTCCTGGGGTTACTCAAGGTGACGTGAACTTTTCAAATGTTAATAGAGGTATCAGTCGCTCTATTGAAATCGATCGGGAAGTTGCGAATCTCGTCAACTGGCTTGCAGAACAACAAGGTTTAAGTCCCGATATTGCCCTGAAAAAAGCTGTGTTCGCTGCTGCCTATATCTATGATGTTACGACCAACCAACAGGGTCGACTTTTAGTTCAGCGTAAAGATAACTCTGTGGGCGAGATTATTTTGAAGTAGTCCATTTGCCTTGGATTTTGAGCGATGCAAGAAACAGTAGTGATTGCCAAGCGTCCGAGTGCATGCGCGAGTCAGGCATAAATCTATTATCCCCCCTATAGAATCAGATATTTTCACGATAACCTAGTTATTAATAGTATCTTTTTCAATACACAATTCCTGTTTCATAAAATTCTCATACTCTTTTATAGTAATAACCCTACCCCGACTACTCGTGTAATGAAGAGCATCAACAAGATAACCTTGGTATTTAAGGTTTCCCATGTCATAAGTTATGTAGGGTAAATGAAATTTAGAACTAAAACCTGTACCATCAGGTCTGAGTACCAAACAATGTTGGGGAGCAATAAATCTAAAGAGTTGGGGATGTTGCAAAGCGATATAATTCCATATCTGTAGGTCACCCATTTGAACTCGTATTCCTTGTATTAATTTCACTATAAGTCTAAAGATGTCGCAGTATGTTGAGTAGCAAATTCCAATTGCACCTGTCTGCAAATAAGGCTGGCCCAATATTGCAGGAAAATGATCGAAACGTGCTTTTTGCCATGGATGCTTCTTTAGAAAATCAGCGCAGGTAAATGTTTCAGAGATCAACGTAGCTCTGGGATCTATTTGATTAGTGAATTGGCCGAAGAAGTTCTTTCTCAAGATAAGTATATCTGTATCAATTAAAATATAATATCTATGTTTAGGTATCATTGTAGGTAGAAATAGTTTGTTGCCAGATAGCTTTATTTTCGCAGGAAGATTAAGGACTTTTGTGACTCGTTTACCGAAACAGGTTCTCAGAGACTGATAAGAACAACTATCTAAGTTTTCAAGTGGTACAACCCAGGCTAGATCGTGCATTCCAAATCTCGTAAGCATCTCATGCATTGCAAGTGCTTGATTCAGATAATTAATACTAGTAGAAAAAATAATTGCAATATTTTGCATTATCTAAAAAACTTCTCGCTCTTAGAAACTTTGGATGAAGTCTAACGTTCTTGAGATTAGCGGCGCGGCCTGATGCTCGAGCGAAGCCGAAGCCTCAGCCACCCACATCCGCTGTGGTGAGGGGTTAGGCATGCAAACCCGAACGGCAGCACTTTGAATGTAACAGAGAATCTGCGATCGCGAAGCTCTGGAACCTGGGAAGCTTGAGCAAGCATCGGTTAGGAAACTTGTAATTGTTCTTGGTACGCCCGGACTGCAAGTTTCAGGGATCCATCAGGTTCAGATGAATTTTCCAGCGCAACCCGGCAAAAGGTCTGGTGTCAAGCTATTCCCCAGCTGAAATCAGGATTATTTCTAGGGTTTCGAAATCCATTCTGTATAATGCTGTCTAAATGCCGCATTAATCTATCTTTAAGAAATCCCTATGAAAGCTCTCCTGGTTTATCCCTTGTTTCCCAAAAGCTTTTGGTCGCTTGAGAGTACCATTTCTCTGATCGGTCGCAAAGCCTTTGTCCCACCCCTGGGTCTGATTACGGCAGCAGCGCTGTTCCCTCAAGAGTGGGAGATGCGGTTGGTGGATTGCAATATACGCTCGTTGACTGATGCAGATTGGGATTGGGCGGATGTGGTGATTCTGTCGGGGATGATTGTTCAGAAGGCGGATTTGCTGGCGAAGATTGAGGAAGCCAAGCGTCGCGGCAAATTGGTTGCAGCCGGTGGCCCCTATCCCACAGCGTTGTCTTCAGAGTGTCAGGCGGTAGGGATTGATTTCTTGATTCTGGATGAGGGGGAAATCACGATCCCGATGTTTGTGGAGGCGATTCAGCGGGGAGACACCTCGGGGGTGTTTCGCTCTGGGGGTGAGAAGCCGGATGTGACCGGAACACCGATTCCACGCTACGACTTACTAGAAATGAAGTCCTATGCGATGATGTCGGTGCAGTTTTCTCGCGGTTGTCCGTTTCAGTGCGAGTTCTGCGATATTATCGTACTCTATGGTCGCAAGCCTCGGACGAAGACGCCGCAACAGTTGCTGGCAGAATTGCAGGCGCTCTATGACCTGGGCTGGCGCGAGACGATTTTTATGGTCGACGACAACTTTATTGGCAACAAGCGCAACGTCAAGTTGTTGCTGAAGGATTTATTGCCCTGGATGCAAGAGCGCGGTTATCCCTTTACCTTCAATACGGAAGCGTCGGTGGATCTGGCTCAGGATCAGGAGCTGATGGATCTGATGGTGGCTTGCAATTTTGGCTCCGTTTTCCTGGGGATCGAGACCCCGGATGAAGACAGTCTGACGGTGACGAAGAAATTCCAGAATACGCGGGATCCGCTACGGGAATCGGTTGATAAGATCACCCGTTCTGGGTTGCGCATTATGGCGGGGTTCATTATTGGTTTCGATGGAGAGAAGCCGGGGGCAGGCGATCGTATTGTGCAGTTTGTCCAGGAAAGCGGCATTCCGCTAGCACTGTATAGCATTCTGCAAGCGTTGCCGGATACGGCACTCTGGCACCGCTTGAAAAAAGAAGGCCGTCTTGTCGACGGTTCAGGAGACATTAATCAGACGACGTTGATGAATTTTATCCCCACCCGTCCGATTGAAGATATTGTCCAGGAATATATCCAAACCTTCTGGCAGCTTTACGATCCGGAGATGTTTCTGGATCGCACCTATCGCTGTTACCGCATTCTGGGCGAGGTGGATTTCCCCAAGAAGAATCGGGCACCGAAGCCGATCACCTGGCAGGCGCTGCGCTATGTCCTGGGGGTACTAATCCTGTTCTGGAAGCAGGGGGTGGTGCGGAAGACGCGTTGGAAGTTCTGGCCCTATCTGTTCAACATTTGTCGGCACAATCCGGGCGGCGTGATTAGCTACCTGATTGTTTGTGCCTATGCGGAGCATTTTAGCGAGTATCGCTATGTGGTGCGATCGCAAATCCAGCAGCAGCTCGAACAATTTCTGGCCAAACAAGCTCAGCCATCCCAGCAGAATGCAGCACCAGCCGAAGTAGAACCGCAACCCGTTCTCGACTCGGTCGCTTAATATTATAGGCATCTAAGTCGAATGGGTTGCAGTTTCTGTTATGGGTAGTCAGCATGGACTTTTACACGACTGTATTAAGACAAAGTGGGGAATATTGGGTGGCATTGTGTCTGGAGAATGGCACGGTCGGGCAGGGAGAAACCCAGGAAAGTGCCATTGCCAAACTGAAAGAAGCGATTGACTCGCTTGAAACCATTCGTCAAGCTGGGGTTGAGTTAGAGTCTGCCCCAGTCCCCATCAAGGAACTGCATGAATTTTTGACGATCGAGCAATACCATTTTGGATTTTAGATTGCCGATTTTGGATTGAAGAAAGGCTGACTGGGCAAGCGTTCCATTTGAGCAGTCATTCTGACCATTTCATCAGTTCCCCTCTGCCCTCTGCCTCCTGCCTTCTGCCCTCTGCCATATAATGCTGTCTAAATGCCACGTTATCCTTCTTTAAAAAATCCCTATGAAAGCACTCCTGGTTTATCCCCTATTCCCCAAAAGCTTTTGGTCGCTTGAGAGTAGCATTGCCCTGGTTGGCCGCAAAGCTTTTGTGCCGCCCCTGGGTCTGATTACGGTCGCGGCTCTGTTGCCCCAGCACTGGGAAATCAGGTTAGTCGATTGCAATGTGCGCGAGTTAACCGATGCAGACTGGGATTGGGCGGATGTCGTCATTCTATCGGGGATGATTGTCCAGAAGACCGATTTGCTGGCCAAGATCGAGGAAGCCAAACGTCGCGGCAAACGGGTTGCAGCGGGTGGCCCCTATCCCACGGCGTTGTCCTCAGAGTGTCGGGCGGCGGGGGTTGATTTCTTGATTCTGGATGAGGGGGAAATCACGATTCCGATGTTTGTGGAGGCGGTCCAGCAGGGGCAAACATCGGGGGTGTTTCGCTCCGGTGGCGAGAAGCCGGATGTGACCCAAACGCCGATTCCGCGCTATGACTTACTGGAGCTGAATGCCTATGCGACGATGTCGGTGCAGTTTTCTCGCGGCTGTCCGTTTCAGTGCGAGTTCTGCGACATTATCGTGCTCTACGGTCGCAAGCCCCGCACGAAAACGCCGCAACAGCTGCTGGCGGAGCTAGAAGTGCTCTACGATCTGGGCTGGCGCGAAACCGTATTTATCGTCGATGATAACTTTATTGGCAATAAGCGCAACGTCAAGCTGTTGCTGAAAGAATTATTGCCCTGGATGCAAGAACACGGCTATCCCTTCAGCTTTAATACAGAAGCGTCGGTGGATCTGGCCCAGGATCAGGAGTTGATGGACTTGATGGTGGCCTGTAATTTTGGCTCTGTTTTCCTGGGAATTGAGACCCCAGATGAAGAGAGTCTGACGGTGACGAAGAAATTCCAGAATACGCGCGATCCGCTGCGGCAATCGGTTGACAAAATCCTGCGGTCTGGATTGCGAATTATGGCGGGGTTCATCATTGGTTTCGATGGCGAGAAGCCGGGGGCGGGCGATCGCATTGTCAAGTTTGTCCAGGAAAGCGGCATTCCGTTGGCGTTTTATACGCTGCTGCAAGCCTTGCCGGATACGGCACTCTGGCACCGCTTGAAAAAAGAAGGCCGTCTCGTCGACGGTTCGGGGAACATTAATCAAACCACCTTGATGAACTTTATTCCCACTCGCCCGCTGGAAGATATTGTTCAGGAATATATTCAAACCTTCTGGCAGCTTTACGACCCGGAGATGTTTCTGGATCGCACCTATCGCTGTTACCGCGTTCTGGGCGAGGTGGATTTCCCCCAGAAGAATCGGGCGCCGAAGCCAGTGACCTGGAAATTGCCACGCTATGTGCTGGGGGTGCTGCTGCTGTGCTGGAAGCAGGGGGTGGTGCGGAAAACGCGCTGGAAGTTCTGGCCCTACCTGTTTAACATCTGTCGTCACAATCCTGGCGGCATCATTAGTTATCTGATTACCTGTGCCTACGCGGAGCATTTTAGCGAGTATCGCCATGTGGTGCGATCGCAAATCGAGCAGCAGTTAGCACAGTTCCTGGCCAAACAAGCCCAGCAGCCCCAGCCCAATGCAGCAACCGCCGAAGCAGAACCGCAACCCGTCCTCGACCCGGTGGCGTAAAGCGATTGCTATATAGGCGGCAACAGCTCGCGCACCCAGAAGGTCAGGGTGGGAAATTGCAGCGGCGAAATGGGGTCATTCTCGTCTAGAATGCGTTTGCTCCGATAGCCGTCTGGGGTAGGGTCGCGAAAAACATACAATTGACGCGGATTCAGAGCGAGCACCCAATAGTCTTGAATGCCCGAGCGGGCATAATCGTTTGCCTTGACCTCACAGTCTGTCTTCAGGGTCGTATCGGCGATTTCAACAATCAGGTCAATGTCTGCAGGGATGGGATGGCGGTCGAGGTAGCGCAGCGGGCCTGCTGCTACAACGGCGACATCGGGTTCGGGTTCTGAGTAATCGCTGAGGGTGACAGGCAGTTGCGTTCTCACTAACACGGTTTTGCCCAACCGTTCTTCTAACAGCAGCCGGGTCAGGGTAACGCCAGTGGCATGGGCAGATTTCTGGAGACTCATTTTACGAATAATTTGTCCAGCGACGAGTTCGACGGGTTCTAGCGGATCCAGAATCCCCACCTCGGCCATGCGGTGGTAGTCCTGCACTGTCCACAGTCGCAGGGGTAAAGAGGTTGGGATTTGGGGGTCTGCTGTCTGCACGGTACTCACTTTCGAGGGCGGACGTTCTAGCTTTTCAGGACGGCGAGAATGAATCAGGACGACTAACAGGCTCAAACCCAGAGACAGCCAACCTTTCCCCCCTGCCCTCTGTCTCCAATATTATTGCATAGTTTTGGGGCAGATGAAGCGCGGTATATGAACTAAGAAACAGCAAACTCTGTGAACTGTCGTCGGTAGGGTGCATGGAAGGCCAGGACAATGTCTTGCTTGGGAACGCCCAACTCGACTAATTCATTGGCAATGCCGCCTTCAGTGCCGTCGTGCTGAATCCAGATTTTGTCGTTCTGGATATCGACATGCAAGACGCAACCCCGTACTCTGCGGTTGCCCTTCCAGCCAACGCTGAACACCAAATAATGGTCGCGTTCCCGGTCGAAGATTAAATGAACGTCCACATCCCCATAGGAGGGTTTATAGCTGCCATAGCGAGTTAAAATCGCTTCAACATGGTTCCGGTACGAGGTTAATTTATCCATTGCAGACGGCCCTCTCGATCGGTTTGATAAACAATCAGGTTGAGCTGGTAATCCTGGATCGCAGTTTGAGCAAACTCAAGTTTGAAAAAACTCTGATAAACATCATCCGGAATGGCCAGATACAGTACCCGCTCTGGTTCTTCTGCTTTCAGCGCAATACGGTAACTCATCATCTGGCCAAGGGCCAGGTGAAAGCCGGTAATGATAGACGGCATCAGAAAGCTTTTGACTTCTACTGCAATTTTCTCATTCTCTTTCTCAGCGGCGATTAAGCGCTCTGCTCCCAAATCGACATATAAATCGACCCCGCCGAATTCCAGGCTCAGCGGATCGTCCGTAATTGTCCATCCTTCACTAATCAGAGCCTGTTTAACCGTGTCGTGGAATCGATCTTTGGCCATCGGCATTGCACTGTTGGAACCCATCTCAGGGTAACATTTTCTGACGTTTTGCCTGGGGTTCCTGAGCTTTTGGGTTCGGAGCGCGATCGCACCCCACAAGAGTCAGAGCAAGGAAAATTGACATTGCTCCACAACTGAATCTAAGGTGTAAAATGAGTTCAGGATTACTTCAGGAGATTGGAGCGTTGAGATGCTTTAGGAAAAATGACACAATGAACCAACAACCCTTTATCCCCGCTAGAGTGCCTCCCCCTGGACGCATTCTACTCCGCGAGCTAGAAGCCCGTAGCTGGACGCAGCAAGATCTAGCAACGATTGCAGGACAATCCCTGCAGACAATCGAAGCCATTGTTCAGGCACAACAGCCCATTACTGCTGAACTCGCGCTAGCGCTGACAAAAGCTCTGGGTACCTCTGCTGAATTTTGGACCAACCTGGAAACCCATTATCAGCAGCACCAAACCAGGAACATCAGTCAAGTACCCGAGAGGACAGAGAAAAGCAAAATTGCGTAGTGCTTTGTCAAACCTAGTTGTCACCACTAAATATAGGATGAAGGCATTGCCAACAGCTCAAACAGATCGGTTTCTTCTCGACCAAAGCCTCACATAGTACCCTTTTCGTGTTGCCTTCTGTCTGTCGTAATCTATTGCTAGACTGTTCATAACTGTTTGAGGTTCCAGACCTGTGACTCAAGCCATCACCCCACCCCAATCCAAGCTCAGCTTTCCAGAGTATCTCGCCTACGACGACGGTACAGACAACCGCTATGAGTTAACTGACGGAGAGTTAATCGCCTTGCCCCCCGAATCAGGACTAAACATTGAGATTGCCAACCTGCTCTTCGTTGCCCTGATCCAGTTGCTCGACCCGCGCCTGGTGAGACTCTTTAGTTGCGAACTGCAAGTGGATGGAGCGGTCAAAAATCGGTATCCCGATCTGGTCGTCCTCCGGCCAGAACACCTGCAACTGACCCGGAGACGGTCGACCCTCACCTTCGATATGCCGCCTCCCGACCTGGTGGTAGAAGTCGTCTCTCCTGGCAACGTCAATCGGCAGCGAGACTACGACGACAAGCGAAAACAGTACGCCGCCAGAGGTATTCCAGAATATTGGCTTGTAGACCCGCAAGATCGGGTGGTCATTGTGCTACGCCTGCAGTCAGGCTCCTATCTCGAAGTCGGTCAATTCCGGGGCAGCGACCGCATCCTTTCCCCCAGATTTCCCACTCTGGACCTGACCGCCGAACACCTCTTCGCTCCGCTGCAACGGTTATGACCGGAACCAACCCCTTAGTGAATCCTGCAGCTGGCGGTCTGGTGAAGCTGCTGCTGGACATCGCCCGCTCCGTCGGCGGCAGCGCCTTCCAGTCGATTCAGGAAAGTCGGCAAGCCGCCGCCGCCCTGAAACAATACGCCGACAAGTACCAGAGCCGCTACGGCTTGCTGAAACTGCTGGGCATGCCCCAGGCGGTGCAGCTGGAGCAGGTTTACACCCAGGTGCGCTTCCTGGATGACCTCAGCATCCGTCGTTTTGAATCCCTGACAGCGCTGGAGGATGCCTACCGCGAAGGACAGCAGCGCCGCTATCAGGTCAACCGTCAACTGGCCACGGAAGAGGGCATCGCCGTCGCTAACCAGAACCCCTATCTGATGGTGCTGGGCGGGCCGGGGGCGGGCAAGTCTACCTTTCTGCGACGATTGGGCTTGGAAGCCTTGAAGGGGGCAGCGGGCCGGTTCCAGCCTCGCTGCCTGCCCGTCTTGCTGGAACTGAAGCAGTTTACGAGCGAAGTGGATCTGGTGGCTGCCATTGCGGCAGAATTCCAGCACTTTGGCTTTCCCCCATCCCCCGAATTTGTCCTCAAGGCCCTGGAACAGGACAAGCTGCTGGTGTTGCTGGATGGCCTGGATGAAGTGCCCCCCGATAGCGTCGCCGCCGTCATCGACGCCATCCAGTCCTTTGCCGTGCGCTACGACCGCAATCGCTTTGTCGCCTCCTGCCGCATTGCCGCCTATCGCAGCAGCTTCCAGCAATTTCGCGACATCGAACTGGCCGACTTTAACGACAAGCAGATGCAGCAGTTTATCCAGAACTGGTTCAGCACTGAGGCCGACGAAGCGACCCAAACCGCCGAGCGCTGCTGGCAGGTGTTGACCCAACCGGGCAATGCAGCCGCGAAGGAACTGGCCCAAACGCCCTTATTGCTGACCTTTCTCTGTCTGGTGTACGACCGCACCCAGCGCCTGCCCAGTAACCGCAGCAAGCTTTACGACAAAGCGTTGGATATTTTGCTGGAAGAATGGGCCGCCGAGAAGCGGGTGTGCCAGCCTGAAATCTATCAGGGACTGCACCTGGATCTGGAGAAGGCGATGCTGTCTGAAATTGCCTACGAAGGCTTTGCCGCCAACCAACTGTTTTTCCCGCAACAGCAGCTGGTAAAACGCATTCGCGACTTTCTGGCCGACACGGTGGAGGATCCCAAATACCTGGACAGCAAGCAGGTGCTGCAGGCGATTGCCGCCCAACAGGGCATCCTGGTGGCCCGGGCCGAAGGCATCTTTTCCTTCTCTCACCTGACCCTGCAGGAATACCTGGCGGCGCGCTACATCAGCCAGAAAGACGAGCGCATCCAGCAATTGATCGACGAGCATCTGACAGAGGAGCGCTGGCAAGAGATCTTCCTGCTGGTGGCGGGTCTGCGCGATGAGGCCGATACCTTACTGACTGGGATGGATGCCGCCGCCCGTGCGTTGATTCGTACGCCGAAATTGCGATCGCTGCTGCACTGGGCCGACCAGTCCACAGCAGACTCGGCAGGAAACTACAAACCCGCCGCCAAGCGAGCGCTCGCTCTCGACCTTGCCCTCGACCTCTCCCGCACCCTCTCCCGCACCCTCGACCTCTCCCGCGTCCTCTGCTACGCTCGCAACTGCGCCCGTACCCTTGCCCTCGATCTCCACCTATACCTCGACTTTTCCCTCTATCTCGATTTCTCCCGCGATGGTGCCTGCTACCTCTCCCGCGCCCTCTACCTTTCCCGAAAAAAGATTTTTAAAGCTGTTGATTTTAATCGCTTGATTGCTCGTCTGGAAGGGCTGCAGGCCAGGATTCCAGAAAACGACTCACTGCACCCGATGAGTGAGGCATTTGTCACACAGGTCTACCAGACTTGGTTTGAGGCGCTGGGGCTGGGGCGGCAGGGGCTGGGGCTGTCTGAACCAGAAGTACAAGCCCTGGCGGACTGCCTCTACATCAACTGGCTGATGGTGCAGTGCAAGGCGGCGGCGGTGCGGGTGTCGCGGCAGCGGTGGCAGGCGATTGAGGAACGGATGTTGATTGTTGAGGGTTAATGGTTCAGGTTCAGGGTTGAGGGTTGATGGATTGGGACTCACCATGAACTATGCACAATGAGCAACGAAGTTAGATTTAAATTAAGATCGCGTTGAATCCATGGGGACAATCGATGGTTGCTCAAATCCGTCAAAAAGCGGTTTCGTTGGTGAATGAGTTGCCTTTAAGCCTGTTGCCAGAGGCGATATCGTTGTTGGAATCCTTATCTAAACAAACCCATGATGTTGCTGGTATTGAAGCAAGGGAAAATCAATTAATCGAGATTATTCAGCGGCAACTGCCTGCAGAAGAGCGCCACCGTTTGGATTATTTGCGCGATCGCAATGAACTTGAGCTGCTAACGGCTGCAGAACACCAAGAATTGCTTGTCTATGTCGATCGCATTGAAAGACAAGGCAATGAGAGATTGGAAGCGGCGATCGAACTGGCTCAAATCAGACAACTCGATTTGGATGAGGTCTTACATGAGTTTAGTAATTTAGTAGTGGACTGACATCGCTAATTTGTTGCGATAGAGTTGGATGGTCGAAAAGGCTATAATCCTTCCTCGATAGACCTTGGCAGCACTAAAGTGCCAACTACGAATTTACACAATTTTAGGCGTGTCCTACCACTACGAGATAAAATGCTCTCGCTGATGGGTATTGCTCATCTAGATCTATCGATTGGAACCCTTGAAGCCTCACAAGCAATGCCTACCCTACAGGCGAATGGTACTTACGTAAGCGTAAGATGGGCAAAGCAAAGCGTGCTCATCACAGAGTCTCTGATGGGCACGGGCATAGCCCTTTGCCCATCCTACTGACGGTTTCCAAACTGATGTTATCTGCTTATGTAAGTGCCATCCTACCCTACAGGCTTGAAACCTACAATGAGCAATCAACGATGAACAATCAACCCTGAACAATGAGCAATCAACAATGAGCAAAGCCCACCTTTAACGTTTTGTAACAAAATTTGCGGTCAATCCCCTGAAACTTGCTAGAAAAGGGAGAAAATGTAACCGACTTGACTCCGGGATATTCTCTACCAAGATGACTATTGACCTCGCAAGCTTTCGGAAAACGCTGACCTATCAACGGACGGCACCGGTGAAGCGGCTGTCGATTGATATGAGCGCGATCGCAGAAATCGACAAAACCGCCGAAGCGAAAAAGGGCCAATTTCAAATCATTTTAATGATTGCCATTTTGGGTTGCGTTATCTCCCTGTTTTCGTTCGGAATATATATAGGATTTGTGCTGTTGCCCGTTTGTCTCGTTGCAGCCATTTATGCGGGCATTATGGGATCGCGATATAGTCGCATTGACGTTGCCAATTATCGGTATGGGTTGCTCGGTAAGATTTTGTCTGTATTGGGTCGCGATGTCGAAAATAATGCCAGCCTTGACGTGACTCTGGTACTCAGTCCGCCAACGGAGAAAAAAAAACGTCTGGAAACCGTGCCCCATTCCTATAAACGGGGCTGGAAAATCGATCGGTTTCGCGACGATTGGCTGTCGCTGCAGGGGAAGTTTATGGATGAAACCCAGTTCTCCTTCACAGTGGCTGAGGCCGTTGTCATACAGCGGGGAAGGAAACGCAGCGCTAGCGGCAAAATTAAGTCAAAACGAAAAGTCAAGTCTAAGGGATTTGAAATTGCCCTGATGCTGACGTTCTCCAGACGGAAATATGGCGCGATCGCAGTGCTCAAAAATGAAGCCCAGGGAGCGATTCAATTACCGGAAGCCGTGCAGCTCAAAACCTTGCGGGTTAAAGATAACAGCATGTATATCAGGGTCAGAACGCCGCCCTGGGGAAGCATGCAACAGTCCCTATTTGCAGCAGATACGTCTAGCCTTGCAGAAGAATCGATCGATCCCCTTTATCAAACGATGACGATGATGCTCTTGAGCCTTTATCAGGTGCTGAATCTGGCAAACGCACTTTCAAAAAAAACAACTTGAAGTCAGGAGATTTAATAGAGTGAAGCGAATCCTACAATTTATATTCACGAGTTTAGCCGCACTGCTCTTAACCCTGTTTCTAGGTTGCAGCAGATCCCCTGCCCCAGTGGCCGATCCAGCCCCTGAAGCGAATGTTGCCGCTGCACCTGCGACGACAAGCAACCCCTCTGCGGCAGAGTCAACCCCTGCCACTAGCGTTGCCGCTTCTCCCCCGGCTGCAAACAATCCCTCCGCCACCAGCATTGAAAAAGTTAAATTCAAGCTGGATGGTGGCGATGAAGCCTTTTCGCTCAAGTTTAAAGCCGATGGCGCGAAATTAGAAGATGCTGGCGGTGCAGAACTGGCGCGTTTGAAAGTGGACGAAACGCGCAAGATAAAAATTAAAGACGCGAACGACAACACCCTGGGCTATGTCATCACGCAGGCGGGCTATTGGAAATTGGAGAACGCTGAACAAACCCAGGAGCTTTTTGTGTTGCGGCGACAAGCAGATGGCGATTACAAACTGGAAACCGCTGCCGATCAGCCTGTCTACCGAATTAAAACGCGGGATTATGGCTTTGAGATCGAAACACCCCAAAAACAATCGCTCTATAAGGTGAAGATGAAGGGGGAAAAGCTGTCGCTGCGCGATGCCAACGAGAACACGGTACTGTATACAAAATCGACATTTTTGCCGATTGCGCTGGCCTGTTTCGGTTTCGATCAATTGAGCCGCGAGCAACAGGCAGCCCTGGCGTATGCCGTCAATGCGTCAGGAGGTCAATAACCTTGCAGATTCAGTTGAGCTGGACTGAACCAGCAACCGGAGAACGACGACAACCCCAACTGGCAACTCCGGTCGCCATCGGTCGAACCTTTAATCTGATGCCTGCCGATCTCAACGGTCAGCGTGTCTCTCGTATTGTGCTCTCAGAGGCGCAAGTGTCTGATTATCATGCCTTAATCGAGGATCAGAATGGCGAGCTGGTGGTTGTGGATCGGGGCAGCAGTCACGGCCTTCTGGTGAATGGCGCATCTGTACCGCGCAGTATCCTCCACAATGGCGATCGTTTGCAAATTGGGCCTTATGAGATTCAAATCAGTCTCGCTGCTGCTGGTGCATTCAGCCCAGGACAGGCGGCAGCAGTTGTTGGTGGCGCTGCGGCGGCGGGTCTGGGTGGTGCCGCTGCTATGGCGGCAGGGAGTGCTGCTATGGGTGCGGATGCGGGGACAGAATCCTTTGCTTGCTATCGTAAGATTGGGTTTCTGTTCAAGCGACGCTGCACTCGCACCAGTCCTGTCGGTTGCCCAGATTGCGACGGCGGCAAATTAGGAGACGATGACGATCCTTACTTTTACGAGCGTTCCTTTTATACTGATTATGGATCCTACCGTCGCGGTTGGGGCAGCACCTATTACAGAAATCGCGATCGTTATTCCTACAATCCCGATCGAAGGGATGTGGACTTCACGGAAGCCGATGCTGAAACAGTCTCATCTGAAGCAGATACTGACTACGAACAAGACATGGGAGCTAGCTAAAACTGACGTGGATGAAACCGTGGCTGATTTATGCGTTGGGGGGAGGCTGGGGCCATCTTAATCGTGCGGTAGCGCTAGGTCGAGTGGCTGCTCGCCAGCGAGCCGTGACGATCCTGACGAATAGTCCCTATGCGGAGCAGGTGCGGGTTTCGTTAAAGAACTCTGTCGGCGATTGTGCCTTTCCTCTACATCTGAACATCATTGCCGCTGATGCAGGTTTTGGCTCCACTTGCGATTGGGTGCGACAGCAGATTCTGAGTTTGCCTTATCAGTGTGCCATCGTTGATACTTTTCCACGCGGGTTGGGTGGCGAGCTGGCCGATCTACTACCGCAAAGTCAGGACATTCCGTGGATTCTGGTACATCGAGATCTGAAGCCAGACTATGTTCGCACGAAGGGGTTACGCACTTTTGTTCAGCAATTCTACAGGGCTATCGTTATTCCTGGTGATGGAGAAGATGTTCCTTTTGCTGACTTGCCGCATGTTTATCGCACCGCACCCTGGCTCGTACTCAATGGGGATGAATTGCCGGATCGGGCGAGGGTGCGATCGCGCCTGAATCTCCCAGATCGGCAGGACTGCGATCGCACGCCCTTCCCCGACAACGAGACCTGCCAACATCAGGCCCCGATACTGATGGTTTGCGCCGCCGGGCAACCCTCAGAACTCGCGTTTTTCGGTCGCTTAACAACCCACCTCTGCCAAGCTTTTCCCACGGCTGCTGTTCGCTGCCTCGCCCCTTGCCGTCCGCCCCACTGTCCGCCAGAACTGTGGATCTCCCACTGGCCAGGAATGGAATACCTGCAGGTTGCCGATATCGTCATAGGCGGCGCAGGGTACAATACTGTCCATGAGTGCGCTGCTCTGGACATCCCTCTGGTGAACTTTGCCTTCCCGCGACTATACGATCGTCAAGCTCGCCGTGCCGACTGGAACGGCTATGCCGTGCAAACGATTCCGGCAGCTATTAATACACTTCAATCTCTGTTGCAGCAATCGACTTATACTAAAATCTTGAATCGAATATCGACCTATTCTAATGGTGCTGTGAGTGCAGTCCAGCAGATCGAGCGAGTTATAGATTCGCTGTCCCAACAATCCTCCAGAGATATCGAAAATCGATATGACTTGGAAGGTTAGCGCCCCCTCGGGAGCGCTAACCCCCATTGCTTCGTGCTAGAACGGAAAAATGGGTTATTTTGCAAGCCTTGCTCCGCAAAGCTTGCAAAATAACCTTCAAGTTGTGTTTCGAGGTTGTGAGGGTGTGGGTAGAATCTGAACCTCAAAAATCCTGACTTGTGGATTGCTAACCCTTTCCCTATGCGTCATGTATTTACTATCACAGCAAAACATGAGTCCTAGTGAAATTGACCTCACTTATGGTTTCAGTCACCAAAGTCATCTGAATTGCCACTTTAGGACTGAGAATTTAATAATTTGTCACTCTGCAGAGGGTACTCCTTGTGGGTACCCGGTCATATCGGGTCAACCACAAGGGATTGCCCCTACAGCTCAAATCTTACATTTTATGTAATTCTGATTCTTTAAGTATCTGACTGGAATGACCCCAAAAGTATTTCGAAACGCTTGAAATAAGCTACAAAAGCAGGCTCTAGCTTATAAGTTGGCTACCTCCACCGATACAGTTGACTTTTCGTCGGCGATCTCCTTGTGTTATTTTTGAAGAAGCACTACCAAAATCTTCTGGGTTGACCATCGCTTGCAGTTACTCTCAAGAGAGCTTCGATCGAAAAAGGCTACTCCACTGCAAGCATATGCAAAAGCAGAAACAATCTGCAGGAGGCTCTATGGTATTTCTGATTAAAAATACACAAGATATAGAGCAATTGATCGCTTCCTATATCGCTTTTACGTTATTTCACCTGGCGTCATCGCAAATGGGCAAACGCTAAGTCTTCAGTCTAAAGATCTGTGCCACCGTTAGACTTAGCCGTTAGAAGATTCTGCCTATCCACCAAGATTAACGCCCTGGGTTTTCCCTGCTCATTTGCTTTTATGTCGTCAGGTACAAAGCCGTCAAATTGCTTTGACTGTGCAAGCATGGTGGCCATAAAAATACTATCAATTCAAATTGGAGACGAAAGATGGCAAGGGGTTTTGAACGCATACTAGAAGACATCATTCCTGAGGCTAATTTTCTGACTATTTCAGACACCCGGATCGAACCTGGAGCTTTGCTGTTTTCTCAAAATAATGACACCTACACAGACACCATAAAGAGCTGTTTGGTGCCGGACTTTTTCCAAGCGAATGACTTCCAAACAATACTGGCCCCCGGTGAATTTGCCCTGGAGAGCGCCATAGGAAAATTTAGTGGGAGCGCAGCGCTTTCTTTGCTGGGATTTCTAAATATAAAAGTGGGTGGAGGCAGAGAGTTTGAGTTGGAGGTAACGGTAGAAGAAGTCAAGGTGAGGCACTATGCCAGTGAGAAGATGGGTCTCATTAGCTTCGAGAAGAAATTGCGAGAATTCAAGGAAAAAGATCGAGAGACATTCAACTTGATAAAAGGCAGATTTCTGGTTTTCTCATCATTTTATGCCAGCCAATTTCGCCTTCAGTTTGCTGCAGGGTCTCAATTGGGAGGATCAGTCGAGTTTGATAATGAAAAGATTGCTGTTGAGGTAGGTGCAAATATGCAGAAAGACAATGCTGGTGTCCTGGTCAGTAATAATAATACTGTTCCATTCGCTGTCAGTGGTTACAGGATCACAAGAGGTGGTCGATTCATCCTTGAACCCGCGTAAATGCATCTGTAATCGGAAACAGCTATTAACCTATAGCAACGATTAGGTCCATAGCAACAATTAGTCATATATTTTGTTCTATTCCCATGGGGGATTTTATATACCTTGTCGTTGCGCTATCCGTAGTTTTTGGAGATAAAAAAATGGCAGTTTGGCATGATTTGGTATCTTTGTACAAAGATCGAGATCTAGCAGGTCTATTTTCTTCTCTCGAAATTTCAGAGATTGCAGCATCCAGGTTTTCAAATTTAAAGATTGCGAGTCTGGCACAGTGGATACTTGAATCGGGAAGAGGCACCAGTACTTTAGCCACAAAACATTTCAACTTCGCAGGCTTGAAGTGGCGGGATGAGATGCAAGACTTTGCAACGGCAGTCCTTTACGACGCGAGCGATGGCCCCGATCGGTATTGCAAGTTTGCTGGTCTAGAAGAGTTTGTCAAGGGATACTGGAAGTTTATCACCAGAAGTCCCTACACAGGATGGGAAGACGAAACCAGTTCGGCAGAAGAATATATCCAGTTTCTCCAGTCACGCGGTTATGCAGAAGATGTCAACTATGTGAATAAAGTCGTCAACCTCTTTCCTGAAGCACGCCAACTTTTAGAACTACCACAAGAAGGAGAAATAACGCCAACAGGCACCTGGATCAAAGAAACCGATGCAGCTATCTATTGGATGCAAGGGGAGCACTACATTGATAAAGCAGATAAAATCACGGATGGGGATGAATCTTCCGTTGTGATTACAGACCTCAACGAATGGTTTTCTGGGCATGAGTATCCGATTCCCCAAATGATGAAAATTGCTCACGGAGAGGTTCCAGAACCCCCTCCTAAACCCCCAACCGCGCCTGGGAGAACAGGACGCAATATCCCAGGGGCTGACAGAACACCGGTACCTCATCGGCCCCGCATTAGTAGATTTATTCAGTCTCCTAACCACAATAAAGGAAGATCGGGACAAACCATTGACACCATTGTTCTTCACAACACAGAGGGAGCGTTTGCAGGAGCAATCAGTCATTTCCAAAATCGTGACTCTGAGGTTTCAGCTCACTATCTCATTTCTCGGCAAGGTGAAATTGTACAGATGGTGAAGGATGACGATACTGCTTGGCATGCTCGCAGTTTTAACAGTCGCTCGATTGGTATCGAGCATGAGGCAACCCGAACGCGAAAGGGCTTCACGTCTGACATGGAACAAGCTAGTATTGCACTAGTGAAATATTTGATGCATACTTACAAAATTTCACTGGGTCGAGTCTTACCCCATCGACATGATTGGGGAGGGTCAACTGCTACTACCTGTCCAAATTTAGTTTGGGGATCTCAACAAAAGTTCAATGCCTGGAAGGAACAAAACTTACAATCCAGGATTGACTCAGATTCAAGGGAACAGCCTCTCACCCCTTTGGTTAAAATTCTCCAGCCCAGCGATGGTGAGGAGTTTCAGGTCAATCAGCCCTTTACAGTTGCAGGAGAAGCTGACGACACCGTTCATACTGTTAACGTATATACTCCCTGGGGTGGCACGAACTGGGCTTTGGGAACATCAATACCCGTGATAGATGGACGATGGTCTATCAGACTCTCCAAAGGATTTAATACTGGAGGTGAGCGTGAGATCTTAGCTGAGGGCAATGGTGTTGAGGGGAATTCTCTTGATTTTTCCCCGGCTGAAGTCAGGATTGCGATCAGCACAGGGATGACTAAACCAACACGAGGAGGAAGGATTAGCAGTCGTTTTGGTATGCGCGGCGGTCGGATGCACAATGGCATAGATATTGCTGTCAATCGAGGGGTGCCAGTTTTTGCGGTTGCCGATGGATCAGTCTCGATTGTCAGAAGCGGGTGTCGTGAAGGCAATAAACGTTGCGGAGGGGGATTTGGTAATCACATTTTTATCAAACATGCCACTCTGGGATTGACGACTGTTTATGCTCATTTGTCTGTAGTATCTGTGAGTAATGGTCAGGGGGTCACTCGAGGACAACGCATTGGCAGTATAGGCAGCACTGGACATTCAACGGGACCTCACTTACATTTTGAAATCAGACAAAATGGTGTTCCCAAAAATCCACTAGACTTTATTAATCCAATTGTTTGATGATAGAGAGAAGATGTCCCAGGATGGGGTTTCATAGGGATGACCAAACTCACTAGGATGACTCTATTACAAACTGTACCGCCATCACACAGCAGCAGAATAGATGTCGCATTGAAGTATCTCTTGAGATATTCCTGTGAGTTATGCTGCCACCACCATTGGCCAATCGCATCCCACACGAACTCACCCGTGTTATAACTGGTGCTAATGTAGAGATATCCGATATTAAACTTCAGGTCATACACTCCATACAGACACGACTTGGAAGGTCATTCTTTTCAAACGGTAGTCCTATAGGACTCGTTTAATGTGCCTACAAAAAATTTAAAACAGTTATGAGGCTACCTTGTCGATAGGAAGAAAACATATACTCTCATATCAGCTCCTTTGCAAACACCCTCTAATGCTGCCTGACGACCATGCGCGCATCTGACAGTGACGCATGGTTAGACACTACAGGAGCATATCAACGATTGAATCCACCTAACCATCCAAGGTAAGTCACTCCAAATCCGTCAGCGGATCCGGGGGAGTGGAATTCTCCAGTAGCGGATTGTCTTGACAATCAAGACAATCCGCTACTGGTACTTTACTGGATACCCGATCTCGAGGAAATGGATGGAATTGTGGAGTTCGGTGGAGGTACAAATCTTTATAAAAGTCTGGAATGCTTAGATGTTGAAGTTCGCAAGTCTCTGCACGAGACAAGAGATGACTCCCACCCTCAATCCTCCCTTGGGAGGTGTCCGGGAGTACCCCTTTTCTTTGGATAATAGTTGCTAGCAGCGAGCCAGCCAGAACGCGATGTAACCACGTTTCCTAAACTACGGAGAGGGGGGGATTCGAACCCCCGATGGGTGTGACCCCATAATAGATTTCGAGTCTACCGCATTCAACCGCTCTGCCACCTCTCCAGGGGAAGGCATTTTTGTATTCTAATCTGTGACGGGCGTTGTTGGCATTATTTTTCGCGATCGCGGCTCTTTCCTTTCGTCTGCGCAATGGGGATCTGTACCCGGAATTCGGTGCCTTTTCCAGGTTCTGAGAAACATTGGAGGGTGCCGCCGTGTTTTTCGACCACGATTTTGTAGCTGATGGAGAGTCCTAAACCAGTACCTTTGCCTGCGGGTTTGGTGGTGAAAAAGGGGTCGAACAGGCGCGGTCTTGCTGCTTTGGGGATACCAGGGCCATTGTCGCGGATGCGGATCAATGCTTGACGCGGCCAGGGGCAGCGGTCTTGGGCAGACCGTTCGCTCGATGCTGCTTCAGTTGGTGCAGTGCCGGTTTTTTCTGGCACGATCTTTGTTTCAGTTTTTGGGATCAGGAGCGCGGTTGCGATCGCAATTGTTCGGGGCGGAGTGTGCGCTTCCAGGGCATCAATGGCATTGCTGATGATATTCATAAAGACCTGGTTGAGCTGTCCAGGATAGCATTCCACTAACGGCAGCTGACCATACTTTTTGACAACACGGACTCCGCCTGCGCTGCCTGCATGCTTCAGTCGATGTTGTAAAATCAACAAAGTGCTGTCAATACCTTCATGCAGATCCACCCGTTTCATTTCTGCCTCATCCAGGCGGGAAAAGTTGCGTAGAGAGAGCACAATCTGCCGGATCCGTTCTGCACCAGTATGCATTGAAGCCAGGGTTCTGGGTAGATCGTCCTTGATAAATTCAACGTCAATTTCCTGGGCTCGCTCCTGGATCTCCAACCCTGGATCGGGATAATGCTGCTGATACAGACGAACGAATTCTAGTAAATCGTTGGCGTAGCTGGTGGTGTGGATTAGATTACCGTGAATAAAAGTCACAGGGTTATTGATCTCGTGGGCAACACCTGCAACCATCTGTCCCAGACCCGACATTTTCTCGGTCTGGATCAGTTGCGCCTGGGTTTGTTGCAATTCCAGCAACGTTTGCTCCAGTTGCTGGGTCTGGGCCTGAGCCTTCAACGTGCTCTCGTGGCTTTGGGTGTAAAGTTCAGCTTGATCGATCGCGATCGCAAGCTGTTCAGTCACGGCGGCCAACAGTTTTACTTCGCGGTCGCTCCATAGCCTCACCCCCTGACAATGACCGCAATTAATTGTCCCAATTTTCCCCAGCCGAGTCTGAATCGGCAGGCTCAAAAACGATCGATATCCCCGGTTTTGCAAGAGTTCTTGAGCGACTGGATCTGTTAGCGATGCTACCTCATCCACCCGCAACAGATTGCCCTGGGGCAGTCGTTGCCCAAAAGATTCCCCTGTTGCTGGGTAAACACCATTCACGTCTGGTAGATGTGGTTCGCTGGAATCTTCAATGGTTTCCCAGCAGGCTGGGTCTGAAGCAGGATGGTACCAGGCAAAGCTACATCGATCGATCTGTAACAGCGTGCGGATTTCCTGTACCGCTGTCGCCAGAATTGTATCAAGTTCGAGGGAGGTGCGAATTTGAGTCGCAATTTGATTGATCACCCGTTCCTGCTGCGCTAACCGGCGTAATTGGGCCTGAGACTGTCGCAGGTCGTCTTCTGTACGCTTGCGAACAGCAATCTCTGCCTGCAGTTGCTCGATTGCCTGCGTCAGTTCAGCTGTCCTCTCCTCGACCCGGTTCTCCAGAACCTGATTTGCTGCCTCCAGAGCCTCCTTTGCTTGCTTGCGCTCTGTCACATCGTGGCAATTCACCACTATACCCTGCACTGCTGGGTCATCAATGAGACTGGTTGCGACCGCTTCAAAGAAACGCCAATAGCCGCTCTTGTGCCAGAGGCGATAGTCTGTCAATAGCTGCTTGGTTCCGGGCAATTTGATCGTACTCCGCAGCAACTGGATAGCTCGGGGTAGATCGTCCGAATGCACGAACTCAGCAATACTCTTACCCACCAGTTCTCCGGCATCATAACCTAGAATTCCCCTCACAGAAGGGCCAACATAGCGGTGAACGCCACGACTATCCAGTACCAGGGTCAAATCGGCTGAGTTCTCGATCAGGATGCGAAAGCGATTTTCGCTTTCTCTCAATGCCGTTTCTGTCTGTTTGCGTGCCTCAATTGCTTCGACTGTGCCTTCGTAGTAAAGTAGCGTTCCACTGGTGTCCCGAACTGCGCGAGCACTTTCTGAGATCCAGGCAATCTGGCCATCTTTGCGATAGATCTGAGACTCAAATGCTGATACTGAATCGTGCTGCTGCAAGAGTTTAATGAAAGTTTTGCGGCGTTGCGGATCTACATAGAGCTGTTGCTGAATATCGGTTAGACTTGCGACCATTTCAGCAGGTGAGTCATAGCCATAGATGCGGGCCAGAGCCATGTTGGCACTGGTGTAGCGGCCATCGGCAGTGGTTTGGAAAATTCCCTGAACTGCATTTTCAACCATGCTGCGATATCGAGTTTCTGCTTGTTGTAAGGCTTCTTCTGTCTGCTTGCGCTCTGTAATGTCGAAGATGGCTCCATCCAGCCACAAGACTGCCCCGTCTTTGCCAAACACTCCCTGTCCTTTCTCATATATCCAGACAATACCCCCATCTGCCCGAATGATGCGGTATTCGATGATGTAAGCCTGGCGATTTGAGATGCCTTCTTCTATCGCTTGGGTAACCCTTACTCGATCGTCAGGATGAATAATGCTGGTAAAGGTACGAATCTGGTTCTGAATCAAATCTGAGGCTGGGTAGCCTGTAATAGCTTCAACGGCATTGCTGATGAAGGAAATAGTCCAGTCTGGATCGCAAGCACAACGATAGATTGCGACTGGAATATTCGCCACTAGCGTACTGAAGGGTTCGAGTTGAACCTGTTGGATGGAATCTAGGGGGAAATTATGAGCAAGCGCTTCCATGATTATCGGTGATTTCTGAGAGACTACCAATCCGCTACGCCCCTGAAATGGGGGCATGCTGAGCGGGTCACTCAGGCTACCCCAATTCACTATCCTACTTAACCTGTCAGGCAGCTTCTGTTGCAACCGTCACTTACTCAATAGACCTGTCCGAGAACTGGAGTGGAAGCCCCTCTCCGGGGGGCTTCCACCCCAATTTCCGAATGAGTCTAATCTGTTATGAAACAAAACTGAATATTGAATAACAATCGAACGAAATAATTTTTCATTTTGTATGGATCGCTGAAGTTGCTTGACTCCTTACTCTATTTTTAACTTCGAAATGGCTTTTACAGCTTCGAAATCAATGCTTACAGTCACTCTTCTGTCCAGAATCAGAACCGCGATCGCAAGATTGCCAACTCTAACTGAATCGCCGAACGCGAAATCCTCGCGAAACAGGACTTCTGACTTTTGAGAAAAGGTGAGTTGTCAAAACGATCTCAGTTTGAATTGAGACTTATTTAAAGGATCCACTGTAACAGCCCGACGCTGGATCGTAAAGGTTGCTCTTACCCCTATCATGAGGCTGACAGAAGGATGAGGAGGGGAAATAACCTCAACTCTGGTTTTATCTGAATCTGGAATCTGATTAACGTGAATTCCATATTTGGTAATAGCAAACAAGTCGGGATTCTAGAGTGCGCGAGTGAAATCCGTACGCTCTAAAATCCTTACCTATTCCACGATTTGGAAGGTTATGTTGAAAGCTTTGCTCCGCAAGGCTTTTAACATAACTCTTTTTTCCGTTCTGGCACAAAGAAATGGGAGTTAGCGCCCCCGAAGGGGGCGCTAACCTTCCAAGTCGTGACCTATTACATATTTGAGAGTACGTGTCGATATCCTTTGCTGCTCAGGAGGCAGCTCTAACTTCAGTTGCTCCAGTTCTTGCCGTAGCGCAGGTCGTATATTAACAGATCCTCCATGCCACTCCGCGCCCAATCAATCTAGCGACCACCCACATTCTGGGTAGCACAGAATAAACTCCTCTTGCTCAGGCACGAACCTATGCCTCCTACCCTCTATTCCCTATGCCGTATCAATTGCAGCATAAATTCGGCCTAGTTTTCGGAAAGACTGGATGAATTTTTCTAGATCGGGGCCTAAGTAAAAAACGGCAGCAGGAAAAGGGCTGTGGTTACTCTTGCCACTGAGATCTAATTGCTGACGCAGAAAACAGACTGGGTAGCCACCCAGTCGATCGAACCAAGCCGTATCGACGCGGGCTGGAACGAGCGCGATCGCACCCTTCATTTGACCGGACTCATACTCGTAGCAAAGTTTTTCAATCCAATGGCGGATCGCATCATTACCAGGGGGTTGGAGGTAAACACTGCCCTGCCAGGGTTGAGCCAATCCTTCCTCCAGTTGAAAGAAGCGCTTTTTGGCTGGAACCACCGACGAGGCCAGAGGGTTGCTGCAAGGGTCGAGATCGATTTCCCCCAGACAAGCCAGCACAGCCTGAATGATGGCAAAAGGAGTATGAGGCGCATCCGGTTGTTCAGGAGGAAGCGGCTCGGCCTGTTCTGGAAGGGTTGACTCTTCCGGTGCGGGTAAGTCTAGCAAGGTGAGCTGCTCGATCATCACCAGGGTTTCCTGTGCCTCCTATAGGATCGTGACCATTTAGGACTGTTCTCACTTGTTGACAATACTCTCACTCTTCCATCATAAACGGAACTTGCATAAACCTTGTTCATTTTCAAACTTGTCGTTGGAAGGCAGAGGGCAGAAGGCAGAAGTTCGAAGGTAGAGGACGGGAGGGAGTATGTTAGGTTCCTTCTGATAGCATTTGAATTGGAGACATAACAATATAGATTCCTACTAGATTCCCAAAATGCTCGATCGACCGATTGGTTTTACTCCAAAATCGTAAATCCAAAGTCCAAAATAGTTTGAATTCTCTCTTGCGACCCTTTATCTAATCTGAATTTTATGATGCCGACTGTTAGCCTGATTCGTGCCCAAACTTACGAGCTTCAATCGCTGCGAGCTTCGCTGGAAACCTTGCTGGAACCTTTGGGGGGAATCGCAGCGTTTGTCAAAACTGGCGATCGTGTTCTGCTCAAGCCCAACTTACTAACAGGATCCCGTCCTGGGAAAGAATGCACCACCCGACCGGAGGTGGTTTACTGTTTGGCCCAATTGGTACGCGAAGCGGGCGGTCAGCCGTTCCTGGGAGACAGCCCTGCCTTTGGCAGCGCCCGTGGGGTTGCTAAGGCAAACGGTTATTTACCTTTGATGCAAGAACTGGATTTGCCATTGGTGGAATTTCGCGGCCAGCGTTACGAAACGGTCAGCCAAACTTTCAATCATCTGCGATTGTGCAAAGAAGCGATGGAAGCAGATGTTGTCATTAACCTGCCCAAGGTGAAATCCCATATGCAACTTACTCTCACCCTGGGAGTGAAAAATCTGTTCGGTTGTGTCCCTGGCAAAATGAAAGCCTGGTGGCATGTTGAAGCGGGCAAAGACAGCGCTCGCTTTGGGGAAATGCTGGTCGAGACCGCCCGTGCGATCGCACCCGATTTAACCATTTCGGATGGCATCATCGCCCATGAAGGCAACGGCCCCAGTGGCGGTGAACCTCGCCCCCTGGAACTGCTTGCTGCCTCGCCCAATGTTTTTGCCCTCGATCGCTCGCTGGTGGCGATCCTGGATGTCGATCCTGCAACTGTGCCCACAGTTGCAGCGTCCCAGCAATTGGGACTGTGTCCAGACCTCTCAGACATTGAGTTTCCCTATTTGGCCCCAGACGCTCTGACGGTGACCAATTGGCAACTTCCCACCCGCATGGTACCTATCGACTTTGGCCTTCCCCGGGTTGTGAAGTCTAGCTTCAAGCACTTCTATATCCGCTTTATTAAAGAGCCAATGAGTGCTTACATTGCTGCCGGTCGGGTTTGAATTGATGGAATTTCGAGTGCGATCGCGCTCGAATGTAAATAAGGCTACAAAATTTTTCGAAACAGAACGATAGGGTTCTAGTACCCTCCGATTGCTTAAGCAGACCGCCCCCATTGAGTGGCGGTTTTTTATTGGTTTGTTTTTTAGGAAGGCATAAGGAAGGGGGCAGAGGGCAGAAGGGGAAAGCGGGCAGTTAGAGAAAAGACTAAGGCTCTATATAGTTGGCAGCGGCTTTGAACGAATGTAGCGGATGGCTATCCCGTTGAGACTCATAGAGTACACATCTGTTACATCCGGATTTCATCTGCTGCCAACTTGAGTCTTCATACACCAAATTAGCTGTGTCATGTTAGTAGTGCTAAATAGCACTGACTTGAAGAGGTATTTCCCGTGGAAAAGTAATTTTGCCTGAGCATTCAAGGGTTTCCATTGCAGCGTTTTCTGAGCAATGCCCGCCTGCCAAAGTCTCTGTTGGCGGTTCTTCCCTGGTTATTACCTGATGCCGATCGACAAAACAGAACGGAAACAGAACGAAAATTCCCACTCACCTGCCAAACGGTATAGCATAGCCTTTACCTTTGCGCTTTCTATCTGCCCTCTGCCCTCTGCCCTCTGCTTTTTTCACTTGAAGTTGCAGAGATGTCTATGAATTTGAGGAAATAGGGATTAATAAGTAGGTTAATGTGAATGAACAACGTTGTTGGAGTTTTGGAGTTGCGATGGCGACATTTCAATGGGTTTGCCCATTACCCCTTCCCTGCTCCAATACTGTTCGCTCTCGTGCAAGTCAGGGTGCAGGATTTTGCCAAATAGGGATCAATGGAGACTAAACTTCATGCAAGGAGTACTATTAGGCGGTCGCTACCAAATTCTTGAGGTTCTGAGGGCAGGAGGATTTGGTCAAACGTATATTGCTGAAGATACCCAGCGACCAGGAAATCCTCGCTGCCTGGTCAAACAACTGAAACCTGGCAGAAATGACGAGGCATTTATGCAGGTTACCCGGCGTTTGTTCAACACAGAGGCCGAGATTCTTGAAAAGTTAGGTCAGCACGATCAAATCCCCCTGCTACTGGCTTATTTTGAGGAAAATCAAGAATTCTACCTGGTTCAAGAGTTTATTATCGGACAAACCTTGAGCGACGAACTGGCCCGTGAGAAGCACTTCAGCGAGCCGAAAGTCATCAGGCTATTGCGAGATGCACTGGGTATTCTGGAGTTCGTTCACAGCCAGAAAGTTATCCACCGTGACATCAAGCCCCAAAACCTGATTCGTCGCCACCAGGATGGGAAACTGGTGCTGATTGATTTTGGCGCTGTGAAGGAAATCGGCAATCCGCTTGTGGGTGATGTGGGAGAAGTGGATGAAACTGGCATGACTGTTGCAGTTGGCACGCGGGGATATATGCCTGGAGAGCAGCTGGTGGGCAAACCGCGTTTCAACAGCGATATCTATGCTTTGGGAATGACAGCCATTCAGTCACTAACCGGGGTGCGGCCAGCTAAGTTTATGGACGATCCCTATACTTCTGAAGTGATCTGGCGCGATCGGGTTCAGGTGAGCGATCGGCTGGGTGCCATTCTGGATAAAATGATTCGCTATGATTTTCGCGATCGCTATCAGTCGGTAACAGAGGTGCTGCAAGATCTGCAGCCTGCTAGCAAACAGAGTTCTGTAACGCTTTCGCTACCGTTGAAGCTACCCACACGACTCTCAACTCTTCCTCTTGGCAACACCGATCTCAAAACATTACAACAACAGGCAAAGCGAGTCTGGAAGCAGGGGTTAAAAGCGGGTCCCCTCTCAGAATTGAGGCGTTCGTTCAAGAATTTTAAGCGACAAACTCGCCATCGTAGCTGGCAACAAAACTTGCTTTGGGGGTTGCAAACTATTGCAGCTGGACCTTTGGGCGCAGTGGTGGTAACGCTGATTGTGACAGGTCTGATACAGGGCGTTCGGTATAGCGGTAGATTGCAACCTCTCGAACTGGCAATGTTCGATCGAATGGTGCAACAGCAACCGCCGGAGGAGAACGATCCGCGATTATTGGTAGTTGCGATCGCAGAAACAGATTTAGAACAGCAACAATGGCCGCTTTCCCAGGAAACTGTTGCCCAGCTATTGAAAAAATTGCAAAAATATAAAGCTTATGCCATCGGTTTAAATCTAGACCTGACGCTTCTGAAAGAACCAGGTCAGGCAGCGCTAGTCGAAGAACTAAAAAAAAACAACGTGATTATGACCCGGGACATTGAGAAAACCCAGGACAATACTGCATTACCCGTGCGATCTCGAGAACGAACTAGCTTTAGCAATATTCCCATTGATTCGGATGGTATCGTCCGTCGTACCTGGTTATTCACCAATCCTGGGGAAGGGATTATCTACTCTCTGCCATTTAGTTTGGCCCTTGCTTATCTCACCACCTTACCCAAATACACCATTATTGAAGGAATTCCAGGCTATACCGTCAATGAAGACTTACCCAACTTCGCTCAGATCGAACCGAGTTCTGCCCAGAACAACGATGCAAATCCTGATTTTGTCCAAATGGGCACTGCTGTCTTTAGGCCCCTTGCTACGGATTCTGGAGGATATCAGAACATTGACATCCAGGGCTATCAATCTCTGCTCAACTACCGTTCAACTGATTCTGTTGATTCTATTGCCAGAGAAGTAACCCTGACGCAAATCTTAACCAATCAGTTCGATCCAGACTGGGTGAAAGACAAAGCAGTCATTGTTGGGCCAACCGCTCCTAGTATCGATACCCTCCTCCTGACACCGTACCAGAACGACGGGCAACCCCTTAAACTTTCACAAACGCGGCTTCATGCCCAAATGCTCAGCCAGATCCTGAGTGGTGCCCTGGATTCTCGCCCCCTATTCCAGTTTTGGTCAGGTGGAACAGAACTATGGTGGATCTTTGGCTGGGGCCTGACAGGGGGAATTCTGGCCTGGTTTGGCCGTCGTTACCTGATTCTAGGATTGGGTGGCGCAGCATTGCTGGGGATTCTCTTTTATTCCTATTACAGCAACTTCAATCAGCAGAAATGGATTCCCCTGGTCGCTCCTGCGATTAACCTGACTACGACAGCAGGAATTGTCACCATTTGGCGAATTGTTCAGGCAAAACAGCAACAGCAAAAATTGCACCCTGATGAATCTATTCTGACCGCTGCGAAGGAAAATAACGCCGATCCACCAACTGGCATGGAATATCTATCAGCAGCAGAAATTACGGCCTCCAACGACCAACCTGCTCTGCTTTCTGGTATAGACTCTCGCGTTCAGCCCACGGGTATGGACTACCTGGCAGCAGCAGACAACAGCCACTCTGCCGCTGCAATGACGGGACTAGAAGACTTCTCCCTGGATGCAATAGCAGAAGACAACCGTCCAAATCCTCTGACAATCCTGGACGATACCGAGCCAGAACGTGGGGTCGCCTCACACCCACCGACCACCCTGGAAGCGCCTGCCGCAGAAGATCGGTACGCTGTCAATCGAAACCCTACAATGTTGGACTTTCCAACTGCTGCAGAGGACAGTACCGATCCGCCTACTGTTTTGGACGCGATTGGAGAGGGGAACGATCCTGAACAACCCACTGAACTAGACTTTCCAGTCACAGTTCAGCAAGGTAATACCGATCCACCGACTGTCGTAGAATATCCAGCAGCGATAGCGGATCGCCAGCCTGAAGAAACGGCGGCAAAAGTTGAAGTTCCGCCTGCGGTCCGACAACGCATTCACCTACAGCCTGGTTCTGCGGGTATGATGGTACGCGGTACCCTTGCTCCCAACCAACGTCATTACTATCTGCTGCATAGCACTGATGAGAAGTTCCTGAGCATACAAGTGGTGACGGGTGCAGTTAACCTGGTCGTGTTCGATCCTGAAAATCAGGTCATTGGTGCTATTGCCAAAGACAGAGAACGCTGGCAAGATTGGCTGACGAATGCAGGTGATTACTCGATTGGGGTGACCACTACTGTGGCAGAAGAGTATGCCATCAGTCTGGAACTGGCAGATGAAGAAAGTACGCTGAAGGATGATACAGTTCCGGTCTCAGCATCGTTTGGTCGCCTTAAAAATGCAGCTAAGCAAAACCGCATTCGTAGCTTGCTTGAACCCAACGAGGTGAAATCCTATCAGTTTACCTGTCGTCAGGGACAACGATTAACCGTTCAGGTGCTGGAAGGGGAGGTGCAGCTGAGCGCGATCGCGCCCGATGGCAGAAAAATCCAGGCCAAAGTCGGCGGCGCTAAACAATGGCGCAGCGCCTTACCGGCAACCGGCAAATATACCGTTGAGGTTGCTGCCCTCAGCGCCTCGGCGGTCAGACTCTATGTTGTGTAGCGGGAGGGCAGGAGGCAGACGGCAGATGGCAAAAGAGAAAGGTTGACTGCATTTAAGGTGTGAGCTCTTTGTCAGGCTTTCACACTCACCTATCTTTAGGGCTAGCCCGAAGAAACGGGGGGTAGCGCCCCCTACAAGGGCACTACCCTTCCCAGTCGTATTAGGATCCTTTGGCTACAGCTCCCCTTTCTGGCTTAGCAAGACTATAGCTTGGCTGTGCTGCCAGCCAGATCTTGAGATTTTTGAGCAAGTTAACCCCATTAGGGCTGCCGAATCCAGTACAGAGATCGTAGCCTTCAGCACTATAGTAACCATCAACCTCTGCGCTGCGGTTGTTCCCAACTGCAGTAAACGCCCCAGGCTCTGTACTTCCAGTCAAGGGATTCAAGCTAAATGCCCGTCCGCCAATGATGTTCCGAAAGGCAACGGTATGTCCATAAGCATAGACAAAGTCATTGAAAAAGAACTTTGGCACCCGATCGCCGAAATCATAGACAAGCGCCTCGCGAATACGAGCCATGAGCGCTGCCCACGTCGGTGCTACCGCACTGGTTCCACCATTGAAGGGACTAGGAATGCTTGAATTTGGAGGTTGGGTGATCCAATATCCCGTGGAGACACCTGCATTGCCAGCGACATCTGGGACACCGCGTCCCATCCGCTGACTCGGATTGATGGACTGAGGATAATTGATGGACTGAGGATAAACATTAGCCTTTTGCTGGTAGGAAGGCACGCTGTAGAGGTTGCTAACTCCACCGCTGGTAGCTCCACTCACATAAAATGAGAAAGGAATAAAGGGAGGAAAGGGACCGAAGGGGCCTGCCAATTCATTCCAGACGACTTCCCGGGTAATGCTCTCGTTTTCGGCATACAATAAGGTGCCACCACAAGCGGTGACAAGGGGGCTAGACGCCGGATATTGAACGCGAGCCAGGGGCGTTATAGCGCTCACCTCTGGAAAGGAGATGGGGTATATATTCCCGTTTGGATTGGGAGGGTCTAGAAGAGGAACGTTATATCGAGCATTGCTGGTTCCGTTATCTCCTGCAGCGACAAAAATGGGAATCCCCAGCGCTACAGCCCTCCTGAATGCGTCATCGATCTTTTGACGAGCGGTAGGTGACCAACCATCTTCCGAACCACCATAACTGATGGAAATAGCCGCATAATCGTGATTCTTGATAGCCGTCTCAATCGCCTTCACATAGCCCATTCTATTTCCAGGCGCAAAATAGACATCGATCTCAACGCCGGGTGCCATCGCACCAATCACCTCAATGTCTAAGTAAACTTCCCCAGTAGCGCGGCTATCAATATTTTGCTGTGCATTCAAGATCGAATAGGGGGTTACCGTTGGAGCTTTGGGAAGACCAATGAACCAGGTAAAGTAACGATCCAATGCATCAGGGTCGAATCCTCCCCCAAATTCCAGAACTGCCACCTTTTGGCCTTTGCCGCTAATCTGCTGGCCTTCGTCAGTCTCGCTGGGAAAGTTGTAGAGTTTTGCTACCGTATCGGGTGTGAAGGCACCTGGGTACTTTTGTTTGAGTTGCTCTGGGGTAATGTCGGAGTTGAGGGCACTGGGTGGGTTCAGATCGGGATGAGAGCGCCTGCGCACATCTACCACAGGGTAGGTATCCAGACCAAGGACACCCGTCACAAAGTCCTGGATCTGAGGGTCTATGCAGACGGGGCCCTCGTGGGCACGAAAGGCGTCACTCCGTTCAGCGTGCCGATAGGTCTGAAGGGTAACGCCGAAGGCTGCTTCCATATCGGCTGCAGCACCATGGAGGTGAACGGAGCATGCATCCGCATCAACTTCGCCGACGGTCAGCCCCTTAGAGCGAGCCCAACGCTGGAGCGCCTCAATGTCATTCGGATCGGCACTGTAGCGCTCCGACCATTCCTCGCGACTGACAAAGAGTCTTGCTCCATTGATAAAATCTTCAAGACTGGGCAGACCTGCTTCCGACCGGTGTCGCAGTTTGACCAGCACTTCAATCGGTTCGTCAGGCTCGATCCTGCCAAGTAACTGGTGTTGAGAGAGGGGAAGGCTCGAACCTTCCAGTGGAATTAGGGGAGGACTGGACATCATGTAACCTCTCGAATTGTAATTTTCTTAGCGCTAACCACAGATTCTACGCACGACCAACCGACCTCAGCTGGCCAGTGTGCACCCCGCTTCTATAAAGAAGACGATCGCCAACAGCAATTTCAGAATTTTTTGAGTTAGTGGCCTGTTTTCTTAAAAAACACAACCTGGCAGATTAGCACCTCCGCAAGAGCGCTAACTTCTGTTTCTTCATGCCAGCACAAAATAACCCTCTAATTTGCCGAATCACTTTACGAGACGGATGGCTCTACACCTTTCAGTTGTTGGGTTCTCCATTGTCAACCTAACCTGCCAAGCCGCAACTACGAGAGTGCAACGATCCTCGCAGGCTCATCAAGTTAGGATTTCTGCTGATGCAAGCAGGTCTCATGAGAGCAATCCTGGCTCTTTACAGAAATTGCGATCGCAAATGGCAGGCACCCAATGGCGCGCGGTATGACAGACTATCGTCGTTTGGCATAGCTCGCCACCAACTGCGAAATCTCAGGATTATACAGTCGCATGTAATTCCAGTAATTCTCAAACACCGCTTTGACGTAGCCGCGCGTTTCCTTAAACGGGATCGCGTCCACAAATTCATCGGGATCGGTGAGCTTTTTCTCCCGGATCCATTTGGCGACATTCCCCGGCCCCGCATTATAGCTCGCCACTGCATAGAGGGAATTGTTGTTATATTCCCGATGGGTGTAGTCCAGATACCAGGTACCCAGGTTGACGTTATCTTCCGGTTTCTCCAACGAGTAGTCTTCCAGGTCGATCTTCTCTGCGACCCAGGCCCCCGTCCCCGGCATCACCTGCATCAATCCCGTTGCCCCAGCCACCGAGCGAATCTCAGGCTCAAAGCGGGACTCTTGACGAATCAGTGCCGTGACGAGCATCGGGTTAAGCTGTCGTTCTTGAGACCAGCGTTCGATCTCGGCCAGGAACGGAAAAGGATACAGGGCATGCCAATAGTCAGGTTGCTGCTTCAAAGCCTGGTGCTGCTCTTTTTCTTCCGGGTCTTCGCGCCATTCCAGGCTGGAGATTTTGGCGATACCTTGCAGATTGTCGCCCACGCCCAGGCGTATCAGCCCATCAGTGAACTGTTCTTCTACAGTTGGGTCTTTTTTATTACCAAATTCGACTTTCCACAATGCCCAGGCATCCCGGTCTTGTCCCAGCTCGTATAGGGCTTGCAACGTCTCTGAACCAGCGGGCAGTACCTGTCGTTGAGGCGGGCGTACGACCTGGGGCGACAGCTGGCGTACGGTATTGAAGTCGCCAACAGGCAAACCTAACAACACCGCCGATCGCCAGGCATAGTAAGATTCCGGGTAAGCTGCTAGAACGCGTTCAAAGGCAACCTGAGCTGTTTTCTGACTGCCCAATCGCAGCGCCCATTTCCCAAGCCAAAAGCCAGCTTCAGGAGCGAGCTCGCTTTGGGGGTTGTTTTCCAGGATCGGCTTGGCCCATTCCCAGGCTTGTTTGGTTTTACCTTGCTTGAACAGTTTTTGGGCAGTATTCCAGCGGTATTCGGCGGCAGCATCAGAGGTGGCATATTGGGTCAGAACCGATTCTCGAGCTTGGGCCGCTGACTTGGCGCTGTTGAGTTTGTCAAAGATTTTGGCTTTTTCCAGCAATGCTTCTGGGGCACGGTCTGGAAATTGCTCGCTCAGCTGGTCAAGATAGGCCAGCCCTTCAGTGGAAGCGTTAATTCTGGCGAGGCGGATCAGGGCTGTTCCGGCTTCGTCTGTCTGGGGAAAGTCTTGCAATAATTGCTGATAGGCAGCGTAGGCAGCGGTTCGTTTGCCGCCCAGTTGCAATCCTCGGCCGGTACGATAGGCATTGCGGGGGGTGCGGGGGGCGTTGGCATAGGCTTTGCCTGCTTTGCCATAGTCCCATTTTTGCCAGTAGATATCGGCGATGGCTTGCCAGTCTTCGGGTTGCAGCTGGGTTTTGTAGTCCTTGACCAATCGTTCTGCCACGGAACCAATGCCTGGGAGATGGGAACCGTGTCTGGCCATGAGCTTGAGTAGCGGCAGTTGTTTAGGGTCCTGACGCAATCGCTGCTGGACGATTTCGAGACTGCGAGGATGGGCCGGAAATTCGGTAATGGCGCGATCCCAGTATTGCGCATCGGTTTTACCTAAGGCAAAAAGGGCTTCTGCCGCAACAGGATGGTTGGGATGCTGTTGGAGGATTTCTTCCCAGGTGGCTTGTTCTGCGGTGGTGTTACCGCTGCTAGCATGGGCCTGGGCTTGTTTGAGCAGAACGTGACCCGCCAGGGCAGGATCGTGTTGTTCCAGTCCTTGCAACAAGTCCAGGGCCATTTCTTGTTGTTGTTGCTGCATCAGGTCGTTGGCGAGCAGGTAGCGGGCGCGGCTGCGATCGCGCGCCTTCCCTTTTTTGGCCATATCTGCCAGAGGTGCTGCCCGTTCTGCTGGAGCCAGGGATGCCAGCGCTGCCACTGCCGATTGGGTCACCTGTCGCTGCTCCAGGGTCGGGACATGAGGAAATTGACTCGCACGAGTTGAAGGGGTTTGCTCGTTGACCAATCTCGTGCAGGAGACAACACCTCCCAGCGCTAGAGCTACAATTCCAGTACCAGCAGCCAGAGACAAAAAGCATTTGGGTTGCTTGAGTTTCAACATAAGTAGGGGAAGGGGAGAGAGAAAAAAAGTAGAAGACAGAAAGCAGAGGCTCATTGCTCATTGCTCATTGCTCATTGCTAACTGCTAAGGGAATCTGTTGAGACTTTAGCACTTCTTAAAAAAAACGGCTCTTGTCTCCAACAAATTCCCTCAATTTTTGCTTCTGAGGTTTCCTTCTCAGGTTTACTACTACTACCTGAAGGCGTAATAGGAATCGACAGCGGGTTGCCCTGTATAATTGGAGCCAGCCTGATCGTTACTGCCAAGGTAAGAACAGGTAAATTGCAGCAATGTCTTACCCTGGCAGCTCAGCAAGTGTTTTCGAGGGTTGTAGGTAAAGTCGCTGTGTCTCAAGGCGGCGATTATTTTTCGCCCTGCAGGTTGCCCATCCCCAAACTTCAGGTTGTCTGGATCGAGATGAGCCAGGAACATTCCATCAACAGTCAAGCCTGCCACAGCTTCCTGGATGATTCTGAGTTTGTTGCCGACGTAGTGCAAACCATGGACGCAGGTAATCAGATCGTATTCGCGATCGCAGTTCCACTGACTCAGCGATTCTTGTCGTAACTCAAGATTGTAAAGCTGAAGCGGATAGTCTCGAAACAGGGAAACAAGATCGATACCCACTACCCTTGCTCGATCGGCCAGAGCGCAATCGTAAAGATCCCTGGCCGCTTCGATTGCTGCCCGCCCGCTACCGCAACAGAGGTCAAGCCAGGCAACCTGACTCTGGTGCTGCAATCTTTCTTTGAGAAAGAGCAGCGGATTGAAGTTCAGTTCTTTCGTATAGCTATTTGCCCCAACAACTTTCCGCTCCCGGTTCATAGCTGAATTCGCCACAACTGAGGACTGCTCTAATGTACTGTTGTCGAGGAGCTTCATCAGCAACTTATCCTCCAGAGGATTGATGCTCGAAAAGCCAGGTATCGCCAATTGTCGTTTCCAAACACTGCATCAATCGAGGCAGCACCACCTCCGGATCGTTGAGCTGTTGCTCCGTCAGCCAGACATTGAACGCCGCCTCGCTATCGACCCCCTGGGCATTAGCTACGGCAGAAAGCATCCGCATCGCTGCTTCCCGGAACTGGGGCAACGCGGGCAACGCCTCGTCCTGGCTAGCACAGAGGAAGAGGGCTATCGCTCCCAAGAGCATTTCCAACTCGTCCCCCTGAGAAACCTGATAGAGCTGCATAATCAGACTCATCGCTTCCTCCAGGGTGACCTGAACGCGCAAGCACAACCAGAGGGCCTGCGCCAGATACGCCTGCGCTTGCTCTTTGGCTGTTGCTGCCAGATTGGCCAGCACCCGCACCAGTTCCCCATAAGCCCGCACCTGACCAAGAAATTGGGCAGCTTGCCGATACAGCTCCACTGCTCGCTCGATCTCTCCTACTTGACCTGCGAGATAGGCCATATAGGCCAGAGTTGCTGCCTGTCCCTGAACATCACCCAGACTTTCTTTCAGCGCCAGGGACTGCTGGAAATATTGTAATGCTTCACTCGTCTGTCCCTGTTGGGTATAGACAATTGCCATCTGATGTAAGGCCAACGCTTGCCCCTGGACATCCTTCAGGGCTTCAGTCCGTTCTAGCGTCTGTTTTAATCGTCGCAGTGTTGCGTCTGCTTGTTCTTGCTGTTCGTTCATCTCTGCTATCGTGACTCAGGTAGACGCCTTAATTGGGATCAGGTCAGTACTTCGGACCAGGATTAACCACTGCCTTAACAGCTGGAATACTTTTCCCGGCATTGTGTTGAGTATATAGCAGTCCTGCACCATGGGGGAGTAATCCTGTAGAGATAATGATTTTTGAGCGCACAGTTTCCACCCACATACTTAAAAATCATTACTCATTGATTGCCACCTATAGACCTGTCCGAGAACTGGAGTGGAAGCCCCCCTGAGGGGGGCTTCCATTCCAATTTCCGAATGAGTCTTATGGGCGGACTCGATCAGGTGACGATTGTTGTCAAAATCTCGGTTTTAACTGAATTTGCAATAAAGCATTGCTCGTGGGCTTGATGGTGCATCGCTTCAAGTTGTTCTATATTAGGTTCTTTTTCTCCTGAGAATGTAACTTTCGGATGTAGGGTAACTTGAGTGATGGCAGTCTTGCCGTTACTGTCTTTTGCCATCACCCCTACGGCGTTATCGATATACTCATCAACGACAAATTTTCTTTTCGCTGCAATGGAGAGAAAAAACAGCATATGACAACTGGACAGCGATGCGATAAATGCTTCTTCTGGATCTACATTGGCTTCGATGGCATATGGCAGCGGCACAACATGGGGAGACGCGGATGCTGGTACTGTTACTCCTCCATCAAAGCTCCATTCGTGGCCGCGACTATATTTGTTGTCGATGTAGGTCTCGTCATGACCTCGCTGCCATTTTACAGTGGCGGTGTACTCTAACATGGTTATACCATTTTGAATTTTAGATTGGCGATTTTGGATTGGGGAAAACTTTATGGGGGAAATGTTTCATCAATTGTATTGATTGCGTTTCCAAGTCCAATGGGGATTACTCCATCAGATGAGTACTTGTGTAAGGATCTCAATAATAAACACCATTTGGAAGGTTAGCATACTCGAAGGGGGGCTAACCCTTGATTCTTCGTGTTGTATCGTACAAATAGGTTATATTGAAAGTCATGTGGAGCAAGACTTTCAATATAACCTTGCAAGTCGTGCGATACAGCTCATCTCTTGCCCCTGACTCCGGCGACTGAAAGTCGACGTATGGGGTATTCAACAAAGTATGTCTCTGCGTGTTGAAAGGGAATCAGCCCGGATTGCAGTTCTGGAGGCAAATGGGGTTCGAGACGATCCGCAAACCTTCCCCACGACAATATGACATCAAAGTGCATGAACTTTACGTTTTGGGGCGTTCAATCGCCTAATGTATCACTACGAGGATGGCTGAGGATATAACACAAGGCTCAAAGCGAGTTAAAATCAACCTTTCCTCTTGTTTTTTCTGCCCTCTGCTTGGATAGATTATGGCATCCTGGTTGTCAGGAGTAGGGACAGAAATGGTATAAATGCCTGTGGGGGTTACAACTACAGGATATACATTCATGGATGAATTTATCGGTCAGTTGCCGCAATTGTTGGTGAATGGGATGACATTGGGTAGCGTCATTGCCCTGGCGGCGGTGGGACTGACGCTGACTTATGGGATCTTGCGATTGGCAAATTTTGCCCACGGCGATTTTATGACGATGGGCGCGTATCTGACGTTGGTGGCGAGCGCACCGTTGCTGGGCTGGATTGGCGAGGGGTTGAATCGCTGGACAGCCAGTTTAACGATGGGCGCAAGTATGATATTCGGGGCAGCGGCAACGGTAGGTGTCATGGTGCTATGTGAGAAGCTGTTGTGGTCGCCGATGCGCGATCGCAAAGCGACATCGACGACCTTGATGATTATCTCGATTGGTCTGGCGCTGGTGATTCGCAACGGCATTATCTTCATTTGGGGGGGCAGCAATCAACCCTATGGTTTGCCCATCCCCCAAGCATTTGCGTTGGCTAATGTAGGGTTTTGCCGGGGGGTAACTGCTGGTGACCCGGCTGCTTCTCTATTTCAGTCTCTACAGCAGGGGATTTGTAATGTCCGGATCGGGTTTTATGATATTGTCACCATCGTTCTGGCTGCGATCGCCATTGCCCTGGTGCATTTCTTATTGCAGAATACGAGAGTCGGCAAGTCGATGCGGGCCGTCGCAGATAACATCGACCTGGCACGCGTTACTGGCATCAATGTGGATCGGGTTGCCCTCTGGACATGGATCGTGGCCGGTTCGCTGACTGCTCTGGGCGGTGGTCTCTACGGCCTCATTACCGATCCGCGACCGAATATGGGGTGGTTCTTGATTCTGCCAATGTTCGCCTCGGTGATTTTGGGCGGTATTGGCAATCCTTATGGTGCGATCGCAGGCGCTCTCGTCATTGGTATCTCCCAGGAAGTGAGCGTTCCCCTGCTGGGATCGGAATACAAACTTGGCGTCGCGCTGCTGATGATGGCCCTTGTGCTGCTCTTTCGTCCCCAGGGCATCTTCAGGGGAACGCTATAAGCGGGGATGGGAAAACAGACGCTCGCGCTGCTAAAATGAAGCGGCTACAGAACAGTGGATAACCCTATGATGAGCATCGACGATCGGTTAGAGCGCTTACTTGCAGCAGCTGAACTACACGAGCAGCAAATTGAATCTAGCCATCAACAGATTGCGTCTAACAATCAACAGATTGTGTCTAACAATCAACAGATTGCGTCTAACAATCAACAGATTGCGTCTAACAATCAACAGATTGCGTCTAACAGTCAACAGATTGTGTCTAACAATCAACAGATTGTGTCTAACAGTCAACAGATTGCAGAATTGCGCGACCTGTTTAATCAACAAAACACAGCCCACAACCAACAAATTGCTGAATTGCGGGAAGCCAATGCCTTGCTGGTTCAGATTGTCTCTCAGCAACAGGATGAATTGCGGGAGTACAAGAAAACAACCAACGCCGCTCTAGATCGTATCGATCGAACGCTTCAACTCCTCTTCGAACAGCGAAATAATGGTCATGGAAACTGAAATCTCATATTGTGTCTGGCTCGATTGCAATCGATAGAATATGACTGCAAGTCAGTTGGGTTGATTTTTCAAAGACCCAACTGCGAAAGACATGGCGTTAGGTTTCTGCTGTTGCTCCAACCCAACCCAATACTGTTCGGTTTAAGCCGTAGGATGGGCAAAGCAAAGCGTGCCCATCTTTATCCTGTGATGGGCACGGGCGCTTCCCTTTGCCCATCCTACGGGCCTGTTAGGAGGTGTTCTTGTAGCCACAACTTCTAGTCGCTGTTTTTTTAACCGAACAGTATTGCAACCCAACCTACCAAGGGATCCCTATTTTGCTGACTGGCATAAGGTTGGTAGACCAGGTTCGACCTACGACTACGACTTTCTTTACTCTGCCTTCTGCCTTTTCCTAATCGGGCTGCGGCCAGGAAATCATTGGATCCTGGGCAATCTGATTGGTCACCGCGTAGGCTCCATAGCGATTGAGGTGGCTGGGGTCAGAAAAATAGCTGTGCTGGGTTGGCCAGAGCTGGCCAAAATTACGAAACAGAAATTTATGTTGGATTGCAGTCTCTAACATAAAGTGCTGGAACTCGTCTTCTCGTTCTGCCCGAGTTGGATCCAGATAGTCCTGAGTTAGAGGCAGGTTGATAAACACCAGGGAGATTTGATTCGCTTGGGCAAACTGGATTAAACTATTGAGCGCTGCCGTTTGTTTGCCCTCGATTCTGAAGGCCTGATAATCAGCATCGTAGGCCCCTGCTACCCGCGCATGGTTTTGATAATAGGTCGCAGGATTGAATTGCGCCGACAACGACAGAAAACCATCAAAATCAATCCCAGAACTATCAACGGGTTTGCCTCCTGGAGCGGCCACATTTTGGGCACTATCTTCATTGGCAGCAGGCCGACTCAAAGACTCAGACTGTGGGAACGTTGCAGCCCAATAGTGCTGCAGCATGGTTTTGAGCTGGTCGCGATGGGGATAGGCTGCAGAGAGAGAAGACAATCCTTGATTGAGCCAGCTATTCATGGCTTGATAGGGATCGGTTTCGATACTACGAGCTACACTGGGTTCTGATGACTGAGACGACGAAACTGCAGTGGTGGCAGTAGATGTTGTGCCCTCCGCACGGCGCTTTGCTATTTCCTGGTCGAGCTGCTTGTATCCCTTGGAGGCAAGGACACCGTTATAGGTAATATCCAACCGACCGCTATTGAAAGCGCGGGCACCATCTGCCCACAAAATTAGTTTGGGTAGTTCGTTGGGGGCCAGAAACTGACGGATGAGTAAGTCCACGACTTGGGCTGTGGCACCGTTCAAACCGAAGTTAAACACATCCAGCCCGTTATATCCTTGTTTGGCCAGGGCTTTGCGCAATGCGACCGGATCGATGCCTCGCAGCGCCCGCGAGCTGCCAACAATTAATACATCCGGTGGCCCAGATTCAGCAATACGGTGTCGATAGAGCGCAAACTTTTCATCTAACAGGCGACTGTTGAAGGTGGCATAGGGGGAACGAGCCAGAGCCACATTCGTTGCAGCTGGGGGCCTGGGAGGTGTGGCTGTTAGGGCAGCGGTTGAGGACGAGTCAGCAATGGCCGTCTTTGATGCTGAAGTAGGTGAGTTTTTGCTGAAGGTGATGCTGTTTCTGCCGACGTGAGTAAAACCAGAATCGTTGAAAGGGGAGTTGTCGCCATCTTGAGATTTATTCAAAGATAAGTTTGGCAGAACGTCAGATTCAGGGATACCAATTGCCTGGGGGGGAGGCACCAGGTTTGGATCGCTGGCAATCTCGCTGATGGTGCTATCGCTAGCAGGAGCAGAGGCAGCACTTTGCGGGCTAATGGCGTCTAGGCGAGACAAAATTTGTCCCAGGGCCCAGTCTGCTTGCAGGGTCAGGAGCACACCGGCAGTGCCCCAGATCAGCGCGACTTTGATTGCTGGGTGGTGGGTTGGAGAAAGCGATTGGTCAGAGGGAATGAAAAGTTGCGATCGCAGTAACAAGCTCTGGCAGGTCTGCAGCACACCGACAACGACCTGCATGAAGGTTGCTCTGGGTTCATCTACAGTCAGATCATCAGGACGCAGCGCCAACTTGCCACCCGCTTGCGCAATCAGGTCGCCCACATAAGCCTCTGAAGCTGCAAACTCTGGTGTTGCTTCTGGTATCAGACGATTGCGGGAGATAAAGTCAACCCCGTAGTTCCACAAGGGGCGCTTTTGGCCAGCCCGACGGCCATAGATCCGCACACCAGCAATTCTAGGCAGGCGCAGCTGACGCAAAAATTTAGCCACTTGCGGCCCCACCTGATTTTGTTTTGGGCAGAGGGGAGCATCTGCCATGATGTGTAGTAGGTCATGCTTGCGTCGCAGCTGAATGCGTACGCCACCCGTTGCTAGCCGCAAATCCAGGTCAGGGTTCAGCAGCCGACTGAGTAAAAATGCGATCGCAGGCCGGTCACCTGTCTGGGCGAGTTCCAGGGTTGATTCAGCCAGCGCTGGATGTTCCGATGCAGGCAGATCCAGCCATTCAACCCAAACTGGCATTTTCTGTCCTGACCGCTGACCAAAGATCGTTGCCCCTTCAATGCCCTGAGGGGCCAGGGTTTCAAATAGGGGAGCGACAATAGCGAGCGCAGCCTCCTGGTCTGGAACTGGCAGATCGTCATCTGTCGTCGTCTTCAGGACTGCTGTACAGGTACAGAAACAGTGCAGGGTTTTCTCCTTCAACGTCACCGAGATTTCCATCCCAGTTTCTGCCAGAGCCTGGTTCAGCAACCGCGAAATCGCCTCAATATCTCCCCAACGCGCCCAATCCTGCAGCATCTCATCAGGGGGTGTCAAATCTACGCGTAGCGACCAATCGGTGGTTGCCTCACCGCTCACCTGATTGAGGATGACTGCATCCTGAAAGCCAGATAATTTTAATTCTCGCAATTGTTCCGCAACAGGTTCTGCCACCAACAGCGGATCGGGACTGTAGGCAGATTGGCAGAAGATCCAGAGACGACGATTCGATTCCAGATTGGCAGGATCCCCGCTATCGATCTCTTCCGCAATCCCAGCTCCTATATCTATGGCCGTTGAAGTGGGCGATTTTGACTCGGTTTCCATCGCATCAGAGATGCTGGTCGTATCGCAAGCAATGGCTCTGGCAACAACATTCACCCCCACACCCAGGGTACTGAGAGTTTCGCTCAAATACCGTGCGATCGCATCTGGGTGTCCCTGTTGAGCCAAACTCCGGTTCGAAATAATCATCGCCGAGCTAGTCGCGCCCTGATATCGGGGGGACTGTTGCTGCTCCTCCGCAGGCGATTCCTCTGGCTGCGGTGCGTCTGGCTGTGGTGCTTGTGCTTGCTGAATCGATGCTGGCGATTGGGGCACCCCTTGTTCCCTGGCAGTTCGATCGAGCCGATCGACTGCTGTTAACGCCTCACCTTCGTCAATCAGAGTTTCTATCAGTTCTGCGGTTGCGGGTTCTGCGGTTGCGGGTTCTGCGGTTGCGGGTTCTGCTAAAGGGGGATCCAGAGCATCTGGCGCTGAGCGGTTCATCGCCGCCAGCAATTGTACCTGTTCCAGCGAATCGATCGAATGGGCTGCCAGCAAATCTACCGTATCTACTTCGGGCGAATCAGCTGTGCCTGTATCAGAAGTCCCTGCCCACTCGTCAGATATCAAAGACTGCTCTGTTGACAGCAGTTCCTGATACTGTTCCGCTGCCTCCAGCGAATCTGCCGTATCTGCTTCAGCAGATACCGCCAACTCATCAGCGATCGGGGACTGCTCTGTTGACAGCAGCTCCCGAGCTTGTTCTGTCTCAGTTTGGCCAGACTGCAGTTCTGCCTCCAGGGAATTGACGTCGGCAAGAGAATCAACCTCGTAAAGGGGTTCGCTTGCCTCGGACTGCAGTTCTGCTGCTAGAGAATCGGCCTCGGAGAGTTGTTTCTCCGGGAAGGAGCCGGGCGCGATCGCATCCAACTCTGTTTGCAACCGTTCCTGTTCCTGGACTACCTCAGCCTCAGAGGGCTGCAGTGCCACCTCAGACAATGGGATAACTTCAGAGGTAGCTTCTGGGATCTCAAGCAAACTTCTTTGTAACTGTTCCCGTGCTTGTTCACCTTCATTTTGAACAGGCTGAAACCCGTCTGCTTCCTCAGCTTGAGCGGGCTGCAGTTCTGCCGCCTGAAACGAACTCTCCTGAACAGGCTCATTCAGCGGCTGCATTGTCTGCGGTTGCTCCGATTTCGGCAAACGTGGTTTTCGTTTCGCCTTGAGCGGAGCAGTCAGGAGACAATCTTCTAAAGACCGATCGATTGGCAGAGATGGGCGTCGAAACGGCTGTTGCTTCAACGAATCCAGGTCAGTCTGAGTCGCGTCAGGCGATTCAGACTGAGGTCGATCGATTGCAGGTTGGCTTTTTCGAAGATGATGAAGTTCAGTTGGTGCGGTTCGATCCTCTGATTCATGAACTGGCTGCAGCGATTTAGCTGGTGTTGTTTTATCAACTGGCTGTGCATCCGACAGCCGTTCCGTCTGGGAGGAAGCAGATTTGGATTGCCCGATCTCAATTGGCTTCCCTGGTGGCGATTCCTTCCCAACCAGCAACTCCAAATAGCGATCGAGCTGATTGAGATAAATCCGCTCTGTCCAGGTCGCCTGTTTATCCCTGACCCTGCGCCCATAAAGAAATATTTGATAAATTTGGGGTCGATCGGCAGGGATCAAACTATCCAGATTGGTTTTCTGTAAAGCCCGAACCAATCTGCTCACCGCGATCGACACATCAGGACAAGGATCGCCCTCACAGAGAATGTGGAGGTCATTTCCTCGCAATCTAAGTTGCACTTTCACCCCAGTAATGCCAATGGACTTGCAGACCCACTGGACTAAAGGGGATTGTCTACCTTTTGAAGAGTTTGCGTTTGCCTTCAACATCGATTAGACTCTAAGGCTCAAATCAACATCTAATGAATTCTAAAGCTTGAAAACTCTCAGCATACAGAAAAATTTAGAAGAGCTTTTTTCAGACATAACACATCCTGGCATTATTTTGACCCTATTAATCCATTCTCTATTTGAATGTTATACATAAAGATAGCTACAGAAGTCCAGAATCTAAATCAGACTTATATTCGTCGTTTGACTGATAAATTTCCCCTATCAGAGACCTCCACACCAGAGTAGCTCAACCAACATCCCCGATTCAAAAAAACAAAAGCCATTAAGACAATCGATGTGTCTTGGGCAAAGTCTACCTCATATAGACTCATCCAGAAATTAGATTGGAAGCCCTCCCGGAGGGGGGACTTCCAATCGAGTTCTCGGACAGGTCTTATGTAGATACAGATTTAAACGAACGAAGCAGGCAATTTTGGTAGAGGCGTTGTGCAACCAATCTCCAAAAACAATTCCCATCTGAAGCAGATACAAGTTACACTCGTTCCCAATTATTTAGGATTTTACAGCACACAGGTTTCATCCGTGCGATCTAAAATCCTGACTGATTTTATCCCTATCGCAAATTACTAATAGCAATTTGCATCCAGGTTAAACAAAAGTTTAAACCCCATTTCCTTGACCTTGAAAGCGATACTCGCGCTCGATCGTCATTCATCTTTAAGGTTGCTATAGTTTAAGCATCTAGCATTAACAACTGTTATCCTTCAATCCCTTCTCCTGGTTTTCCGTCTTATCCGAAAGATTGGACAGCATAGCTCCACTTATTGCTTAGTGCCTGTATTCATATTTTGGATCGGATTCAAATCCAGATAATATTTTCCAGACCAATATCAGAGTCCTAACTTGCCTGCCTTCCCCGATCGAAAAATGTTGCTTTTTCTCTCTACTTTTCTGTTAGCTGGTTCAACATGCGGCGAACAATCAGCGCTCCCAACATCTCTATACTTTTTGCTTTACTGTCCGTCTGCTCTCTAGCTGCTTTTTCCAAGACCCATGATCTCATGTCCTCGCTGTCAGCAACTGCTCAAGAGTCAAGCCGTAAATTGTCCTCATTGCGGGCTTGTTCTGAAAGCCTACGGGCACCCTGGCATTCCCTTGCATCACGCCGGAGAAAACGAGTTTCTGTGCGATAGTTGTACTTACCACATAGATGATACTTGCAACTATTCCAAGCGCCCCCATGCTCGCGAATGTACGCTTTACCAGGACTGCAACCAACCCCAGCCTGAACTGCGATCTGCCAACTATCAACCCAGTGCCAGTCAAGCGATCGCAATTTGGCTAAAACGCTATCTAGTCTGGATTGTATTGATTGTTTTAGTCCTTATCAGCTTCGTTTTAGCTGCAGGGTGAGTCCTTGTCCTTGCAACATTAGTTTTGTCTTAGCTGCAGGATGAGTCCTTGTCCTTGCAACTCAAATTGGCTTGCTATAATTAGGGAAGAGGTACGAAACAAGCGTCTAAACGCTAAGACTTCGACGGTCAAATTGACAGGACCGAGCGAAGAGATTTGTTCGCTAGAAATAGGCAAACAACTAAACCCAAATCAACTCAGATCGACAATTTGTCAAGCAGATTGCTGGTAAAAATCGTTTTCTTCAATAGATACAAAATTTGAACTAGACAAGAGGGCATCAGGATGGAGAAATCCTGAGTGTTTATGTTGGAGAGCTGAAACCATTCAGAGTGCCTGAAGTTTGTATTTTTTGTGGTTTGTTGGTGTTGAGCGTTTGCTAGCGATGCTGACAATTGCTGGTAAGATCGCTACGATTTTTTACGTCCAAGATGCGCTAACCCTGCAATAAATTAGCTTTGTGGTGCATGAGGATTATCGTCAGAGAAGTCTGGCGATGGGAGGGGCTTGTTGCCGAATTTCGCAAAGTTGAACTTAGCACAACGACTGTTTCGTTGTTTGACTGAACCTGACTTGATTGAACCTGAATTGCAATTGCTTTGGCCCATTGTTGGCTTGCTGTTTCGAAATCAGCGCTACAGAGGATGCCAAAATTAAGGAGCTAAACACAATGCTAACGATACCCAAAACGCGAACTACAGCTTGCCCAATTAGTTATGCCCTGGAAGCACTCCAATCTATTGGAATTGATGAGATGGGAGAATTCTTTGTTGACTTGCCTGCCGATCCTTACCTGACGGGGAATTATCGTTTCAGGCGTTTCTCTCGCTTTGAAGTCGTTGACGATCGATTAGTGCAGATGCCTCATGGTTATCTTTTTCAAAGCAAAGATTACAATCCCTTGTTGGGTGACGTCACTCGGGAGTATGCAGAACTCGATCCAGGACTGATTGCGCTGCAAGATTTTCAAACGATTGTCCTGGAGTTCTTTGACTTTTGTAAATTGTGCTCAACAGTCAACGAGATTGGCGTTCATCAGATCCGAACGACTGCGTCCTTTGATGAAATTGGCAATCCAGCTCCTGAGGGGATTCATCGAGATGGCGTCGATTTGGTGGGGATATTCTCCATTAGTCGTCACAATATCAGTGGAGCAGAAACTTATTTGTACAAGTCGCAACAGGATCGAAAACCAGTGCTCGAAAAGGTTCTCAACCCGGGAGAATTATTAGTGTTTGACGATCGCCAATTTCTTCATTTCACTTCTCCCATACAGGCCAATGTTGATGAAGGCGGCACTCGCGATGTTTTTGTCTTCACCTCTCCAGGGTTGGCTCCTCCCAAATGTTAGAGGAGAAGGCAGGAGACAGAGGGCAGAAGGCAGAAGAGAATATGGATGGCGATTTGTAGAGTCAGGAGTGCAGGCGCGATACCCAATATCTTGTCTTCATTCACCAGAATTTGCTGAATGCCCAAATGCGATTGCGCTAAAGCTGATGTGCGTTTCCTGCGACTATGGATGGATTTCAATCGGTCAAACTGTCCTAATATTCTTTGGTACTGTTATAACACTCAAACTACAAGGAAGACAGTTACGCTTTGTCCGTCGCCGTTTCTGCCTCTTGAAAACGAACCATCAACGATTGACACTGTTCGTGCAGTATCTCTGTGGGAGAAACCCTTAATAATGACTATTCTTAAAACCCAAAAAACGGTTGTTCGATCCCTCGATCTGGGTTGGATCCGCCAGCAGTTTCCGGCGTTGACCCAAGAAATTAACGGCCAGCCCGCGAGCTTTTTTGATGGCCCGGGCGGGACTCAGGTGCCCAGGTCTGTGATGAATGCGATGAGGGATTACTTGATTGCTTCGAATGCGAATGCTCATGGGGCATTTGCTACGAGTGCTCGTACAGATGCGTTGGTGAGTTCGGCACGAGCAGCAATGGCTGATTTTCTGGGGTGCGATCGCAGCGAAGTCGTCTTTGGTCCCAACATGACCACATTAACCTTTGCCCTCAGCCGCGCCTTCGGTCGCGATCTGCAGCCTGGCGATGAAATCGTTGTCACTCGACTTGACCATGACGCCAATGTTTCGCCCTGGTTAGCGTTAGAAGAACGGGGTGCTGTCATTCGCACCGTGGATTTTAATCCCGATGATTGTACGCTGAATCTGGTCGATCTGGAGCGCCAGATGAACTCGCGAACCCGGTTACTGGCGATTGGGTATGCCTGTAATGCCGTGGGCACGATCAACGACATTGCAGCCGCAACCCAACTGGCGCATGCAGCGGGCGCGCAGGTTTTCGTCGATGCTGTTCACTATGCTCCCCACGGCAGCATTGATGTGCGCGCGCTCGACTGCGATTTTCTGGCTTGCTCTGCCTATAAATTTTTTGGCCCCCATGTTGGTATTTTATACGGCAAGCAGGAGCACCTTACTCGACTGCGACCTTATAAGGTCCGTCCTGCCCCCAATGATGCTCCCTCTTGCTGGGAAACAGGCACTCAAAATTACGAAAGTCTGGCAGGACTGGTAGCAACGATGAACTACCTGGCTGGATTGGGGTACCGGCTTGTCCCCAATGTCCAGAGTCGTCGGGCGGCGCTGATCGCTGGTATGCAGGCCATTCAGCAGTACGAACGAGGGCTTTGCGAAACTCTGGTAGATGGCTTGCTCGAGATTCCTGGCCTGACTTTATACGGCATTCCCGATCCAGAGCGGTTTGTCTGGCGTACGCCGACGGTCGGAATTCGGCTCCAGGGCCAAACGCCCTATGCAGTTGCCAAAGCCCTGGGCGATCGCGGTATCTTTACCTGGCATGGCAACGTTTATGCCCTGGGGTTGACAGAACGACTGGGCATTGAGGCCAGTGGCGGTCTTGTGCGGATTGGTCTGGCTCACTATAATACCCTTGATGAGGTTCGTCGCTTGTTACAGGTGATGCAGGAGATTGTATAGCAGATTATGACAACCGTGCTGAATTTAGACCCAATTACAACGCTGACGCGATCGCAGTTTTATCAACTCTGTCAGGTAAACCCCAACTTACTACTCGAACGTTCGCCCCGAGGAGAGTTAATTATTGTGCCCCCGGTTGGTGGTGAAAGCGGCAATCAGGAAGCGAATTTGATTGGCGATCTGATCGTTTGGAATCGTCAAACCAAACTAGGATTAGTGTTTAGCTCTCAGACCGTCTTTAGTTTGCCCGCAGGGGGCGATCGCGCTCCTGATGCAGCTTGGGTGCAGTTGGAACGGTGGCAAGCCTTGAGTCAGGAGGAACGGGAGGGGTTTCCACCCATTTGTCCCGATTTTTTGATTGAATTGCGATCGCGCACCGATCGGTTAAAACCGTTACAGGAGAAAATGCAGGAGTATCTCGCCAGTGGGTTGCGGTTGGGTTGGCTGATTAATCAAAAAGATCAGCAGGTGGAGATTTATCGTCAGGGGAAAGCAGTTGAAGTTGTGGGAATACCTGTTGTTTTGTCTGGAGAAGGGGTACTACCCGGATTTAGTCTGGCTTTAAGTAAGTAGCGATTATGTGCTTCTTTTGCTTGATAGATAAAGGTGCTGTCGCAAGTGTCCGACTGGTTGCTATGGACTGAGTTGGGGCAGCAATAAAACGCGCCCATGCGTGGTACAGTCTGCTGAGGGTCAAACGCTCTGGGTGGGTGCCGATCAAAAATTGGCAGCAGTTGATTTATTAAACGGTCATGTTTGCATTGCCCTGTCGCTGATGATGCCGTTGTTGCAAATTCTAACAGTCGATAATTTCACAGCGGTTTTGACGGAGCAGGAAGCCATTTTGTTCAGTCCCAATCGTACGCTGAGCTGCTTTTGCGTTTTACCTGACCTCGCGACCCAGATCTCGGTTTCAGGATCGGGGTTTGCGATCGCGCTGTTTGAGGGTTCCCGTTTTAGCCTTAGCCGCTCGGGACGGCTGGAAGCCGTTAATCCAGAAATGGTGTTAGCTGGATAGCGCTCGTCTTGAGCGCTATTTTGAGGCGATCGCAAACCCCATCCATCCCGTTGCGTCTGTTTGGAACGCGATCGCAGCCGCACCAAAGCAAGAACGCGCCAACAAGCTGCGCCATTCTGCTTCTGTGCGATAGAATTGCGGCCAGTTGAGCAGATGTTTGAACAGCAACCGATCGGGGAAGTTGGGCTTAAAATTGGCGAAGACAGCTTTACCCCCCTCGCCGAGGCAATCGTAAGCCCAATCGAGCAACGACACCACTCGATCGTCTTCCCAGCGATCGCACAGATCCAGAGCATAGATAATATCCTGGGGCGGCAACGCCAAACTATCTTCTCCAGCGATCAAAGCCAGAATGTTGCCTTGCAAGACATTCATCCGGTTGTTAAAGTTTGACTCGCGACTGCGACGAGCATTGAAGGCCAGCGCTTCAGAGCTGCTATCGAGGCAGGTGGCGTAAAATCCGGAGCTGTGGGTTTCCAGCAAGCTAAACAGTTCCTGAGCATTGCCACTGGCAAGACTGGCGATCCGAATCATCGACGATTTTGCCTCGGTTGCCGCAACGATTGTCTCTATTAACAATTGCCGCCCCTGACGATAGGATTGGCAAAATGGACGGGACAAAAACCAGGCATCAATATGGTCCCCCAACCAACCATCGCCAGCTGGCTCGTTGTTGTTGACGATCTCGCCGATGAGATAATCGTTAGCGTAGCTGCGCCCGCGGGAGTGGCAGCAAGCGATAGCGGCGCTCCGCATGAGCCAGGGAAAGGCTTCTCGAAAGACGTAATCGCCAATGCCTGCTTCAAGCTGGTCAGTATCGTTGAAGGCAAGCAAATCGTCCCAACCCCGATCGATCAAGGCCTCAGCTTCCACCTGTTCGGCAAATTGTTCGACCAGAAAATCGCAGGTTTGCCTGACGCGATCGCGGCCCTCTGCCGAAGACAATTGCCGCCCCTGAAGCTGGCGCTCTACCTGCAGCAACTCGCTGCGAAAGCGTTCCAGGGCATTCATCAGAGAATCAGGTACCTGACGCTCGCTCATGTTGCCGATACGCGGCACTTGATAACCGACACCTGGGGTCGCGCTCTGAGATTGGGAGGTGACGAACCGATCGGACAGCCGTCGCAGCCGTTGAGCCAGGGTTAATGCTAAAGACTGGTAAAAGCGTGTTGCCAGACCGGGAACAGAACTTAATAATGACTGGAGTTGTGGCCCATCGATAATTTTAACCTCTGCGTCTTCTTCTGCGATCGCAGAAGCACTTGCTCCCTGACCTTCAAGAAACGACACTTCACCAAAAATTTCTCCCGGCCCAATCTGATTCAAGTGGATTCCATGTCCCTGACTGCTCGATTCGATACTGGCATAGCCGCGCTCAAGCAGAAAAATTGCCCGTTCTTGCGAGCCTTCTGCCAGAATCATTTCGCCTTTGCGATAGGACATCTGGCGGGCATTATCGAGTAACAGCTTCCAGTCATCTTCAGTTAGACAGCCTAAAATTTCGCGTTTCATACTCTTCTTTAGATTTTAGATTTTAGATTTTGAATTAACGACGTTCGCGATCGCGAGCAATTTTAAACATCATCCCCTCCGTCCAGTTCCAGACTCTCTTGCCCAAACGTTCAGCCAGAACCTGTCCCCCTGGCACAAACGATCGCACCCAGGACGCGATCCAAAAAAACGGACGCAACAGCAACCCAATTCCTACCCAATGACTGCTAGGAATCTCCAACGCATCAGCCAAACGTCTACCCAGGAGCGATCGCACCAGCCCCAGTCTCATATCAACGATCCAGGATGCCCCCGGCCCTTTAAACGGTGGCGGGATTTCTCGCAACGCTCTCACCAACGCCCTGGAATCTTCATCCGGTACCCCCTCAACTGCCAGAATAATGGCAGACAATCGCCGCGCATCAGCCAATGTAGCCGGAATTAACTCAGTATCCACACCTGACAGATATCCTGCATAGCGCCATAAATGCAAGATATCGTCAACTTCAGCCGGGGAAAACGCAAACCCAAGCTCTTGCAACTTGAGAATAACACCTGCAGAAATAGCCGCCAGAGTACCAGCCATATGAGCTTGATTAATTGGCATGGCCCAGGCTTCAGTATTCCAGCGACCGGAACGAAGCAGCAACCGTCGTACCTGGGCGTGCATCAGCCGCACCTTCAGATTGATTTTAAACCCTTCACCAGACCGTTTTAACCCGCCCAGCTCGCAAGTGAGTCTTACAAATGCTAGAGTCTCAGCCAGCCGTTGGGCCGCCCGATCCACCAGTCGCTGAGTTGAAACCAGGGGTTTGCTGCCTGCTGGGGAAGTGTAGGTTATAGGCAGAGAATAAAACCCCAGGGTCATCATGACAGGAACAGAAGCTTGCCGAAAAACCCGACCGCCACGATCGATGCGCTCCCAGTCCACCCAAAAGGGGACGCGATCCACCTGGGCAAACAAAGCTTTGAGGGCTGCGGGGGCCTGGGGAACAGCGTCGATCCCCTCATCGAGGGCCATTTTCAGAAACCTGGCTCCCTGTCCAGCAGGCAGTGCAGCTAAAGCGGCTACAGTGTCGTCGGCCAGAGGATCGGTTCTATGGAGAAACTGCCAATAAAGATCGACGCGATCGCCAAACTGTTGGCGAGCTTCGTCAAATTGAAAATACGCGGTTGAAGTTTGCATCTGGATCTAACAATAAGTCCCCCGCCCCAAAAATACCATTTCTACAATCTGAAATCTTGCTTCTCAACGCTTCAACCGTGCCTGCCATCGCACTTGCGATTAATGTTGCTGTCATCCTTTTGACTCTTCTCTTAAATGACTGGTAGTTCTCCAGATATCAGGATTTTCGAGCGTGTGAGTGGAACCCGCGTGCTCAAAAATCCTGATATCTGGAGAACTACCCCTTCATCAAATTAATCTTTGGGGAACGTTTCTTCTTCTGCCGCTGCTTCTGTTTCCCCAGTTGTTTTAAACAGTTCGATTAATTCCAGGATGGCATCAAAATCAAAGTTGTAGGCCCAATGCTCTAATGCATTAGCCAGCGGAGTCTGGGAGGGGGAAATCTGATCAATGAGCTGAATAATGCGATCGTCTAATCCTTTCAGCGCCGCTTGCTCTAGTTGTACAACCCAATCCCTGGAAAGGGTTGCCAGGGCCGCAGACAGGTCGTCGAAGCTGGCTGCAGGTCGATTGTTCTGTCCAGCAGTGATATTGCCATTATCTTGATGCTCGCTGTCTGCAGCATAAAGGTAGCGGACTCCCAGGTAATCGGCAATTTTGGCCAATAGTTCTTCGGCTTGAAACGGTTTTCGGGCAAAATCATCGCACCCAGCTGACAACACCTTTGAGCGATGGTCATCAAAGACACTCGCAGTCAGCGCAATAATAATGGTTCGCGGCAATTCTGAAGCGGTTGATGCGGCTTCTCGATCGCGGATTGTTGCTGTGGCTGCAATGCCATCCATCACAGGCATACGCACATCCATCAAAATCAGCTGGGGCGACCAGCGGGCCCATCCTTCAACAGCTTCTTGCCCATTGGCTGCTGTTCTGACTTCGAAGCCAATGCCAGTCAACAGCTTCACCAGCAGCAAGCGGCCTTCCTCGCTGTCATCCACTGCGAGGATTCGATAAGGGGGTTGATTGGGAGCTAGACCGATTACTCGTCGTATTGCCGATGTCGTTTCCTTTGTCAATGCTGGGGCTGGCCTGATTTGCCACTCAAACTTAAATGTTGTCCCCTGTCCAACTACACTGCGAACGGCGATTTCTCCTCCTGCCAGTTGCACAAATGCCCGACTAATGGGTAATCCCAGTCCTGTCCCTTGGCGGGACCTGCGTCCGGTTTCTGTTTGCACAAAGGCTTCAAACAAACTCCCCAACTCTGCTGGTGTAATGCCTGGGCCAGTGTCTTCGACTTCGAATAGAATGTTCATGGTTAATGGTGCATTGTTCATGGTTGCGGGATCCGTTGCGATCGCCTCACCATGAGCCATTAACCATGAACCATTAACAGGTTTCACCCTTAATGTGACGCTACCTGTTTCAGTAAATTTCACGGCATTGCCCAATAAATTGAGCAACACTTGACGCAGTTTGGCTTCATCTGTTTTGACGTACTGGGGCACCGCTGGAGAACAGTCGAACTGGAAAGTTAAGCCTTTGGTTTCGGCTTTGAGTTGCAGCATCCCTTTGAGCGATTCGATCAGCCTGTATAGATCGAAATCAGTTTCGTGCAGCACTAGGCGTCCCGCTTCAATTTTGGACATGTCCAGAACGTCGTTAATCAGACCTAACAAGTGCTCGCCGCTGCGGCTGATGATTTCCAAATGTTCCTGGTTTTCTGAATCGGGGGCTGAGTCGCGACTCATCAGTTGGGCAAAGCCGAGGATGGCATTCAGTGGCGTTCTGAGTTCGTGACTCATGTTGGCCAGGAAGGTGCTTTTGGCCCGGTTGGCAACTTCTGCTTTTTCTTTCATGTTTCGCAGTTCTGCTGTCCGTTTGACGACCTTGTTTTCTAGCTCTCTGGCGGTTTGGCGCAGTCGACCCATGACCAGAGTCAGTCCTGACAGGGCTAAAACAGACATGCCGCACAACATGAAGGTTAGACCTTCCATACCCATGCGTGTCCGGTCAATAAACTGATTGAGCGGCTGAGTAATTTCCAGGGCACCGCGTACGTCACCTTCTTTCCAGTCTTTGCGGGGACTGTCTGGGTGGGTATTGTGACACTCAACACAGCTGGCCTGCATGGTGACCGCTTCTGCATAGCGAAAGGAGAGCTGGTTTTTAAATTTTTCCTGACGATAGAAGGGCATTTGGGGATGCTGTCTCAAGTATTGGAGTGCCTCTCGCTCGAATCGATCTTGGGGGCCTCCGGTTGCTTTGCGGTAGGGGAAGGGATAGTCGCTATATAAGCGCACCAGGTTGCCGCTGTTCTCCCGGCTGAGATGGTCGCCGAGTTCAATAGTGAAGGTGGCAGGGTTGGGAATGGATCCCTCTGGAATGTTGTGATATTCAGGGGTAATGGTGATACCTTCAACACTTCTAACCCGGTTAACGGCACTTTCGCTGTAGAGGGTGCGGGCGCGATTCAGGGCTTTGGCATAGAGTTTTGCGTTCTGCAATGCCTGGGATGCGATCAAGTCATTGGAGAGCTGGGACATGCTGCTCAGGGCGATGCCTACTCCAATACAAAACAAGAGTGCCAGGGCTAGAATGGTTTGTCGGTAAAGCTGCTGAGTCAGTTTTTTCATCACTCGCGAGTAGAAACGTCTGGCTGTTTTCAGCCAGCGATGTCTTGCTGCAGGGGGTTTTCGCGAGCCGGGAGTTTTGTTCGTCATGGGGTTGATTCTCTGCTGATTTGCCCAGGTAGTTATATCATTCCCCAGAACGCTGTGCTGGCTGCTATCTCGACTTATTCTGGTTGTGTGGTTTGGGAGGAATGATGTTTGCGATCGCAGTCACTCCATTAGCCTGACACAGATCGACGGTGATGTTGATTCAAGGCTAATGGATAACAGATTGAGATCGCAATTTTTACGGGGAAAACTCACGGGTCTATACCAACCCAGATCAGACCAACTGCCAGAAAAATTGGTCACTATAGGAATTGTCTGCGATCGCAGAAAATGCCCATATCGCAACCGTTCCCAAACTGCGATCGCGACACCTCTTAATACCATTTTGGATTTTAGATTGCCGATTTTGGCTTGAAGACAGGCTGACTGGGCTAGCATTCTGATTTTGTCGGATTAGATTGCGTCCTTCACAGGACGGGAGCATGGACCAATTGGCGATAGGCTGTTGTCAAAGCGCGACCTGCGCGTTGCCAGGTGTATTCTTGTTCGATCCGCGATCGCGCTGCCAGCGAGAGCCGCTCGCGCAACCCTGGACTGACTCTTAACCGCAACATGGCATCCTTAATCGCCTTTGCCGAACCCGCCCGCACTGCCAGAAAGTGAACCTCGTTTGTCCCCAACTCGTTGACAACAGGTAAATCGCTAGTAATGACAGGCGTACCAGAGGCCATCCCCTCCAGCACCTTCAGCGGGCAGCAACCCTGCACTAAATTACGATCGTTGGGCGTCAGCGGAGCCACAATCGCATCCGCCTCCTGCATGCGAACTGCCAGCTCGCTTTGAGGCAGAGGATCCAGAAACGTCACCTGCGACGCAACGTCCAACTTTGCTGCCAACCGATTCAAGGCAGCCACTTGTGACGGACGAGCAGCACCCACGATCGTCAGTTCTGCTGCAAAATCCCGACAATATAGCGCCAATGCCTCCACCGCCAGCGAAACACCCTGCCAGGCCGAGAGCGTCCCAAAGTAAAACAAACGCAGGGGCGAAAGCACGGATTCACTCCGGGGTGATTGATAAGAGAAGAGGGCCAGATCCACCCCGTTGGGAATGACGCAGATGTGCTGAGACGACAAACCCAACTGACACAGATAGTCCCGCGTGACACTACTGGGCGTGACAATCAGATCCGCTGCTCTCAAGCAGATCTGCTCCTGAGTCATCAGTTTGTGCATCAACTCCAGATCTTCTATCAACCGGGGATAACGATATTTCAACTCGATCGAGGGTAGACCATTGACTTCAAAAATGAGACGATTACAGAGCTGACTTTTCTGTAACGCGATCGGAAAGCCTTCATAAATAGAACGGATCTGGACGCTCTCAAACCATTGTCCCTGCCACCAGAATTCTAGTTGCTGGCGAAAAAAAAGCACTCGATCGATTAAGGTTTTGCCACGGGCAGGCAGAGCAATGTGGGCGACCCCCGGCCAGCGCTCGCCCCAGTCTTCGATCTCAGCGGTGGCAGAAACGGTGACCAGATTGAGAGAACCAAAAGCAGCGGCCAATGCTTTCGCGAAGGCTTCAATATGAATGGCAGCACCCTTGGGTGCAGGAACAACATCGAAGGAAATATAGACAAATCTAGCTTTGGTCATGGGGGCTAAGCAGGTGGGATCTGAAGTTCATAATCAACTAGACTATTCGCTGATGGCTTAGAGCAATCTGCTCAGGAAATTACCGCTCTCAACCAAGACTTTGACGGGCTGAGTTATCTCTAATCGACTTCAAATCGTCACCTTCTTGTTGAACCTTTGGAACATTGCAGACCTGCCCTGGTGAGAATTGGCGTCGTGTCAGGCAAAGTACCAGGCTGGTCGACCTGACACAGGACTGAAATAGTCGGACTTTCATCGCTATCCTCAGCCGCGATCGCGGACACCACCCCAACATAACCGCGAACATCAGGTTTTTTGGGCTGACCCAACATGATGACAAAATTCTGAAAAGAAGTAGATTCTGCCAATTGGCTTACCGTTTGAACGGGTATCATTGGCGACACAATCCGATAGCTATAGTTAGAGGTCTCGGTTGAAATACCAATGCCTAAGTCCGCAATAGAGGTTGAAAATCTGCCGTGCTTGACATAGTAAGCTCGCTGTCCTCGATTCATAGACCCAACATAGGTCAGTCCTTCTGACTGGCAGTTGCACTGCAACTGCCAGCAGTGGCACCTGAAATTATAGTTTGGCAGCATCAAGGCAATTGTTGCGCAGCTGTATAAGAAAAGCCGGGTTAGCAATCCCGAAATCGTCAGCTTGCTAGACTTATTGTTATGACCAGAGTTGAGTGCCGATTTCTGCAACATTATTACTCTCGATCGAACTATCGAAACGGAGTTGTCAATTCTACAAGTATAAGTCAACGATCGAAAAATCTGATTTTGAGAGATAACTTTTGCAATTGGAAACGAGCGTTCTTGGGCACGATCATCTTCACGAGGGAACCCATGGACAACCAACTTAGTGATGGGGGCGTACACTACAATCGCCTACCCAATGCTATTCTCTTCGTGCTCTATCTTAGGGTAGTAGTATGACACAGCTAAAATTGTGTAAATTCGTAGTTGGCACTTTAGTGCTGCCGAGGTCTATCGAGTAAGGATTATAGCCTTTTCGACTACCTAACTCTATTGCACCAAATTCGCTATGTTAGTCCAGTAGTGCTGTGGCCTGGCTAAAATTGTGTAAATTCGTAGTTGGCACTTTAGTGCTGCCGAGGTCTATCGAGTAAGGATTATAGCCTTTTCGACCACCTAACTCTATTGCACCAAATTCGCTATGTTAGTCCAGTAGTGCTGTGGCCTGGCTAAAATTGTGCCAAGTTCGCAGTTGGCACTTTGGTGCTGAAAAGCCTTCTGGGCAAATGCTATAGCCCTCACTATACGCTAATTCTAATGAGTTTTGAATGTTCTGGGTAGAGCCTGTACGCTCAACATTCATAGCCTCTAGAGGAATACCCAGGTTTCAGCTAAATGTATTTTTTTAGTCTCTAGTGCCAGTTGCTATTTCCATTCGATTGGTATACTGATGCTGACGGCTATTAGAACTTAGATTAATGAAACGACGCCGCTTTATTTTCTATGCTCTGTTGTTTCTTGCTGGCTGTCAATCAGCCCATCAGCGCGTTGGCAGGACGTACGCCAAACCAGACAAACTGCGATTTGCCGTGACAGATGCACAAGGACTGGAAGAGCTGGAGCGCGACTATGACATATTCAAAAATACTCTGGAAGAACTGCTATCAATCCCAATTGAATTTTTCCCGGTTGAAGATTACTTCATGGCGACCTCTGCGCTGCAATCGGCTCAGGTGGATCTGGTATGGGCAGGCCCATCAGAGTATGTTGTGATTGCTGCCCGCACTGATGCTATCCCGCTGGTGAGCATTGCTCGGCCAGAATACTATACCACAATCGCAGTTCGTGCAGATAGCGGTATCCAGTCCTTAGCCGATCTGAAAGGGAAAACAATTGACATTCGTAAACGGGGTTCAACAGCAAGTCATCTGGGTGCGATCGCGCTCTTGACTGCAGCCGGACTGGATCCACAAACCGACGTTAACACCATCGCGTCCAAGGCATTTAGTTTAAGACCCTTAAAAACAGGCGCTGCAGATGCCTGGTCCAGAACCTCCTATCGGTACACCCAAGCCTTGGAACAAGAAGGAGCAACTGCAAGCGATTATCCTTTAATCGCCGAAGGAAAACCCTTACCAGGGGATATTTTGCTCGCCAGCAGCCATCTTGATTCTGCCCTGGTCGCTCAACTGCAGATGCAGATTCTGGCAGGGCAGGAGCAACTCATTCAAGCAATCCTGGCTGTTGACACATTAGCCTTCCGATTTCAAGGAACTTACTTCGCTCCAGCAAATGATGCTGACTACGACATCATTCGGGACGCCTATCGTGCGATTGGCCAGGGGGACTTTATTATGTAGCGGTTAGCGATTATGGGAAAAGGCAGGAGGCAGAAGGCAGAGGGCAGAAGAGGAAAAGTCTATTCTTCTGCCTTGGAGCTTTTGGCTTGGAGCTGTTTGTGATGTCCTAACACGACTTGGAAGGTTATTTTGAAAGCCTTGCGAAGTAAGGCTTTCAAAATAACCTATTTCTTAATGCTGGCACGAAGAAATGAGGTTTAGCGCCCCCGAAGGGAGCGCTAACCTTCCAAGTCGTGTCCTAATCCATTTGCGTAATGCTATAGCAGTTGGCGGTTGGCAATTAGCAATAACCAATGAATAATGAACAATTAGGCGATTTCTGAGAATGAATGCTCCAGCCATCCTGAAGAAATGGTGCGCTACGCTGGCGCTAACAGCACCCTACACCGAGTGGCATGACTTCAGCGTAGGATGGGCAAAGCAAAGCGTGCCCATCACAGAATCTCTGATGGGCAAAGGGCTATGCCCTTTGCCCATCCTACAGTTTTCAAACTGATGTAATCTGTTGATATAAGCGCCATTCCACCCTACACCTGATGAAATCCTGGTACAAACTTTTCCAGAAACCGCCTTAGCGATCGCCTTCTGCCCTCTGCCCCCTGCCCTCTGCCTTCTCCTCAGAATAAAGAAAGTCAATAAACTGACGGGCAGTGCGTCCAGAGCGACCATTGTGGCGGGTGGCCCATTGCAGCGCTCGTGCGTCCAGCTCTGAGGGACCGAGCTGGATTCCCGATCGGTCTGCCAGATGGCGGACAATCTTCAGGTAAGTGGGCTGATCGGCAGGCTCGAAGGTAAGGGTGAGGCCAAAGCGATCGCTGAAAGAGAGTTTCTCTTGTACGGTATCCCAGGTATGGATTTCGTCGCTGTCTCGGGGACGGGGACGGTCGCCAAAGAATTCGCGAATTAGATGGCGGCGGTTGGAAGTGGCGTAGACGACGATGTTTTGAGGCCGTGCGGTCAGGTTGCCTTCTAGAAGCACTTTGAGAGCTTTGTAGGCTGCTTCATCTTCTTCAAAGGAAAGATCGTCTACAAAGATGATAAATTTTTGTGGGCTGTGACGTAAAGAATCAACGATGGCACTCAGATCGCTCAAGTCGGATTTAGCCACCTCGATTAACCGCAGGCCGCGATCGCAAAACTCAGGCAGCAACGCCTTAACCAACGACGACTTTCCTGAACCGCGACTGCCATAAAGCAACACATGTAGTGCTGGACAATCTGCCAGCAAAAACTCTGTATTCTTCCTCAACACCTCCCGTTGAGCCTCATAGCCGACCAGTATATCCATTGGGATAACATCAGGATGGGCAATACCGACCAGCTGTCCCGCCTGCCAGCGCAGCGCCCCATAGACAGCAAAAATCCCAGCCCCACCCTGGCGATAGCAGTCCGCCAATTCTGGCAAGCCATCTGCCCAGTCGTCAAGCGACTGCAACACAGTTTGTAAAGATAAGATATACTTATCCTCAATCGTTACAACAAAACCAGTACTGTCGTCTGCTGACGAACTTGCCCCTGGGGTTGTCTCCAGATCTCCAGGAACAGGACTATCTTCCCAGACAATCGGTGCAACCGGCGAGCGAGCAATATCCTGTACCCACTGGCTCAGTTGCTGGCCACCGCAAGCATAAAGCTGCTGTAGCACCCGCAGATCGTGTCGCACTGCTGCCACCAAAGCAGCAGGCAAATCGGTCAAGTCTGAACGCTGAATTTGTTGGGTAAAAGGATTTTCCGCCTTGAGAATCTGCTTCAGCAAATAACATTGCCAGGTCTGATTCTGGTTCGCCAGAGCATAGAACCAGCGACCATAGGCCCGTAAATGAGCAATGCCATCGTCATTGCCTTGTTGCAGGATCTGCAATAACTGCAGGAAAGCCGCTCCCACCTCGCCCTTGAGGACAGACTGATACAGCAGGAGAGAAGCCGCCTGACGCTGTAGCAATTGGATTGCGGTTAAAACTTGAACATCCATCCTCTAAAACTGCCAAAAAGCAACTCGCACTAGTGGATCATCCTCCCTTAAGGGGCATCGCAACTCCATCCAAAACCACAACGGAGTATTATTGTTGTGAAATGGACATGCTGTCAAGCGAGGGAAGAAAATTTAAATCTCATGCAAACCACAGCGACCCGCTATTACACCGAAACAAACGGTTCTAATGGATTTGGAGACCACCACCACGATCGCGATAGCATCATTCCCAGAGGAATTACTCCCTTATTATTTTCCTTACTCTTTTTAGGAATTCTATTCTGGCTCTTGAACAAAACAGTGAAACAAGGCAAAAAACTCCAGGATGAAACCCTGGAAATTGCCAGAGCCAATACCGACGCCGTCAAAGAAAATAATCAACTGCTGCAAGAGAGCATTAAATTGCAACAAGAAACCAATACATTGCTCAACCAACTGATTTCCAGAGACATCAAAGATTCCAATAACGATCCCAATTAGGACAACAGAGGCGTTCCATACTGGTGCGGGTCAACCTAACCGATGTCACAGCGATCGTTCCGCAATTGCTCAGAGACCCGGTAGCACTAAGGTGGAATGGCGCTTACATAAGGTTGGTGGGCAGTGCCCACCCTACGAATTTTCAAGGCTTTCAGCGCTCATTTTTTTGCTTAAGTAAGCGCCATTCCACCCTACAGCTTGCCAAGACTTTCAGGGCTCAATTCTTGCTTATGTAAGCGCCATTCAGCACTAAGGTGCTCATTACAAATTCCTTGTTTCCTGTTCCCTATTTCCTGTTCCCTGTTCCCTCTCATTGCAACAACCAGAAACCGCTGTAAGTCATCCCCGAATCATCCGGTTGCACTAATAAGAAATGTAACCCCCGGCTTTCTTGTTGCCGGTACTGGTAAACTCTAGCTGCCGCCGCCACCTCTGGGTCCTCAAACGTCGCCATCATCCAGCGATCCACTAGCCCTGCTTCCAGAATTAGCCCATCGGGTTGCCCCGGACTGTAGTGGAGCGACACTGGCATTGCCTCTTCCAGCCAGCGCGCTAACCGCATGGACTGCCGACCGCCATCGATGATGACTCCAGGTATCGGCAGAGTAGAGGCGAGCTGCAACTGCATCGGCAACAAGTCGTCTGGCATCGCCAGGATGGGAATAGGACGCTCGGCAAAGGCAGCGGCCAGTTCCCCAGCAGGCAGAGTGGCGAATCGCCATTGTTCCCCTAACAGGGTTTCGGGGAGTGGCATGGGGGGCGGTCGATCGAGGGCTAGAGGCTGATACGATTCGCCTGTATAGCCCTCCATTTGGGGATATTGCTGGGTGCGTTCCTGGAGCCATTGTTTCAGGGCGGAGGTACGACGGCTGGGGACGACGTCAATCTGCAGGGGCTGACAGGCGGCTTCAAACAGGCTGAGGCATTGGGGCCGAAAGCACTGCAGTTGGGCAGGCAATGTACTGTTGACCTCTACAGCTTGCTGCAGTTGGACCGTTAACCAGTCGGCGTTTGCAGCAGATTGAGGGCACCAGGCCCGAAAGGTCAGGGTCCGGGTGGCATCGCAAATTAACAGTTCCCAGAGGGATTCTCCCGCTTCATTTTGACGGGGACGGCGGTAAAAGTCGGCTTGCCAGGTCTGCATTGTGTCTCGATCGAAAAGTTTAACTTTATCTATGTTATCGTTTAAGGGGAAAGGAGGAAACAAAAAGAAACCATCGTGACTGCAACGCTGCCCAAGCTACCTTCTGGCCCATGCTCACAAAAAGAGTTCGAGCAATTTTTAGCAGATTATGATGGGACTGAACGGTGGGAGGTAATTGATGCAGAACTTGTTGCTCTAATTGCTCCGCACTCTCAGGCCCCAGACGGTGTAACAAAATCTCGGGCAATTGCTGGTGGGCCTGGCCGTAAGCGCCCGTATCTGGCAAGGGATATTTCGGATCTGTCAAGATCGAACCCTTTCAACGCTAGCGGACGCTTAATTGTCGTTGGACAATTGGGCGATCGTTGAGAAAAAACTTGAATGTCCAGGTGCCGGGTTGGTCGGTATCTTTGCCAAAGTTGTACAAGCACCAGGCTTCGCCGCCATCGGCATTCAGCTTGAGGGTGGATTCTCCCATAGCGACCAGGGTTTCGGTGCCGTCAAAGAGCTGGCACATGGCTTTATGGTTGCCCTGGTTTAAGTTGGGGAGTTTGACTGAGAAATAGACCCGTTCCTGTTGCATGGAGAGCGTGTTCAGATCTTCGGAAATCGCTGGATCGATGGTAACGATGGTTTGAGGGTTGATTGTATTATCGTTCGATTCAAGGAGATCGGTTTCAGCGGCTTTGAAGAAAATGGGCAGCGAGGCTGCGATCGCAAAACCAACCACCAACGCCCCTCCCGCCACCCACTGCCACAGTTTTCGCTGCACAGGACGCATCACGTTTAGAGGAACGAGGGCCTGGAGTGCGGCTTCTGCGGTGGCGTAACGGTTCTGATAATTGGGTTCCACCAATTTTTGCAGCCAGGCAATGAAGTCCGGATGGAGCTGAGTAACGCGGTGTTCGAACTGAATGCGACCCAACTCGTCCATCAAGCTGCCAACCTCGGTAGACGACGTATTCGTCAACAAGCAAATCAACGTCGCGCCCAGACTGTAGAGGTCGGAAGCAACGGTGAGTTGGCGATTAAATAGCTGCTCCGGTGGCATGAATCCCAGGGTTCCTTTGACGACGCTGCTGGCTGCCACTTCCCCACCGCCAAGGCGAGCAAAACCAAAGTCCACCAGGCTAACGATCATACGGTCGTCGATCAGAATATTCTCCGGTTTCAGATCGCGATGGATGACGGGCGGAATTTGATGTTGAAGATAGTTGAGGATTTCGAGCACGGAAAGGGCAATTTGTTTAATCTGTTGCGGTTGCCAGGATCGTTTCGTGGCTAAGGACGGCGCATCTTTGTACTCTTGCACCATGCAAAACCCGGCAGCCGTTTGGAAGGAATCTAAATACCGGGGAATGTTGGCATGGTCTAATCCGCGCAGGACTTCGATTTCCTGTTCGTAGAGTTGATAGTCTGACCAGCAGGAATCGGTACAAGCAAACTGAAACTGCTTCAACACTACCGATCGCTGACTGTTGACTTCGGTGGCGAGATAGGTGACTCTGCCGCCTGCACGATTGTGACCAAGTTCGCGCACGATCTGGTAGCCGTAATCGTAAAAGATCGAAGATTGTTCTGGATTCGCTTGTGGCATGTTGTGCTCTCCTTCATACCATTTTGGATTTTAGATTGGCGATTTTGGATTGGAGAAAACCTTATTGGAAAGGCGTTCCGCCAATTTTATCGATTGCATATCCAAGTCAGATTGGTATAACTTTAAAGCTCTTCCTTTGCTCGCGAGCAACTGAGTTTCTTCTCCTGATAAATTGCTGTACTCAATTGGAACTGCAGACAATTTAGCTGGTTTATAGGGTGGAATGGTACATAAGGTTGGTGGGCAGCGCCCACTCTACGATTTTCTCCTTAAACTTATGGTTTAATCAAAGTTGATTGATGTTTGTAGTAGTTTGCGACCACTTTACGACTTTTCAGATGGGGAAAAATAATTAATTTTGCGATCAGAAAGATGAATAAAAGGATAGGGGCGATGGTCGCTAAGAAAATGAGTAACAGCGTGGGTGCGATCGCAACCAGCCCTGCAACACCCGATGCATCAAGACCAGCCTGCCATTCTTCCAGGCTAGCCAAAAAATCCAACGTTACTAAAGGAATTAAGGTAGACAGGTGTGCGCCCAAGCCTGCACTGAGCAGAGCGGCCTGGATCGCTTTTGCTGGTTTAAAGCCTCTACTAGCATGACATTTAACCGTTGTCCGGATTAAACCATTGAGACCAATAAAGCCCAACAAGGGGCAGAACACTAAAAAGCCAAGATAAATCAAAAAAATCTCAAACCCCGTCAAGTCCCAAGGTAAAAATATATGTCCAAAAACATCAACGACAGCAACGGTAACCACAAGAACGAGTACATTCACTTCCTCAGCCTTCGAAGTCCCCCACATTGTTCCGACTGCAATCATCACAGGGAGGAACAATAACAAGTTGGCATAAGATAGGCCCAAGAAAAATCCTGAGACCAAACCAATGATGAGTCCTATTGTTGCTCCTAGAGTAGTGTTGATTTGCGCGATCGATTTGGACGCAGTCGTCTTTCTGGATAATGGATCGCCAGCAGCAAGTCCAACTGCAATTATCATCAAACAAACTGGCCAAATGAGCAGACCGATCTCAGAAATATCGAACATCGCCTCCAACACAAAAGAAACGAGCCAGGGAACGACAAAGAACAAAAGACACAATCCTGAAAGATACAAATAGGCAGGCTGTTGAGTCGTAGGCGGCGGTGCCGTTTGCAGCTGAATAGCAACCTCGTGAGTTTCTGGTGATGAATTTGCGTGCAAGATCAACTGCCGCTGATAACTGCGATCGGCCAGCAATTTGTCAGTCTTCATTTCGATTTTACATTTAACTTCATTCCCCTCAAACTGTCGCGGTTCAACCGTAATCCAGGCATCGTCGTAGGGTGTATGGGGTGGGTCGCTGGCATGGGGTGCCACTTGCCAGCGGCCTGTCAGCATCGTATTGGGAATGGGGTTGCTGACGGTGAGGGTTTGGGTCACAACCTCGCCAAACTGGCTGGCGGTGAATTCGAGCTGCGAGCGGCTGAGTCTGACTCTGGGCAGACGACTGACATTAAGTGGCTGCAGGGCTGACAATGCTTCTGACGCATTCGCATAGCGGTCTTGGGGCCGGGGTTCCACCAGTTTGGTCAACCAGCTGAGCCAGCCGCGCTTCAGGGGCGGCACCAGATGCTGAAAGTGCAGGCGATAGCTCTCGTCCATTAAGCGACTGATGGCGCTGGAGGGCGTTCCGGTCAGCAGGCAAATCAGCGTTGCCCCTAAGCCATAGAGATCGGAGGCGGCGGTGAGCTGCCGATTGAATAACTGTTCTGGCGGCATGAAACCCACAGTGCCCTTGACCAGACTGCTGGCCGCGACATCGCCGTCTCCCAAGCGAGCGAAGCCGAAGTCGACCAGATAAACCTGGCGCTGGTCGTCAATCAAGATATTCTCAGGTTTGAGATCCCGGTGGATGATGGTGGGGATTTGGGCTTGCAGGTAGACCAGAATCTCTAAGACGGAGAGGGCAATGTGCTTGATTTGTTCGGGTGTCCAGCGACGGTGTACGGCCAGGGACTGGGCCTCAAGATATTCCTGCACCATGCAAAAGCCGGATGGGGTTTGAAACTCATCCAGATATTGAGGAATACCGGGATGGCTGAGCTGTCGCAGCAATTGGATTTCTTGTTCGTAGGTGTCGTAGGCAGTCCAACTAGTATCTAATTGGGCAAACTGAAACTGTTTGATGATGACTTGCTGTTGACTGGCAAGTTGCTGGGCCAGGTAGGTGACTCTGCCCCCAAGACTGTTTTGTCCGAGGATTGCGATGATTTGATAGCCGCGATCGCGCCAAGCTGGATCAGTATTCATCGGACTCCATCCATATCCATTGTTACAGCAGCAGGCAGGAGGCAGAGGGCAGAGGGCAGAAGGGAAAAGTTGACTGCATTTGGTTTTGAGCTTTTATTATGTCCTAATTTATTCTCGGAGTGCTATACCGAATTTGCCCCCTTTAATGACAAAATCGATCTAGTTGAGATCGTGAATTTTCCTGACTCCTGAACCCTGAACCCTGACCCCTAAAACCCAATGACACAATCGCAATGGGACTACTGGCTCAAAAACCTGGGCGAATGGCAGGGATCGTTTGCCCGGTTTTCGCCCCAGGGCGTGCTGCTGGAGGAGACGCCCTCGCTGCTGAAATTGGAGGAAAGCGAGCCTCAAACGCTGCGCCTGACGCTGCGCCGCTGGCCGTGCGATCGCGCCGCCGAGAAAATCGTACAGCAGTATCGTCCGCCAGTGGATACGATTTTATTCTTCGACACGGGAGCTTTTGTCCGGGGAATGCCTCGCTGGATAGCAGCATCGCCGTTTTGGGTGGAATACAGCTTGATCGATCGCCCGCGTCGCCTGCGATTGGTGCAGCAGTTTCAGCCGGACGGTCGCCTGCAGCACCTGACCTTGATTCGAGAGCAATTAGCGGGAAGCGCTCTCCCCAAACAACCAGCGTTAAGCCTGGATCAGTTACTCGGGGAATGGCAAGGAGAAGCGGTGACCCTTCGTGAAGACGGACGCTTGCCGCAAATCGATCGGACCCATCTGACACTCTATCGGGACGGGAGCAATGGCGTGGGTCAACAGCTCCGGTTTGGTCATGGTGCCTCTGTCCGTACCCTGGCTTCGAAGGCCCGGATCGCGGGATCGCTGCTTTCCTTTGAGGAGAGTCCGCTTTGCCCGCAAGTGCTGCTGCTACCGGGGGGCGCATCTGTTCATTTCCCCACGCAGATTCAACCAGGTCGTGGGTTCAGGGTGGAGCTGGGCTGGTTGCAGCGACCGGATCGGCGGCAGCGTCTGATGTGCAGCTACTGCGATCGCGGCACATGGGTCAGCGCAACGCTGGTCACTGAACAACGCATGCGTCAGTAGAGATCTCCATAGTGTTTTCCCAAGAACTGCTCACCCCAAGTAATCGAGCAAAACGAGAGGTGTTGATGAAAATCAGTCGTCAGTGGTGGGCAAGGCTGAATCCAGATTTTGGATGAGAAACCAGGATTTTCGGTAGCCTTGCCCACCCTACTCATCACTCATCACTCAAAACTTTGCGTTGGGTTGCCGCTGTCGCTGCAACTCAGCCTACAAATCGATCTCAATTTTGTTGACTTGATATTAGTCGTGTAATGACAGTCAATATCCGAACATTTTTGTCCAGGTGATACCAATTTGACTTATACATGCAGGTTTTAAAGTCCTGAAACGTAAAACGTATATAGGCAGGAGACTATTTGAGGCAGATTCAATGCAAAATGGTATGAGGACACCATGAAGCGATCGGTTTCCGGATGATCGTGACAGGAGGGGTATCAGTAATCAGCATCCTGAGCGGTTGCCTGATTGTGTAGTTTGTAGAATCTCGTGGCGCTTAATCATCAAACCTGGGAACAGCCTCCCTCTTTTTCTTCGGAGTTCCTCTCTTTATTTAGAGGAGCGAATCCTATTCGCGTTGCTGTGCTGGCACTTTATAGTTTGGCGGCCTTCAGTAGTTCGGGCCGACAGGAGGGCGTTCAGGAAGGCTCAGATGCTGAATGGCGCGATCTCGACTCGGAGATCGATACCCTGACTTTGTTCGCACAGATAGATTTTCCCGAATCTCTGGCTGGAATCGTTTCCCCTGAGTCATTTTCCGTCGGCAATCTGGTTGCAGTGGGGCCATTGCCCTATACCGTTTTGGGCGCAACGCCACTGGAAAGTTTTTCTGTCGGCCAGGGACTGTCACCAGAAACGGTCGCACCTGACCAGATCAACCTGTCGCAGCCCGAACGCCCGCTACATTCTGCAGGCAATGAAATAAAGATTGGGCAAGAACAGCGTACCAATCCCAAAGCAATCCATCCAGAGAACGCAATCGAAGCACCAGAGATCGCGATTGTGTCTGACGATGGCACCATTGCCCAAGGCCAATCAATCGAATCTGCCAATTCCCAGATCCCAGAATTACCCGATCCAGGACAGGGATGGGGCAAAACCAATCGACACAGAAATCCCTTCAGTTCTTCCCATAACCGTGGCGTTTCGCCGCCAGAACGGTGGCCCCAATCCAGGGCTGTCGCTGCACTTCCTGCCCCTACAGAACCATCAAGCACCGATCGTTTTGAAAGGACCAGTCTGACAGATATTCAGGATCACTGGGCCCAGACTGCAATCCAAGTGTTGCTCGAACGAGGCATTGTCAAAGGCTTCCCAGCGGGGCATTTTGGCCCCGACGATCTAGCGACACCCGTACAAGTTGCCACCATGCTCACCCAGGCATTTCCAGAAACACCAGAAACCAAAGATCTCAAACCCAGTCCGTTCCCTCCCCAAACCGCGAGGGCTGCTCGCCAACACTGGTATGGGTCTGAAGGGGTCATGCAACCTGTCGCAGCAGTGCAAAGGAATGTCAATACTGAAACATTGGGAGAATTCTTGAAGACTGCGCACTCTGATGACACCATCTCTCAATGGCAAGTGCTAGCCTCAATTTCAGATCGGCTTGCCCTCCAAGGAATGACTGTTCCCGTGAAGATGGGTTTCCTGGACACAAAGCAACTTCAGCCCAACCGAGCAGTAACCCGAGCTGAAGTTGCCACATTCATTTACCAGGCATTAATCATGACAGGACAGTTATAGCGGTTCCCGTGCGACTGAAGTACATGGAAATGTGCCCCTGCCTTCGGCAAGGGCACATTTCCATACCCGACACAACTTTAGCTGTGTCACACGACTAGTATTCCTCAGACGAGGTGGGGCTTGATTCATCTTTCAGCTGCTGTTGTCCGGCTGCCTTTCCTTCGTCAGGTTGCTGTTCGACAGTCGGTGCATAGGTTTTTAACAAGGTACTCACCTGCTGTAGAACTTCACCCCCAGTTTTGCCCAAGGCTTGCCGCTCTGGGAAGAATTCGGGTTGATCCAGATTTTGGGTAATGGCATCGCTGACCTGCTGCGCAATCAAGCCCTGCAAATCTTCTTTTGCCTTTTGGCGCTGATAGGTCGCGCCTTCTTCAGTGGTGGCATAGAGCGGCGGCAAGCGGTTTAAAGCATAGGCAGCAATGTCACCCACATCCAGGACGCGATCGCTGGTGGCTTCAATTTCTGCGACACGGGCAATCGCTTCTGTCAGGACTAATTCTTCCATGACATTGATGAACTGTTTGCGCGGCACTGCAACCACTTCACCGGTTAACAACGCTCCCATCAAGCGATCCAGAGCCATATATTCTTCAATGGAAAGCTCTGATGCAGTATCGCAAATCCGGCCAACTTCTGCCTCCATTGAGGGGGTCAAGTAACCGTCCTGGAGAGCTTGTTCTACAATTTTTTCAATAGTCATAATGTTACGCAGTGAAGAAAACGTACCTCGTCAGGAGAAAGCTTTTAACGATATTGTCCTGATTGTCTTGAGTATAATTAGAACCCAAAAAAGCAGGTACTTAATATTAAGTCATGATGGCTTTCAGTAGCACAAATATGCCAGGTTAATCTTTACTCTGTTAGATTTCTATTTTTTACTCCCTGAAAATGATTGGCATGAACCAGACAATCTATAGGGAAAAACTATAGACAGTATAGATTGCACAGCAACAAATTAGAAAGATAGAAGAGTAATCAATTTACTCGAATCCTACAAATCGCCAGGGCACTGGATCCACTGCTTGTCCGTGGACATACAATCCCCAGTGTAGGTGAGGCCCTGTAGACGCGCCAGTAGACCCAACCGCACCAATAGTCTGACCTGCTTTGACGAAATCTCCTTCACGGACATCGATACGGCTCAAGTGAATAAAGATGCTCAGCACGCCCTGACCGTGATCGATACCAACGGTATTGCCATGGAGCTGGAATCCCTGGGAAACTTTCCCAACCAAAGCGACTTGCCCAGCAGCCGGGGCAACCACCGGGGAACCAGTCCCCGCTGCGTAGTCTACCCCACGATGGTAATAGTTTTGGGCAAATTTGCCGTTATAGTAACGGCGTACGCCAAAAACAGTGGATACACTGCCCCCATTCGGGCGTCTGAATGCCCCCTGCCAGAATTTCTGGGGAGTGACGAGTTGTTTAAAGGCGTCAACCCGACTACGTTCGTGGGGAGTGGCGCTCAGTCCAGATTTATTGGGCGGCAGCCAGATGCGTTGAGTGGGAAATTGGCGATTGCGCAACCCGACAACCAGGTTCCGCACTTCTCCATCACCTGTTACCTGGATTTGCACTGGACCGGGACGGGTCAGTGGTGTAGTGGGGAGGAGCGTTCGAAAGCGATTGGCACTGATTGAAAAGGCAGGGTAATTTTTCCCTTGCATGGCAATACTTGGCGGCTGACCCGGGGTTGAGGAGTCTAGCTGAACCATCACCGTCAAGGTATCGCCGAGTTTTGGATTCTCAGGCATAACCCGCACTTGTAAAGCACGAGCGGGAGCAGCGAGAGCCACTAAACTGACCAAAATCCCTAACCCTAAAGGCCGTAAAGGAGGATGGTCAGGAATAGAGTCTCTTGTTGGGAAGGGAACTGTTGGCCTGGCCAAAAAAGTAATAAAGTTTACAAGGATCTGATTCATAAACGGTCTGGCTTGAAGAACTCTAACCATAATCAATAGTGGATCGCATTGGAACAGTAGACTATTACCCTCTTGCAGATGTTTCCAAATCATTTTGGAAAACCACAGAGGTAGAAACAATCCGGAATGAGAATAACATAGGTTCGAGGATGGGGAGTCCCCCAGAAATAAGGATTTTTGGGCACGTGAGTGTAACATAGGTGCCTGAAAATACTGATTTGCTGATTCCTATCGGGGACAGAGGAGGAAGGACAAAGCACAAAAGCATAGATCTCGACACTTCGGATGCAACAGAATCGAGTCTATGGTTGAGCACAAAAACAAAGGGTAACGGGCCCGGAGGAGATGTTAACCGTTTTCCACGTAGTGCTATAAACAGGAATTGGGCCTGCTGGACTGACAGATCTCAGCTGATGCCATTGGTTGAGGGATTAAGTAGCAGTGCAAAATAAATTGTATAGAGCGAAATTGGAAAATGCTTGAGTCGCAGGGATTTCAGCCAATTGGAATGTATAATTTATTTTGTTTACGCGACTTGGAAGGTTATTTTGAAAGCCTTGCTCCGCAAGGCTTTCAAAATAACCCATTTTATAGTTCAGTAGAAAAAATCAAGGGTTAGCACTCCCTTCGGGAATGCTAACTTTCCAAGTGTTGCTTTTTACCTACTTACAAACCAACAGCATTAAACTTTGGTATAGTCCATCCATCCATTCAACAGCCAAATAACAGCTAAATGGGCGTATCCCACCCACTATTGGGGGGGGCCATGGGTAGGGTGGAATGGCGCTTACATAAGCAGATTCATCCGTTTGGCAACTGGTTAGTAGGATGGCAAAGGGCTATGCCCGTGCCCATTACAGGATCTTTTGATGGGCCCGCTTTGCTTTGCCCATCCTACGCTTAAGTCAGTGCCATTAATGGGTAGCGACTGTCTTGATTGTCAAGTCAGTCGCTACACAAAAGATCTCCTTATTTCTGGACTCCCCCAAACTCTGGATGTGCCCAATCAAAATCTTAAGCTTTCTCCCTCCGACCTGCCCTGCTCCCTTTGCTCTCTTTGTGCCTTTCCTGTTCCAAATGCGGGTCGTGGTAAACAACTAAGAAGTTTTGAGCGTTCAGGTTCCACCCGCACGCTCAAAACTTCTTACCTCTAGAGGACTCCCCAAATGCGAAAGAGCGATGTTTCAGTCTGTATTTAAAGGAGAATGGTATTGAAATCAAGCATATTTTAGATCATTTGTAGCCATGAGTGCAGTGGTAGCATATCCCAACACTATGAGGGTTTTAACAGGATCTGTTGACTTTTGTTGCCCAAGCCAAAATCGTAAATCCAAAACCTAAAATAATATTTTCCAAAATGATATTTTATAGAAGCATTGGCTAATGATGAATCTCCTTCCCTACGACGCTTTTACCCTCCAAACCCACAAATCGCTGTCGGATGTTATCCACGATCTGGGAAGTTATATTGGAGCACCCCGAAGGTTCAGACGTAGAGGGGAGCGCGATCGCGTTCTCTATGAGGGAAAAATTTCAGACTCGGGGTTTGAGATTCGTCGCGTTATTCACTACCGCAATTCATTCTTACCGGCCATTCGCGGACAATTTGAGCCGTCGCCCTCTGGCACCATCGTTCGCATCCGCATGAGCCTGAATCCCCTGGTTGCTGTTTTTTTGTCGTGTTGGTTCATCGCCTGGTATAGCTTTTCGATTCCCGTTTTCTTGTTGCCGGCACTGTCTGGGGACATCAGTGTTGAAACTGGCATGTTTTTGGGCATGCCTCTAGTCGTATTATTTGCGTTCTGGTGTTCGTTTTGGTATGAAGCTAGACGCAGTCGCAAGGAACTCACCGAGATTATTCTGGGACATTTTCCGGAAGGACAAAGAGTTAGATCTCGGAAACCCAAAGTCCTTTGGATTGCGATATTTGCCTTCGTCGCGGTTTGGAATCTCGTTATTTTCAAGGCTTTCTTTTCACCCACTTCCCAACGCGGCGTGCAGTCGGTTGTTTCAAAGACTTGTTTTCAGGATTCAAACCTGTCTCCCTACTGCGATCTCTCAGTTGTACGTACTCTGACTGGGCATTCTACTGCTTCTCAGGTTGCTCTCAGCACGGATGGCAAAACCCTGGTGAGCGGGGGACAAGACAAAGCAATTAAAGTTTGGGACCTGCAAACAGGACAGTTGAAAAGAACGCTGCAGAGCGATTCAGGAGTAATTACCGCGCTTGCGATCGCACCCGATGGCAGAACTGTGGTGAGCGGCGGCGGCGATCGCATGGTACGAATCTGGGATCTCGCCACTGACAAACCAGCTCAAATGCTCAAAGGCCACTCCAGTCAGAACGTCGGGCCAATCGTAATCTCAGCCGATGGTAAAACCATCGTCAGCGGCAACTATGGCGAAATTAAATTTTGGGATCTGGCAACGGGGCAACTCAAGGCTACCTTGCCAGACTTCACCCCCACGGAGTTCAAGCTTGGTCCTATTCCCATCTCTATTAGCAACCCGCCCCGCTTCCGTCTGTTCGATCTCAGCCGCGATGGCAAAACTGCCCTGGTGGGATTGGGCAGCAAGCTAGTGGTTTGGGATTTAGCCACAAATCAACAAGCTGTTGTGCGGAATTCATTGTTCGGTCATGTTAACGCAGCCCGTCTCAGTCTGGATGGCACCACCGTTGTCACGACGTCCTATACCCAGCCCAAAACCTCTCTAAAAATTTGGGATGTCGCCGAAGGGAAACTCAAAGCCAAAACCGTTCTGTCTGCGAACAGAGAAGTGTGGGGATATGGCGACGATCGCATTGTCCTTAGCCGCGATCGCATCATCACCAGCAGCCCCGCAGGACTGAAGATTTGGAACCTCCAAACTGCCGAGCTAGAAGCCTCTCTGCCAGAGGCAAATATACGCCAGCTCGTCGTCAGTGCCGACGGCAAAACTCTCATTGGCATCGCAGGGGATGGATTTACTGGAGATACTAGAATCGAGGTGTTGCAGCGTCCGTGAAGTGTTTTCTAGACTGCTGAGCCAGGATACCGTACCGGGGGGCAAAGACCATCGTCACGGTAAATAACAGTGTCAGGAGTACCACAATGCAGCCCCCTGTGGAGACATCCAGATGATAGCTCAGATAGGTTCCAAACACGCAAGAGAGGACGCTGGTTGCAGTGGAAATTCCCAGCATCCAGTCGAAGCGATCGGTCAGCAAATAGGCTGTGGCTCCGGGCGTAACCAGCATTGCGATCGCAAGGATAATGCCTGCAGTTTGCAATGCCGTCACAATGGTGAGGGCCAACACAGAGAGCAGCGTGTAGTACATGAACTGCGTATTCAGGCCAATCGCTTTGGCATGGTTGGGGTCAAAGCAGAACAGCAACAAGTCTTTGCGACGCAGCAGGATTGTTAGCAAGGTGAGAGTCCCTGCAATCAGGGTTTGGATAATGTCTTGCCGAGAAATGCCTAATACGTTGCCAAACAGGATATGGAACAGGTCAATGTTACTGGGGATTTTGGTGACTAACACCAGACCAAAGGCGAAAAATCCGGTAAACACCACGCCGATAACGGCATCTTCTTTCAGGCGAGTTTTTGACTTGACATAGCCAATGGCAACCGTGGCTCCAAACCCAAACAAGAACGCGCCGACTGCGAAGGGAATGCCAAGCGCGTAAGCGACCACCACGCCAGGCACCACCGCATGGGAAACGGCATCGCCCATCAACGACCAACCTTTGAGGGTGATATAGCAGGAGAGCACAGCGCAGACGACGCCAACAAACGCACTCATCCAGATCGCTTGAACGAGAAATCCATACTGCAAAGGTTCAACCAACCAGTTCCATAGGAGAACTGTCGCGATCGCATCACTCATGCTTTGACCTCATATCAGACTGGCGGGACAATTGGCGCAGGCTGCTGGCCGGTAAACCGCCAAAGGTCATAGCCAAATTGTCTGCAGTAAAGGTTTCCGCAATGGTTCCAGAGGCAAGGACAGTGCGATTGATGAAGATAGCGCGATCGCAAAAGGTAGAAATCGAAGCCAGATCGTGAGTCGACACTAAAATCGTATGACCCGCTTCTCGCAGCTGCATCAACAGCGCAATAATCTGTTTCTCCGTTTTGACATCGACCCCCGTAAACGGCTCATCCAACAACATGACTTTGCCCGCTTGAGCCAGCGCCCGCGCCAGAAACGCTCGTTTTTTCTGTCCGCCCGACAGTTCGCCAATTTGACGATGGCGAAAATCGCTCATGCCCACCCGCTCCAGACTTGCCATCACCACCCGACGATCCCTGACGCTGGGAATCCGCAGCAGATTCATATAGCCATAACGCCCCATCATCACCACATCAAACACACTCACCGGAAAATTCCAGTCCACCTCGTCTGACTGGGGCACATACGCCATTAACTGTTGCTTTTGGGCAGTTTGAATCGGAATACCCCCGATACCAATCTGCCCTTGACTGGGGCGCAAAAATCCCATAATGGCTTTGAATAGCGTAGACTTCCCCCCACCGTTTGGCCCCACCAGCCCCGTGAGAGTGCCAGCATTGACGGTGCAATTCACGTTATACAACGCCAGTCGGGCATTGCTATACGTAACGCTGAGGTTATCCACCGTAATATTGAGCGGTTGAGTCGTCAAGTGCATAATCTTTCAAGAGAGTCAATCAAAAGAGTCAATCAAAAGAGTCGGTAAAAAGAGCGATCCAGTCTTAAGTTTAGGGGGTTCAGGTTCAGGTTTGGCGGTTCGCTCGAGATTCAATCCGTCAAGCTCAATTCAGAATTGAGCGCACCCGAGCGAGGTCGATCCTACCGAGTCTTGCTACCGGCTAGCAGACCATTCGTAATGATTCGAGCATCGTATTCCAGTAATGCTAAAAAGGTGGGAACCGGGCCTTCTGCCGTAGACAGAGAATCCACATACAGATTGCCGCCAAACCGCGCTCCCGTCACTTTGGCAATTTGTTTTTGCCCTTCGTCGCTGACGGTGCTTTCGCAAAAAATAGTAGGTACTTCATTGATCTTCACTTGTTCGATCGCCCGCTGCATCTGCTTAGGTGTAAACTGCTGCTCAGCATTAATGGGCCAGATGTAAATCTCTTGCATCTCGTAGTCACGAGCCAGATAGGAGAATGCCCCTTCACAGCTCACCAGATAGCGCTGCTTTGCAGGTACCTGCTCCAGATCCGTTCGCAGTTGCCGATCGATTGCCTGGAGCTGCTCGCTGTAGGCCGCCGCATTAGCGTTATAGGTGTCAGCATTCTCTGGATCTAGAGTCACAAAGGCTTTGCGAATATTTTCAACATAGACTTGTGCATTCTGAGGTGACATCCAGGCATGGGGATTCGGTTTATCAGTGTACGGCCCTTCTGCAATCGGAATCGGCTCAATTCCCTCTGTCAATAACACTGAGGGTACATCTTTCACATTCCCTAAAAACTGCTCAAACCAACGCTCCAACTGCATGCCGTTATAAAGAATCAGGTCAGCATCCTGAGCCTTGGCGATATCGCTGGGAACGGGCTCGTAGCCATGGATTTCTGCCCCAATCCGGGTAATAGATTCGACAATGAGCCGATCGCCCGCCACGTTTTGGGCCATATCTGCCAGAACTGTGAAGGTGGTGAGGACTTTCTTTTTGCCATCATTCTCTGCTTCTGCAGCAGCCGTCTCAACCGTTTCAGTATGGCCTGAGGGTGCAGAGGGTGAGTTTATGTTTGTTGTCGTGCAACCTGTCAATCCAACGCCTAGCGCTAAACCAGCAATCAGCACAATGCCTGAGAAAGAGAAAATTTGTGTCATCAGCAATCCATACACTTCATTGTCATTGCGCCATTGTCATTGCGCCATTGTCATTGCGCCATCGTCATTGCGCTTAATTTCATAATCGTTTCATTTTTCATAATTATTTCATAGTTTAGCGAATAACGATCGCTGTAACCTTTCTTTACAAACTAGAGTCGGGTTTGCATAAAGATGAGAGCCTGGGCTAGCGACGCATCGGAAACTGCTTTGGGGCAATCGGAGATTAATCTCCAATGGCCAGAATCGGGATAAATATGACCTGGAAGGTTAGTGCTTCCTGCGAGCGCTAGTGATGAAATCAGCAGAATTGAACCCAATTGGTAGTGGTCTGACAGAGCTAATCTGGTGCAATAGAGTCAGGTTGTCGAAAAGGCTATAATCCTTACTCGATAGAATTCGGAAGCACTAAAGTGCCAACTCTGAATTTACACAATTTTAGGCGTGTCATACCAGTAGGTTGAGTTGCAGTGCTAGCAGCAAACCAACGCAAAGTCCTCTGGTGTTGAGTTGCGCGGATGGCGAAATATACCTTAATATCTAAAACCCCTATTCTGTCGTCGATTGCTCTACAACACGACTTGGAAGGTTAGCGCCCCCAAAAGGGGCGCTAACCCCCATTTCTTCGTGTTAGCACGGAAAAATGGATTATTGTGAAAGCCTTGTGGAGCAAGGCTTTCACAATAACCTTCCAAGTCGTGTCTACAAAACCACAAAATACGATCTTGGCGGATCGAGCAATCTCAAGGCTTGCAAAATTTTAAGCAATATTTCGCCAGCAGCATCCGTTCCTCAACCCAAATTACGAGGGTGTAGATCGAGCGACGAGTTCGAAAACTGACTCACAATTTATGATTTAGTAGCGCGTATTCTTTGCTCTCATCTGTTAGTCGTTTTGGGTCGATCTCGCCACCGATCTGACTACATAGTATCTTGCCGTTAGATATAGACATCTCCTGCCCGGAATTCAATGCCATTTTGGTTACCTCGTCGAACTCATAGTAACCGTTTACAATCTTTACCTTTGGGTCCAGATTCTTACCTATACGTCGATTTATACGCGCTTTGCCCAAGTTCAAGTTTCCGCTCGCGTTGAATAAATTGAAGGTTAATGTCCTCACAGTGGACGTACTGGGTTGCTGACCTTTGCCTTTCGTTTCCATTATCTCGTTGTATGCTAGAGCAGCCTTGTTGATGTAGGTGCAGCTATCTACGTTCAAGATCGCGTTGATGATACTGCTCAGGCTCTCTGTCTGAAAACCGATCGTACCGTTCAAGACGCCGAGGATTGACGCTCGCAATTGATCCCAAGAGTACGTGTGGCAATTATCGTATCCTGCTTCCAGGAGGCTGCCTGTGAGAAATAGACTATCATCTGCCGCTGTTGCGTCCTTGGCCTTCACCTGGCTGAAGTGTTTTTTTATCGCTTCTTCATTAACACCGCTGTCCCAATCCTCTCTGCCGTCGATTTTCCATTGCCCATTCGTGTCTAATGATATTGCTGGGGCCAGCTGGATCGGATCCCTTACTTGGTCAGCATTCAACTGCCCACCATACGTTATTGCTACATCCTCGCCGGACATACCAGTGCAATCGGTCGCTGTTTTAGAGCCGTCCGTGCCAACTGATGCCTTTCCTTGCTGCAAGATCGCCCTCGATCTCATTTGTATTGCTTTCTGTCCCATCACAGCTGCCTCACTCTCCAAACCCCGATCGTCATTCACTCCATACCCTTTCACCTCGATCGTCGGTCTTACCCGTCCCTGCAGCTGCTGCACCCTATGCCACGCCTCGTGGGGCAAATGCCGCTCCTGCCCCGACCCCACCTCGATCGTCTGTCCCTGGGTATAGGCATGGGCATTCAACTGCGCCGCCTTGGCAGAATCGTCATTCACCCGCACCCTAGACAGATCGTACCCAGACAAATTTTCGATTCCGTTCTTGAGGCAATCCGGCAACTCCGTTGGGTTGGGTCGTCGCAGGTCGGGATGGATGTCACTGTTTTCGGTTGTTGCTTGCCGCTGCAGGATTGGCTGCGCCGCACTTGCTTTTGACTCCCCCAATAACCACGATGCCGATCGCCCGAAACTCTGGCCCATCTTTGGCATTTCATGGCGAGGTACCTCAGTGATTTCCTCCTCGCGGTGTCCTAACCACCATTGACCAGATGATTGCTTTTCCTCCTCCGTTTCCCGTTCTCTATCTACTCTCTCTCTCATGAGATCGATCCTTCCATATTTTGCCAGCAGCATCTGCGGATTCAACCCAACCTATTTGTATAACCCAGGGCAAACAAATCTTGTCAATAAGGGAGGGCTTGATTTAAAAGTTCTCAACTTCTAAATCTTATTGGCAATTTGGTTTTCATGTCTAGCGCTCATTAGATTTTGGAAACACTAAATCTGTCTGCACACATTTTGGCCCTTTTGCTCGTACGATTGCCCTGTTAATAAACCTATTGTATCAATCGCAATCAACCAGACATGATACAATCTTGGAGACTGCTAACACAAAGTCAGTAGGTATCTCTCATTGAGCGGTGCGATCGCACTCCTTGAACGCGCAGAAGCAATGCCCGCTCTACACGAAAGTCCCCCTGATGTAATTGCTATTCGGGGCTAAGGGATTTCTAGTCCTTTTCGAACAACCTCTTAACCTGAGTTTCAATATGCTTCATCCGCTCCCTCAAGCGCGATCGCAACCGATTGCTGGTCTACAGCCTTGACTTGCTGACAAAGCACTTTCCATTTATATTGGGCGTCGCGCCGACCGTTGTGGATAGCCTGTCGGATTATTGCTTCAGACCAACCCGGATGCATTAGATGCAGACGAAGGGGCTGCAACCGTTTAGATTGGCGCTTTTGCTTGTATTCAAGGTTGACAGCAGCCAATGCTCGATCGAGAGCGGTAAGTAATTGCTGTCGAATTTGTGTGCGAGGGGGCGACTGTTGCAGTTCCAGGTAGAAGTCGTAACGATTTGCTGTAGCGTTGGCAATCATGCGGTATTGTACGATAGCGAGCTGAAATTGTTGCTGAACCTGCTCCACGGCTTGCAGGACATGGTTAACGTGCATTTTTTCGCCTGTGAGATTGGTCATATCCTGACCTTTGCGAACAAACGTCAGTAGCGGTGCATTTTTATAAAAGCCAGCGACTTCAACAATGTCGTTAATACGATAGCGATAGAGTCCAGCAGCAGTCGTTAACACAATGCTGTAGCGACGACCTGCTTCTAGCTCGTGGCTAGAGAAGAGGGGCGGATCGGCAGCATCGGCAGCAGCCTCCGGAACAAATTCATAATAATTAGTATTCAGGGCTAGAATACCTGCAGCAGTATGGTCTTGATAAGGTAGCGTCATGCGGGCTTCGCTCGCGAGATAACCCAGATCGCGAATAGGGAGCGAGCCGAAGTAGCACTGCAGCTTCTGGATCTGGCTACCAACGCTGCCGCCTGTCCAGCACCCGATCAATTGCAACTGCGGCCAGTAATCTTTGGGGTATAACGTGTGGGTTCTGTTGACGATTCTGGTTAATTCTCGCGCCCGTTGGGGCTGAGGTTTTAGAAAGGGCTGCAAAGAAAAGGGGCGAGCTGGAGTTCCAGGCAGACCCAGAGTACCGTCGTGAATAGCACGGATGAAGGCTTCTGGTTGGGCAGCGACGATCTCTGCGAGGCGTCTCAGAGTGCTGGGATTGGCAGTGGAGAGGAAGGAAATTTGTCTAGCCAGGGCAAACCGGGCAATGGCCCAGTAGCGTTCGTCGTACTTTTCTAGCTCGAAGACTGGATAGGGAACAGCATAGGAGCGACGGACGATAGCTGGAATTTGTTGATAGATACGACCTGAGACGCTGCCATAGGGAATCCCCATCGCAGTTTTGCCTTCAATCGCTGGACTGACGATGCCTACAGTGGCGCAGTCCAGGTAGCGGGGATGGTCGAGTAGGGCACGGTAGAGCCACTGCCGCATGATGCGGGAACCTAGTTCTTCAGACTGACGGGTGACAGGAATGCATTTAGGCTTGCTGGTGGTGCCGCTGGTGAGGGCAAACATAAAGGGCGATGCAGCAGTGAGGACAGCCTTTTCTCCAGCAAGCAGCCGATTGATATAAGGTCGAAAGGATTCGTAGTCAGCAATGGGAACGGCGTTGCGGTAATCTTGCTCGCTCTGGAGGTGAGAGAATTGATGCTCGCGTCCGAAGGCAGTGGCAGCATTTTGATTCAGGATTCTTCGTAAGAAGGCTTGCTGGGCAGCAGCAGGAGTTTCGGCAGCGGCGTCGAGTTGTCGAGCCAGAGTTTTCCCCCTCAGTCGGACGGTAGTTTTTAATATGAGCGACATGGATGAATACCTGGCAAAATTGAATGCTCTGGTTGAGGTGAGGTTTCAGGTTTCAGGTTTCAGAGTAGAGACTCTCTTTCACTCTTTTACCTTTCGATTATGGTCTACCTCTCTTTTATGTCCCGTTATTCCGTGTTTCCTCCCCTTCCCCTGCTTCTCCTGATCTCTTTACTCCATCACCCCAAAACATAGTTCTTTAAACAAACTGGCGCTTAGAGCTGAATGCGTTGGTGGGCGTATTTTTCCAGGATGGGGTCTTGAACGACAATGCCCAAACCAGAGCGATGCAGCAAGCTAGCTTTGCCGCCGTGGCCAAACCGCAGGCTCTCACGGCTGATGTCTTCGGCTAATAATAAGGTGCCGTAGGAGCCTTCGACAAAAGTCACATCTTCCAGCCAGGCGGCCAGATGTCTGCCTGTAGCCGAGAGGATGGCAGTTTCGCCAACCTGACAGCCCAGTTGCAATTGAATGCCAGCAGCTTGCGCCTGTTGGGCAATTTCAATGGTGCGGGCTAGACCGCCGCACTTGGCCAGGCGCAAGTTGAAGAAATCACAGGCATTGGCATTAATGAGCCTTTTGGCATCTTCAATCGTAATCAAGGATTCATCCACCATGATGGCAATGGGGGAGGCAGCTTTCAGTTGGGCCATTTGAGCAGGGTCGCTGCGGGGAATCAGTTGTTCGGCGCTGTCGATGCGAAGATCTTGGAGATGCTGGCAGAGCGCGATCGCAGTTTCGACATCGTAAGCACCATTGCCGTCGATGCGCAGGGAAACATCAGGGCCAACCGCCTGACGAATAGCAGCCAGACGCTGATAGTTTTCCTGAATAGAAGCATCGCGACTGCCTTCCACTGTCGTTTTGACTTTGATCTGCTCCAGACCAAACAGACGAAAGTATTTGGCCCGTTTGACAGCGGATTCTACTGAACTGGCAGTAATGACGCCGCTATAGACGATGGATTGACGTTTGGGCGGCAAAATCGCCGCCAGAGAAAGCTTTTGCCGCTTGAGCAAGCAGTCAAGTAGGGCCAGTTCGAAGCCAGTGCGGGCAGCGTTCCAGGCGATCGCGCCGTTGGGCTGCCCCGCAGGGATGGTGGCTCCAATCGCAGCCAGCCAATCAAGCCGGTCGGGTTCAGCCTGCTCTTGTTCCAGCCAACTGGGGTTGAGGGGAGCGTAGTGGGTCGTTGCGATCGCAGGCCAGATCTCATCTGTCATAAAAGCCAAACAGGATTCCACCGTTTCTCCCGTGACATAGGGGCGAGCCACTGCTTCCCCATAGCCAACGGTGCCATCCGTCGCTTTCACCCTGACCGCGATGGAATCCGAATAGGTTCTCGACAGAACGCTGTGCGAAAACGACTCGGTAAAAGGAATTCTCAAGGCAAAGAGCGTGGCTTCTGCGATCTTCATTGCTCCTGCAATCTTCATCGTTGTGGCTCCAGCATCGCTGTTTCAATGGCCAGAGACAGCGTTCCAAAGTAGCGTTTGATAAAAATATTCTCCCGGAAGGTGAGGTCAAAGATGGCTTCCACCGTATCCGGATCGAAATCGTAGTATTCTATATAGGCAACGACTGAATCCAGGCCCTCTTCCGCATGACGTAAATCCACTTCAGCATGATGGAAAAACCATTCCAGACTGTCGCTGCTCAGACCTCGATGCTGTTGCAAGGCCCGCCCCAGACGACCCGCCAGCCGAGAGAGCATCCATTCAAAGCAAGTCACCTCCAGTAAAACCGACAGACTCACTTCTTTTAAACTACCGTAGAGCAGCGGTTCGGCGCACATCTGGCGCAATTCTTCCTGGGCGGCGATATCGAGGTGCGATCGCATCTCTTCATCGAACCCCGCCGCCGCCGCCAGCCGATGCAACAAGCCCGGATGGGAAACCCCCGCATCATCCAGGCCCAACTCTTCCAGCATATTATGTTGAATCTCTGGAGCTACCGTTGGTGGTGCCGCCGCATACAGAAATGCCAGAATCTGGGGACTTTTGAGATGAGTCTTGCACAGATTGGCAATAAAGCTGTCATAAAACTGCCGCTTAACCCCACCCGACTCAAACGTCTGGAAAACTGCAGACTGGGCAAATTGTTCCACATGGGCGCAAAAGCGCGACTCAACGAACGAACGCATGTCCATAGGAATAGCAAGAAGGCCAATGAATTACCTCTAGAGTATGAACCAATCGGCAATTTGGTGCAGGCCGCTATACCAGTTTCCCAACTGGCGTAAACTTTTGGAGAACTGATATTATTGGCGTTCAAAGCTGCTTGTTTGGCAAGGCAACGCCAACATCGCCCTCTCTATGCGGGTTCCTTGAGTTGCGATCGCATCAGGCCGCGCCGTCAGCAACACATCGCCATTTGCCAACCGCACCCAACCCCGCGCCTCCACAATCTGCCCCGGCGTCACGCTCCTCTGTCCAATCTTCCCCCTTCTGCCCTCTGCCCTCTGCCTTCTGCCTCCTCCCCCCTCCACCCACGGCACCCGCACGCTACTTCCTGCCAATGCCTGCGCCGGATTCGTCGGCACGCCCCCTCGCCCCGTATGGACAAAACGACTGCCGCTCAGCTGACCGTTCCCGGCGCTGCGGTTCGGAGAACAGCCCTGACCGATCTCAGCCTCAGTAAACTGCTCCGGCAGAGAGACATCCGGTTGAAAGTCCCGCACATCCAGGGTAACCGTGCCATCAATACCAAACGCTGAACTGGCAATGAAGTCGCTCTCAGCACTGCGATGCTGGCGAAACTGGCGGAAGCCAAAAATCCCCTGAGCCCGAGCAAAAATGTTGCCGCCCCGTCCCTGAAAGGCATTGGCAACAATATCGCTGTTCTCCGACAGCACCGCCCAGATAAAGTCTCCTGCCTCCAGGCGAATATTGCCACCATTGCCCGATCCCCTGGCTTCGGTGGAGATCTCGCTGTTGTGGCGCAGCACGATCGATTCATCCACCCGAATATTGATATTACCCCCTTCCCCCGACAGGGTACCCGCCATAATCTTTCCCTGATTACTGAGCAACAGCGACCGGGCCTCGATCCCGATATCGCCTGCTCTGCCCCTTCCCTGACTGCTAACGGTCACCTCGCCTCCATCCTGAAGCGTCAGATCGCCCTGAGACTGTAAACGAATGCTACCTCCTGGCCCATCCCTGGTTTCCGCCGCAATTTTGCCACGATCGTTTATCTGAATCGAACGTGCGACAATCTCCACATCTCCCGCTCTGCCTGTTCCAGAGCTGCTCACTGTCACCTGACCGCCATTTTGCACTGTGATATTGCCGCCTGCATTGATGCGAATCCCCCTGGCATCGCCAGAACTGCGGCTATCGAAAAACAATCCGCTCGCAAAGTGGCCATCTGCAGACGTACCGCTGACCTCTACGCTATCCGCCACTTCGACGGCAATAATGCCACCCTGCCCCGATCCCACTGTTGCTGCCGAAACCTGACCGCCATCTTCCAAGATCAAACGTGGTGTGGTGATGACTAGCTCTCCTGCATCGCCCGCATTAAAGGAATCAAAAAACAGGCGACTGGGAACACTTCCCTCTGCAGATACGCCTCTGACCTGCATCAACTCCGATGCCGTTACCGACAAAGTCCCTGCCCGCCCGCGACTGGAGGTACTGGCTGAAACCGATCCACCATCTTCTAAGAGCAAACTCTTAGTGGTAATTTCTACCTGACCAGCGTTGCCAGAACCAATGGTATCTGCTGCAATAAACGCCCCATCGCGCACTCTGATTTTTCCGGCCTCAACAATTAATTGACCAGCATTACCCCTTCCCTGGGTTGCAGTAATCAAACCTGCGGCTCCCCTTAAGTCAAGAGTGTGAGAAGCATTAACTCTCAAAGTTCCGCCATTCCCCTGCTCTAGACTAGATGTTGTAATCTCAGCTCCATCTCGAACGATTAAGGTTGGTGTAGTAATCGTCAAATTTCCGGCATCGCCGCTTCCTCTTGCGATCGCAGACAATCCAGTTTGAGGGTTAAAAATTGCAGTCAATGTTTCAGGTCGCCCTGGATCTGGAGGAGCAAATAGTCCGGTTCGGTTGCCGATTAACTCAATAGACTCAGAGGCGTTGATGATTACATTGCCACCACGTCCCCTGCTGTCTGAGGTCATTGTACTTCCCACACCTGTTGTTCTGATTCCAAAACGAGGCTCATCGTCTTGAACAATTAACCGCCGGGTTGTGAGGATAAAGTCTCCTCCATTCCCAGTTCCACCTTCCACAATAGAAACAATGGAACCTCCACGGGTCATGAAGACTTCATCTTCAGCATCAATGATGACCCGACCCCCCTGGCCACCAAACGGACTTGCTATAGCTGTTGAAAGTTCCGCATTGTCGGTCAGCACAATAGACTGGGCAGTGAGGGTAACGTCTTCTCCTACCCCTGCCCCAAAAGTACCGCTCCGAATAGCAGTATTTCCTCCCCGAATGGTTTTGCCGCTTGAGAGAGAGATTCTTCCTCCTGCCTTGCCAAAAGAAAGAATTTGGCTACCTGGATTGAGATTAATATCTTCTAGGGCCAGGAGGATAACATCTCCCCCTTTGTGCATTGCTGTCGAAAACCCTGGGAGAACCAAATCATGGGTTGCAATCGTACCTTTGGAATCGATAACGATTGTCCCACCCTCAGTCGTAAAACTAGCTGTGCGAATGTGACCAACGCTAATATCACCGCTCAGAGAGGAATTAGGCTTGTACTGATTAGTCAGAAAAACCAGATTTTGGTTTAAAGGCGTTGCTGGAGTGAGAACTGCACCATCGATGCGGATATCAGCACGGGTTGGATTCCCACTGGGAAGAACAAGGGCCGTTTGTAAAGGGTCCCCTATTATCCCTGGACTACCAAAAGCAGTTGTTCCAGCTCGAATATCGAGGGTAGGGTGTTTGTCCCCATCAATGGCAAGCGAGGTGCCGTCAGAAAGCGTGACGGTTTCTTTCAAGCTATTACCTACTGTATCAGGATCGGTAATGGTGATATCTCCCAGGACAGTGACGCCACCACCTGCCAGAATATGCAGGGAAGGCCCGACGTAGTGAGTGAAGGTGACGTCGCCGCTGGCGCGAATGATAGGATCGTGGGGACTGAACAGATTGCCGGGACTGCCATCCAATTGCTCAATGCGGAAATCGCCACCGCTCCAGTAATGGGCATCGCCACCGACGGCATTAGCCGAACGCAGCACCAGATCGCCACCCGAGAACAGACCGCTATCCGGATGATTCAGCGCAAAGATATCGACGCTCTGATTGCCCTGAACCAGCAACCGATTGCCTGCAGCAGCAATAAAGGGCGTGTCCACACTGTCGCGGATGCGCAGCCTATCCAACGCCCGCAGGGTCAGGTCACCGCCCGCCTGCAGCTGACCGGAGAGGTCGAGGTTGCCCGCGTCCAGTGTCAGGTCTTTTCCGGCGGCGAGGTTAGCAGCATTAGCGATGGTGCCAGAAGGGTTGGTGCCGTACTGCAGACCAATGGGAACATTGAGCGTGAGGAGTGGAGGGGCCTGGGGATCGGTGGCGCTGAAACCCAGGCCATTGCCGAAGTCGAAGCGGTCGGCAGTACTGGCAAGGAAAGAACCGCGAATATCCAACTGAGCGCTGGGGCCGAAGAGAATACCATTGGGATTGAGCAAAAAGAGGTTGGCACCGCCAGCAACGCCCAACGTGCCCAGAATGTCAGAGCGGTTGCTTCCCGTGACGCGACTGAAGATGTTGGCAATACCGTTGGGGTTAGCGAAATAAAGCCGCTGGCCGGGGTTGACGTTAAAGTCCTGAAAGCTATGAAACAGGTTGGCACCGCGCGTTGCACCGCCATCAATGCGATCGGCAGGTAGACCGTTCATTATCGCGTCGGGGGTGACGATAGAGCGTTCGGTTCCCAGAGTGTTGTCAGGGATAACCTGACTCCGGGCGGGACGAACGAGCACTCCCAGCACCAAACCAAACACCAAGCCAACGCCAGCGACCTGTCCTGCAGCGATCCGTCCTGCAGCGATCCAACGAAAAGTAGCGATCCGACAAAAACCGTAACTGCTTTCTGAAATGCTCCGATTCTGATGTCTTCGCTCCCCCTTCTGCCCTCTGCCTTCTGCCCTCTGCCTTCTCCTCCCCTTCTGCCTTCTGCCCTCTGCCCTCTGCTTTCTCTTCTGTCTTCTCTTCTGCCTGATACCTTCTCCAGCCATAGCGCTTGTCCTCTGGCAACTCTCTCTAAGGAGTTCTCAGCTTGGAGCGATCGTTTTTACGCACGCTCCTGGCAATTGTTGCAAAACTTCGCACTCTGCTCCATTGGAACGCGATCGCGCCTCTTGGAAATCGGTGGAAGTGCGATCGCACCCCATACTCTCCAGTATTGCCAATGACGCAGGCACAAATGACGTAAGAACAGCATAAGAACAGCAGGTATAGAAACGCGATCGCACCCGATCCTGAAGTATTCTGAATATCAAAGATAAACAACAGCAGAATTAGGGAGGACAGGCGTTCAGTGATTGATATTCTCTGGCTCCTGGTGTGTTCCGGGCTGGTTTTCTTAATGCAACCCGGCTTTATGTGTCTGGAATCGGGGCTGACCCGGTCTAAAAATAGTATCAACGTTGCCATCAAAAATCTGGCAGACTTTGCCGTTTCCGTCGCCCTCTTTTGGGCCTTTGGCTATGCCATCATGTTCGGCGTCTCCCAGGCGGGTTGGCTAGGCACCAGCAACTTTTTTGTCGATGTCGAATCCAATGCCAAGCTGGCAGCATTCTTTTTGTTCCAGGCCATGTTTTGCGGTACCGCCACAACCATCGTTTCCGGTGCTGTAGCAGAACGACTGAAATTCGGCGCTTACCTGTTGATTGCCTGCCTGATTTCCAGCCTGATCTATCCATTCTTTGGCCATTGGACCTGGAATTGCCTCAGTAATTGGGTTTGGCAAAGCACAAACCCCAGCCAGTATTTTGGCTGGCTCAGCAACCTGGGCTTTGTCGATTTCGCCGGATCGTCAGTCGTTCATAGCGTTGGCGGCTGGGTTGCCCTGGCAACGCTGATTGCTATTGGACCGCGCAAAGGGCGTTTTCCCAACCATGGACGACCGCGAAAAATTCAAGGATCCGATCTACCGCTTTCAGTCATGGGGACAATGCTGCTCTGGGTCGGCTGGTTAGGCTTCAATGGCGGCAGCAACTTGACCCTATCCGCAGCAGTCGCAGGAATTGTGGTTCATACCGTGTTAGCAGGGGTCGCCGGTCTGCTTGCGGCTGGAGCTATCGGCTGGCAGCGCCGCAAAATCCCAGAAGTGGAAGTGCTGATGAATGGTGCCCTGGCGGGGTTAGTGGCAATTACAGCCTCCTGTCATGCAACCACCAATCTGGCAGCAGTCGTTATTGGTGCGGTGGGTGGAGTTATCATGATGGGAACAGCCCAGGTACTGACCTGGTGGCGTATTGACGATGCAGTGGATGCGATCGCAGTACATTTAGGCGCGGGAATTTGGGGAACGCTAGCCGTGGCCATCTTTGGTCAACCCGAACTGCTAGGCACAGGCTTGAGCGGCAGCCAACAACTTTCGGTGCAGCTATTGGGTGTCGCGGTGTGCGGTCTCTGGGCATTTGGATTAACGTATGGGTTGTTGCGACTGATCGATCGGCTCTTCCCCTTGCGAGTCTCAGCTGCCGATGAAGAGATCGGTTTGAATGTCTCAGAACATCAGGCCAAGACAGAACTCCATGACCTGTTCAACATCATGGATCGACAAGCCCGTAGCCAAGACTTGAGCTTGCGGGTGCCAGTAGAGCCATTTACGCAAGTAGGGCAAATTGCAGCCCGTTACAACCAGGTGATGGATTCTCTAGAAGAGGCAGTGACCCGCACAGAAACAGTCGTCAAAACAGCGATGGATGCGATCTTAACATTCACCGCACCCAACCTGGAGGTCGTCACCGCCAACCCTAGCTCCACCGCTATCTTTGGCTATTCGACCCATGACCTGACCGGGATGTCTCTCCTAAATTTGCTTGTTCCAGAATGGGAACAACCAGAAGAACCCGTGTCGTTGTTAGAGCGGTTGCTGACTGCTGGTCGTCAAGAGCTAGAAGGACGTCGCGCCGATGGGACGATCTTTCCTCTAGAAGCAACAGTCACCGAGGCCGATTTAGGATACCATCGTTTTTATACAGGCACCTTTCGCGACATTTCCGAGCGCAAGCAAGCAGAAGCAGCCTTGACCGAGGCGAACCGGGAGATTACGGCCTTGAACCAACGACTAGAGACGGAAAATCTGCGTCTAGGAACCGAGCTAGAGATTACGCGCCAGCTGCAACAGATGCTATTGCCCAAGGAGCACGAACTGACGGAGATTACAGGGCTGGAGATTGCAGGCTTTATGGAGCCAGCGACTGAGGTCGGCGGCGACTATTATGATGTATTGCCGCATCAGGAAGGTGTCAAAATTGGTATCGGCGATGTAACAGGACACGGTCTGGAAAGCGGCGTGTTGACGATTATGGTGCAAACAGCAGTTCGAACCTTGCTGGAGATGAACGAGACTGACCCACGAAAATTTCTTGAGGTGTTGAACCGGACGATTTACCGCAATGTACAACGGATGGGATCGGAGAAAAATCTTACCCTGGCGTTGTTAGATTGTCAGGACAACAAGTTACAGTTGAGCGGTCAGCATGAAGAGATGATTGTCGTGCGAGCAGGGGGCAAGGTTGAACGGTTTGATACGATAGATCTGGGTTTCCCAATCGGACTGGAAGAAGATATTAGCGAGTTTGTAGCTCAGACACAGTTGCAGTTGAATCCAGGCGATATTGTGGTGCTGTATACAGATGGCATTACCGAAGCAGAAAATCTGGAACAGGCACATTATGGTCTGGATCGATTGTGTGCGATTGTGAGTCAGCATTGGCAGCGTCCGGCTCAGGACATTCGGCAGCAAGTGATTGAGGATGTGCGCGCATTTATTGGCACGCAAAAGGTTTATGACGATATCACATTGGTGGTGATAAAACGGCGGTAAGTCCAACTGTCCTCAGAAAGCTGATGTCCAGTTGTCAGAAATGCTTGGAGAGACGTCATCGTAGTGCTGGCTTACCAAAGAGATTAAGACATATAGCTTACGAAGTATCATGCAATTCATCGGACTGCGATTGCGCTTTGTCCTATATCCCCGATGATGCTGAGGCATATAGCTTACGAAATATCATTTAATTTATATGTACTATTCTGGCATTTTTAGTAACTTCTTAAAGATTCGGTAAAGCAACCGCATTTTCCTGGACATACGAGATAGGAAGATGAAATTATTCTACCCATGTCCTGAATACAGGGTGTAAAAAGAATCAAGCAGTTGTTTTTACCATTCATAACAAAGGGAATTTTCTGATGATAAAGAATTTGACCGTCTTAGCAGGCATCGCAACGTTGCTCAGTATAGTTGCCTCTCCTGCTCAAGCTGCACTGATTGGTGTTAGTGCCGGGGGAGAGATCATTTCTCCACCCGATCGGGCGTTAAATTCTACTATCTTCGATAATGAGTTGATGCTTGGCTTTGATGAACAGCAGAACGTTATCTTAAGTCGGGATATTGAAATAGACAATCCAGATAATGGGCCTGATAATTGGATTTACGATTCATTGTGGAGCGATATCATTCCTGAGGGGAAGCAGGTCGATAGCCATATGATTTTGGTGAATAAAGAAAATGGTCAGCCTGGTCGCATTAATCTGGATAACGTTGATTGGCAGTTTAGCGGCAGGATCCTGGGGGTGATGTCTGACCGGCATGGGGTAAGAGAAGCAATGACCACTGACCTTCTGGGTTCAACGACAACCCTCTATCCAACGACTGGTCGTGGCTCTGCCCTGGGGGGCACAGATTCGGATTTTGCTGGTTTTAGAAGGCGCGGGATGGAGCGACATGCAGATGGGATAGATTTTTATGAAGTACTTACATCAAACACCCTGCGTGTAGATATGAGGGCTACTCAACCTGGAGATTGGATCCGTGTTGTAACGATGGATGTTCCAGAACCTGGCTCAGGTCTAGTGCTGTTGACATTGGGTGCTCTGGGGGCAGCAGGTGTTCTGAAACGCAAGCATCAATAGAAAATAGAGTTTTTTAGCGCTATTTGTCCATGGATTGAAAGCCTTGCGCTACGATCGCAAAAGTGTGAAGTTGTGTTTTGACAATGCCTATTAATACCTGGACTCAGGGCTACGTTGCCGATGTTAGCTACGACTATAGTTTCTTTCCTGAACTGGCTCCAACCAACATCGCTTTCAATCTTCTGGACAGTCGATTGTTTCCGCCTTCTCTAGAAAAGTTTGCTTACTGCGAGCTAGGCTGCGGGCAGGGATTTACAACCAACATCCTGGCAGCAACAAATCCGCAGGGAGAATTCTGGGGTGTTGATTTCAATCCAACCCATGCAGCCGAGGCGCAACGTCTGGCGGATGCGGCGCAACTCAAAAATATTCACTTTTGCGATCGCAGCTTTGCCGAATTCCTCGCAGCCGACACCCCAGAATTTGACTTCATCACCTTGCATGGTGTCTATTCCTGGATCGGCGATGAAAACAGACGGACTATCGTCGAGCTACTGCAACGCAAGCTGAAGGTTGGAGGCGCAGTTTACATCAGCTATAACACGCTACCGGGTTGGTCAGCCGTCATGCCGCTCAGAGATCTGATGGTGCAATATACAGACGGTGCCAACGATTCAAGTATTCAGAAGGTCGAAAAGGGGCTTGCCTTTGCCAGCCAACTCCAAGAGGTTAAAGCCAGGTATTTTCAGGAGAATCCCACCGTAAAGCAGGATCTTGACGCGATGCAAGAGGATTCGCTAACTTATCTGGCCCATGAGTATTTCAGTCGCGACTGGCGACCACTCTATCATTCTCAAGTCGCCCAGCACTTAGCCGATGCCAAGCTCACCTTTGCCACCTCAGCAGATATAGACGACCAGTTTTATAACCTCAGACTAGACGATCGTCAACTCGCATTACTGGCAGAAACGACAGACTTGAGCTTGCGCGAAACCATCCGCGACTTTTTATTTAACTCCCGCTTCCGCCGAGATCTTTTTGTCAAAGGGCCTATTCAGCTTGCCGTTTTAGAACAGGTGGAACTACTCAGTACTGTTCGCTTTGCCTTACTGGTACTGCCCGAAGAGATCGAATACGAGATCGACCTGGCTGGCTCTGCGCTCAAACTCAATGAAGCAATTTATCAGCCTCTGGTTGCTGCTTTAGCTGAACGCCCCAGAACCCTTAGAGAACTGATGCGGCAACCGGCCTTAACCAAATTAGACTTTGCTTCTATTTTGCAAGCTCTCAAGATTCTGATAGCGACTTATAACGTCGCACCTGCGTTATCGGAAGCAGCAGAAGACCAGCGCAAACAATCCGTCGCCGATCTCAATGCTGCCATTCTCAAGCGAGCTCGATTTGGGGCCGACACTCAAGTTCTGGCCTCTCCCATCATAGGCAGCGGTGTTGATGTCAGTCGTTCGACCCAACTTTTCCTGCTCGCCCATCTCCGTCAGGTGGATCCGATTCCATTGATCTGGAATATCCTACAAGTCCAGGGGGAAAAATTGATCAAAGACGATCGGGTCTTAGAGTCTCTGGAAGCAAATCAGGCTGAACTGAGAAGACAAGCACAGCTATTCGAAGATTCGCGCTTACCCTTACTAAGACAGCTGGGTCTTGTATAGCAGAAGGTAAAAGAAAAAGTAGGGTAGGCAGCGCTGCAAAACATCTCGATCGTCCCAACCTATGGTGAAATACAGCGCTGCCCACCATCTATCGAGGGGTGCAAAAGGATTGCGTAGGAGATCGCGTTCGTGCGATCGCAGCCTGACCCAAGTTCAGCGCCATCGCGAAACACCCAAGCCAGATTACCTGTGGTAATCTGCAGACTAGTTGGGAGCACATACTTTTCACAAGAAAAACCGACCGATTTTCACGGTCGGCAAGATGAGTATATTCACTAATTATGGTATGACTTTTGTCAGCAAGAAAACTCATACAAACCTCATGTAAATCCTCATATAAATCGGCTGGGAAAACTCATATTGCAGCAGTTCTATTGCTGCGAGTCCTGCAGCAGTCAAGATTTTTGCGGGTACGGTTTTTATCGGCACACGCAAAAATCCTGACTTGTTTACCCCGAAGGATATTGTTTCAGGTATTAGCAAACAGCAAATTCGTCTTTGATAGGGTAAATCTTTGATAGGGTAAATTTGATATGGCAAAGTTTAAACGCATTCTAACGTTCGTGGTAATTGGCATGGGTGTCCTGGGGACAGTTGGTGTCAATTTAGTGGCCTGGCGTCAGGTAATTGCAATGACGCACTTTGTAGAGGAGCGCGACACCGCAAAAGGGAGAACACGCCCACCTGAAGAACTCAACCCAATCGAGAAAGCTCAAGTCATTGTTACAGGTACCCGCGTTCCCAGACCCCGCAACACCAAAACCCCTAAAGATTTTGGTCTGGACTATAGCCGCCACGAATTGCAAACTAAGCGGGGAGATCGTCTTGAAGCTTGGATGATTCAGCCTGCCAACGCCTCTACGGTCTTTTTGCTGTTTCATGGCTACGCTAGCAGTAAAGCGAGTCTGCTGCCTCTGGCAGAGGCTTTAGTACAGCAAGGGTACGCTACTTTTTTAGTAGACTTTTATGGCTCAGGCGGTTCATCGGGTAATAGCACCAGTATTGGCTACTACGAGGCCCTCGACGTTCAAGCAGCCCACGAGTATGTCATCGCTCAATGGCCGCAGCAGAAAACAGTGTTCTATGGTTTCTCCATGGGAGGAGCTGCCGTTATGCGCGCCGTCGCCGTTGGTAACCTGCAACCTGACGGTGCAATTGTCGAAAGTACCTTCGATAGTCTGCTGAATACTGTCAGCATCAGATTTACTGCGATGGAATTGCCTCCTCGTCCCCTGGCCGATATGCTCCTCGTTTGGGGCGGGATCCACTGGGGTTTCAATCCCTATCGTCACAATCCAGCTGATTATGCTCGTGGCGTCACAGTGCCCACTCTGGTCTTCTATGGCGAAGGCGATCGACGGGTTATTGCTGAAGAAGCAGCAGCCATCTATACTGCCTTGCCGGGCTGGAAGCGTTACTGGTTATTTCCTAACGGCGGACATGGTTTGAAAGTTCGCCACAATCCTGAACGCTGGCAACAGGCCATCTCAGAATTAATGGTAAAAATCGAGGAACAGAGCAGAAGGCAGGAGGCAGAGGTCAGAAAGCAGAAGGGGAAAGGTTGACTTTCCATCTAGCTTGGAGCCTTTTGCCCTGGGATCCTCCATTTTTGTAGTGCTATATCAGCAAACAATGAACAGCAACCCATTAGCAATGAACAATGAACAATGAACAATGAACAACAAACCCCTATCGTGCAGCCGCTGAGCTTGGTATAATCCCCTCTCAGAGAGTCTAGTGGCGATAGGGGAGGAAAAATGGCAGATTGGCAAGACGTTTCCGGTAGCGTGACTGCACCTAAGGGATATCGAGCGGCGGGGATTGCTGCTGGACTCAAATCTTCGGGACTTCCCGATTTGGCCTTGATTGTGTCTGATGTGGATGCGATCGCGGCTGGAGTCTTCACCCTATCTCAAGTGCGAGCAGCCTGCGTTGACTACTGCCGTCAGCATCTCCAATCCAGAGCCAGTACCCGCGCCATTCTTTGCAATTCGGGGCAAGCCAATGCAGGCACTGGCGATCAGGGTTGGGCAGATGCAGTCGAAAGTGCCCAACTGGTCTCGCAGGCTTTGAACCTTCCCACAGATTCCGTGCTGTTAGCTTCCACTGGTGTCATTGGTCAGCGCATCCGAATGGATGCCTTGCGGAGCGGCATTGCTCCCCTGGTGGCATCCCTTTCAGATGCCGACTCTGGGGGCGACGCAGCAGCCAAAGCCATTGTCACGACCGATCTGGTGACCAAATCAATTGCGCTGGAAACGACGATTCACGAGCGTCCAGTGCGGATCGGCGGTATTTCCAAGGGATCGGGCATGATCCATCCCAATATGGCAACCATGCTGGCTTTTGTGACCTGCGATGCCCTGGTCTCTTCTGTTCTCTGGCAGCAGATGTTGCAACGTGCTGCCAACCGCAGTTTCAACCAGATTACGGTGGATGGCGACACCAGCACCAATGATTGTTTGATTGCCCTTGCCAATGGTCAGTCGCGCACACCCGCAATTACGGAAATGGGGCCAGCCGCTGAGAAATTAGAGGCAATGCTGACTGTGGTCTGCCAGCATTTAGCGAAGGCGATCGCACGGGACGGCGAAGGAGCAACCTGCTTGCTGGAGGTCAGTGTTTCTGGGGCTCCAGACGAAAAATCTGCTTGCCAGGTGGCGAAAACGATTGCGGGTTCTTCCCTGGTGAAATCGGCCGTCTTTGGCCGCGATCCCAATTGGGGCCGCATTGCGGCGGCGGCTGGACGGGCGGGAGTTTCCTTCAATCAGAACGACCTGCAGATTAAGCTGGGCAATTTTTTATTGATGGATGCAGGACAACCGCTGGAATTCGATCGGGACGCTGCCAGTACCTACATGAAACGGGCTGCTGCAGGGACTTACCTTAAGGGTGATACGGTTACTATTGAAGTGTCTCTTGGCAATGGCTCAGGCACGGGTACAGCTTGGGGCTGCGACCTCAGTTATGATTACGTAAAAATCAATGCAGAGTATACGACTTAGAGGGAGAACAGAGAGTAGCGACAAATGCCACACACCACTAAACTCATCCAATGAGGGCAGTCTCAGTTCCCAGGCTTTTAGCAATTTATACCTTTATAGCGGTTCCCGTGCGACTGAAGTACATGGAAATGTGCTCCTGCCTTTGGTAGAGGGCACATTTCCATACCTCACTAGCCTGAGAATTTCTATATGCTCATTCAGGGCTAAAATCGATCTCATATCAACGAAACAAGAGTTATAGCTCTACGGGTTTAGGGTTGTGTGTGTACCTCCCGCGAAGCAGGAGGTACACACATTTTTCGTCCTAACGTCTATGCGTAGTGCTACACGATAGCAGAGATCGAAGAACAATGCGATCGCACTAACTAATAAACACCCTGGGTCATAAGCGCTTGGCTTGCAACAATTTCAGGCAAACAATGACCAGCGATGAAAGCGCGATCGCGCCCCCTGCTTTCAAAGCATTATGAAAATTCCATAAACTCTTCATGAAAATTCCATCAGATAAACCCATTCAAGCTGTATAAAATTCATCTTATTCATTAGTAATTTTTCTTCCAGATCTGCTTTTTTGCTTGGTTTCACCTGCTTACTGCGCTTCAAAATTCAGTATTTACCGTTTGTAATAGAAAAATATTGAGTACTCTACCCACTAGAGACAATAGAAACAGCCAAAAGCAGGCAAAAGAGGACACCCACCAGGTATCGAAGCTAAGATAGACAGACATCACTATAAATTGTGCACGCAGGCAATCTACAACTTTGAAACAGCAGGGAACTTTTTTCCCTATTCCTTATCATCTAGCCAGGAGCAATCCTTGAAATTGCTCTTTCTTCGAAATAAATTGCGGTAGAACAAAAGCTGTCGCTTTCCATTGAGCCGAGCTGCTCTAACCACTCGTTGCTAAGAATTCATCTTGTTGCCTTAAAAGCCTTTGAGTGAAAGGATTTTGAAGAAAAGAATGGATACGAATGCTTGAGGAATTAGAGGAGACCCACTGCTGTTTTACCAGATTGCAAAGTTCAATATCGCTCAATATCCGATGAAGAATAAACCCTGGCACTCTGAGTTGCTGTGATACGCTTTGACCAGATCGCTTAAGTAATTTCAATCCATAAGGAGTTTGGTATGAACAGATACCAGAAAATCAGAAATTAAGGCTAATTTTCCCATTAATTACGTATAAACGCAGTATCAACTCTCTCAAACAGCATAAGAACAATTTGCTTTCTTGTCCCTGATGCCTTCTAATTCAATCCTTTTTTCTGTTTTGATTTAGCACGTCAAGGGCTTAGAACATTCGAGCTGCGAACAATTTTGCGGGTAATCTAAGGTAATGGATTTTAAAATTTTTGTCAGTGGGTTAGTCAAATCGCTTTCCCTGAGTTTGCTCCTGTTAGGGTTAACTCCCCTCGTTAGCCTGGCTCAGGCCCTTGAAACGGACATTGCACTAACCGCAGAAACAGAAGAGAAAACCGCTCAATCCCCCGATCCCCTCACAGCAGTCTCTTCAGAAGAGACCAACAATCCAGCACGTCCTCCAGATACTGCACCTCAGCCTATCGCCGTTATCCCCCCTGTCGGGATTGCGACCGACGAATCAGCTCCTCCACTAAATCTAGAGGAGAAGATGAATGTTGGAATCGCAACTCCAACTAACTTTACCCTGGCCCAAGAACCAGACAATACCTCTCTATCCTCCCTTCCCGATCGAACAGACATTTGGGTAGAGACAACCCCACCCAACACCGCTCAGCCAACCCCTTCTTCTTTTTCTCTATCCTCCCCCCAACCCCTTAACGATTCTGCTTCCCCAGAACCTGACAATCAGAGCAATCTCGCCCTCGCATCCACCACTAACCGCGCTATCCAGAGCTTAGCAGAAACCGACCTTCCTCCCCAGACCTTAGCTGAAGCCGGTCTGCACCAAACCGTATTGACCCCCCAACCTGTTTTGCAAGCAGAAAAAGCACAACAGACCACCAACATCAATGAAAATCCTACCACTACCGCTGATATAGAAGAGAACACCTCTGACGATAAACCCACCCCTACCTCCGAGGAAACCCTCGCCGCTGCCCCCAAAACTGAAAACCTGCGCGTTCCCTTCATCGTCGAAACCGAATTTCGCGGTCGCGCTGGCCGCCAATCCGGTGCCATCAATCTGCGCATTCCCATCTGGCAAGACAGCAACGATCTACTCTTTTCCGACTTACATTTTACTGGCGCAGGCGACGGCACCCTTCTAGGCAACTTCGGACTTGCTTATCGCCACGTCATCAGCACCGCTACCGACCGCTCCGACGCCTGGATCTTCGGAGCCTATGGCTTCTACGACCGCAAACGCAGCCAACACGGCTTCACCTACAACCAGGCCACCTTCGGCACCGAAGTCTACAACAACCGCTTCGAATTCCGCGCTAACGGCTACCTCAATGGCGGCGACGCCCACGTCATCGGCCGCCGCCAGCTCAGCGACGTCGTCCTGCAACCTAGCTCCACTGGCTTCGGTCTTGACTTCGTCCGCCGTACTTTCAACCTGGAGGCCCGCGAACGCGCTCTACCCGGTTTCGACGTTGAAATGGGCTACCGCCATCCCTTTACTCAAGATATCAGCCTCGGACTCCACGGCGGCTACTTCCACTTCGACAGCAACGATACTCCAGCCCTCTCCGGCCCTACAGGACGACTGCAGTTAGAATGGGAAGATGCCTTCGGTCTCCCTGGCAGCATGTTTACCACCGGAGCCACCGTTCGTCACGATAATGTTCGAGGTACCCAGGTTGCGGGATTCCTGCGCTTCTCCATCTCCCTTGGTCGCAACCGCCCCAAGCAAGACGATCCCTTCGATGGCGTCACCCGTCTAGCCCGCCGTCCCATCGAACGTAACTACGAAATCACCACCCTCGCCCAGGACATCACCCGCGATGTCAGCATTGAAGAGTTGGTTGCCGCTGCCAACGGCAGCAGCACTCTATCCCAGAGCGGTCCGCAGCTTGAATCAATGACCGAATTAGGCACCTGCGTTCCACCCCTGGAGACGCCGAATAATGCCTGCCGCCTTTTCTTCGTGGATGGCGATGGTACCAATGGCACCGGTTTGCAGAACAATCCGCTCACCGTTGCCCAGGCAACCAATGTTGCCATCACCTCAGCAGGAGACATCCTGTTTCTGCTGGATGATGCTGGCAAGATTGACACCGCACCCGGCACGGGCAATTCTTTCACCCTGCAAGATAACCAACAATTACTTGGAGTCGGCAATGCTACCAGCCGCCTCGTCATGAACGTTCCCGGCATCAACACAGATCTGACCGTAACCGATTCCGGTCGCCCCATGTTATTTAACAGCGCAGCGACTGGCGACGTCATCACCCTGGCCAACAACAACAACCTGGACGGCTTTGGCATTGCAGGCATGATGATGGGTCGCGATGGCATCGCTGGCACTGGCGGCACTGGCGGCACCATCAATGATGTGATGATTGAGCAGACGGGTCGCGATGGCATCCACCTGGAAAACTGGAACGGCATTACCATCACCGACACCACTATCACAGATGCGACTCAACACGGCGTCTTCCTAAGCAACGTCTCTGGTACCATCGACTTCACGGGCAACAACACCATCAATCACGGTAAAGCAGTCGCAACGGGCGATGCCTTCCATGTGGACAGTAGCAACGCCACTATCAATTACAACGGCAATATTGCCAACACCACCAATAATGCAGTTAATCGGCTACTGGCCATCCGCAACACTACAGGCGGCAGCGTTGCCTTCAGTGGCGGCACCCTCAGTCAGACGGACGGTGACGGCATCTTGATCGAAAACGCCGCAGGCACCACCACCATTGACAGTACCATCAACATTACTGGCGGTGCAGGAATAGACATTCAAGGTGGTGCAGGTAATGTCACCGTCAACGGCAGCACCACTGTCGCTAATACTGTCGGTACAGCGCTCAACGTTGAAAATCGCACGGGCGGCACCGTCCAGTTTGACACTGTTGCCCTCAACAACAGCGGCGGCATCGGCATCAACCTCAACAACAATGCCGGAGCCTTCAGCGTTACAGGCACCACGACCGTTGACGGAGCAACGGGCGTTAGCGTCGATATCAATGGCGGCACTGGGGGCGTCAGCTTTGCTGGCGTCAATATCAACAACCGTGGCGACGTCGGTATTGATGCCAACGCAGGCAATCAGGTCATTAATTTCGGAGCCGTCGGCATCAACAACCAGAACAGCAGCACTGCCACTGCCTTGAATATCCAGGATACCACGGGCGGTTCAGTCACCGCTACCAGCACCACCATTAATAACAATAACGCCAATGCTGAAGGTGTCACCCTGGTCAACAACGCTGCTACGGTAAATCTGGGCGGTGGCAGTATTACGGGTGCCGCCAACACTGCCTTCCGTGTCACCCAGGGAGCGGCGAATGTGAACTATGCCGGCAGCATCACCAATACAGCCGGTCGTACAGTTGATATCCAAAACCGCACAGGTGGCACGATTGCCTTCAGCGGGGCCATTAGCGATAGCGGCGGTGGGCAAGGGATTCGCATTGACAGCAACACGGGAACCAACATCATTAACTTTACGGGGAATGTTGATTTAGGGATACCTGCCAATCGCCTGACGGGAGGGACTGCCCTGACCTTTACGGGCAATAGCGCCACTACCACCACCACCTTCTCGAATCTTGACATTGCCACTGATAGTCAAATTGGCATTGACGCCACCGCTGCAGGCACCCTCAATGTCACTACCGGCACCCTGGATACCACCGGGGCAGGAGCCACGGCAGCGCGACTCAATGGCATCACCGCTGGGATGAGCTTCAGTAGCGTCACCGTCGATAATATTGGGGCCGCCAACGATGCATTAGATTTCACCAATGTGGCCGGTTCCTTCGCGGTCACCGGCAATACGAATATCGGGCCCACGGGCGCAGTGGGTAGCGGCATCGACATCAATGGTGGCACTGCCAACTATAGCTTTGCGGGCACCACCATCGCCAACAGCAATACGGCTGGAATTGATGTCAACGGTACCACTGGAGGAAGCGTCGCCTTCAACAACACCGTCAATATCAATGGCAGCAATGCTCAGGGTATCAACCTGACGAATAATACGGCTGACTTTACCGTCAGCGGCACCACCACTATTGATGGCGCAGGGGGTAGCAGCATTGATATCAACGGTACTGGCAATGCGACCTTTGCCGGGGTGACCATTACCAATCGCAGCGCGGACGGGATTGATATTGATGGCACTAGCGGTACTCTGCAGTTTGGTGCCACCAGCATTTCTGGAGCGGGAGGGGTCACCGCTGGAATTGATGTGAATGGTTCCACAGGTGGTAGCACTACCTTCAACAGCACCGTCAACGTCACCGGTAGCGGTGGTCAAGGCATCAATCTGACCAATAATACGGGCAGTTTTACCGTCAGCGGTGCAACCACGATTGATGGTGCAACTGGCGTCAGTGTCGATGTCAATGGCGGTACTGGGGGTGTTAGCCTTGCTGGAGTCAACGTCGAGCGGCGCGGCAACGTGGGTATTGATGTGAATGCGGGCAACCAGACCATTAACTTCGGGGCCGTCAGCATCAACAACCAGAACTCCAGCACCACCACTGCCCTCAATATTCAGGACACTACGGGTGGCTCGGTCACTGCCACCAGCACCACCATTGACAACAATAATGCTGTTGCTGAAGGCGTTACCCTGGTCAACAATGCTGCCCCTATCAATCTTGGCACGGGTAGCATTATCGGTGCAGGCAATACTGCTTTCCGCGTGACTCAAGGGCTCGCCGATGTCGCTTATGCAGGGAGCATCACCAATACAGCGGGACGATCGGTTCAAGTAGAGAACAGTGGTGGCACACCTGCGAATACGATCAACCTGACTGGTGCAATTAACGACATAGGCCAGGGCATTTTCCTGAACAACAACGATCAGAACGCCGGAGCCACGGTCAACTTCTCCGGTGGCCTGACACTGAGTACTGGCGCGAATGCCGCCTTCACCGCAACCAATGGTGGCACCGTGAATGTCACAGGCACGAACACGGTCACCACAACCACAGGAACAGGTGTGAATATTGCGAATACCATGATTGGTAGTAGCAACGTCACCTTCCAGAACGTTTCAGTCACGGGTGCGGCCAATGGCATCATTGTAGATAATGCAGGCAGTACCGGCAGCTTCATTGTCACGGGCGTCACGACCAAACCCGATGGTGGCACCATCCGCACGACAGCAGAAGGGGTGCGGATCGTTAATTCTAATGCGTCTTTGAGCCGGATGGATATTTCCAGCGCTGGCAGTCACGGGGTGGAGATTCTCCGCAGCTTGGCAGGCACGTCTACAGTAACGCTGAGCGGCAATACGATTGGTAGCACCAGCGGTGGAGCTGCCAATGATGGTCTCAATGCCCAAACCACCTTGGCTGGGGCAATGTTAGACCTGACTGTGAATGACAATATGTTCAGCTCGACCAATGGGGATGGAGCGGATATTAATGGCGCTGGCGGTGGAACGCTCACTATCGCGGGTTTCTCTGGCAATATGGTCACCAGTACTGGGGGGAACGGCCTCAGCGTCAATACGGCTACCTTTGATGCCAATACCATCACACCGGGCATTCAACAGGTGAACGCGGGCAATACCCAGATTGGGACAGGAGCGATCGGGGGGAATGCCCTGAATCTGATGAACGTGGCGGGTAGCGTCCTGTTTGACACGGGTAGCGCGATCGCAAACAACACTGGGATCGCAGTGAATGTTGAGGGTGGAGATCCTGACATTGCTTACAATGGCACCATTACCAATGGTACAGGACGGATGGTGAGGGTCGCTAACACCACCGGAGGGACGGTTAGTTTTGGGGGGACGCTCACGCATACGACAGGGACAGGTATTCAGCTCGACGGCGCGAATGGTAACGTTACCTTCAGCAATGCCCTGACGATTGCCAATTCTACAGCAGATGGCATTGAAATTACCGGAGGGGGTACAGGTACCTATACGTTTGCCGATCTGAATATCAACAACTCTGCTTTGCGGGGCCTGGATTTGTTAGATTCTGATGGCACCATCCAGATCAATGGCAACCTCTCGATTGACGGCACGGCAGCAGGTGCAAACCACGAAGGACTCTTCGCTAGCAACGCCACGACCGGCACGCTGAACGTGACCGGAACTTTCAATGTGGATAACACAGGCGACACGGCGGTCTATTTTAACGGCTCTAATATGAACGTTAATGTCACCGGGGCCGGTACGATCCGGGGTGTGGGAGTGAATGCGTTCCTGGCGGATAATACTGCTACTGGCAACTACTTGTTGAATAATGTGGTGGCCGTGGCCGAGGCAGGAATTGGTGCGGATGATACCACTTCAACCTCTAAGCTAGCTCGCTGTGGGGCTTTTGCGACCGATCAGATTTGCTTGTCAGACGCGCTGGGTATCTGGTTTATCGATGCGACAACCAATGGGGTGGGGACGTTTGCCGATCCTGCAAGCGTGGCGACGGTGGTGGCGAACTCTGGTGCCAACGATGTCATTTATCTGCGGAGCAATAACGGCACGATCGACGCAACCGCAGCCTCCCTGACCTTGAAGGACAATCAACTGCTCTTCAGCTCCGATAACACGCTGCAACAAGTGGCGGGGCGAATCAATGGGACGGCGAATGTGTTTAGTTTCACGCCGACAGACGCTGCTTTAGCGACGATTCAGGCCAACAACAATGTGGATGTTATCCAGTTGGCCAACGACAACGAGCTGAACAACTTTACGATCCAGCATACCGGAGCAGGAACGGGACGAGGCATTTTTGGCACGGGTATCAACAACCTGACAGCATCGGGGCTGACCATTCAGAACACAGCGGGTGCAGGTGTGCAACTGAATAATGCCACGGGAGCCATTAACTTTAATGGCACGAACACGGTTAGCAACACAGGCGGTGTGGGGGTTGATATTGTCGGTTCTGGGGGCACATTCACGTTTGCCAACACCGCAATTACCAATTCAGCTGGGGCAGGTTTGAATGTTAATGGGGGGGCAGCGGCGGTTAACTATAATGGCACCAGTTCGATTGCCCAGGCCAATAACGCCAGCGCGGTGAATGTGCAGGGCGGACACACTGGCATCATTACCTTTGCCAATACAACCAATATCAATGCCACCAATGGCGATGGCTTGCAATTCAATAATGCTGACGGCACCTATAACTTCAACGGAGCCGTAACCCTGAATGGGGGCGATGCGGGCATTGACATTCTCAATGGCTCTGGTGGCACCTTTACCTTTGCCAATACGACAGTCACCAGTCCAACTGGGATTGGCTTGAATGTGGATGGGGGTGCAGCGAATGTTAATTACAACGGCATGAGTTCGATTACCCAGGCCAATAATGCCAGCGCAGTGAATGTGCAGGGCGGACACAGCGGCACCATTACCTTTGCCAACACGTCCAATATCGGTGCCACCAATGGTGATGGCTTGCAATTTAATAATGCCGATGGTACCTACAACTTCAACGGTACAACAACCTTGAATGGTGGCGATGCGGGGATTGATATTCTCAATGGCTCTGGTGGTGGCTTCACTTTTAGTGCCAATACCTCCATTACCGATCCGTCTGGCACGGCCTTTAACCTCAATGCTAGCGCCCCGACGGTGACCTACAATGGCACGATCAGCCAGAACAATGCGGCGCGAATCGTGGAAATGGATGACCTGCAAACAGGAGGTTCGGTCAACTTTACTGGAGCGGTGACGGCAACAGGCGGCACGGGCGTCAGCATTATCAATTCTGAAGGCGATGTCACGTTTGCGGATCTCAATCTGGGAATTAATACGGCTGAAACAGTGGTCAGCCGCTTGATGAGCGATGCCTTGACCCTGACAACGAATACGGGAACTTACAATTTCACCAACGCCGATATCTACACCAACGGCGGTCGGGGAATTGTAGCGACCAATAGCGGCACGCTGAATATTACGGATATGCTGATCGATACGCAGCAGGCGTTGGGGATCGATATCCAGGGGACTGCGATGACGGGGCCGACAATGGGAGCATTTTTCTCCAGCGTTACGGTGAACAATACTACGGGAACTGGTGGGGTGAGCCTGCAAACAAATACAGGCACCACAACCTTGCAGGATGTTAGCATTACCAACACAGGCGGGACAGGGCTGTTGGCGACGAATGCTGGAACGCTGAATGTGGCGCGTACGTTAGCGACAAACAACAACATTAGCACCACGACAGGTACGGCGATCGATATTCAGGATACGACTATTGGCAGTAAGGATATTGCCTTTAATAACGTCACATCCACCAATGCGGCGGCGGACGGCATCAATATTAGCAATCTGGACAGTGGCACGTTTTCGATTACGGGAACAACTACCATTAGCGGTAGCGGTGCGAATGGCATTGATATCATTGGGGGATCGAGCGCGGCGTTCACCTTTGCGAATGCGATTGTTGACAATACAGCTGGAGCTGGAATTAATCTGAATGGAGCCAATGGTGCCGTTACCTTCACCACGGTGGATATTGATGGGACGACGGGAGCAGGAATTGCGGTTACTGACAACACGAACGCGGTTAATATCAATGGTGGCACAATTGGTGCAACAACTGATGCAGGCAATGCCGCCAATGCAGCGGTGGATATCAACAATGGCTCGGGCAATGTCACAGTGGCGGCGGCGATTACCAATAACACTGCAGGTGAGGCAGTGGAAATTACTGGACGCACGGGAGGGGCGGTGACGATCTCCGGAGCACTCAATCATACGGCAGGTGGGGCCATTGGGATTGATGTGAATAACAACACGGGAGGCAGCAGTACTTTCAACAATACAACTCAAACCATTAATAGCGGCACGGCAGCGGCGATTTCCCTGGCTACCAATACAGGACACACGATTAACTTTACGGGTGGTAATCTGAATGTAGATACGACTTCGGGGACGGGCTTTGCTGCCTCTGGAGGGGGCACGATTAACGTCACTGGGGCCAATAATAATATTGATAGCACGACTGGCACGGCTCTGAACCTGGATGGAATTACAATCGGCGGCAGCAACATGACCTTTGCAACAGTGGACAAGAATAATGCCGCTGGAGCTAATGTTGGGATCAGATTGAATAATGTGAATGGCGGGACGTTCAATGTGACGGGCAGCTCGACCATTGCGGGTACGGCGGGGGCTAACATCAATGGCATTGAGGTCACAGGCGGAACGTCTTCTGATGTTACTTTTGCTAGCGTCACGATTGATGGCACCAGCGGTCATGGTATTCACTCAAATGGTACAACGGGTACGGTGAATATCAATGGTGGCACGATCGGTGCAACAACTACGACCACAGGCGATGCAGTGAATATTGATGGTGGCACTGGTAATGTTACTGTTGCTGCAGCCATTACAAATAGTTCGCAAAACTCAGTTGATGTGCAAAACCGGACTGGCGGTATAGTGAATATCGATGGCACGATTAATGATACCGGAACCGGTATTTTTGTGAATGGCAATAGCGGCGGGGCTGATATTAATTTCACAGGTAGTACGAAGTCGTTCAATACGGGTGCGAATGCTGCGGTGAATTTGACGAGCAATACGGGGGCAACGATTGATTTTACGGGCGGGGGCCTGACGATCGCCACGACAACAGGAACAGGTTTCAACGCAACGGGTGGTGGTACAATCACAGTACAGGGTGCAGGCAATACGATTAGTACAACGGGGGCTGCTGCCGCTGCATTGAATATCGCAAACACTACGATTGGTGCTGCGAACGTTACGTTTGAGAGCATTAGTGCCAATGGCACGACGAATGGCATTGTCCTCAACACAACGGGTACTAGCGGTGGGTTGATTGTAACTGGAGATGCAGGCAGCACCCAAAATGCCTCCGGTGGAACCATTCAAAATACGACTGGCGATGGCATCTCGCTGACAAGTACCTCAAATGTCCAGTTTGACCAAATTGCGCTCAACAATATTGGCCGTCATGGTATTTTCGGCAATGGAGTGAACAATCTACAGGTCACAAACAGTACTTTTAACAATGTGGGCAATGCGAACGATGAGAATGTCTTTGAGTTCCGGGCTGGAACTGGCTCAGGGGCAGCTGCTATTACAGGGACGTTGACAATCACCAATATTAACGTGACCAATTTCCACGATACGGGGGTGTTGGTCTATAACGAGAGCGGTAGCCTGACGATTGACATCGACAATGCTAATTTTGATGATAATGACGATACTGATGGGGTCAATGCCATCTTTGTGGAGACTGCGGGAACAGCCAGTCTGGCCATGGACGTGAATGGCGGAGTCTTTAATAACCTGGAGGGAGATGTCGTTGTTTTGCAAGCGGGCGGTAGCGGCAGCCAGGATGTCAATATTCTCAATACAAGATCTACCAATGGGGGAGGACCGGATAATTTCCCCAATGGGGGCGGTCTGCAGATCGGTGTTTTGAATGGCGCAACCCTGACCTTCGATATCCAGGGCAATACCATCACCGATATGACTGGCCCTGCGTTGAATGTCTTCACAGGGGCTGGAAACGGCAATCTAGAAGGTCGCATTGGCGGGCCCAACGCCGCTGACGGCAATACGTTCAGTGGCGACTCAAGGATGGATTCGGATGGTATCTTGATGAGCCTGGATGGATTCAATGCGGCAGACCCGGCTGGGAATTACACTATCTTGATTCAAAATAACGATATTGGGGTAGACAACACAGGTGGCGGATTTAATGGTTTGGGTGACGATGGTATTCAGATCCTACACCGTGACAATTCAGGTACGCTCAATCTGACGATTGAGGATAATACAATTGCCAATACTGCTTCAGAAGCGATTCGCCTCTTTAGCGATGAAGACCTGGGAATTGGAGCGAACAATCCGACTAATAATATTCGGATTGTAAATAATAACTTTACCAATATTGGCACAGCGAATGACATTGAACTGCGCACCAGCGATACGGCCCGTGCTTGTTACCATATTTTTGGTAACGACAATGGTGGCGGTGGTGCTTTCGGAACAATCAACTTTAATGTTGCGGGTTCATCAAGTGCGGAGATTACCCAGGCTTCTCTTGCAGCATTAAGCAGTGATAATAATAGTACGCCAACCAACGTATCGTCAGGTTCTGTATCGTTTAACGCCACCTGCACCAATCCAACTCTGCCGAGCAATCCCTAAATTCTTTTACTCCCTAAATTCTTTACAAAAGACCTGTCCGAGAACTGGAGTGGAAGCCCCCCAGAGGGAGGCTTCCACTCCAATTTCCGGATGAGTCTAAAGAGCACCAAAGATAGCTCTTGGAGAGAAAGGTGCATGAAAAAACCGACCCGAAGGTCGGCATGTTGTTCGATTGATCCCTGAACTGACTGAATTAACCTTTAGATGGATATACTCCCACTAAGGCGATGATGAAATTAATTGTCAGGAACGGTTGCATGTTGTTGTGGGATTGACTGCCACCTGAATTTAGCAATACTGTGGCCATGGGGGTAAGACTGGTCGCGCCACCATACAAGTCTTGCGAGGCTTGGGGAACGCCTGGCACAGCGTTAGCGGGATTTCTGGTCCCTTCTTCGTCTGCGGCATCCGTTGAGCCTCGCAAGGTATGAGTGTGGTTAGGCATTTGGGCTTCGACTAGCGTGATTGTCTCGACGCCCCCTCGCTGCCCCAGACGACGAGAGGTCAAGCCCGGTCCCCGCCCCGGATGCATTGGCGAACGACCTTGTAAGTTTGGCAGTGCGGTTGTGGTGCGTCCGTCGCCACCGTAAACGGTGCCGATCAGGGAGAAGAGGGCTGTATTTTGCGCAATTGGTAACAACTGACCATCGCAAAAGGCCCAACCTCTGGGGGCAAAATTCCCGGCAAAAATGCGAATTTCGGCGATAAATGGTTCAGACATGATGGTGCTCCTCTAGTGGCGAGATGGATAAATACCAAACAAAGCAATGATGAAATTAATACAGAGGAACGGCATCAAGTTGCTATGGGATCGACTGCCACCGATACTGGAGATAGCACTGCTACTCATATTGGTGTTGGAGCTCGCATCAATGTACAGGTCGTAATTGGTAGTAGATAGTGTTTTCCCAGCAGGGGAAAAATCATCTGCAAGAGAGCTTGATGCTCGAAGCGGCCCATGGTTGTGAGATGGTAGCTGGTTGACCGTTAGTGTAACGTTCTCTGCTCCAGCCTTTGTTCCAAGTCTGCGGTTCGAAAGACCCGGCCCCTGGCCTGCATGAATGGGAATGCGTCCGCGCAGATCGGGGAGTCCAAAGGTGGTGCGACCATCACCGCCATAAATTGTACCGAGCAACGAAAATAGAGCATCATTCTGCGAGACGGCAAGCAACTGTCCGTCGCAAAAGGCCCAGCCACGCGGGGCAAAATTGCCCGCGAACATTCTGATTTCACCGACAAAGGGTTCTGACATGGTTGATTTTCTCCTTAGTTGCGAGAGGGGAAGAGGCCCTGCAGGGCAATACAAAAATTGACCGCCAGGAAAGGCTGCATGTTTTCATGGGCTTGCCCGCCTCCAACTGAAGTCACCATGCTGGAATTCATGTTAACTGTGGTACTGAGTTCGTGGTAGGTCAGTTCTCTGGCCCTGGCAAAGACTTGATTTGTTGGATTGTTGGTGGTTGCGTTGCCGGTTGATGCTTCAACTGTGTGGTTGTGCTGGGGCATCTCAGCAGCACTCAGGGTATGGGTCTCCTCGCCGCTTTTTTGTCCCAGGGTGTGAAAGTTGCCATTGCTGGCACCAGTATGGATGGGGGTGCGCCCGCGCAGATCCGGCAGGGCAAAGGAGGTGCGCCCGTCGCCGCCGTAGGTGGTACCCAGGAGGGAGTAGAGGGACTGGTTCTGGTTAATGGGCAGGATTTGCCCGTCGCAAAAGGCCCAACCGCGCGGCGCGAAGTTGAAGCCGACTATGCGCACTTCGGCTAAAAATGGTTCGGACATGGAATGTGCTCCTCTTAACAAAAGAAGGTCTCTGGCCTGGGAAGGGAGCTTGGCATTGGCAATGGGGGAGAGGCAACAGGCGTTATCCGCAGGGAAAGGGGAAGAACGAGGACGCTCTCTGGGTGTGCGGTTCCATCTGGCCTATGGGGTTGCGTTTGCTGCTCCGGACTGGCCGGATTTGCCGGGAGGCAAGCCGACAGCGCACTGGCTAGAAAAGTGCGGTTCGCTTCCCGTGCCGGGATAGGGCTGAAATGTTCCAGGGGCAATCGAACCAGGATGGCGGCAGGCTACCTTCTAGCCACAGGCAGATTGCCTTGCAAGAGGACAAGCTTGCGTTCCGGAACGCAAGCAGGGCTAACCTCTGAGAGCAAGTTGACTGATTGTTCTGGGGTAACGCTCGCTGGCCCATGCTGGCCTATGCCCTGGAACGAAAAAAATATGTCCTGACCGGGTTGTCAGGGAAAACCATTCAAACTGGATTTTTTGACTGATCCACCGAGCCGATTGATAATGCCCTGACATCTAAACCAGCAGCAATGGGTCGTTGCTCTGGTTCTGGGTTTGCTGTTGAGAGTTGGAGCAGTTTAGAGGTTGGGTAAGTCCTCTTCTGCTTAGGTGTTGCAATCGGATCGCGGCTCAGGGTTGTGAGTTAGCAGGATGGGAACGTCCCTGCAAGGCTTAAGGTGACCTGCGATTTCCGAGCGCAGGAGCTTTTGTCAAGGCAATGCATGGGTAGAGCACCAACGACGAGCCGGATGCAACTTGGCGCAGACTCCCGGAAAAAGGAGTCCGGCTGCCAACTGTGGCAATGGTTGCCAGAAAGAGGCATTCTGCCAACAACTGTGTGGTTTGCAAAAGCCTTCCCCATTGTGCAGCCTAACGCTGGTATTGACAACCTGCAGTTTAGAATTCTCAATCCAAACTTTAGAGTGTAGCGGCTCATTTTACCCAATCTTTATCGAATCTTTACATGCGCTGTTATGCGATCGCGAAAGTAAATAATGTTCATGCTTATTGTTGAGAGTTTATGGTGAATAGCTCATAGCTAAAGTTTTATTGTTTATTGTTGATTTTTTCAGGATTGTTGTTGAGATTTCATTGTTAATTTTCCAGCATCTGTTTCGATGAGTAGATCTAAAATTTAGACTCAACAGAAGTGCTAATTAATAAACAATGGGTTCTGATTTTGTTGAATATGGCAAAAGAGTTAAAGCATCTTACTTGAACCTTATCTGGTGTTCTTAATCTATTCTCGCAGTGCTCTAATATTAGAGCACTTAAAGAAGCTCAAAAACATTTATTCTAAACACGACTTGGAAGGTTAGTGCCCCCAATGGGGGCACTAACCTCTATTTCTTCGTGCCCCAACCAAGAAATAGGTTATTTTGAAAACCTTGCTTCGCAAGGTTTTCAAAATAACCTTCCAAGTCATATTCATTTTTTTTTAAAACTCTCTTAAAAACTTGAAGTAATGCACAAAAATACTGACCAATCAACACTGACCAATCAGTAATGAATTTATTGAACTTTCAGAAAACTTCCCTGAGTCCATTCCATTAAGTAGTAGACTCCTTCATCTCCAATTTTGCGAAAGCCAAGCCGTTTATAGAGTGCGAGCGCACGATTGTAGTGTTCTACATGAATCCGCACAGCTAAACTTTTTTGTGCAGCTTCTGCCAGGATGTCCTTGATGAAAGCAGAACCAATGCCTTTGTTGCGATATTGAGGCAATAAGGCAATATCAATAATACGGATCTCGTCTTTGCGATAGTCGAGATAAAGACGACCAATTGAGTCCTGGCCCAGTTGCATAATATGAAAATCTGCCTGAGTGAAATTTTCTAGATAGAACTTGTGCTGGGCATTAAATTGCATGGCGAGAAAAGCGTCTTTTTGCTCATCAGACCAACCTAAGACAGCAAGTTCCTCTTCCCGGGTGCTGGCGTAAAGCTGGCAGAGGAAGTTTTCGTCAGCAGGTGTCATTGAGCGGAGGGTGACGCCGTGTTTTGTACGCGGCGTCTCAAAAGGAGTGTTGACCATAATGGGTTCGAGAAAAACTGATTGGAGCCGGAGACAGATGTTGGCTTGGAAGGACGACGATTGAACGCTGGTCTTTATAGCGGTTCCCGTGCGACTGAAGTACATGGAAATGTGCCCCTGCCTTCGGCAGGGGCACATTTCCATACCTCACTAGCCTGAGAATTGCTATATTGTGTTGACTATTTAAGTAAAAATAGCCTCGTAACGGTTTCCCTGAGAATCTGAATGTAGCGGCACCAAAAAGATTTCGAGTCGTCCCATGGTTTCGTGTTCCAGAGGGTAAACCTGTTGAGCGAGTAGGGGGGTTTGCGGCCCCCGAAAGACAATTGAGAATGGGTGCCGTTGTCCTGTTATTGCAGGATCGAACACTTCTTTGGATCCCATGAGGGCGACGTCTATGAGTTCAAGCTCCAGAAGCTCTGCATTTTCTAACTGGATGCGAAAGGTTTGATTGAGATGGGCGGAAAAGTCTGTATCTTTCAGTTGATTGAGCATATTTTGAAGAATGGGGAACGGGGAACGGGGAACGGGGAATGGGGGTTAAGCACCGATTGTGTTCCCCAGATGCTTTCGATCCTTACTCTAGCCCATCCGGATCGGAGATCGGTAGTCTGTTGTGAAGGATCTGATGCGATCGCTTGCTTAATCAAGCCTATTTTTTTGTAGTCTTTTCTATATCTGAGGAATAGTTTCAGGGCAGTTTAATGATCTAAACTGCTCTCAATCCTTATAGTTTGCATTCCCATGTCACTTATGCAGAACGAGAGCGAATACATTCAACAAGATGAAGCGACACGTGTGCGGGTCCTGAGCGAAGCTTTGCCCTACATTCAGCAATTTTCCGGGCGAACAGTCGTGGTGAAATATGGTGGCGCTGCCATGAAAGATAGTCACCTGAAACACAAGGTTGTCCGCGATATTGTATTTATGGCCTGTGTCGGTTTGCGTCCTGTTGTCGTTCATGGTGGCGGTCCTGAGATTAATACCTGGTTGGGGAGATTGGGCATTGAGCCTCAGTTTAAGAATGGTTTGCGAGTGACGGATGCCCCAACCATGGATGTGGTGGAAATGGTTTTAGTGGGGCGGGTCAACAAAGAATTGGTTTCGCTGATTAACCAGGCTGGCGGCTCTGCTGTTGGTCTCTGTGGCAAGGATGCGAATCTCATTCAGGCGCGTCCTCATGGGCAAGAGGGAATTGGCTTTGTGGGGGAAGTGAGCAATATGAACCCTAATGTTTTGGAACCGCTGGTCAAAGAAGGGTATATTCCTGTAATTTCTAGTGTGGCAGCAGATGAACATGGGCAGGCGTATAACATTAATGCTGATACGGTCGCTGGAGAACTGGCGGCAGCGTTGGGGGCTGAGAAGTTAATTCTGTTGACAGATACTCCAGGGATCCTGAAAGATTACAAAGATCCGGCAACGCTGCTGCCGAAGCTGGACATCCAACAAGCTCGCGAGTTGATCGATCGGGGAGTGGTGGCTGGGGGAATGATTCCTAAAGTGACCTGCTGTGTGCGATCGCTCGCCCAGGGAGTACGGGGTGCTCACATTATCGACGGTCGCATTCCCCACGCGCTGCTGCTGGAAATTTTTACCGATACAGGGATCGGGTCTATGATTGTTGCCTCGGAATTTACCAGTTAGGTCATGGGTTAACTCCTACCATCCTTGTTTTGCCCCTCTTTCCAGAAGATGCTTTTTACGATCTGGGTTTTCTTGCGGCTCATTGTCACTAAATCTCCCGATTGGGCTGGGCGAAACTGGACAGATATAGTAGACTCTGCCTGACCTGTTTTTTGTCTTCCACTCACTCAACTGCAGATGCCTGCCCAGCTGTATCATCTGATTGCTTTTTTGCTCTCCGCTCTCGTTGTGCTTTGCAGCACGCCCGCTGTGAAGCGGCTTGCGCTCCGAAGCGGGCGTGTCGATTTACCCAACGAGCGCAAAGTCCACAAACGTCCCATGGTGCGGTTGGGAGGAATTTCGATTTACGCGGGGACGCTAATTGCCCTATTAATTGTGTGGTGGAGTGGGGGATTTCTGGACGCCAATGGTCAAATTTTGGGGCCAAAGGAAGAATACGAAATCTGGGGAGTGACGATTGGTGGCCTTGCCTTCTTTTTGATCGGCCTTGCAGATGATCTGTTCAGTTTGTCGGCGATGACCCGATTGTTGCTGCAGGCTGCAGTTGCCACCTGGGCCTGGCATGTTGGTGTCCAGATTGAGTTCCTCAGCATTCCGTTCAGCGGCCTGGTCCCCTTGCCGCTCTGGGCCAGTTTGCCAATTACGCTGCTCTGGTTAGTGGGCATGGCGAATGCGATTAACTGGATTGATGGTGTTGATGGTCTAGCAGCGGGGGTGTCGGGAATTGCGGCAGTGGTGATGCTGGTGGCGAGTTTGTTTATGCACCAACCAGCGGCGGCGCTGGTGGCAGCAGCGCTGGCAGGGGGAGCGTTGGGATTTCTACGCTACAATTTTAATCCCGCCCAAATCTTTATGGGGGACGGGGGGGCGTATTTCCTGGGGTTTACGCTGGCGGGAGTGGGGGCGATTGGTTTGATTAAAGGGGTGACGGCTGTTGCCGTTGTCTTACCTTATTTAATTCTGGCAGTGCCGATTCTGGATATGTCGACGGTAATTTTGAGTCGCTTGTGTCAGGGGCGATCGCCGTTTGTGGCCGATAATCGCCATTTGCATCATCGTCTGTTGCAAGCAGGACTGTCTCAGCGTTTGACGGTCTTGTTTATTTATGCGCTGACGCTATGGGTGGGCAGTCTGGCGCTCGCGGTTTCTGGCATTCCCAGCGGCGTCGGCTATGCGATCGGAGCAACGATCCTGTTGAGCTACATTGGTTGGTACGTCTGGAAACGCGGTCGATAATACCATTTTGGATTTTAGATTCGCGATTTTGGACGGCTGGATGATGGAGCGGGCGCACCTCGCAACATCCCTCTACATTAATTTCTAAATAAGCTTAGGTTGCTCTAAATCTGGCTAGTGTTAGGCCGAAAATTGCTCCTCACTTAACAGTTAGCCCCCACCTGCCCATCAACATTTTTGTCTTATCCACAAACCTCTATTATGACCTCGCCCAAGCCAGATAATCAGCCATTAGTTGATGCTACTGGTCAACCCTTACCACGCAAGTTATCAATTCTTGAGCGCATTCAGTCTGCAGCCACACAAACAAAGGCTATTGTAATTTCCGTAGTTGGTGCTCTTGCGATTATCGGCGGAATAATTACCAATATAGATAAGATTGAGAAATTTGTTGCTCCTATTTTTAGGAATCCAATAGCAACAGAAACCCAATCATATTCTCCAGTATTGATAGATACTATTGAAGTCACAAAAGTTCGATCCATTATTGATCGATAATTGATAAGCTGCTGTTGATGCAATTTCTTGCAACAGAATTGGTCAAAGAAGAAAATGTAAATTTCTTTGTCGCCAACCAGGAGTATCTTGTATGGTCGCCCTACAATTGCTCGGACGCTGCCAATGTTTTGATGAATCTTCTGGCGACAAAGCAACAAGAACAGCATAATTAATGCTCAAATATTTCCCTACAAAATCATTGACAGCAGTCTTGGGCTTGTCGATCGAATGCCATATCTGCCTTTGACACTGAGTCTGAACGGTCAATCCCTGAATACTGAAGGCTTGTTAGATACAGGTACAAGTGTTAATGTTTTACCCTACGACTTAGGACTACAACTGGACCTGATCTGGGAAGATGAAACCCTCTCGGTTCTATTAGCGGGAAATTTGGCTCGCTTTGAAGCTCGCGCAGTTGTTGTTGGTGCTCGCGTTAGTTCATTTCCAATGATTAACCTGGCATTTGCCTGGACACAAGCAAATGATGTGCCGCTAATTTTGGGACAGGCAAATTTCTTTTTTGAGTTTGATGTCTGTTTCTTTCGCGCATGTTCTGAATTGAAGTTTGCCCTAAACACGTTGAGTAGCACGATGAGAACGCCAGTTGTAAGCGATCGGCAGTGCGAGATTCTTAACAAGGGCTACTTTGAGGTGAATAGCGCTAGCAACAATCTACAATAGATAAAGAGTTGTAGAAAACAGGCTGATGAGACTCCAGGAATTACAAAATCAGGCATTACAGCTGTCAATCTGCGATCGTTGGTGTTTAGTCCAGTCGTTGTTAGGTTCGATCCAACAAGAAACGCTATTGCCTAAGCCGCCGAAACCTGATGCGGGTGGGTGGGTTGATCTCGATCCCTGGACTCAAAGCTTAATCGGTGCGATCCAGTTAGGGGCAGAAGATCCAAAAGATAGTGGCTCAATCCTTGTTTCGGGGAGCTAACTGAACAATGTTTCTAACAAGCTCCCTAGAAGAGCTTTGCCCCGTTTTCTGGCATTATGCATGAACTCGAAAAATCCCAAATATTGAGGTAACTTCTCTTGAGAAATACCGCGATGAGGTCTTAACCAGGAACGCAACAATGACCAGACGCCCTCAATTGTATTGACATGCACCTCACAAAATCCATCACCATCCTCATCACGGGCATACTCCCCTGCACTGTGGCAAACCGTTTGGTGCTCATACCCCCATTGCCCCAGTCGCGCATAAATGTCGTATTCGTCAGTGTAGATCAAACTTCCGGGTGTTACTGTTGCCATAATCACGGGTTTGATCGTTGTCTGCTTCACATTCTCCAGCATTCGGATCGCTAATGTCCCGCCACGCTCAATCATCCCAAAGATCGGAGGTTTCTCTGTTTCGAGCGTGCCCCGCCCCCGAAGCCCTTTGAGTTTGCGCCGACGGCCCTTGCGACCTTTTTTTTAACTTCGTCGGGTTGACCTTTATGTCCTGCTGTTACGTAGACCTCATCAAACTCCACCTCCCCGGCCAGAGAAACCTCTGGCTTTTTATCTACGACTGCTTGACGCAGTTCGCTGGTCATCGAGTACACGTCATTCGGATGTAAATCAAGCTCATGGGCAATTTGGGCATTGGAGAGATTCAGCCCCATCAAGTAGAGACATCCCACCCACACGCGCAGCGGTTGATGGCGCTTGGCAAAAACACTGTCACTTAAATCATCAAATTGATGGTTACACTCTTTACAGCGATATCGCTGTCGCTCCGGTTGGGTGTCGTCCTTCCCACGTTTGACGATATGCTCCGATCCACAATGGGTACAGCAAATTCCATGCGGCCAGCGATGCTGACGGATTAATTCATAGCATTTCTCATTGTCAATCAGATTGGTTAATGTAATCATGTCTGCACCCGACTCAATGTCCTAAACTCTATAATGACGGATTAACGAGGCCATTGATCTAGACCTCCCTGAAACAGTTATTGAGCCAAGATAGTTATGTGGATTATCTGGAGGAGAAGTATCGTTGAGGCGGGTATTAGGTGTTGCAACGCCTTCAACTTGCTAGCGTCACGGATGAGGTTATCCGGGCTGCGTTGCAAAGCTCTATGACGGATTTTGAGGATGCAGTGACCAGCGAAGCTGCAAATGCCGCAGGAGTAGAAGTTATTGTGACTCGCAATATACCTGATTTTGTCGCATCTTCAATCCCGGCAGTCTTACCAGAGGAGTTTTTGGCGATGTCGTTGGAGTGGGAGTAATGGTGCAGCATAACGATCTCTGATCGGGGAAACTTGTCCCGATGCCAACGTCCGCCGCTACGCCCAATTAGCCTTGGCTCGAATCTATGGCAATCCTGCATATCTCAATCAAATGACCTAACTTGTTGCAAATCATGTCAGACCCACCCAAAGTCCAGATGATCTTCAATCACGACTTGGAAGGTTATTTTGAAAGCCTTGCTGAGCAAGGCTTTCAAAATAACCCATTTTTCCGTTCTGGCACGAAGAAATGGGAGTTAGCGCTCCCTAAGGGGGCGTTAACCTTCCAAGTCGTGTTCAATGCGCCCGTCACCGGAGCTGCCGACAACGTCGAGGGCGACTTCAACGTCAATCTGCCCTCTCCAGAAACGGTCCAGGAACTCGCCCAGGAACTTGATGCAGCCCTAGAACCCCTCACTCCCGAACCTAGCGACGACGACACGTCCGCTGCCGCCCTCCAGGTGTTGGAGAAAACGCCCCAGCTCAAGCAACGACTGCTGGCTGCGATCGCAGCAGGCAGCGTCACCGCCATTGAAGAATTCTGCAACCATCCCCTGGCCAAAGTTGCTCTCTCGGCTCTGAAAGCGGCCTTCCCAAACACCACCCAAACAAGCGAAACTAGAGAATAGAAAAGAGCCAACTATGATGCCCTCACACACATTACCTGACTTGACCTTTACCTTGGAACCGACGTCGCTCAAGCACTGGACGGTGGCAGACTATCATCGCCTGAGCGAGATCGGGTTGCTTGACCCGACCGAACGAACAGAACTGATTGCTGGACAAATTACGCTTATGGCTGCCAAAGGAACGCCCCATGTTCTTGCTCTACGGTTATTGAGCGGTGTTTTGAATCCGCTGCTGGCAGAACAACCCGTTTTTGTGAGTCTCCAGGATCCGATTCAATTGGATGACTTTTCAGAACCGGAACCCGATCTGGTAATCGTTCAAGGCACAATGCTGGATTATGCTGACCATCATCCACGTCCTGACCAGGTATATCTGGTGGTGGTGGTGGCGGATTCGACCCTAAAACAGGATTGCGAGGTCAAGGCTAAACTCTACGCCCAGGCGGGCATTGCAGACTACTGGGTACTGGATCTGAAGAACCGCCAACTGCACGTTTTCCGCGACCCAAGGCCAACGGATTACGGTCGCCATCTCATCCTGACTGAACCGAATCAGGTATCGCCGCTAGCTTTTCCCGATCTCTCGCTTTCCCTCAGCGCTATCCTGCCGCCAGCGACCTGACTGACCATGATTCGTTTCAAGTCTGAGTTTCAAGTCTGAGTTTCAGGTCTGAATTGGAACGCGATCGCATCTAATCCCCTAAAATAGTGTCAATGCAATTGAATCAGGACACACCGATGGCAAAACCTGAGACGTTCGAAGAACAATACCCCAATATCTGCTACTTTGTTGACGCATTTGGCCGCATCGAAATTGGTGAGGATGAAGTCATTTCCGCTTTTGTTCGTGCCTACGATGCAGGCGGAACGATCTATGAAGGCAAAGACAGCTATCCCAGCATGGAAGCAGCCTTTCAAGATTTGGAAGCGAAGATTACAGTTTATATGGATGAGCAGGGGATTGAGTACTGAGACGATTGTGGCCTGCAGGCTAATGGCCAGCAACCACCTGACCGTGGAGGTCGTAGACATCGGCTTCAACAATTTCAACTGGCACCATTGCCCCCAAACGGACGTCTCCCCGGACGAAAACCGAGCCGTCCACTTCATAGGAGAAACGAGCCGAACGACCGATGAATTCGCCTGTTGCGGGGTTTTCCTGTTCGATCAGTACGTCCACCACCTGCCCAACGGTGGCTTGATTGCGTCGCCAGGAAATCGGTTGCTGCAGGCGCATCAGGGCATCGCGACGGTCGTCCATGACGGCTTGAGGCAGTTGCTCTGGCAGCTGAAACGCTGGCGTTTCTTCTTCCGGTGAAAAGGTGAAGACGCCAACATGATCGAATTCGTGGCGCTCGACGAATTGGAGCAGATGCTCGAAGTGGGCCTCGGTCTCGCCGGGGAAGCCAACAATGAACGTGGTGCGGAGGACGGCATCGGGCAGCGCCGTTTTGACCCGCTCGATAATGGCGTCATTGACCTGTCCTTGCCAGGGGCGGTTCATGGCCCGCAGAATTTCGGGATGGGAATGCTGCAGGGGCAGGTCGAGATAGGGCAGCACGTTGGGCGTTTCCTGAATCGCCTGGAGAACAGGGGCCGTTAAGCCGGTGGGGTAAGCGTAGTGGATGCGGATCCAGGGAATATCGACTTCGCCGAGGGCGCGGAGCAGAGCATCCAGGCGAGGCTTGCCGTAGAGGTCGAGGCCGTAGTTGGTGGTGATTTGGGAGATCAGGATCAGCTCCTGGACGCCTTCGGCAGCGAGCTGGTGGGCTTCGGCAACAATGGATTCGATGGAGCGCGATCGCTGTTTGCCTCGCAACTGAGGAATAATGCAAAAGCTGCAGCTGTAGTCGCAGCCTTCGGCAATGCGCAGGTAGGCGACGGCCTCGGGGGTGGTGCGGTATCGGGGGGTGGCTTCATCGGCAATGTAGCTGGGCTGGGCCGAGACTTGTTGCACCCGTTTGCCCGCCTCGACCTGTTGGATAACGTTGACGATGTTGTGATAGTCGCCAGTACCCACCAGGGCCACGGCCTCGGGTAATTCTTCCAGGAGCTGTTCTTGAAAATGCTGGGCCATGCAACCGGAAATGATAATTTTTTTCTCTGCGGCGGCAAGTTCTACCAGGGTGCGGACGGATTCTTCGCGGGCGGACTGGATGAAGCTGCAGGTGTTGACAATGACATAGTCGGCCAGATCTTCATTAGCGTTGACGGGATATCCTGCAGTGGCGAGCAGGCCGAGCATGTGCTCGCTGTCGATGCGGTTTTTTTCGCAGCCGAGGTGGGAGATGGCGATGGTTGGCTTGGTACCCATAGGTGGAGAAAGGTTGCAGTATGGTTTGGCGTTTCAATCAATGCGTCCAGCGGGGACAGGATTATACCATTTTGGATTTTGGATTAGCGATTTTCGATTGGAAAACGCCTGACTGGTCAGGCATTCCGCCAATTTTGTCCATTGCATCTCCAGGTCAAATGGGTATTTGGTAGGGTCGGCTGCGATCGCATTGTTAATGCTAGCGCAGGATGGAGCCCTTCAACATTGGGCGTTGATGGGTGCATAATATTAGCCCAACCTACATATTGCTATCGCCTGTTCCCTATTCCCCGTTCCCTGACTAGATAACTGGATTCAGCACTTTCTCAGCGGTCAGCTCTAAGACTGAGAACCCAGGAGAAATAACCCGTTCGCTTCCTTGAAACCGACCGACTTCGGCATAGGCTCCCGCCTCTAGCCGCAGGACAATGACAACCTGGTCATAGGGATCGACAATCCAGTATTCCGGGATGCCCCTAGCGGTATACTGTTCCCGCTTCTCCTCGTAGTCTCGCGTCCGATTGGCCTTACCAGGACTGACAACTTCAACGACTAGGTCAGGTGGGGGCATGTCCCTGGTGATGGTCAGCTTTTTCTGGGTCAGTTTGAGATGTTCTGGCTTGAGCACCACCAGGTCGGGGAAGCGGTTTTCTGCATATTTGGGTTTCAAGGCTGGAACCTGGATTTCGCAGCTATGGGTTTTCACTCTCTGAGGCCCCACAATTTTTATCAGACAAAGAAAGAGGGCAACTGCAATCCAGTCGTTCATTCCTGATTCTGAAGGCAATGCAATTAACTCCCCATCAACCAACTCATAGCGATTGTCTGTGCCGTCATCATAGTTCAGGTACTCCTCAAAGGTGAGCTTGGTTCTGGGTTTGGGGATAGCTTGAGTCATGGCTCAGACCATTTGGGATTTTAGATTTACGATTTTAGATTTAAGAAAACCTTACTGGGCAGGCGTTCCATTTGGTGCAGTCATTCTGCCAATTTCATCAATTGCATCTCTAAATTAAATGGGTATTAATTCTCTGAACTGGGAGACCTTAATCTATTTGTAACTTGTCCATTGTTCATTGTTCATTGTTTGTTGTTTATTGTTCATTGTTTGTTGTTTATTGTTCATTGTTCGTGGCTAGCTGCTGTTCCCCATTCCCCGTTCTGCCTTCTGTTTCCTCCACTCTCTCCACTCTCTCCACTTTCTCCGCTCCTCCCACCCACTTCCCCTGCTTCCCCTGCTGCTGCTTCCTTGCGCCTTCTGCCCTCTGCCCTCTGACTTATTTCTCCTTCCCTTCCCCATTCCCTATTCCCCGTTCCCCGTTCCCCATTTAAACTAGAAGAGGTTGGTTTAGGGAGAGGCGAACTTGGCCAGGATGTTACAACCTCAAAGGGCAAAGGGCAAAGGACAGTGCCGGGGAGTGGGACATCGCCTGCGGTATTCAAGCAAGGCGAAGCTCCCCTGGTGGAGAATTGCGTTCCAGGATCGGGCCTATCCAGCACTGGGTTCGGCAATTGGGTGCTGGGCTGGCCGCAGTACTGCTGTATTTGCCATGCTCTTGCTTTGTGTCAGCGGGGCAGCGGCTCAGGTGCCTGAGTCGGCGGATTCAGAAACAGCTCAACCTGAACCTGTGTCCTCTCCTACTGCATCTTCCCTTTCCAATGCAGAGCGTCAGGAGCTGGAGCGCCTGCGCCGAGAACTGGAGGTGCAGCAGCAAGTTGAGGCTGAGGCGAACCGTATGTTCAGTCGCACCACAATGCTGTTTAATTCGTTGCTGGCGGTTGTGGGGGTATTGCTGGTAGCAGGTTTGATTGCCTTGTGGTTGCTGCGGCGCTCGGTGATTCGGGAGGTTTCGATTCTGGTGACAGAGCATCTCAACGAGTTGACTGACCTGGAAAAGAAGATCGATAGTGCCAATCAAGCGGTGCAAGATCTGCTGCGAGAGGCAGAAGGCACGGTGGATGAGATCGACCAGGAAGCGGAGGATTTTCAGGCCGATCTGAAGGCGCAGCACGAAACCATCGATCGGTTGCTGGCAGAGCTGTCTCAATCCAAGGAGCAGGCTCTGGCTGTGGTGGGGACGAAGAGCGAGGCAATGGAACGAATGCTGGCGGAGCAAGAGCAAGAGTTTGCGGCTCAGTTGTCACAGCTGCAGGTGGAGATGCAACAGCAGCGGGCTTTAATCCAGCAAAAACTGGAGGGTCTGGAACCGGATCTGGCGGCTCGCTTTTCTGGACTGCAGGCGGAGGTGCAGAAGCAGCAGGATTCGGCGCTGCAGTCGCTGAAACAGTCAGAACGCGATTTTGCCGACCGCTTTGCGGAAATTCAGGGCGAGGCTCGGGAGCAACAGGATGCGGCGTTGCAAACACTGAAATCTGCTCGAGAGGAGTTTGCCAATCGCCTGGATCGGCTCCAGGCTGAGGCGGAACAGCAACGGGATGCGATTGTGCGCAATCTGGAGACGCTGGCGGCGTCTTTTTCGCCCCGGCTTTCGGGTCTGGAGGCGGAAGTGCAGGGGCAGAAGGAGACGACGGTGCAGCAGCTGAAGCAGAGGGAGGCGGAGTTTGGTACCCAGTTGACGGACTTGCAACGAGAGGCGCAATCGCAGTGGGATGGTATTTTGCGATCGCTGCAGCAACTAGAAGCAGACTTTGCCCCTCAGCTTGCCACCATTGAAGCCACAGCAGCGCAAAAAGCCCAGCAACAAAAAGACCAGACCCTGCAGCAACTGGAAAAGCTGGCCACCGAAATCACGGCCCAACTGTCTGCCGCCCAATCCCAGCTTCAGGGACGCATGGAACAGCCTTTGCAGCAATTGGAGCAACTGGGGACTGAACTTGCAGCCCAGCTGTCCCAAACTCAAACTCAGATCCAGGGCCGGATGGAACAACCGCTGCAGAATCTGAAAACACTGGAAGCAGAATTCAGCGCCCAGGTGTCCGGATCCCAATCGAATATTCAAACCCGACGGGATCGGATTCTGCAACAGCTGGAAACCCTGGAGACGGAGACCACGGCCCAATTGGCAGCACTGCAGTCGGAAATTCAAACCCGCAAAGATCGGGCGCTGCAGCAATTACAAACCTTGGAGACTGAATTTGCTAGCCAGGTGTCGGAGTCCCAATCGGGCGTGCAGGGGCAGCGGAGCCAGGTGCTGCGCAGTCTGGAGCAGGTAGAGACCGAGGCCACGGCGCAGCTGGCGGCAGTGCAGTCGGAAATTCAGACCCGCAAAGATCGGGCACTACAAACCTTGAATATCCTGGAGAGCGAGCTGGCCAATCGGCTGAGTCAGGTGCAATCGGAAGCTGCAACCGAGAAGGCGCAAATCTTGCAGCAATTAGCGACGATCTCGCCTACGGACATTGCTCAGGATGCACTAGCAGAAGTGTTACAAAAGATGCAGGCACTGACAGCACCGCTGGAGCAACTGCAGGCAAACCATCCGAAGTTATTCTTGAATCCAGCGGATGCGCTCAGCCAGGGCAATGCTTTGTTCCTGGAAGGGCGTTATGAAGATGCGATCGCAGCCTTCGATGAGGCTCTCGATCTGCAGCCCGACAATGCAGACGCCTGGTACCAGCGCGGTATGGCCCTGCGAGAATTGCGGGCTTATGAAGATGCGATCGCAGCCTTCGACCGCGTCCTCGACCTGAAACCCGACGACCCCGACAGCTGGTACCAGCGTGGCATCGCCCTGATGGAGATCCGACGCTACGAAGGGGCGCTCAATGCCTTCAACAAAGTCCTGGACGTCCAACCCGACGACGTCAAAGCCTGGTTCAATCAAGGTATTGCCTTCAGCCGCCTGAAGCGGCTCGAAGACGCCATCGCTGCCTACGACAAAGCCATCGACCTCGACCCCGACTACTCCGAAGCCTGGGTCGATCGCGGCGTTGCCTTGGGTAAACTGCAACGTCCCGACGACGCCTTCGAATCCTTCGATCGCGCTGTCCAGATTCAACCCAACGACACCGTTGCCTGGTTGAATCGCGGTCTGGCCCTGCAAGCCACCGACCGTCTTGAAGACGCCGTTGACTCCTTCGAGAAAGTCATTGAACTCGACCCCAATGCCCACAAAGCCTGGAACTACAAAGGCAGCGCCCTGGTCAAACTCGAACGCGACGACGACGCCATCGACTGCTTCAATCGCGCCCTTGACATCCAACCCGACTACGCCGTTCCCTACTACAACATGGCCATCTGCTATTCCCTTCAAGGCAAACTCAAATCTGCTCTGAAGAACCTGAAGCAAGCCATTGAGCGCAACCCCCGCTATCGCGACGAAGCCCGCAACGACCCCGACTTCGACGCCCTCACTGAAGACGACCGCTTCTGGAACTTAATTGAAAGCTGAACTACTCCAAATTAATTGTCACCAAACGATTGCCTTGTAAGGTTTTCCTGATGCCCGCCAAAGATCTCTACCCAACACTGTAAAGAATGCATTACTCAAAGATGGTTGGGTCATTACTGACGATCCCTTTACAATTGAATTCAAAGGCTTACGGTTGTATGCCGATCTGGGTGCAGAGAGACCTATTGCTGCCGAGAAACAGGGACAGAGGATCGTTGTTGAGGTCAAAGTTTTCGGTGGTCCGTCATTGATTACTGAATTAGAGAAGGCAGTTGGACAATATGGGATCTACCGTACGCTACTCAAACGTATCAAGCCAGATCGAAGGTTGTATTTAGCGATCGCTCAAGATGTTTATCAGGATTTCTTTCAACAACCTGCCATTCAAGAGATCATTGCCGATCACCAAATGAATCTAATCATTTTTGAACCCGATCGAGAGGAGATCCACCAATGGATAAGTTAGCAACGTATCAGGAAATTGTCCAAAAAATTGTGACTCAGCACGCACAATATGTACCGAGCCACGGACAGATCCAACCCTTCCCTATTTGCGACACAATCCATCACAACTACTTGCTGATGGATATTGGTTGGGACAATACGGGGCGGGTTCATGCCGTCGTCTTTCATCTGCGAATTCAGGATGGAAAAATCTGGCTGGAATGGGATGGGACAGAGAATGGTATTACACAAGAGCTGTTAGAGGCAGGCATTCCCAAAGAAGATATCGTCTTGGCCTTTTATCGCCCAGAAAGGCGTGCCCTGACTGAGTTTGCGGTTGCTTAGGACGTTAGCTCAAAACTTGCAGACTCCTCTGCGCTAGAATGAGAAAATTTTAAAACAGGCCCTATTATGACCCAAACCCTGGATAGACCCAAAGACCAACATCTCGTTCTTTCTGGGATTAGCTGGCAGCAATTCAAAACGATATCGATTCTTCTGAGGTCTTACCGGAGTTAGATCTCGACTTGTTGGCCCGTTGCTTGTTGATGACGTCCAGGGTTGAAGCCGCTAAGGCGTTTAGACGGGCGATCTCTCAGTAATGCGATCGCATGTTGCGCGATCGCAATCGCATCCACAACTTGAGAATCGCTATCTCAAGCATCAAGCGAACTTCAATTAATGCGCTGCTAGCGACGAGATTGATATATTGCAAAAACGATCAGCACAACAATTGTCCAAAAATGCGGATCTCCTACAACGGTTGGCACTGGAGTCTGAGTGGCAGATAGTTCCATGGAAGACGGGACTAACACAGAATTGGCTGGCGCTGTCTGCATTGGGATAGAGAGTGGAGTAAGCCAGGATTGACAGAACGCATTCATAGCAACTGACCTGCAGTAGATTTTGTTAGGAATTTAAGAGGATGGTTACCAGGCTGTTTTCGGAGCAGCCGCAACATCACTTGGTCAGTCAATTGACTGATTGACTGACTGATTGACTGATTGACTGAAAATATCCTCGCAAATACAATATGATGATGTCAAGATATTGCAGATGGTGTATCGCGTTGAATATGAGATCAAAATCGTTGCAAGCCTCGCCAACAGGAATTAAAAAAGCCAATCAAGCGTTACAGACGAGCGGATTGAGCAAGATGGCGCTGGCAGAGAAATCGGGTGTTGCTCGCTCCACCGTTCAGAATTTCTTTGCAGGTCGAGCTGTGAGTCACGCGAAATTTCTATCGATTTGCGAAATCTTGACCTTGGAGTGGCGTGAAGTCGTCGATCGAGCTGAAACGATTGAGACAATGGGGCAAATGCTTCAATCTAGGAGTACAGACATTGGGAACTGGGTGCAACAGATTCGCAAACAGATCGAACCCAGTATCCAAGAGCGTTGCGGCACAATGCGCGTTCTGGATATGAGTCAACCCATTAACCTCGACGAGATTTACATCAATGTCAATATTCTGGAAAAAATTACTGGCCGCAGACGGTTAGAAATTGCAGAATTGTTGCAAGATTGCAGTTCAGAGCGTTTCGACCGCCTGGGGCTGAGTCGAGTCATTGAAAAAAAAGTATCAGGCTTGAACGCCGTCCAACGTTATCGCAAGCTGATGGTTTTGGGCAAACCAGGAGCAGGAAAAACCACATTTTTAAAACATCTAGCAATGCAGTGCATTGAAGGAGGATTTCAGCAAGATTGCGTCCCGATATTTGTGACGCTCAAAGACCTGGCTGAAGCCCCTGAACAGCCAGACTTGCTGAACTATATTGTGCAGCAAGTCTCAATGTGTGGCGTTGGGGATGCAGCGCCAAAAGTAGAGCAACTCTTGACTCAAGGCAAAGGGTTACTTTTACTGGATGGTCTGGATGAAGTGAGGGCAACAGAAAGCAAACAGCTTTTGAAACACATTCAAGCGTTTTCCGATCGCTTCTATCTCAACCCGTTTGTGATGACCTGTCGCATTGCAGCGCAGGAATATACCTTTGCACAGTTTACTGAAGTGGAAGTCGCCGACTTCGATAACGAGCAAATTGCCAAATTTGCAGCAAATTGGTTTCAGATCGAAGCAGATCCTGTCAGAGCAGAACGTTTTGTTGATAAGTTAAAAGACAAAAAAAACGAACCGATTTACGAACTGGCAACCAATCCGCTGTTATTGACATTGCTCTGTTTGGTGTTTGAGGAAACTGGAAATTTCCCCGCCAATCGCTCGGAATTATATCAAGAAGGATTAGATGTGCTGCTGAAAAAATGGGATGCTAAGCGCAATATTGAGCGAGATTGGGTATACCAACAATTATCCTTTCAACGTAAGAAAGATTTGCTGGGCAAGATTGCTTTCAACACATTTAAGCAGGGTGAATACTTTTTCAAAAAGAAGGCATTACAATGGCAGATTGCCGATTATATCTGCAATTTACCCCATGTCAGCACCAAGCCGGAACAGTTGCAATGGGATACGGAAGTGATTCTGAAATCGATTGAAGCCCAGCATGGTTTGTTGGTGGAACGGGCGCGAGATATCTATTCCTTTTCGCATCTAACCTTTCAAGAATATTTTGCAGCGTTGGAAATTACAGCCACTCATTCTTTGGAACTGCTGGTCGATCGTATTACTGAAAAACGCTGGCGCGAGGTATTCTTGCTCGTAACAGGGATGATGCGAAATGCGGATCGACTCCTACAGCTGATGAAAAAAAAGATCGATGGCTTAGTAGCTGAGGATGAAATTTTGCAGCGTTTTTTAACCTCTGTATGCCAAAGAGCATGCATGGTTAATGCACCGTTTAAGCCCGCAATCATTCGTGCCTATTTTATTGTCTTAAACCGAGGATTTGCATCTGATAATGATCTTTTGCGCGATCTTGCGATCGCGCTCAATTGCAACTTTGATATTGATGGGATTGATTCTGGAATTGACTTTATATTGGCTAGCATTCTCAGGAATGTACGTGAGATTGAAGAGAACAAAAAACAATATCAAGACCAGCATGTAGAATTTACGCTGACGCCTGTCATTACGATTGCGAACCGGCTTAAGCGTCTTCTGGGTCTAGAGATCGAGCCTGCGTTCCGCGAGAAGCTGCAACAGCTCAAAGCGCAACTGCCGGTTACAGAACATCTTCCTGAATCTGGGAGTTACAGATTAGAATTCAAAAAATGGGTAGAAACAAGCAGTCTTCTCTGGACTCAGCAGTTTAGGAAAGCAACGATTGAATATCGAGATATTGGGCACGATTGGCAGTTCGGCGTCGATCAGCAGCAATTGATGAGGCACTATTATGAGGCAATTGAGTTACTACTCAACTGTCTTAATAGCGATTGCTATGTCAGCCGCGAAGTACGACAAGAAATTGAGGATACGCTTTTGTTGCCTGCGGATAAAATTGGAGAGTCAATGGCTGTAAACAGCGAGTCGCGATGAGTCTATCAAGTGAAGGTTTGTCTGTCAGTATCTCCTATTTGGTCGTTGCTATCGCTTAACAAAGATTCTGTCACCATCTGATTCTTTCAGGCAATCCAATCATGCAACTCAACCGCTAACTGCACCTGGAGCCTCTTACGCCTTACCATTGCCCCGTTGATTGAACAAATAATCCAATATGCTTGCCACATGTTGCTGCAACGTCAGCATCTCCTGCTGATGCGCCTGGTAATTGCGATCGATGCGATCCAATGTTTGTTGAGTTACTTGCCGAAACTCTTGCCATGCCTGCATTTCCTGCTCAAACTGCTCCTTTTGCGTCTGGTCATTGCGATCGCTGCGATCCAGCGACCGCTGAGTGGCCTGTTGAAACTCTTGCCGTGCCTGCTGTTCGTCCGCAAACATTTGCACCAACAGGTGCTGCGCTTCCATCAATTGCTCAATACTTCTGGTATTGGCTTCAGTACTTTTGGTATTGGCCTCAATGGTCTTAGTAAGGGCCTCAATATTTCTGGTATTGGCCTCAATATTTCTGGTATTGGCCTCAATTTGTTGAGCATTAGCTTGACTTTGTTGTCTGGTGGCTTGGATTAGAAGGCTGTTGGCTTCAATAATTGCCTCAGCGCGGGCGAGACGATCGCCAGAGACAGGTGGATTTTGCATTGAATCAATTTTGAATTTCGTATTCTTAATCTGTTTCTAGGATATCATGCTGCCACTCAAAATTCACCGAATGTAATCCTTCAACCTTCAAAAGGCCGATCGCTATAGCACTACGCAAATGGATTCGGACATGACAAAAGGCTCAAAGCCAAAAAGAATCATTTTTCCCTTCTGCCTTTTGCCCTCTGCCCTCTGCCTTCTGCCCTCTGCCTCCTGCCTTCTGCCTCCTGCTCTCTGCTATCTTTTATCCGGTGCAGGAGGATGATAGACTGCGATCGCAAACGCGCACAATCTCCAATCTCTCACCATCCTGATGAAAGACTTCAACTGGACAGCCCTGCAAAACGGATCCGACATCCGTGGCGTCGCCCTCCCAGGCGTCGTCAATGAAGCAGTAAATCTTACCCCTCCAGTCGTTCAAACCCTGGGGGCTGCATTTGTCTGCTGGCTCGCCCAAAAGATCGGTAAACCCGCCTCCGCACTTACCATTTCCGTCGGGCGAGACAGCCGTCTATCCGGCCCCACCTTGATTCAGAGTCTCATGGCTGGTATCGTCACTGCTGGCAGCCAGGTTTACAACTTTGACCTGGCCTCCACCCCGGCCATGTTCATGAGTACCGTCACTGCAGGCTTCGAGTGCGACGGCGCGATCATGATGACCGCCAGTCACTTACCGTTCAACCGCAATGGTCTGAAGTTCTTCACCTCTCAGGGCGGGTTAGCCAAAACTGATATCGCTGCCATCTTGGCTCTGGCGGAAAGCAATCGATTAGCACCCGCTGCCGAACCAGGCCGCATTGAAAATCATGATTTTATTTCAGTCTATGCCAGCCAACTGGTGCAAAACATTCGCACCGCCGTCAACCATCCCGAACAGTTCAAACAACCCCTCAAAGGCTTAAAAATCGTCCTGGATGCGGGCAACGGTGCCGGTGGCTTTTATGCTGACAAAGTCCTTATTCCTCTGGGAGCCGACACCACAGGCAGTCAGTTTCTCGAACCAGACGGCCACTTTCCCAACCACGTCCCCAATCCCGAAAATAAGGTCGCAATGGCTGCTATTCGTCAGGCGGTCGTTGGAAATAACGCTGACTTTGGCATTATTTTTGATACGGATGTGGATCGCAGCGCTGCTGTCGATTGCTTCGGCAACGAACTCAATCGCAATCGTTTGATTGCCCTGATTGCAGCCATTGTCTTACGCGAACATCCAGGTTCCACCGTCGTCACGGACTCGATTACGTCTGAAGGGTTGACGCAGTTCATCGAACAAGACTTGCAAGGGGTTCACCATCGGTTTAAACGGGGTTACAAAAATGTTATCAACGAATCGATTCGCCTCGATCAAACCGGACAGGAATCCTGGCTCGCGATCGAAACCTCTGGTCATGGGGCAATGAAGGAAAATTATTTTCTGGATGATGGCGCTTATCTAGTTAGCAAACTCTTGATTGAGCTGGCGAAATCGAAATTAGCAGGGAAGTCTTTACCCGATTTAATCGCGAATTTGAAGGAACCAGAAGAGAGCGAAGAGTTCCGGATCCACATTGTAGCGGATGATTTCAGGTCTTATGGCAATCGGGCGATTGACCGCTTGCGAGACTTTGCTGGGACTCAAACAGACTGGACTATCGTCCCTGAGAATTACGAGGGCGTGCGGATCTCCTGCCAGTCTCCGGGAGAAGCGGGTTGGTTTTTGTTGCGTCTGTCGCTTCACGATCCAGTCCTACCTTTGAATATCGAATCGAATGTAGCAGGAGGAGTCTCCCAGATTGCGACCCGACTTTTACAGTTTTTTCAACCGTTTGAATTTCTCAAATTATCACCCCTCCTAAAACTGAGAATGTAAGTTTCAGGTAGTCCTCAATTGATAAGGATTTCTTAGGGCTGAAGTTCCATGCATACGTTCAAAGAGCTTTGCTTTGCGCGACTTGGAAGGTTACATTCATAGGTCCCTTACCCTACAATAAATAACGATTTCGCGTAGGATGGGTATTGTCCTTGAGGTTTCAAGATCTCTGATAGTAGGTCTTAATGAGCAATCCTCAACAGCTAGAGTCCCTGCTGGTGGGCATTTCCCAGCAGGTATCTATACTGACAGATGAGAAACGGTAAGGAAATGCCCATCCTACAAATTTCTGAGGAGGAGCCGACACTGCTAAAATTGTGTAAAGCTGGTCGTCATTCACCCGCGAGAGCCATGGATAATTCCTCGGAATCTGAAGCTGTGTTTGAGCAACTTAAAGGAATTTTGAGTCTCTACGCAGGTGAACTGTCCTGTGTAAGAGACGAACCTGGAGAGTTCTATCTGAACACGAAGTATATTATGAAGAATAAGAAACCGCTTTTCTTTGGTTCTGTTCAGATTAAAAAGACTTATGTGAGCTACCATCTGATGCCAGTCTACGTTTTCCCAGAATTATTAGAGAACATCTCAACGGAGCTGAAGCGTCGAATGCAGGGCAAATCCTGTTTTAACTTCAAGGTCTGCGATCGCGAACTATTCGACGAACTGGCTCAACTGACACATGCCGGCTATAAGCGATACGAAGCAGCAGAATATATTTAGGATGTCATTGAAGGCAAGAGGCAGGAGGCAGAGGGCAGAAGGGAAAGGTTGACTATTACAGTTTGAAGCTTTTTATATGTCCTCCAGAAGCAAGGATTTTTGAGCGTGCGGGTTCCATCCGCACGCTCAAAAATCCTTGCTTATTTACCACTACCGCTTTTTATATGTCCTCGTCCATTTTCGGAGTGCTAGAGACAGAAAAAGGGAGGTTGTCTCTAGATTATACTTCAGCGTTCCTGCTTCACCAACGGATGGCGCTTGGGTACAAAGTGCAAGATAATACCCAATGCGCTATTATGCAGCAACACTAACATCAGGTAGGGTTGAGCAATAGGGTAGAAAGGTCGATGCGATCGCAATCTGCAAAACGCCAATTTCGAACCGGCTTAGCCTGGTTAACCGTGTCGGCACTGCTGGCCATTGCCTCTATAGGCGGCTGGTTCATCTACAGCGGCAGGATCGAGATCGACAGTAAGCCAATCCAGGTTGCGATCGCAACCCCCAAGAAAGACGACATCGAAGTCTCCTTCAACGAAACCGGCATCGTCAAACTCGGCGGACAGCAAACCCTCAAATCCCCCTCAGACACAACAGTCGAGCAAGTCCTGGTACGGCGAGGCAGCATCGTGCAAAAAGACCAGGTGCTGATTAGCTTGCGAGACCCTAACGGCCAGAAAGAAATTTACACTGCCCAAACCGCCACTGCCAAAGCAAAACTCACCCTGGCCCGCCAACAAGAAAAGGTAGAAGAAGCAAAAATCAAAGTCAAAGACGCCGAAAAACAATTCAAAGAATCCCAATCCCTGGCAGAACGCGGCTTCATCTCAGCCAGCGACCTCCAACAAGACAAAAGCCGTTTAGACGATGCCCAATCTGCCCTACGAGATGCCCAGATCGAACAGCAAAAAGCAGATCTCGACCTGCACAACGCCCAGCAAGGACTATCCCTGACCCTACAAAATCGATCCCAGTTCTTTATTCTCTCCCCCATCATCGGTCTTGTATTGGACCTCAACGTCCAACCTGGCGATGGCGTCAAGATCGGCGAAAGCCTTCTTACTCTTGGCAATCGCCAGCAAGAACTGATCGAACTGCAACTCTCCACCCTCAATGCCAGCAAAGTGCGGATCGGCCAGACCGCCAAAGTCAAAGTCATCGGCCCCGACAGCCAGATTTATCAAGGTCGCGTCACCAGCCTATCTCCTATTGCCACTACAGGAGACAGCAACGATAACTCCACCGGACGATCGTCAGGACAACCCTCAGTTGCTGCCATTGTCCAACTCAACCAACCCTCCCGCAAACTCATACCTGGCAGCCAGGTCAGCGTTGATATTATTCTCGAAGCCCGCAAGAACGTCGTTGTGTTAGGACTAGAAACCATCCAATCCCCAGACAAAAACGCGTTCGTCTGGATCCAGGATCCACAAAAACGCGCCCAAAAACAACCCATTGTCCTCGGACTGCAAAACGAAACCCACGCTCAGATCGAGTCTGGAGTCAATGAAAACGATACCATTTTGGTACCTCTAGAAACTCCCCTCATCCCTGGATCTCCAGTCAGCCCAGACGTTTTTCCCACTCATGCTTCCCCCACAGAAGATTCAGAACCGTAGACTAATGGCATAAGACTTAAGTTCGCATACTATGTTTAGGCGGTTATGAAAAATCGGTAGTGGTAAACAAGTCATAATTTTTGAGCGCGCAGGTTCCACCTGCGCGCTCAAAAATCATTACCTCTATAGGATTACCTGACAGAGAACGGTGGTTGGTTAAAGAGTTGTGTTTTCAACGATGGCTTCGGCCTGATGAACGAGGGATCGCAGTCCCTCCAGGGTTTCTTGTCCAGCGGATTGCCAGAAGCCGCGCTGGTGGGCTTCTAGCAACCGTTCAGCCATGTCTCGCAGGGCCCAGGGGTTTTTCGTTTGGATGAAGTCTTGGACAGTGGGATCGAAGAGATAGGTTTGGGCCATTCCTTCGTACATATGCTCTGCGACGCAATGGGTAGTGACGTCGTAGGCAAAAAGATAATCGACGGTTGCGGCCATTTCAAAAGCCCCTTTGTACCCGTGACGCATTACACCGGCAATCCATTTGGGATTAACGACCCGCGAGCGATAGACGCGGGCGATTTCTTCTTGCAGGTGGCGGATGCGGGGGTTGGCGGGTTGGGAGTGGTCGCCGAAGTAGGTGTGGGGATTTTTGCCCTGGAGAGAACGGACGGCGGCGGTGAGGCCGCCCTGGAATTGGTAGTAGTCGTCGGAGTCGAGCAGGTCGTGTTCGCGGTTATCCTGGTTGTGCAGGACAATTTGTAGGGTTTGCAGGCGCTGTTCGAAGGCTTCGGGGGCGGCGCGACCTTGGCTGCGACCGCTGTAGGCGTAGCTGCTCCAGTTGATGTAGGCGCGGGCCAGATCTCGATCGTTGGTCCAGTTCTGGGCTTCGATGAGACCCTGGAGGCCAGCGCCATAGGCTCCGGGTTTGGAGCCGAAGATGCGATAGCGCGATCGCACTGCTGCCTGTTCTGCCCCTAACCCCGCCTGCAACCAGTGCTGAGTTTCTCGCTGTACCTGCGCGGCCAGGGGATTTTGCTCCAATGGTTCTTCTAGTGCTGCCACGGCTGCCACTGCCCGATCGAATAGATCGATCAGATTAGTGAAAGCATCGCGAAAAAAGCCGGAGATCCGCAGTGTTACATCGACCCGGGGACGTCCTAGACTTGAGAGCGGCAGGATTTCGAAGTCGACCACCCGGCGCGATGGGCCATCCCACACGGGTCGAACGCCCATCAATGCCAGGGCTTCAGCAATGTCGTCACCTCCTGTGCGCATCGTGGAAGTCCCCCATACTGACAGGGCCAGAGTTTGGGGATATTCGCCGTTTTCCTGGGTGTAGCGCTCGATCAATTGCTCTGCAGCTCGACGACCAACATCCCAGGACGTTTCAGTGGGCAGGGCGCGGATATCCACAGAGTAGAAGTTGCGTCCGGTGGGCAGGACTTCTGGTCGACCCCGGGTGGGGGCACCGGCTGGGCCGCTGGGAATGTAGCGTCCGGCCAGTCCTCGGAGCAAATGGATTATTTCTCGATCGGTACGGTGCAGAGCGGGCAGCAGGAATTGGCCGATCCAGGTTAGTTCTCGCTGGGTCGCTGGGCCGGGGGCTGCGGAAGGGCGGACGTCTCCTGACATTGCTGCCGGATTGGTGGGGTCGACGTCAGTTAGAGACAGTCTTTGGTCTATGAATGAATCTGTGGGCGAGTCGACGGATGAATCTGTGGGCGAGTCGACGGATGAATCTGTGGATGAATTGATGGGCGAGGCAGATAGTAACGGCTCAATCAGGGATGCGGCTTGCTGTTCCAGAATCTCAATGACATCACCAATATGACGACAATCTTTGACCGCCAGGGTTCTATTTTCCTGGTGTTCTAATTCTGGCTTTCCCGTTGTTCTTTCTAAGGGTCGCAAGTCCTCAACCCATTGCCAGGGTTGGGTGGGAGCATCAGTCAAGGGATCGAGGTCTAATTGCCAGTCTTGTGCGATCGCACGGGTCAGTCCCAGCCGTCCTGGCCCTGGCTGGCGGGCAATCGAGACGATGAGATCGCGTAGCTGCCGTCCCTGGGGGCATTGGCCGAAAATGTGGAGACCATCGCGGATCTGGGCCTCCTTCAGTTCGCACAAATAACCATCAATCTGAGTTTGAATGTCGGCCTGTGGATTCTGGACGGTGTCGGTTTCGAGGCCCAAATCTTGATGTAAGTGTTCCTGGAGAATCAGTTTGGCGATGCGATCGCGAATCAAGGACAGGCGCGACGGATCCAGACTCTGAGCTTCATAATATTCGTCAACCAGACTTTCCAGCTGCTGCAACGGGCCATACAGTTCTGCCCGCGTCATCGGCGGTGTCAGGTGATCCAGGATCGCAGCCTGGGCACGACGTTTTGCCTGGGAGCCTTCCCCTGGATCGTTGACGATGAACGGATAGAGGTGCGGCAAAGCCCCCAATGCCACTTCTGGGTAGCAGGTTTCAGCCAGGGCTACGCTCTTCCCCGGCAACCATTCCAAATTGCCATGCTTGCCGACATGGACAATTCCATGGGCACCAAATTGCTGTCGAATCCAGTGGTAAAAGGCCAGATAGTCGTGGGTTGGCTCCAGATCGGGGGCGTGATAATTCAATGCCGGATCGTTGTCGTATCCCCGTGACGGTTGAATGCCGACAAAAACATTGCCTAATTGAATGCCAGGAATCGGTATGACAGATGAAGCCGCATCCAAATGGGGAAATAAGGAAGAATGTCCCTTCCCATTGCCAGTTTCCTCTTGTCTATTAGACTCATTCGGAAATTGGAGTGGAAGCCCCCCTGAGGAGGGCTTCCACTCCAGTTCTCGGACAGGTCTCTTGCTAACCTGTCCGGGCACTCCCCACCGGTTGCAAAGGCTGTCCTGGACTGCAACGGGTAGCTGCTCGAAATACAGACGATAGTCTTCCGGCATGAGGAATTGCTGTACCGGACGCAGCGCTCGACTTTCTGGATCGTTGGTGGCCCCTGAAGTTAATCGTTGAATCAATTCATCTCCCGTCAGCGGTAGATCGGTGACCGTATATCCTGCCTGGACCAGTGCTTGCAAAATCGCGACGCAGCTTGCGGGGGTATCTAGCCCAACTCCGTTCGCTAACCGACCATCGCGAGTGGGATAGTTGGCCAGAATCAAAGCGATGCGTTGTTCTGCAACGGGGGTCTGGCGCAACTGCAGCCAGTTTGCTGCCAGATCGGCGACGAATTCGACGCGATCGCGCACTGGCTCGTATCCCACTACATCTGTTTCCAGAGCAGTATTCCAGGTCTGCGACCGTTTAAACGAAATTGCCCGGCTAATAATCCGTCCATCCACCTCCGGTAGCGCCACATTCATCGCCATATCTCGCGGCGAGAGTCCCTGAAATCGGGTTTGCCACTGCTCAACTGTTCCACTGCTCAAAACAACTTGAAGCACTGGTACATCTAGTACCGACCAGAGGGTTGATTTTGGATTTTGGATTTTGGATTTTGGATTATCGAGTTTTGTTTGCTGGGTAATGTCAGGATCGATCTCTTCACCTATCTTTGCCAGGGAAAAACTGGTCGTGTTGAGTAAGACTTGAATGCCAGGGCGATTTTGAGGTTGAAAATAGGACACAAGCTCAGTATGTAGATCGCGATCGCGCAAAGACGAAATAAACACTGGCACCGGCTCCAGCCCGCGATCGATCAACGCCGAGCACAGCACATCAATCGGAGCCGTATTTCCCGCCAGATAGTGAGCGCGATAAAAAAGAATACCCACTTTGTTTTGAATTTTAGATTTTGAATCTTGAATTAACTGATTTTGGTTTTTATCCGATAGACTGCTTCCATCTTCCCCTCTGCTATCCTCCCTCTGCCAGCCTCCCTCTGCCATCCTCTCCCTGCCATCCTCTCCCTGCCAGCCTCCCTCTGCCCTCCTCCCTCTTCCGTCCTCTTTCTGATAAAGCCCCACCTTTGGTACCTCTAACGGAGGAGCAAACCCGTCATTTCGCTCCAGACAGTGATTCGCAATAAACTTCAGTGCATTTCCAAGATTGTCACCACCACCTTCTGTAAAGTAACGCCAGAGCTGGTTAACGGCAGCAAGCGGGACTGTAGAATGTCCCATTAACAGGGGATCGGGATGGTCATCTCCTGGCAAAACAAACAATGCCGCTCCTGTGTGCTGCACCAGATCTTGCACGACCTCTAAGCCATAGCTCCAGTAAGCACGACCGCCCAGCAAGCGCAGCACGATTGCCCTGGCTTGATAAAGAACGGTTTCGGCATAAGTATCAATGGTAAGCTGCTGCTGCAATTGCAACAGATTGACAACTCGCAACGCTGGAAAATCAGCCGGTAATTGAGTCACTGCCCTGGCCAGCATCTGGATATCAGTATCGGCAGCGGTCAAAATGACCAGAGGTGCAGGCGTTTGCTCAACAAAAATAACCCCTTCTGCCTGAGGATCCCAACCGCCAGGGGTTGCTGCTAGACGATGCATAATTCATTTCTCAGCTAGAACATTTTTTTGCCCGCAGGCAGAAGCGCCAACATTCTATTACAGATTTCTAGCGGATTTCTTGAAAAATACCGATCGAACCCTTATTACTGATATATCCTGAAACTGACTGAAATATACACAAACGCGATCGCAAAAACAGAGGGTAGCCTGATGGACAACAACAAACCTAGCCAACATATACTCAAGATTGCTGCAACACTTGGAATTGCAACCGGGCTGATTGCAGTCGCACCTGCTGCAATCGGGCAACAGAACTCACCCACGCTTGTTACCCAAGCCACCAAAACAGAAATTACCCAACTGAACCAACAGATCGATCGGCTATATCAGCAGGGAAAATACGACAAAGCAATTCCCCTGGCGCAGCAAGTACTCGCCATTCGGCAAGGCCAACTGGGAAACCAGCACCCCACCACTGCAATCAGCCTCAACACCCTGGCCATATTGCATGCATCCCAGGGAAGTTACAAAGAAGCTGAACCGCTCTTCATTCAAGCATTCAACATCAGAAAGCAGGCATTCGGAGCCGACCACCCTGCAGCCATCAATACCCTCGCCAGCCTGGCACGACTCTACTCCTTCCAGGGGCGCTACGGAGAGGCCGAATCCCTATTCTTGCAGACGCTCGACGTCAACAGGCGTGTCTCTGGCCCCAACCACCCCGCCACTGTTAGCAGCCTCAACAACCTGGCAGAACTCTATCGATCTCAGGGACGCTACAAGGAAGCTGAATCCTTCTTCCGACAGGCCCTAGACATTAACAAACGTGTGTTTGGAGCCGACCACCCCGACACCGCGTCCAGTCTCAATAATTTGGCCTTATTGCGCAAATCCCAAGGGAACCGCGAGGAAGCCGAATCCCTCTACCGTCAGGCATTAAAGATTGTCGAACGATCCCTGGGAACCGACCATCCCACCACTGTTACAATCCGCAACAACCTGGAACGACTGCGCACCGTCCAATGAATGGCACTGACTTAAGCAAGAATTGAGCGCTGAAAGCCTTGGAAATCTGTAGGGTGGGCAGGGCCCACCAACCTTATGTAAGTGCCATTCCACCTTTCAATAGGCAACCCAATACAGCCCCGATCTCATGCAGGTCTGGCTCCGCCACTTTAACGTGGCCTGGATGCATTGGTAGCTCGGCCCGTTGAACCTGTTTGGTCTTCGATCGAACTAAGGGCAGTGTTTTTGAATCATAGCAATGGTCTGAGCAACGCCGTCTTCTGCATGAATCTTTTCTCCCAGTTGGGTGGCTTTCTTTATCATGTCTTGATTCTGCACTGCTTCTACGATAGCGGTTGCGACCTGTCCAACCGTCCGCTTTTTCGGTGTCACAGGGGCTGGACTCACACCGAGCCGAAACACCCGATCGGCCCAAAACGGTTGATCGGCTAAAAATGGGATAACGACGCCTGGAATTCCTGCTCGCAAGGTCGCGGCTGTTGTGCCTGCACCTCCATGATGCACGACGCATGCCACCTGGGGAAATAGCCAATCATGGGGAATAGAGCGAAGCTTGAAAATCGTATCGGGTAAGTTGGAGGTGTCTATGTTGCTCCATCCAGTCAAAAACAAACCGCGTTGTCCAGTTTTTTCTAACGCTGCCAGGGCCAGGTTGGCGACTTTTCGGGCTTCGGCCCCGCTCATACTACCAAAGCCAATATACACTGGTGGCTCGCCTGCTGCCAGGAAGTCCACCAGGTCGGGTGGCGGAACAAAATCAGACGGACGGTCGAGAAACCAGTAGCCGGTCATGTGGTCTTGCTCGCCCCAATCCTGAGGTCTGGGAAGGACTGAAGGACTGACTGCGTTCAGGATATGCGCTCCCTGGCGATACATGCGCTCCAGCGGCGTTTTTCGGACTGGAGCGAGGTTAAGCACGGTGGTGCGAAAGTGGTTGACAGGCTGACGACAGAAGTACCAGATGAGTCTGTAGGCAAAAGCGTAGGAAAAGCGATTGAATCCTCCCCCCAGACGTCCAAAAACAGGCGGGAAGAGGATATTGGGAAAGGCTGCGGTTGGGCTGAGGGGCTGCAACACTGCGGCATACAGGGGAATGCTCAGAGCTTCTGCAATATCCACGCTCCAGAAGAAGGTTGCTGAGCCTGCGACGATAGCATCTGTGCCTTGACAGGCTTGCCAGCAGTCTGGAATCGCAGACGCGAAGAAGCCTGTAAACATCTCCGGGATCCTGGGAGCGAGGGCAATGGGGTCGCGTGACTGACTGAACTTTTGTCCGGCGGGACTTTGCAAATACTCTTGAACATCGCCTCTAAGCAAGGCAAATTCTAGACCGCGATCGCGAACCAGGGTCTCAAAATTCTCGCTCGCCGCCAATCGTACCTGATAGCCAGCCTTTTGCAATCCAACACCCAAAGCCACCAACGGTTGAACATCTCCACGCGATCCCAGCGCCAAAATCGTAATGTGTGCCAAAACCGACCTCCAGGCAATCGAGCCGCTATCCACTGCAAAGCCATTGTTTCCCTCTCAGGATCGCCTTTGCAATCCTGAGAACCAATGATAGACATATCGATCGTCCGATCGCGGATCGATCGTCATTGGGGTTTCCAGGGTTGATACTTGCACTGCAGTCGTAGCCCCAGCATCAGCAAGTTGCCTGCTCAGGTTCTCTGCCACGTCCTGCGTGACTCCAGCAATCAACACACAAGGACAATTGGATTGGACGTAGCCATACAGCTCTTTCGCCGCTTTCAAGCCCAATCCCCGCCATCGCCGAAACTCGCGCAGCACTGGGATATGATTTTCGGGTAACTGTTTTACAACCACTTCATATCGCGTTGCCATATTCTCCGGGGTTGGTCTCCCAAAAAGTCTAACCTTAAAATCATACCTTGACTCGGGAAACCTTGCCTCACTTGGCAATCCTTAGCAAATATGCACTTCCTGTAGCGTATGAAGACACAATATGCAGCTTATGGCATTGTTTCATGAAATACATTATTACAAGTTTGCATCAAGATCGAACTAATACATCTTGCTATATTCAATGAAAGCGCTTGCTTTCCCGTTTTTTATCTTCAGCTTCCTTGTAGTGCAGTTAACGTAGACCATAAGGTGATATCTCTTCGTTGGGCGTATCCAACTATTGGAGGAGTCTATTAGGTAGGGTGGGAATTTTCAGCCTGCTGCTGTTTTATCCATTTGAACTCGCTGATGGGAAATGCCCACCAACCGAGACTTTCGCGGTGGGCAGTGCTCACCAAAGAGCTGCGCTCAGCATCCTTGAACGCTCAAAAGCACTGCCCACTCTACATGGTTTTGAGCGAGCAGATGTTGGGTTAACTCCACCAACTGTTGCATCGATTCACGGGTAAGTGGATAGAGCCTTTGGTCGATGGGGTGCTCGTTTTCTTGAGCAAAGCTAAACCGCGCCGATTTTTTGCCTGAACAACTAGCCTGCTGAAGCACCGACTGCGCGACACAACTCAAACAGAAGTGGCGTTTGACCGCCTCCTCGTTTTGCAGCTGAGCCGATTCAAAGCCCGCCAACTGCTTACAAAACTCATGAAAAGTTTTGACATTTCACCGCTTAACTTTCCAAGTCTTAAAAAGTTACTGATTGGCGATTGTTAATTTAAAAGCATTGACTAGCCATTTTGACATTTCACCGCTTAACTTTTCAAGACTTGAAAAGATACTGATTAGCAATTGTTAATTTAGAATCAAAGTGCTATATATTTAACAGTTGCTTTTCCAACTAAAGAGTTGAGTATTACACCATGAAAAATACTAACAAAAATGAACATCAAGATGTCATCACCATCATTGCCAGCTCTGACAGGAGCTTTGATGATGCGGTCAGTCGAGGCATCAAACAGTTGAAAGATCCGCACGGATTTCACAAAGATCTGGAATTCACATCGTATGAAGTCGTCCAACTGCAAGGAACGATTACCGATCGAGGGGACTCCTGCGAACCAGAGTTTTTCCAGGTTGTCCTGGCTGTAGCGGGTTCGCACAAACACTAAGGATCGTAAATAAATAACCTTAGGAGAATCAAGCGTGTGGGGGTATGGTACTGTATTGCGCGGTGTAAGGTTATGCGACTCGTTGCAGCATATTGTCTACCCCTATTAGAAAGTTTAGTTTGATGATATAGCAATAGCCAAGCTCGTTAGGACAGATAAAATTGAGAGCGCACTTCGTGCGCTCTCAATTTTGTCCTAAGCGATATGAATAGGGATAGTCGTCAATGTCCTGTTCCTGGCTATCCATTAGGCAAAAGTCCGCAGGACTTTTACCCGCTCAGACATCCACCCAATCTCGAACTTTCCCATTTTGGAACGAAAGCATGCGGGTTTGGGCGAGATCTGCGTAAAGGATAGGTTCCTGGAGGGTGATGATGGGTTCAAAGTCTGCTTTGCAAAGGTTGGACGCGATGAGTTTAAGCATCTGTTGTAGCCTCCACTATGAACTAAAAGCCAGGGATGCGTCTGAATGGATTTTTGAGTTTTGGTGCGATCGCACTAAAACTCAAGGAATCCTCACTCTCCAATCAAGATAGAAACTCAATCTATCGTAAAGTTAACGCATTGATTGGAGCAACTTTGACCATTGTTCTCATCTTCTCCCATTGCCCGTACTGTTAGAGGTAATGCTCGCCAAATGCTTCAAAATTTGTGCCACTCGTAACAAATTTTGGTCTGAATCTGAAAGTAAGGTAAAGTTATGCGATAAGGCAAATTCCTGGCTATCCCGTTGAGAAAATTTCACAAATAAGTAATCGTAGCCATTCGTAACCAGGCCAAACACAGGGTGTTCTGGGTGAGGAGTTGCCGCCATATCAGTCAATGCCTGGGGTACAGCTCGCAATACATTGAACCCACCACGTTTTCCTTCAATGACGACCAACCAGAATTGGTCTTGAAGGGTCAGCGCATCAATTCGTCCTTCCAGAGTGATTCTCCCCTCTTCTGTATCTGTCTGTATTTATATCTCAACCCAGGTTTCACCTCGAACGCGATAAGGTGGGTCGCAGAGGCCCAGGGCATCTAAAAGGGGATGAAGGAGAATAATATTAAGGGTACCTTCACTCACTTCACCGTCTTCTAAATAGCGCAAATAGCGGTTTGAGAGACGATTCAGAACCCAGATTTCTGTCTCAGTCAACGCTAGTAAAGCCGCTTGCCATTCCCAGAAAAATTGAGGATCGGCAGTTCGTTTGATATGCAATTTCTCTTCCTAGATCTCGAACACTGAGAATTGCCTTCGCGATCGCAGTAACCTGGGTCATTATCCTGACTGACTTTCATCAATAGACGTGTCTCAACACCCGTGATCATTATCCTGAGCTACCGTAGCCCTTCAATTGTATCCTGTGCTTTCCTCACAAATAGACCTGTCCGATAACTGGAGTGGAAGCCCCCCGACGGGGGGCTTCCACTCCAATTTCCGCATGAGTCTAATGAAGGGTAGACAGTTAAGATTCGCCTACGGCAATCACCTCATCAGTTTCGGTGGTGGCGGTGATGCGCTGTTTGAGCCACATGAGAATGGCTGCAGCAACTCCCCCCGCTAAAATCAGGATTAACCAAAAGTTGGTGCCGACAGTTTGGGGACGATCGAGAGCCCACCCGCCCAGGGCTGGGCCGATCAGGAAGCCAATGGCCCAACATTCTGATTCCAGAGAGAAATAAATTCCTCTCAGGCGAATGGGAGCGATGTCGCCCACGAGCGCTGCTGCAGCTGGGGAATAGAGAACCTCGGCGATGGCGATCGTAGTGAAGGCAGCAATGGCAAACCACAGAGCGTCGGTGGGAGTGACGCCAACGATCCAGAGCAGCAAAAATCCGCCGCTCCACAGGAATAGCGACATCAGTAAGACTGTGCCATGGCTGATGGGCTTGACTTTTCGGGTGACGGGAAGCTGAAGTACGATTTTGAGCAGGGCGTGCAAAGCGAAAAAGTAGCTAATCCATTGTTCTGAGAAGCCGGTTTGGCTGTTGCCGTGGGGTACGAAGTTGACCAGGTACAGCGGCAGGGTACTGCTAAGTTGAGCAGAATAGGTGGTGAAAAATAGATTGGCGATCAGGTAAATAACCAGGGTGCGATCGCGCAACGCCAGCCACCAATCCTGGGCCAGATTGCGCGGTTGGGTCTGGGGCGATCGGGTTTCTGCGATCGCGACATAAATAACCAGGCCAAACAAAAGATACGCCACCCCTTTACCCATAAACAGAGCTTGATAGCTACCCGACATAGCAATATACTGCCCCGCCAACAGCGCCCCCAGCCCCAGGCCCAAATTATCCATCAGGCGAGTCAGAGCAAAGGCTTCCGTGCGATCGTCAGCAGCAGTCAGGTCAGTGGTAGCAGCCTGAGTTGCAGGCCAGTACAGACTCAGCCCCAATCCCATCAACAGGTTGCCCCCAATCAGCCAGGGGAAGGTGGTCGCAAAAGCCAGACAAAAGCAGGCCAGGGCTGCAACAATCGCAGCGAGCAACAGCGTCCCCCGTCGTCCAAAACGCTGAGACTCGATCGCATTGCCAGCCCAAAACCGACCCAGAGTACCAGAAATGCCACCGCTGCTCAGCGCCAGTCCAACCTCAGTGGCAGAAAAGCCTAACTGATTGACAAAATAGATCGACGTATAGACCAGAGTAAAGCCCTGACCGATAAACAACAGCAATTGACCTGCAGCGAGAATCCAAATTTCTCGTCTGAGATTGGGGAGCCAGGTCAACCTGGCATGATCAACCTGTCGGGCAGAGTTAGTCTGAGCCTTAGCTTCATCCATCAATAACTTATGGTTTTCTATGGGTTCCTGTTGTCACTTTATCGCACTACGACCTTGACCTGGAACTTTAGGGTTAAAAGGGAACAGGGAATCGGGAACAGGGTATGAGAAGGATGGACCTCAGGGAGTGACAAGATACCTTAAGCTTAGGCAGGGTGTAGGGTGTAGGGGTTAGGGTGTGGGAAAGAATCGCGAGGAAGTTCTGAGGATGGCCACCCTAACATCGGGTTTCAGGCTGACAAACAGGAGAACAACCGTGCGGGATAGACCCATATTTTCCCCACACCCCACACCCCACACCCAGTCTCCGTTTGAAGCTTGTTGTTACCCCGTGAACTGTTCTCCTTCGTTTTTTTGCACTGTAATATGGACTCAGCTTATAGGAGAAACTGCTGAGAAGAAATTGCTGAGTCGCAGTAGTCGGACAATCTAATCCTCAAGTAGCTTCCATCAAAATATTCACCAAAGGACGGTCTCAAATGAAGTGGTTGTATAAACTGGAAGAAGATTATCGATGCGATTTAAGCTTATACATTAGCGAGGATGAGTTGGTTCGATTCAAAAATGAAGTCCAACAAGATAGAGATTTTTGCGATCGGGGAGACCCACCTACCCTGAGGCTGAGAATTACCAAAGAAGGAGAAATTATTGTCTTCCAGGGCTACTCTTGGGATGGGAACTCGCCAAAAATTAATGTCTTTGATTTATTTTGGTTTGGGACTCCCGATGGCCTCATGACCAACAACAAACCCATCGCTTACTATCCCAGCTTGATTCATGATGTTCTGGGTCAGTTTAAACGGTATCCTCAAATGCCTGCAAAATTCAGATCGGACAAGAAGTACGATCTATGGCTCAGTCAAGGCAGGAGAGGTAGAGACGGGCTTTACTTTAGTATGCTAAAACAAAAGGGCTTTATCTGGCGTCATCTATATTATCTGGCAGTGTTTCTGTTCGGACCGCTGAATGAGTTATATCTAGCACTGGCCAAGCATGTCAGGTTTGACCCTTAAGATTGAACAGGGATCGATCCAGACTCGATCGTCGTTGCGGGTGTGTATCTTACGATCGTGTCGGAGGAGAATTATGTTTACCCGGGTTCAACCTGAGAGTGTTACTGAAATGGAGACCTCAGCTAACATTCAAGCGGAACAAGAAAACTGGACAGATGCTGAATTCAGGGCACTGTCTAAAGATGGACATGATTATGAGATTGTTGCGGGGAAGCTGGTTGATATAGGGAATTCGGGGGCCAAGCATGGTTATGTGTGCAGTCTGTTTCTGGCAGCTCTGGTGAGCTATATTTTGCCTCGAAACCTGGGAGTCGTTCTGGACTCCAGTACTGCTTTCAAGATGAAATCTGGCAACAAACGCTCTCCGGACATTTCATTTTTTGCCAGAGAATGCTTGCAAGGGCTGAAGGACTTACCCGATAGCTTTCTGGATGGTGCGCCCGATCTTGCAGTAGAAATTCTCTCTCCTGGGAATACGATTGAAGAAATTCATGACAAGCTCGTGGAATACTTCGAAAATGGGTCGCGCCTGGTGTGGGTAGTTCACCTGACCGAACAGTACGTGCTAGTCTATCGTTCTGCCCGTGGTCCAGAACGTTTGCTCAAATCGACTGATACGTTTGATGGCGAAGAGATTGTACCTGGTTTTGTTCTTGCTGTTAGCGATTTGTTCCCGAAACTGGCATTTTAGCGGTGTTCGCCAACAGGAACAGTAGAGTATCAAATACAGGGTTCATTGTTGTCTTAAACTCCTTTCAAACTTTTTGGCACAACCTGGAAGGTTATTTTGAAAGCCTTGCTCCGCAAGGCTTTCAAAATAACTCATTTTTCCATTCTGGCACGAAGAAATGGGGTTAGCGCCCCTTCGGGGGCGCTAACCTTCCAAGTTGTGTCTTGACACACCTGAATATGGGTAGCGATCGACAAGTCAGGATTTTTGAACGTGCGGATGGAACTTGAACGTTCAAAAATCCTTATCAATTGGGGAGGATCTGAATATGAAAGTTTTACAAATACGGTTGAGGATTGCGGATATTTATCAGTATTTAAGGTGGAAGTGCTAGCTTGAGGTTCAGAGGTCGATTTAAAATTAAAATCGCTTAATTTTAGGACTGGGTAAAAGACAAAATTTTGGTGTTGTCTAATCTCTCTATCCTTGACTAAACCTAAACTTTAGCCCTGTAATTTCCTACTTTATCAGCCCTTCATATATGAATTTAACTTCACAGTCAATGTCCCCTCAAAAATCTTAAATTCAGCTGTTTAGCGGATGATTTTCCAGATCGCAGCCTGGACAATCAATGGAGCAGATATACCACGCTTTCTCTCAACTTCTAATATCCATTTGGTTTTCATCCTGGGATTTTCCCTGTAGAAAACTCGAATTCTAAAAATGGGTAGAGTTGTATGGCTCTGGCCAGAACATAAATCTGAATTCTAATAAAATGTTTTTAATCTCTTCTAAGTTGCAAGAGGGGGATGTGCACCATCCGACGGCGATATCTGCGAAAAATACTGTTCTTTTCTTGTCCCGAAGTGGATTTGGGGGCTGGTTTAGTCGATTGCAGGTGGGTCAGAAGATTGGCTTTGGCTATGCGATGGCATTGGGCATTGCAGTTGTGGGTACGGTTGTGGGTTTCGCAGTGGGCAACGCTTATCAATCTCGTGCTCAGCAGTTGCGCGATCGGGTGCAGGAGGAAACTGCTCTGGTGCATCAATTAGAAACGAATTTGTTGCAAGCGCAAATGCATCAACAAAGCCTGATGCTGTTCCAGGAACCGGATCTGTTTTGGCAAGAGGCAGCTCTGTTGCGAGAGAAAATCGCGACGGCAGATCGTCTCTGGACAGCGCTGAAGATGTCCCAAAACAGTCCAGTTGAGGTATCAAATCCAAGAGTTGCAGCCTTTGCGCACCTGGTTGCGGAGTACAACGGGGTGGCGGATGCGTATTTTCAGCCGATTGAGTCTCAATTGCAATACCTGGATCCGTTTGCTTTGGAGTCTGAGGATTTTGACGCTACCCGCTTGGCTCTGGCTGCACTTCATCACAGTGGGGAAGCAGCACAATTCAGACAATTCCTGGCCGATCTGGGAGAAATTGTGGCCTTGACAGCTGATGAAAGGCAAGCAGCAGATGCTGAGCTGGCAATGGCAGCAAGGTTGCGGACTCAAATTGTGGCGGTGAGCGTGTTGGTGTCGATGGCGATCGCAACACTGCTGGCATTTTGTACCAGCCGTGCGATCGCGCAGCCCATCCAGTCCGCTACCTCCATTGCCCAACGGGCGACCCGGGAGTCCAACTTTGAGTTGCAAGTCCCCATCACCACAAACGATGAAGTGGGGCTATTAACCGATGCCCTGAACCAGCTTATGCTTCGGGTCAGGCAGCTCCTGGCAGAACGCAAGTCTGCTGAGGTCATGCTGGTGCAGACCGAAAAAATGTCCAGTCTGGGGCGGCTTGCTGCAGGCGTTGCCCACGAAATTAACAATCCAGTGAGCTTCATTCATGGCAATGTTAGTCATACTGCCAGCTATGTCACAGACCTGATCGACTTACTACAGCGCTATCAGCAAGCCTATCCCCAGCCTGCACTGGTGGTGCAGCAGAAGATTGAAGAACTAGACCTGGACTTTCTAATTACTGACTTATCCAAGTGTCTTACTTCCATGAAGCTAGGGACAGAGAGAATTCGTCAGATCGTGCTTTCATTGCGGCATTTCACCCATTTAGATGAAGCAGCAGTGAAAGAGATTGACTTGCATCAAAGCATTGATAACACCCTGGTCATTCTCAATACCCAACTCAAGGATAAAATTGATGCAATCAAACATTATGGCATCATACCGCAGATCGAGTGCCATCCCGTGCAAATGAATCAGGTCTTGATGCACCTGCTAAGTAATGCAGCAGAGGCATTGCTCGAACAACCAGACGCAGCCCACAAGCAAATTATCATTCAAACAGAAGCGATTTCCAGGGATCGAGTCACGATCAAGATTTGCGATAACGGGCCAGGGATTGCCCCTGAGATCCAAGACAAGATCTTCGAACCTTTTTTCACGACGAAACCCATCGGGCAAGGGACAGGACTGGGATTAGCGACCTGCTACGAGATTGTGAAGCAGCATGGTGGGAAGATTATGGTGAATTCTCAGCTGGGTCATGGAGCTGAGTTTGCTATCACCTTGCCAATCCGTCTGTAGGGCAGAAGACAGAAGACAGCAGGCAGAAGGCAGAAGACAGCAGGCAGAAGACAGCAGGCAGAAGGCAGAAGGCAGGAGGCAGAAGAAGAAATTCGTAGATCTGCGATTGGAACCCTTGAAGCCTCAAGCGCAATTTTCACCCTATGCGAAATCGGTGCTTACTTCAGGGCCGTCGATTTCTAAGTTTTTATTGTTCAACTTACTTATTCTTGTAGGGAACTGGCACAGCTAATTTGTTTCAACCGAGCTGGGTTGTAGAAAAATACGCACTTGATTTTGCCCATCTACTAGCGTCACTTCTTTCCTTCTGCCCTTTGCCTTCTGCCCTCAGCCTTAATCCTAAATGAGAATAGTTGCAATTAAGCAGTCGATGGTTTATCTTCGGTAACACCTGCCATCTTTGTTATCTAGAAGGAGACTATTGTTACATGGTTTGGAGTTCATGATTTGTTGTTGATGGATTTAGGCTGCTCGACCTGCGTCCGCGATCGTGACGCTAAGGATCGCAGTGGGCGCATCCAACTATTGGGGGAGCCAATAGGTAGGGTTAGGGTGGGCATTTCCGGCCTGCTGCTGTTTTCTCCATTCGAGGTGATTGACGGGAAATGCCCACCAACCGAGACTTTCGCTGGTGGGCATTGCTCACCAAAGAGCTGCGTTTGGCATCTTTGAACGCTCAAGAGCAATGCCCACCCTACACAAAAGATCTCCTTATTTCTGGACTCCCCCAAACTCTGGATACGCCCGATCGCAGTCGATCGGGCTGAAGAAAATGTCGCGGGCTTGTTGAAGTAATTTTGAATTCTGAACTTTGAATTATCATGGATTTTAGTGCTGCTCTGCCTACGTTTGCGATCGCGCTCCGAGAGGGCGTGGAAGCGGCCCTGGTCGTTGGTATTGTTTTAGCTTGCCTGAAAAAAGCGCAACAGAGCCACCTCAATCCCTGGGTCTACTGGAGCGTCGTCCTTGGCATTGCTGCCAGTGCTCTGGTCGGGGTACTGCTCAGTTGGGTGTTGCAGGGACTGGAAACAGCAGATTCTGCCGGGGCCCTGGTGTTGAAGCCAGTGTTGGAAGGGTCATTTGGGTTGATTGCGATCGCGCTCCTCAGCTGGATGCTGATCTGGATGACCCAACAAGCCCGCTCCCTGAAATCAGCCGTCGAAGGTGCCGTTACCCAAGCACTCCAGCAAACCACTGGCGCAGCTGCCTGGGGAGTTTTCAGTCTCTGTTTCATTGCCGTCCTGCGCGAAGGCATCGAAACTGTACTCTTCATCATTGCCCGGTTTCAGCAGGGTTGGGCACCTGCCATCGGTGCTCTGGCGGGTCTCCTGGTCGCCACCGGCATCGGCGTTCTGCTCTTTCAATGGGGCGTCAAGATCAACCTGCGCCTTTTCTTCCAGATTATGGGTGGCTTCCTGCTGCTGATAGTCGCTGGTCTGCTCATCTCCATGCTGCGGCATTTTGACGCCGCCGCCCGTATCCTGGCCCAACTCAACGCCTCACTCGCCCCACTCTGCTTTTCCCCTGGCCCCACCTGCATCCTGGGGCCGCAACTCTGGGATGCCAGCCAGGTCTTACCCGACAAACAGTTTCCCGGCATCCTCCTCAAAACCTTGTTCGGCTATCGTCAACAGATCTATCTCGCCCAGGCAGTCAGCTATATCGTCTTTCTTCTGGTCGTCGGCGGTGCCTACTTTCGGAGCTTCCTACCCCAGGGAACTCCTGCTGTCGCTCAAACGCCAACTCCTTCAGAAAAGGGGGGATGAAGGGGGGATGAAGGGGGGTAACAGCTTTCAAGGGGGGTAACAGCTTTCAAGGGGGGTAACAGCTTTCAAGGGGGGTAATAGCTTTCAAGGGGAATTTGGCGGCAGTCATTGCAGTCCATCCTCCACAACAGCAGGGGAGATCTCTGGAGAGATCTCTATTGTTCCTCAATTGCCCCTGGCAAGGCAAGTTGCGATCGCATCTTTCAATCCTCGCTGAACAAAGAGTAGTCCTCCAGAGCGAGGGGTGTACGAGCATACAAATGTAGCCTGCGCGCTCGCAAATCCCTGCTTGCTTACCCCTACCAAACAAATTATCCAGACTGAAATCAGCACCAGCAAAGCCATAGGGTAGCATCCACGGCGCAGCATTGGTCAACAGAGAAATGAATCAGAACCTGCGATTCATCCTTTAAATCACCAACGTCCAAAATTCTGGTGAGCGAGCCGTGCCAACCTTTGATTAGCCTGTAATCTATTGCATTCAGGATCCTATCAATACTAGAGAGAAATTATTTTGATAGTTGCGCATTCAGGTTGAAATGGCTGATTGGTGTAAGATGCTGGAATAGCAAACGCTGACCAGGCGCATTTTTGAAGAGAGCATTCGCAACATGGGACAAGATCGAAAGCCAACAGTTGCCATTACCGGGGCCTCATCTGGGGTTGGTTTGTATGCTGCCAAAGCCCTGGCCCAAAGAGGCTGGCATGTGGTGATGGCTTGCCGGAATATTGACAAAGCGGAAAAAGCAGCCCAGGAAATCGGGATCCTGAAGGCTAGCTACACGGTTTTGTATATTGACTTAGCCAGCTTTGTCAGCGTGCGACAGTTTGTTAATGCTTTTCGAGCGACGGGTAGATCCCTGGATGCGCTGGTGTGCAATGCTGCTGTCTATTTGCCAATCTTGAAGGAACCGTTACGAAATCCAGAAGGATATGAATTAAGTGTAGCGACCAATCATCTAGGTCATTTCTTGCTCTGCAATCTGATGCTGGAGGATTTGAAACAGTCGTCTTCACAGCCAAGGCTGGTGATTTTGGGGACAGTAACGGCCAATCCGAAGGAACTGGGGGGTAAGATTCCAATTCCAGCCCCGCCAGACCTGGGCGATTTACAAGGATTTGAAGCTGGATTCAAGCCGCCGATTGCAATGATTAACGGTAAGAAGTTTAAGTCGGGTAAAGCATATAAGGACAGCAAACTCTGCAATGTGTTGACGATGCGGGAGTTGCATCATCGCTATCATCAGTCTACAGGAATTGTCTTCAGTTCTATGTATCCGGGTTGCGTGGCAACGACGGCGCTGTTCCGCAATCACTATCCCCTGTTTCGGACAATCTTTCCCTGGTTTCAGAAAAACGTTACGGGCGGATTTGTGTCTGAGGAACTGGCGGGCGAGCGGCTGGCGGCAGTGGTCGCTGATGCTAAATATGGCAAGTCAGGTGCCTATTGGAGCTGGGGCAATCGCCAGAAAAAGGGCCGCGAATCATTTGTGCAGGAGGTTTCGGATGAGGCTCTGGATGATATCAAGGCGAAACGTCTATGGGAGTTGAGCGAGAAGTTGGTGGGACTGGCGTGGTGAGCAGGCTGGGGGGGAGTTCCAGCGCCATGGCTCCCAGCAGTCCTTTGCGGAAGTCGTTCAAGAGCTGGCGGGCGGTGCGTTCGATGTTGCCTTGATGACGCTGGTTGGCCAGGGCAAGCAGGTAAGCGTCCCCTGCGAGCGGATGGGGGTCGAGATCGTAGCGCGATCGCACGCCTGCCAAAAATAACTTAAGGGTCTGATTGCTAGCATTCAGAAATTGGGCCTCTTTTTCCAGCTGTTTTAGCAGATCGATGAACCCAGCAGCAACCCGTTGATTGTCATAGGCCGCTTCGCCAATGTCGTCACAGATAGCGAGCTTCATGGCTGCCTGTTGATCCTCTAACTTGGAAGGCAATACTCCAGGAGCATCCAACAATTCCAGCTGTTTGGAGACGCGAACCCAACGCAGCTGGCGCGTGACACCTGGGCGGCGGGCGCTATCGACGACTTTGCGCTTCAGCAGACGATTGATTAATGCTGACTTGCCGACATTGGGAAAGCCGATAACGACGGCACGGACAGGACGGGGCAGCAAGCCGCGATCGCGCCGCCGCTGATTCATCGCTGTACCGGCAGCCTGAGCCGCTCGGGCAACAGGCTGGATGCCTTTTCCCTGCTGTGCATTGGTGAAGTGAGGCGTTTCGTCTTGAGCTTGAAACCAGGCTGACCAGGCTTGCAGAAAAGAGGGTGCGATCGCATCCATGCGATTCAACACCAGTACCCTCGACTTATCCCCAATCCATTCTCTCAACCGGGGATGGGCCGTGACCCTGGGAATGCGTGCATCCCGCACCTCCAACACCACATCCACCCGCTTCAGTTGTTCCCGCAGCGCCTTCTCCGCCTTTGCAATATGACCGGGATACCATTGGATGGTCATGATTTGTTCAGGATTGAGGGTTCATGGTTCATGGTTCATGGCCAAAAAGCAGTACCTGGCTATCAGGAACTCAGAACTTTGTATTTAACTCTGCATTCAGAATTGAGCACTCAGAATTGAGTAAAATGGGCGGTACTGGATTTGAACCAGTGACATCCTGCTTGTAAGGCAGGCGCTCTACCGCTGAGCTAACCGCCCGCTTATAGGGCAATAAAATCGTATTATAGCAGACCGTTTCCTTTTTGGAGTCCTAAATTCTATCTATTTTGGCAACCCAGTCGCCTTAAAAAGGTCAGAATTCTTGAGCGCACGTTCCACTAGCGCATTCAAATTGTTCAAAACGCTCAAGCAATGACATTCAGTCTCGATCCAAATGAAACTTTTATTCAAACAAATAGCGATCCTACTGCCATTGATGCAGCCTCCTTCGAGTTGTCTAGCTTAGGCATTAATAGTGGCGACTTCATCCGCCTGGGATCTCTGGGAGATTTTTCTTTTTTCCCAGATGGAAGAAACGATGCTGGGTTTGCGCTGATCGGTGTATTCAGTGCCAGTGATGTATGGCTTCCTGCTGATAATGTCACTAATAATCTTAAGCGTGTACAGGATGCCATTGATGCTGGCAACGATTATTTTACAGAAAATGCTTCTTTTGGATCGGGACAACTTGCAACTGATATTGCTGAAGACTTTTTCATCTTTCCTGAATCTGAGGGAGGAACTACTCTCCAGGTTCCCACTGGCGCAACCTACCTGTTTTTGGGTGTCGCCGATTCTTTCTATAACAATACCGATCCGGATGGCGATTGGGGTGTGAGTATCGCTCGCCTTTCAGAGCCTGAACCCACTCCCGAACCCTCCATCCTACTGGGGCTAGGCACCCTGGCGTTAGCAGGTATCACCCTCCTACGACGCAAACGCACACCCTAAACCTGAATGGCGCTGACATAGGGTCGGTGGACAGTGCCCACCCTGGGAATTTCCAAGGCTTTCAGCGATCAAGTCTTGTTTAAGTAAGTGCCATTCCACCCTAAACCTCGTATCCCTATGCTCTCAGGGTATCCGCCCACTGATGCAGCTCCAGCCATGGCTGGAGCTATTCTTTTGGTGGGTCTCCGAAAAAAAACATCCCAATCACATGATTTTAGATCCAGTCTTCTTCGTCATCCCAGTCTGTTTGAGGCTCTGCAATGGGTCGGGCGGGTTCGGGCGGGTCAATGATGACGGGTCGGTATTGGGGCAGGGGTTCCTCCCAATCTGTTTGGGGTGCGCTGGTAGTGCGGTAGGAGTCTGACGTGTCTTGCCAATCGGGTTGGGGGGCAGTTATGGGTTGTTCGGGGTTTGGAATTTCGTCGTCTTGCAACCATTGGTTGTCCCAGGTGAGAGTGATGTTGAGGGTGGGGTTGTTGTCTAGTTTGACCAGGGTAGCGTTGCCGTCTGGGGTGAGGTTGAGGCCGAATTCTATATCCACCTGGGCGGGTTTTTGGGGCAGGGTGTCCATGGTTTCGACAACGAGTTGAGCCATGTTGCGGATGGTATTCATGGCGTTGTTGATGGCGGTAGCGGATTGTTGTCTATTCTCTTCGGGAGTGAGTGGTTGGGTTGCATCTTGCGTGGGGTGGGGAGTGAATTCAACCAGAATGGAGGTGTCTTTGTTTAGTTTGAAGCTTGGCATAAGTATTTGGGATTGTTTGGCTAGTATTTGCGATTATGTCATTTTGAGGGTGGTTCTCTATAGGTGATGATTTTTGAGCAGGGGGGTGAAATCTGCCTGCTCAAAAATCATCACTTGTTTATCTCTACCCCTTTGAGATGCATGAGGGTGATGGGGAGTTTGAGTAGAGTTCTGCCAAGGTGGGAGAGAGCAAATTTGGGTTTGAGGGATTGGGGTAGGTGCTGCCATTCAATGGGGGCAAATCCGAGGCGGCTGTAGAATTGGACTAGACGGAAGCCGAGGCATTCGAGGTAGAGAGGCTGGCTGGCTTGCTGGATCAGGTGTTGGGTGAGATGGGTGCCGAGGCCGCGATCGCGCCATTTTTTTACCACGACCAAACTGCCTAATTCCTGTGCTTCATGGAACTGGCGCAGCTGTCCGCAGGCAACTATGGTTTCGGCATGTTCGATCGCCCAGAATTGTTGCCAGCGGAGCTGGGTAGGATCGAGCTTTGCAAACAGCACTATGCGCCGTAGCGTCCACAGATCGCTGGCGACAGCACGACGAAGAACAAATCCTGCAGGTAACGTTGAAGAGGGCTGGGGCATAAAACTATCTTGTTAATGGGAAATCGATCGGACAAGTCGTATCCGTAGCAACAGCACACGTTATAGGACAGGCAGAATAACAGCTCCATAGAGCTTATAACACTACAAGGCACGACTTGGAAGCATGACGCTTACATAAGGTCGGTGAACATTGCCCACTCTACAAATTTCCAATGCTTTCAGCACGCAACTTTCACTCAAGTCAGTGCCATTCGCCCCTCCAGATTGTTTACATCTTATTAAATTCTTGTTCCTTAAAACAGGACAAAAAGACTCAAGACCAGATTGAGTCAACCTTGCCCTTCTGCCCTCTGCCTTCTGCCCTCTGCCTTCTGCCCTCTGCCTTCTGCCCTCTGCCTTCTGCCTTCTGCCTTCTGCCTTCTGAGGGATAACGATTTCTCGACTGCTTGATTGTGACCTGGATCGCCGCGCTGGCTGCTGTCCGATCACTTTATTCTCATCCCAAAGTCACATTCTTGAGCTTTGTCAAGTCACGGAAACAAAAGTTTACATTTTGTTATATTCATTTACAAGCAAGACAAAACCAGGCAACGAATCAGGAGGATAACGATGAAAGTTCAAGGAAAGACCGTGTTGATTACAGGGGCTTCTCGTGGCATTGGACGAGCCATTGCTCTAGAGTTTGCGCGTCAGGGAGCAGCTCGCATTGTCCTGGTGGCGCGCAATCTGTCTCAGCTCAATGCAGTAGCAGCAGCAGCGCGGTGCTTGCACCCGACCGTGGAGGCAATTCCTCTGGCCCTGGATCTGAGTCAGGCTGATGCTGTTTCGGGTGCGATCGCACAACTCTGGCAGCAGCACGGCCCCATTGATCTGCTCGTCAATAATGCTGGTATTGCCCACCAGACTTCCTTTCTCACCTCCAGTCCCAACCAGGCTCAAGAAGAAATCAGCGTCAACTTGCTGGGGACCTACAACATTACACGCCTGATCGCACGGCGCATGGCTGCTCGTAAATCGGGCACCATCATCAACGTGTCCAGCTTGATGGGGAAATTGGCCGCACCCACGTTTGCCACTTACTCAGCAACGAAGTTCGCCTTACTGGGATTTACTCAAGCTTTGCGCGCTGAGCTGAGTCCGCACAATATCCGCGTCGTCGCTTTGTTGCCTTCACTGACGGAAACGGATATGGTACGCAATACCCAACGATTCAACTTTATGCTCTCTACGACTCCTGACAAGGTTGCTCAAGCACTGGTGGCAGGATTGCGACGCGGTTCGGTAGAAATCTTAGTCGGTTGGCAAAGTAGAATTGCGGCTTTCCTCAACCAGATCGTCCCCTGGCTCATGGAAAAGCTAGTGTCGTTTGCTGCGCCGTTGTCGTCTGAAAATGCAGGAACTTACACATTCAGTTATGGACAGGAAGGGGGTTAAGGAGTCAGGTAGCAGATGAGCAGTACTTTTAATCGCCAAAATCAGGCAAGTTCTTAGTCGGCACTTTAGCACTGCAAACGTCAACAGCTCGTAGATCTCTTCGGTCCAATCAATGCTGGTGCAACTATCGCGACGACTCACCTGTCACCAGCCGCCGTTTGGGTCAACAAACATGAAGATAGATTGCGTCCCTTTACACTCGTAGCGATTGTCTTCTTGCTTGTCCTGTAACGGTTTCATCTCAATTAGTCCGTAAACATCTTTGAGCAATTGTTGGGCTGCCTCGTCTTCCATCTTAGACACAAATCTCGCTAAGTCTCGTTCTGGAATGCAAAATTGCTCGACTTTCCAAGGGCGTAATTTATTTTTTTAGCGTCCGATGCACTGTTTCACGAGAAATTTCGGTGACGATCAGGTTCATTGCCCTGATAGCTTGTGGGAGTAGAGTTAAATAGGTAAACAAAATAAATTGTGCATTCCAATTTGCTGAAATCCTTGTAATTCAAGCATTTGCCAATTTCGTTATATACAATTTATTTTGCACAGTTACTTAAGAGGTAAGGATTTTTGAGCGCACGGGTTCCACCCGCACGCTCAAAAATCCTTACTTGATTATCACTACCGACAAGGGGACTGTGCTGCTAGATTTGTTCTGGATCGAAGTGGGTGTATTAAAAATGAAGGCAATGGAATGTCTTTCTCTGGGGCCAAGGGAGTTATCCAGGCTGACTATGTCGAGGTCTGCCTCATAGTGGACTGTGGCGGTTGTCGACTGATTGATGATATCGTACCCGAGAACCCGCTCTGCCGTTTGGAAGCGTTCGCCGGGCTGCAGTGTCCTAATATGCTGAGTCTGAGCCTGGGCTGGGGGCCCCATAAAGAGTGCGAGGAAGAGGACGAGCATTGCACCAATGGCAACGCGCTGAATCGTGGTGTAAATACCTTGCATAGACTGCATCATGACTGTGACCTTCGTTAACATATTGGGCAATTGTGTGGATTTTGGACAAAACGGGCGCGATTAAGGCAGACAAGGGGGCGCAGGAACGACAACAACCGCTATAACTTGCCAGGTTCTGCCTGAATAAATACAGGGAGCAAGCTGCCTTGATTTGTCCTTGATTTTGTCATTGGTGCAGCAAACGCATAAACTAACTGAATCCTAATAAAATAGATATAGAAACTGGGTTTTGGCCATGGGGTCTATCGAGGTTTTCGATGCTTGTCGATGGTGCATTGATTACGTTAGCTCTGTGCGTCTCCCCAGGGCCAATGGAGAAATCCATGACTACATTCTGGCCAACGACTGCACGATAGCGGCCTATGGTGTTAAACCGATTGTCGATGATGTAATAGCGCAGCGGGCGCTCTGTTTTGAAGACTTGGCCAGGCTGCAGGATTATGCTTCTTGTCTGAGCCTGGGCCGGACTTCCCAAGGACATTGCTAGTAGAAGAACAAGCATGGTACCGATGGCAATGCGCTTCATCATGGTGTAAATGTTTTGTATAGTACGTATCACAACTGTGACCTCTGTTGAAATGTTGTGTCATTGGACTAGTTGCTGGAAAAATGGGTGCGATTAAGAAAGGAAAGGTGCAATTGCGATTGCGACCTGACCGGGAAAGCATCCGGGGGCCTGTTTGCGAGTCGGCTTCTGACTTTTTATCGCCTGGGTTGCTGACCCGCTATCACTAATTGCACCCTTCCCTCGTACGGCCCATCTCCGCTGAAAGCTGACCAATTCCTGCGTTAACGACTGTATCAATTGTGGAAGTTTTGCATTCTATTAACCAGGACGATCGATCGATCCGATTGCTGAAATATTTTTCTCACGCGACGCTAGAAATCTTAGCAGGCGAGGCCAATGCGAAATATCTGGGCGAGTATGCTTGCCCTGGCGAGTCTGGCTTTCGGAGACGGTTCTCGACCTGGCGCTGCCAAAGATTTCAGGGTCATATACCAGGTGGCCTGCCCCTTCATCGTATCTTTAATTGCGGACTCTAAAACTGCACTGGTTAGCCCAATTGAAAATGCCTCTCCAGTCCTATCATTGCCGATCGTAGAGAGCCTCAGAGCATATCGTATCATTGCCAGCCCCTGGCGAAATTGCTTGCATACTGTCAGCCCAGTAATAATGGGTTGTTGTGCGATCGCAGGCTCAGACACTGTCCAATCGCAGTGTTGTCTTACGACTGCTCTCTGCCTTCCTCGTAAGACTGCAAAGTCACGATCTGGCTCGATCGACAGTCCCTCTGTTGCCGAATCTGGCAACACCGCAGGTTGTTTTACCTCTAGCAGCAGTTCGCCATTGACTCGTGTTGCTGCTTTAATGTCCTCATTTTCTAGATCGGTTGGGTTGACTGGGCCTTCGACTGTTTTTTCTCTCCCACCCTCCTGGACAGACCCTGGAGTTGTCAGAGCAGTTGTTCTGAGCGCTTCTTCGCCCCATCTCTTCTGCTCTTGTCCCTGGCCGGTTGAAGCGATCGGTAACGATGCTACGGACACTAGTTTGGCTGTTTTTTTGTTTTCTCCAAGGAAATAGCTGCTTAACTTCTGTTTAAGAATTTTCCGGGCCTCAGATATGCGTTTGCAGACATTGTCGTAGGAAATTCTCTGCTGTTGGGCAATCTCTTGATAGGGACAGTCTTCGTAAAAATGCAAAATAAAGGTTTCGCGCAGCCGATCGGGTAAGGTCGCGATCGCACCGCGAATCTTAGCTAATTTCTCTTCTTGTTCCAGGATACGATCTGGCGTTTCCATTGAACTTGGCGCAAAGATTGTCTCGTCGGCATTCACCCATTCAATGTTTTCAAAACTGGCAGCACTGCGGGCGCGATCGCGAATGATGTCAATACAGAGGTTGCGCGTCAACTGCATCAGCCAAGCTCTGAAATTAGCGATTTTCCCTGCAAACTGCTGCGCCTTTTCCCATGCCTTGAGCATTGCTTGACTCAGAGCATCTTCGGCATCAACAGGATTGAAATTCATCAACCTGAGGCAGCACCGATAAAGCCCATCTCGATGTTTCTGCCACTGCTGCCAGAACTCTGTGGCGATCTCGCTTTCTGGTAGAGTACTGTCGTCATGCTCCCGTCGTTGGTTTGCTTGAGCGTACATCTTCTCTCTCCCCCAATGGTTTGCAGCTGTATGTCACAACTCTATTTCGCTTGAGAGATAATGAAAATCCACCTCGATCCACCTTTTATCGCACTGAATATCCCCCGACCTGAATTGAGACCCACAAATGAATCAATTTGTCAATCCCTCTATATTCTGCAGATTGGGCGAAATTTCATAAGTAATCGAATTTGTCAATCCCATTGCATCCACCTTTTTAGGGATTGAAGATCCACCTTTTCGATTGAAGAAGAGGGTCTGATAATTTCAGAGGTAAAATAAAACTCATTGTTCCTCTGACCAACGCAGGCCGCGATCGCACCAAAATTCAAGTCACAGCGAGATGTTGTATGCCGACTGAACGTAACAAAGCCATCGTTCTCCAGTTTTATCAGGCTTTCGACGATCGTCAAATAGATCGAGCCTTAGCACTTCTGGCTCCAAACTTTATAGCCCATCTTGCAGGGATGTCAGAGCCATTAGGATACGAGAAATTCAAGCAGTTTGGCTTGTCGTTTTATTCTGCTTTTAGCCAGGGGCAGCACATTTTCGATCAGGTCGTAGTGGCAGACGATAAGATAGTGACATCGGGTACGTTTACAGCAACGCACCTCGGGGGATTTCAGGGGCTACCGCCAACAGGCAAGCAAATCAGCCTATCAATTATGCATATCGACCGGGTTGAAAACGGAAAAATCGTCGAGCACTGGGGACAGGGCGATGCCCTTGGATTGATGCAACAACTTGGAGTTATTGTCTTACCAGGGCCAAAACTAGTGCCTCACCTCTTAAAAGGAGTGGCCTCAAAACTGTACAGCCTCTTCAGCGATCGTCAGAAATAGCAATCATTAGAAATCAATCCAGAAACTGCAACCGAAATGAATAACGATATTTTTGGCAGTCTCCAGACATTGCTGAATCGTTTCCAGATCTGTTCTGACTTCCTGTCAATCTTGCCCTACTCGCTCCAGCAATTGGCCAATTTGCCCCAGCAATTCAGAACTCGCCTCCCCCTAGCCTCTGCCACAAGCTCCAACACAGCAGCAACAGAAAGTAACCCCATCTGGGGGTCGTGCTAATCTGCTTACCCACAACGGCAACCAGGAATCATGCAAGCAAAACCATATTCAATCGCTATCGAGACATCCTGATGGCGGCTAGCGAACGTCACTGAAAAGGGTGGTGGATCATTCATCTTCCTTACGTCGTGCTAGCCCTACAAGATAAGTTACTTTGAAATCTTTGCAAAGCAAAGGTTTCAAAGTAACCTTCTAGATTGTGTCGTGAAAGGATTTGCCAGTACAGAGTGGAATCCGTACACTCAAAAATCGTGACTGATTTGCACGAACCATTTTGAGCGGTGCAGGCACTACCAGACGCAAAACTCCAGGGAGCAAAATGGGAGAAACTTACTACTGTTTGACCAGAGTCGCAACATCAACGTGAGGCCACACAATCAACTTATTAGGATCGTTGCTCGTAAAGTCCCGCTTGAATGCGAGATCCGTGGTTTGAGAATACTGCAATTGCAAGAAGTGGTTTTCGTTTTGATCCTTAACATCTTCAACCCAAAAAATAGACTGGAAGGCGCTTGCGTCAGCATGCTTCTCAATGAACGGGATATTGACGATTCCGCCCTCAGGCGCAGTAGATACAATCAAAACTTGAGTTTGACCAACTTGACCCACTTTATTCTGCTGGTCGATCACCCGTTGAAGAATTTCGTTGGGGTTGTCAGGAGTGAATGGTGGAACATTTTCAGCGTCTTCATAGGGTGCGGTGTACAATTTTGTTTCTATTGGCTCTGAATTGAAGTTAGAGAGCGTCGGAAGTCCTGCAGTCGTGGGAACTTGCGTAAACTCATTCAACTCCCTCGAGTTGCCGATGGCCAAAAGAGAGTTGCCATGGGGAATAGAAGACAAACGAGCAACTTGCCCTGTTGCTTTATCTATCAACAGCCACATGCCATTCTCGATATGCATTGGCTCAAACGTCTCTGCGTTGCTGACCACTTGCTGATAATGCAAGCCAACAACAAAGGTATTGTTAGGTTTTCCCTCTGAAGTAACCCCCCGATTAGGAACTTCTGCCCCGATTGGAGTAAAGGTTATCGTCTCCACATAGGGTGCAATCTCTACGCAAAAGTCCCCATCTCCAGTCTCATAAAAAGGCGACGGCAGACTTGGGGGTGGGCATCCAACCCGATTTCGAGGGCCGTTGCCAGCAATCGGCACGGCAATCAAATTCCATCCCCTGCCGACCCACGTTCCGGGTAAATTTCTCAGGGGGCCTAATTCGTCTACAGTCTTGCCTATGTCATCAGAGAGTCGCAGGAAATTAGGTGGGAGAACTTGAGAAGGGGCCGCGAGGGACTTCTCAATTAATTGCTCCATCGCTTCTGCTGATGGCAGGTCTTGAGCGATTGCAATGGACGGGTTGCCAATCAAAAGGGCAACCATAATGAAAAAAGACAAAAGCAGTCGATTCATGAATTCTCCTCTTCAGGTTATTGCGTACTTTGGGACTTTGGATTCTTGCTATTTCGTTGTGTATACGGCTATCTCTGGTTGCGATCGCAATCCTCGAATCAATAGCACTGAAATAAACAACACTTTCGCGTTTCCCCGTTATCCCAACAAATGGACAAACCAGCAACGAGAAGGAAAATTCCATCCTACCCATTGACCAATTTTGCTGATGTAAGCGCTATTCGCTCAGCCATTCCAGATTCAGAACGGTTTTGCATTGCAATCCATTTGCCCGAGACTTTCTATTTGGACTTTGAACAAGATTTGAGTTCTTATTCTGACAAGTCCCGTATCCTGCTCTCTCCTGAGACGATTCCAGAGGCCAATTCCTGACAGAATTTGGGAAACTATTTTGAAAGCTTTGCAATGCAAAGCTTTTACAAGCTTTTATCTGAAACTGTGTACAAAAATATTTTGATTTTGAATTGCTGTAAAGCACTAGAAAAGGCTAATATATGTTATATTTTATACATCAAAAATACTGTATTAGCAGGTTTCATTGTTTATTTGTTATGCTGCATTCAACCGCTTGTGGGACTTTGGTACGACTTCCGCACTCCACTTTGAATGGAACTAGCCAGTCGTGCCGCTTTTCCCCAAGCGGCCCTCGATTGAACAGGAAGCCGAGTGTGCCATGGCTATCAATTATGCCAGAAATTACGCCAGCCGGGTCGAAGCAGTTGCCCAAGAAGACTTAGTGATGTTCATCAATGCTTGTTTTTCCTGTACGGGACAACGGGAATTTTACGATGACGATTGCGGTCAAAAAGTCTCGCTGGATTTTTTGCATGACTATATCCTGGGGAACTATCGTCTGTTGTATTGTCGTACACTGGCAGCTGGAATCAACCATTTCAATCAAATGCAGATTATCTTGAAATTGCTGGCAACGGGGCGAGAGACACAACCAGAATATCGGACAGAAGAGAATTGCCTGATCGCTGCTGCCCTCCATCGATTGCCACCTCAGCGAGCCTGGCGCTTGCTGACGCAAATCCGCCAGCGGCATATCAACAATCGCCGTGCCAGAGCAGTGGTGAAGCATTACATCGCCTGTCGCTCTGAACGGCTTGCGTTTGATGCTGTTAAGTATCGGTCAAAGCTGCAGGCCATTGCCACCCATAATCATCTAAGATTAGAAAAAGAACTGAATGATTTTCTTTTTCGTCGCTGGCAGCACTCATTTCAAACAAAGCTGTTTGAACAGTTCCGCCAGGGTTACTACAGTGCTCGTGCCCTCTACGATTTGCCATTTACGATCGCTGAAGGGTTAGCAGTTAAACATAACATTCCCCGCGACGTTTTTCTGACCCGTATTGCAGGCAAGATGAGCGCCTATGAAAAGCTGCGGCTGCAGGGCAGTGCAAAGAAAGCAGGCGTTAATCTTGAGATCGACCCTCATCGTTTATCGTTAACCAAGCTAGCTCTCTATATTCTGTCGTTATCGCTTGAGGTGCGGCGACAACGACGAGATGAGTTGCATGCTGCCATGGGAAAGAGCGCTCGTGCTGTTCTCAGGCGTTTGCCGATCCAGTTTGGGCGAGTGGCAGCGGTGCTCGATCGGAGTCACTCCAGTTTCGGTTCTTCAGAAAAACGCCGCCGTCCTCTGGGCATTGCCTTAGCGGTGCATTATCTTCTGGCCGCTGCTGCCAGGGAGTATCAGGCATTTTGGACTGTACCCGTTACCGATCCGTTGTTCGTGACGCCACGCGGACAAACGGATCTGGCAACGCCGTTTCTCTCTGCCCTGGAGTGGCAGCCTGAATTAGCGATCGCAGTCTCGGATGGCTGGGAAAACGATCCCCCTGCAGGAACATCAGAGTTGTTGCGGGTTTATCGCAGCAAACTCGATCCCGAGGGCAAGACTTCGATTGTTCATTGCAATCCTGTCTTCAATGCGGACGATTTTAGTCTCAAGTCTATCAGTCCGCTGGTGCCAACGGTTGGGTTGCGGGACGCAGAGGATTTGCCAGTGGCAGTGGAGTTTTCCCGCTTTGCCCAGGGGAGCGCAACGCTAGCTGAATTAGAAACTTATCTAGCGACACGATCGCAGCATTTGTTAGCGGACAACCTTTCATCAGCAGGTGGGAACAAGTGACAAAGCAATTGCCGCTGATAGAAACAATTTCTCTGGCAGGGTTGGATATTGCCCCTTCCCAGGTCTGGGGAGCCGTGCGTATTGTGCCTCTTTTGAGGACGCGATCGCGCCAGGATTTGCGGTTGTTTAAGCGAAATTACGATAGTGACTTTACTCTCGTATCGGTCAAAGACGACATCTATTACATTGCCTACGTTCCCCATGGATTAGTCTTGAATTGGAGCGACGACGGTAGCCCCATTGCAACCCTTGGCGGGCAGTTACTCAGCCAGGGCAAACACAAAGGCAAACATGAAGGCAAACAGATCGACTGCGGCCCTATCAAAGTGCAACTCCTGCACCGCATGGCGAAACGAGAAGCAAAAAATGCTCTCAGACTCTTACCGTTGCATCTGGCCATGGAAGGATTTTTATCCTTATTTTTCAGCGGCCCCACCATCGCCTGGAAAGAGTATTCCAGACGAGCCTTGTCTCAGGGCCTATCTCCCCGGATTGAACGGGCGATCGGGGGACGGGCTATTTCTCAACTCGAAAATGCCTTGCGCCTGTTTGAAATTCACGAACACCAGGTGGGAATGCTACTCTTTGTTTCGGAAATGCTCGCTTCCGCCTTCATCGTGCCAACGGCTGAGGATTATCGCGCCTTGCATACCAGCCTGCTAGAAGATTTTTACGGTGAAACCTTTTATTACTATGGGTTGTATGGTGCAGCTCATGCCTTAAAAACAACGATTGATGAAGCCACAATTCACAGCCTCGCTGATCTGAAACATGCCTTGAAGCAAATGAGAGCAGACTGGGCAACCTTTCAAGGGTTTATGGCTGACGACTTGTTGAATCGATCGATTCAATCCAAACGGGTTTATACTGCAGGCTCGTTCAGCCTGCAACGGTTTATTACCGATCTGTCGCTGAAAAAAAGCAACTACATTGGCGAGGCGATTGTCGACGATCGGGAACAACTGCAGTATCTCAAGATTTATGGACTCTCAAATGCCCAAACCCGGCGAGCCTATCTATTACAACAACTGGCTGCCCAGGAGTGGAACCTGGAGGAGACGGCCCGCAGTCAAGGACATACCCTGGAAGAGTTTGTCTATCGGTTGGAGAAAGCTGGGTTCGGCTATTTAATCGATCATCATTTACGAGAGAAGTCTTTAAAACTCAAGCAAAAATTCTCGCCTTGAAAGATGAAGTTGAGTTGCGTTTGGGTTTGCTTTTGTGATGAGATGTCAGTAATATCTACGGAAGTTTTCAGGGTAATCCTTTGGCTACTTCGATCGACCTGCCCGTACTGGTTGATGTGTTGCACGATTGGCTGAGCTGCCGCCTGCCTGCCGAGGCGCTGGCGTGGTGGCAAGATCGGCAAGCCCGAATTGTGGCTACAGCATCGACCAAAGTTCTGTTTGTTGCTTTCAGTCAGGTTCCCCGCCACATCCCCAAAACCGATCTGAACTTGACGCCCCAGGAATTGGCAGCGGCGCAGCAGATGGCAGATTGGGATCCCAGTGCCTGGAGCCTGGATCAGGGGGCAAGAATTGGATTGCTGCTGTCTTTCTTGCGTCAGCAGCCGGAGCGCGATCGCCAGGTCATCCCGCAACTGTTTGCTGCTGCTGATGTGAGCGAGTTGGTGACGTTGTATCAAAGTTTGATGCTTTTCCCGAACCCCAACCAATGGCATTCTCTGGCAGCAGAGGGGGTTCGCAGTAACATGACTGCTGTATTTAATGCGATCGCGCTCCACAATGCTTACCCAATGCATTATTTTGACCTGCCAGCCTGGAATCAAATGGTGCTCAAGGCCCTGTTTGTGGGCAGCTCTTTGCATTCGATCTGGGGTTTGGATCGCCGTGCCAACCCAGAGTTAGCTCGCATGGCAATCGATTACGTGCACGAACGCTGGGCAGCGCAGCGTTCAGTCCCGTCAGATCTCTGGCGTGTGGTGGGACCTTTTGCCGATAAAACCACTGAAGCCGATTTGGTCCGAGCCTGGCAGCAGGCTGAGCAGCAACAGGATCGCCAGCAACAGCAAGCTCTGGCCCTGGCTTGTGCCCAATCCCCCGATCCGACAATACAATCGCTCTTAGCATCTTATCCAGATTTGCGCGATCGCATCCAGCACGGCCAACTCATCTGGGAGAACCGATATGACCATTAACCCCCCCCCTGGAATTCCCTCTAAAATGCCCCCTGAAACCTCCAACCGCCCAATGGCATCAATGCCATGCATCGATCCGCATATTCACATGACCGCTCGCACCACCTACGATTATCTGGTGATGCGAGAGTACGGTATCGTCGCCCTCATCGAACCCTCTTTCTGGGTTGGACAGCCACGTACCAGCGTCGGTACCTTTCAAGACTACTTCAGCAGTCTGGTGGGTTGGGAGCGATTCCGCGCTGGACAGTTCGGTATTCGCCATTACTGTACCATTTCCCTCAATCCCAAGGAAGCGAATAACGAGGCTCTGGCAGAACAGGTGATGGAGTTGTTGCCATTATATTTATGTAAAGAGGGCGTGGTAGCAATTGGCGAAGTCGGCTTCGATGAGATGACGGCAGCAGAAGAAAAGTACTTTCGACAACAGTTAGAGTTAGCGCAAGAGCTAGACTTACTGGTGCTGGTACACACGCCCCATCGCAATAAGAAGGAAGGAACGCACCGTAGTCTGGAGATTTGTCTGGAGCATGGGTTAGACCCAGCGCGTGTCGTCATTGACCATGTGAATGAAGAAACGGTGCGAGAAACCCTCGATCGCGGCTTTTGGGCAGCTTTTTCCATCTACCCTCAAACCAAAATGGGCAACAAGCGTATGGTGGAGATTGTGCGACAGTATGGCTGCGATCGCATCATCATCGACAGCGCCGCCGACTGGGGCATCAGCGATCCGCTAGCCGTACCGAAAACCGCTCAACTGATGCTAGAAAGCGGTATTCCAGAAGATCGCGTCCGGGCCGTGTGCTATCAAAATGCCCTGGACGCTTACGGTCAGAGCGGCCAGATCCAGGAAAGTGACTGGCTCGATCCTGCCCCTGTAGATCAACGACAGTTGTTCAGCGGCAACTCTGTCTTGCGCGGTCAAACCCCAGTCGTAGGCAGCGATCCGTCCTCCTTAATTATTGAATAGGGTCGCGAACTAACACCCCTGATTGAAGGTAAGAGGAGTGGGTCGTAGTGGAGGTTGTAACACTGACCCAAGAGTCGCTGCAGCACTAAAGGGTAGTGGTAAACCAGTCAGGATTTTTGAGCGTGCGGTTTCCACCCGCTCAAAAATCCTTACATTTGGAGGACTACCCACTAAATCGCCCACTACGAACTTGCCTCTGCTCTGCGCTCTGCCTTCTGTCCTCCGCCATAGCCGCAAAAAATACCTCCAGTCAATTCCTCTCAGCTCTTTCCACAAAAAGTAACACTCAAATTTGGGTCGTTCCTTGCGAGTTGTACATCCGCAAAGATAGCAGATTCATTTTAATCTGCGTGCTCTTTTGCGCTGCATATTGCCTGGAAGCAACTTTGCCCATAGATTGACTTTACCGCGTTGAAAGCTTGCAGACTGGGTTAGCCCTATGCCTGTGGAAGTCCCTTTATTCAAAGGTTACAGTTTTTTTTCAGCCTGCAGGACAGCAGACATCAATTGTTCGCAGTCTTCCCAAACAGCAGAAATCGTCTATTGACAGGTGTGCTTTTTAGAGTTCAAATCTTTGAACATCATTAGGTACCTTGGCAGTATCCCTGTCCTGACAAGGACCTTAACTTGTGTGCAGTTGATAACAATAAATTATGTTAACACCTGTAAGATGCAAAACTCGATCAACGCTACAGTGATGATGTCTTATCAGGAGTTTGACCCTATGAGTCTGTTTGATTATCCCCGCGTCAACATCAAAGGTACCGTTACTTTCAGTCCCGGCACTGCCAATAACTCTGACTACTCTGCCGACTATCAATTCCCTGCAAGCGATCCGAATGCGGGCCAACCGTTTTCGCTAATTGACTCCAAGTTGGTAGAAGCCGAGACCTTTGGCAAGTCAGACGCGGAATTTGTTGACTGGGTTCAGCATGCCCAGGAATTCGACTCAAGCACTGGGGGCAATCCTCGGTCAATTATGCCATCAGAATGGAACTACTATGGCGATATGGACATGAGCATCGGTTCGGCCAGCGTCGTTGGCGTCCAGACCGATGCCGATAATATTTATACTGCAGTGACTGATGGAGTGCCATTGACGGACGTCATTGGAGCCAGCCTCTCATTGAGCGGCTGGATTACGGATGTTAACTCTGAAGGATCGCCGCCCGCCACCCAGTTCTTTCTCAATACCCTGCAAGTTGGATCCGGTGGGAGTTCCCTCAGCAGCAATGAAAGTTCTACCTCTAAGGCGGCTTCCCAGTGGTTGAACTTTTACCGCAATGTCAACCGAACTGCTGATGGGGGCGCAGGTGGTTATGTGTACCATGTAGTGCTTAAAGATAAGGGCGCTAACGTCAGTATTATCGACCCTGATAGCGATCCCAATATTATTGGTGCCATCGTTCGGTACTATCTCGGGCGAGCGATACCAAAGATCGATCCGAACGATTATCCAACCGAAGAAGATTATAACAATGCGGTTGAAGCGTCTTATGCAAGTCAAGAGACAAATCCTACGACGTTAGAGATCGTTTGCACGATTGCCCCTCTCTACGCACAAGAGACAATCTACACCACTCCTGTCGGACGATTGATGATTTCTAACGAAGCCAATATTTCAACGGGCAGTCTGACAAGTAACAATGGTGGCGGTACAATTGCGTTAGGCCCAGCCGTTGCCCAAGTTAGTGCGGACTCTGCTCAGGTTTCGGTTGATTTCGTGGGGACGTTCCCTGACTATTATCAGTCTGCGACCAATAATGACAAATATGACTTTGGTACGGTTAAATTATTTCTTTCTAATGTAGAGGTGGCCACTGTAAACTATGCTGATACTCCTGCAGGGGATGCAATAGGCTGGATATTTGACTTTCCGTTATCTGACGAAGCTCAGGCGCTGTTGCCAGATGCCGATTTTAAACTGATCCGAGACAGCGACTCTCTCCCGGTTCTGCAGGAGACGGGCTATTACATTGTCACCAACCAGCAGGCAATTTATGCGGAGCAAAACCTGGCGGGTGGCACCACTCAGGACTTTTTGAACCAGGGACTGCCTTACGAACCAGCAACCCTATCGGTTTACCATCGGGGAGTGGAACAACCTGATATCGACATCAATCTCTACCAATATCCATCGACTCCCCTGGAGACTCCCCCTAATAAGCCTAAAGAGGAGCTGCCGACAATTAAACCTGGCGATGCGATTTCTGTCGATGTCAGCCAGCCCGGTAACTTTCTGTTTACCTTCACCATCCCTGGCGACAACAGTACCTATCCACTCCCTCCCCTCCCCTCTGAATATAAGGACTTTGCCGGACCTCCCTGGATCACGAACTCTCCGGCTATCAGCCTGCGCATTCTGCCCAACCCCGAAGACTTCAGTCAATATTATGAAAATCCAACAGCAGCTGAACCAGTGGCTAATGATGACCTGGAGTTTAATTTTCTCTATGAGAAGGTTTTGAAAGTATACTACCTGCTTTATCCAACGATGAAACCGATTTTGGACCTGAGTTCTGAGACAGAAATGACTCAGTCGTGGGCGCTCCAAAACACGTTGGAGACGACCGATCTGGCAAACTGGATGTTACGTCGTTATATGCCTCGCACGCGGGACTTGTCGGAAAGTCGGGCTAAACTGTTGCAAGCCTGGTGCCGTCGGGAGCAGAACAAACAGAAGAGTCAGAGCGATCCGAAGCAGCCGGGCGGACAGAGCAAGCCGGGCGGACAGGGCGAGCCGGAGGCTGCTACTCCAGATAAAAATTTGTCGACGTTATTCATCATTGGGTTCATCTTATTTGCGGTTGCGTTCCTGATCTTGCAGACGCTCAAATAGACCTGTCTGAGAACTGGAGTGGAAGCCCCTCTGAGGGGGCTTCTACTCCAATTTCCGCATGAGTCTAATGAGTGAATTCTATTTAAAGCAGGATTCTCAGCCGTCTGCGATCGCACTCCTGAGAGGGCAAATCAGTCCAATGAATACTGAAAGAGCGAACACTGCAAATCTGAAAACTCAATCCTGGTGGGCCTATTTGCAGCTACTCCGTCCAGCCAATGTGGTGACGGCTTGGGCGGATATCCTGGCGGGAGTGGCGGCGGCGGGCGCGATCGCGCTACCGCTCAATCCTTTCATGGAGCGACTCCCAACCCTGGGCGATCTCGGCGCGATCGCTGCCCCAGTCCTGTGGCTCCTATTGGCGACTACAGGATTGTACGGCGGTGGCATCGCCTTCAACGATGTCTTCGATGCCGTCCTGGATGCTGAGGAACGCCCCGAACGCCCGATTCCCAGCGGTCGCGTCTCTCGCACCGCTGCTGCCGGGTTTGCTGCCCTGTTGCTAGCAATCGGCATCGCTGCCGCAACCCAGGTGTCGCTCCTGAGTGCTGTGCTGGCCGGGACGGTGGCTTTGCTGGCGTTGTTATACGACGCAGCAGGCAAACATCACCCCTGGTTGGGGCCTTTGAATATGGGCTGTTGTCGGGGAGGCAATTTGCTGTTGGGCATCAGCATCGTACCCGCCATGGCGGCCGATCGCTGGTTCCTGGCTTTGATTCCTATTCTCTACATCGCGGCCATTACCACCGTCAGTCGGGGAGAAGTTCAGGGATGCGATCGCACCCCTGGCAAGATTGCCCTCAGCCTGATGTCAACCGTCATCATCGGTCTGGTCGCTCTAGCCGTCTTGTCAGGTTACTCCATTTTGTCCGTCTTGCCCTTGGTCTTTCTCCTGGCTATACGAGTGTTTCCAGCCTTTGTCCAAGCCACCCTTGACCCCAGCCCAGAAACTATCCGCAATGCTGTCAAAGCCGGAGTCCTATCATTAATTGTTCTTGATGCCAGCCTGGGAGCCGGATTTGCAGGCTGGGTCTATGGCCTTTTAGTGCTCGCTCTCTTACCCCTTTCTACACTTTTAGGACGTTTTTTTGCAGTCACTTAAATCATCAGCGAACCCATCTTGCTTCTGATCTGAAGAGGCATCATCAGGTCAATTGCCCATTTTTGCATCCTTTGAGCCAGTAAGTCGTCATTTCTCCTTTGCCTTTGATGGCAATTTCGCCCCGCTTTTCAAAGACATAGCGATCCTTTAAGCGGGCGTAGGTTGCTTCGGTGACCTGGATACCGCCGGGTTCTCCCTGGGATTCCATGCGGCTGGCAATATTAACTGCATCGCCCCAGAGGTCATAAATGAATTTCTTGGTGCCGATGACGCCTGCAACCACGATGCCAGTGTTGATACCGATGCGAAGAGAAAGTGGGGTTTTCAATTCGCTGCTCAGGCGTTCGTTCAGGTTGGCGTTAACCTCTTCCATACACACCTGCATGGAAAGGGCCATCTGGGCGATGGCTTCGGCGTGATCGGGTCGAGGTAGAGGTAAACCAGCAGCGACCATATAGGCGTCGCCGATGGTTTTTATCTTTTCAAGGGCGAGTTGCTCGGCGAGATCGTCGAAAGCGGAAAATACCTGGTTGAGGACTTCTACCAGTTCGATGGGAGCCAGCTGGGCGGAGAGGGGGGTGAAGTCAACGATGTCAGCGAAGAGAATGGTAACTTCGTCGAAGTGTTCTGCGATCGCGCTCTGTCCCTGTTTCAACCGTTTCGCGATCGGTTCAGGCAAGATATTCAGCAGCAGCTGTTCGGACTTTTCCTGTTCGGCACGCAAGGAAGCAGTACGTTCTTCTACCCGTCGTTCCAGATCTTCATTGGCCTGTTCCAGAGCCGCAAACGACTCGCGCAATTGCTGGGCCATGCGGTTAAAGGATTGAGCCAGAATTCCCAATTCCTTTGTGTGTCCTTCAGCGACAGTTTGGTTGAGATCGCCTTGCGCGATCGCACGACTCGCTTCGCTGAGCCGAAAAACCGGATCGCTGATCCAGCGAGAGGTATAGAGACCGACTCCTGTTGCCAGCACCAACGCTACCAGACATAACCCAATAGTTATCTGAGTATTCAGACGAATATTTTCCATAAAATCAGTTTCAGGCATCACGACCACCGTGAGCCAATCCAGTCCCCGCTCATCTCGTAATGGGGTGACCTGAACCAGGTGTCGTTCTCCATTCAGCCGGTAAGAGAAATTCTGCTCCGCTTGAATGTCGTATAAATTATTGACCCGTTTGAACAAATGCTCCATGGCAAACTGGATCGCAGGTTCATTGCTGTTCATCGCTTGCAATCGTTCCTGGGTGCTGCTGGTCGTAACGATATAATTTTCTTGCGTGGAACTGGCAATCATCTCTCCGGATCGTTCAATAATAAATGCATGTCCCGCTGGACTGATATCTAGATTGTTGAGGAAGGTACTGATTTGAGACAAGAGCAAATTTGTTGCCAGTGCTCCCTGAAACTGACCGTCCTGGGCGTAGATCGGAATGACTGGCGTAATCTGCAAAACACCCAAGTGGGCAGAATGGTACACGCTACTCCAGGTCGGTTTACCTTCGATCTTGGCGGCTTGATACCAGGGACGCTGACGAGGATCGTATTCTTTCGCCTTCACCAATTTCGTTGGCTCGCCCTGTGGGTTGAGTTCGTAAATCTGTCGTTCAGGTGCTGTTGATGCATCTCTTATTTTGACAACTGTTTGACCGTCCGGCAATTTCTGAACGCCGAGAAAATCTCCATTCACCTTGCCGAGATAAATATAGTCTACGGCCCGATCGATCTGGATCTGAGACCAGAAATGGCGCTGCAATGTGGAAAAGTTGTCAATGTCCAACCCGCCATTGCGGATGGCAGCCGCATTAATCTGATGGAATAGGTGAGGTGTCCCTAGATATGTCTGAACATGTCGATCGATACGAGCAGTGACGCCCGTACTGAGTTGCAGAATAACGTTGCTCACTGCTTTTTGACCATTGCGCCACGACAGCCAACCGGTTAAGCCAACGACGGCTGAAATTTGCAGCACGAAAGGAACAACAAGAACCAGTTGTAGCGGCAGTTTTTTGAACATTCTCTTAAGCGGGTGAGGACAAGGATTTGATGGCATGATGTGAACATAAAAGACAGCTCAACCCTGCTCTGCTGCAGCAAAAGCTGAGCAGAACCAGGCATAACCTCTTCCAGTACGAAGCCTGCATTGTTTCTGTAATAAAACTTCAGATTCTGAGATGGATAGGGTTCAGGAACTCTGTTTGCATCGAAAAGCCCTATTTCTCAACCGCTTCCCAGTTAAGCCTGCCCGGTTCGCCCGTTAGAAACAACAAGTAGAAACAACAAGTTAGAAACAACAAGCAAGCGCCAAGCTTGGAACTGTAAGCGCTGGTTATGCAATCTGATGATGTGCCAGACGAATCTGGCTGATGTGCCAGGACGAGCTGGCCAGAGGCTATTTCTGAGCGCAAACAGATATTAACTCATCGATTCACCACCTGATCGATTCACTCATCAATCGATTCGCCAACCTACCAATTCATCAGACAGACAATCCGCTTATTGTGCAGTCTAACATTGGCGTTCGCAATTTAGGCTGAATTGGGATCTAGGACCAAACGCTTCAGGTCCGAATTCAGCGGGCTATGACCCATGCTGTCTCGGTTACCATGGTGCTTACTTCATATGACACGACATGGAAAGTTATGTTGAAAGTCTTGATTCGCAAGGCTTTCAACATAACTTAACTTTTAGTGCTGACATGAAGAAAGAAGAGTTAGCGCTCTTGAAAGGGCGCTAACTCTCTAGGTGGTGTACATGACTTATCCCATTAAAAGAACTCCTTCCAGGATGTGAATGATACCATTATCTGCTTCAATATCAGCCGCGACGACTGTTGCATTTTTCACTTCAAACCCATTGGCAGTCTGAATGGGAATTGGCGATCCTTCGACCGAGACGACAGTGTTGAGTTGAGCTAAGTCTGCCTGCGTTAACTTCCCAGGGACTACATGATAAGTCAGGATTCGAGTCAACTGAGGGATGTTTTGCACCAGGGTTTGAATGGTTCCTGGAGGAAGCTTGGCAAAAGCATCGTCATTGGGGGCAAACACGGTAAATGGACCCGGCCCTTTGAGCGTGTCCACCAGTCCAGCAGCCTGAACAGCAGTGACGAGCGTTTTAAAATTTCCCGCACTGACCGCAATGTCAACGATATCTGCCATTGAATGACCTCTTGATTAAAAAAATGAGGGAGATGAAAAGATACACACTCCAAAATCTAAAATTCAAAATGATTCTATCGATAGTCCTGACGTTGAATGTCGCGTAATCGAGCTTCTGGTCGTTTGAATCGATCGAGTTGACTTTCAAAAAACTGACGGTTTGCCATCAAATGGTCAGGGTTGGAGTCGTCTAGCGGATACAGGAGGGCTGCACGCAAGGCTTGAATGACGGCGGAGGTGACGTTGTACATCGACCGCTGAAACGTAATGCCCAGCTGGATTAATAGATCGTCGTCTCCCCGACAGTACTGCTTGTAGTAATCAACCAGGTATGGCGGCAAGAAATGCATCATATCTTGCATCAGCAGGGTTGGGGGAATGCCAGCTGTGCCGACGGGGAAGACGTCGGCGTAGAGGATGCCGTAGTGAAAGTCTTGTTGATCGGTAGGGACTTGGTGGGCTTGAGCGTTGTAGGATTTGGTACCCCGGAATGGCGATGTGCGGTAAAAGACGGCTTCGACGTAGGGTAGAGCGGCTTCGTAGAGCCACATGAACCCTTTGGATTTGGGGATGATTTCGTAGCATTCACCGCGAATGTAAACGTGATGGTAGATGGGACGACCTGCGATCGCAAAAATCCCATTCACCAAAAAGTTCATGGCATCTGGAACGCTACTGAATTTGCCCTCATCATACAAGTCAGACATCTCAAAGAAGACCGGAGCCATCACTTCCCAGAACAAGCCCAGGTTGGCGTAGTAAGACAGCTGTCTTACCTGCTCGACAAACATCTCCGGGAACAGTTTATAGATCCCTAGCATTGCCGGATTGCCCTTGAAATAGGCCCGAATTGCCCGATCGGCGTTGGCTTTATACTCTTCTGTATCCAGATAGGCATCAAACTTATTGACCGGCGCATACATATGTCGATGCCAGAACATGGCTCGCATACAGGCTTCTGCGAACTCCATATTGATGCGATCGTGCCACAGATGGTGAAACAACTTGGGTAACGCCTGTTTGGTTTCCCCGGTTTTAATAAATTCCAGCAACTCTGGATGAGCCGTCGCCTCGCCCCGCCAGATGCGCAAATCGGCATCGTCTCCAGCGTAGTGATTGTGCAGGTCCAGATACTCCTGGGGTAAGAAATATTTGAAAGCAGGCAGCGGATTGAGGAAAACGCGCTCAGCGATATAGAGCAAATCCCGCCAGTAAAAATCCATCGGCACTGCATAGGCTTTGTAGATGCCGATAATTTGCATCAGATTTTCGGCAGTGTCTGGTAACATCGACCCGCCCGCTTCTAGACGATGAACGATATCGGCAAACTCGTGGGTTGAAGGCGGCAGTGTAGTGGGAGACGGGGAAACCAGCGCAGTTGTCATAATTAGGAATGAAAGATCGAGTTGGACTGTTATGGGCGACTTGTCAAATGTACAATTTCAAATGAGCGATATCGCATTCTTTACTCTGGTTGACGATATTCTGAGGGTGGAACGATTGCCTGAATTGCAACTTGCTCGGTTGGGGTGGACGGAATTGCTGCAACCATTGCTGCTGTTGTCGATTCGCTCCAACGCACCAACCAGGTCGGTTGTAGTCCCAGGAAAAGAATAGTTAGCGCTAGAACTAAAGCGGGAAATCGTTCGCGCCATTCGACTTTGGGGAAATAGGCAATTGCATTGTCCAATCGCCCGAAGCAGGTACGGTTGAGCAAAATGACAAAGTACACTGCAGTTAAACCGCTGGCAACGACGCACAACAGAGTTTGCACAGGGAAGATACTGTAGCTGCCCTGAAACACCAGAAATTCCGCAACGAATCCAACCAGTCCCGGAATACCGGCACTGGCCATGCCGCTGATCACCAGCAAGGCGCTCACCAAGGGTAAGCCGCGGATGGGATTCATCAACCCGTTGAGAACGTCAAGGTCGCGGGTGCCGACTTTGGCTTCAACCACCCCAACCAGGTGAAAGAGAATGGCCAGAATTAGACCATGGGCGACCATTTGAGCGACGGCTCCCACCAGGCTCAAGGCGGTGAGAGAGGCTCCCCCCAGGAGGATATAGCCCATGTGGCCGATGGAACTGTAGGCCACCATGCGTTTGATATCCTTTTGCGCGATCGCAACCATTGCCCCATACAGCACGCTGATCGTTGCCCAGGTGGCCAATCCCGGTGCTAACGTTGCCCAAGCATCAGGAAACAAGCCTAACCCAAACCGGAAAATCCCATAAGCTCCCAATTTTGCCAGTACTCCACCCAACAAAATGACAACTGGTGAAGAAGCCGCTACGTAGGAATCTGGCAACCAGGTATGGAGAGGAAACAAAGGGATCTTGATGCCGAAGCCAACCAGCAGCACGCTCAGCAGCAGAATTTGCAGTCCTGACGGCAGCACCTGTCCTGCTAGAGACTCATAAGCGAAACTGGATGCTCCTGTCAGCCAGATTAATCCCAAAAATCCCGCTAGAATCAAAGCTCCAGAGAGGGCAGTGTACAGCAAGAACTTGGTCGCAGCATAACCGCGATTGGCACCGCCCCAAATCGAAATCAGCAAATAAAACGGAATCAGCTCCAATTCGTAGAATAGGAAGAACAGTAGCAAATTTTGCGCCAGGAAGGCCCCTGCAACAGCGCCGCTGACCAGCAAAATCAAAGCATAAAAGAGGCGAGGGCGCTGGACTTTGTCGCTACTGCTGCAAACCGAAATCCAGGTGAGAAAACTATTGAGCGCTAATAATGGTAGCGATAGTCCGTCTACGCCCAGATTGTAATTCAGACCCAAAGGCGGAATCCAGGGAAGATATTCCTCTAATTGAAGTGACGGATCGCTAAAGTTAAATTGCAGAACGATCCAGAGCGTCCACAACAGGACAGCACCGCTAATGATTAACGTAATCTGCCTTAAGCGAGCAGCGGGCCAGGGCAAAAAGCTGATTGCGATCGCACCCAAAACCGGAAACCAGATCAATAAACTGAGCATAAGAAAAAGGGAACAGGGAATGGGAAACAAAGAGGGAACGGGGAATAGGGAACGGGGAACAGAGCAATTAACTCAAAACTCAAAACTCAAAATTTATGACCATATCATCTAAAACAAAAGACTCGAGAGCCACGACCAGCCCGCAACCAGAGCAATGGCTACGCTACCTAACGCAATCGTCAACAGGTAAAACTGTCCCTGACCGCTGTTACCATATTTCAGCGTTTCACCGCCCAGCAAGAAAATCATGCCAACCAAATTCACTACACCATCAACGATGAAGCGATCGAACCAGTCCCCCAATCGCGAGGCCCAGTCCACCCCAAAGACAATACTGGAACGATACAACGTTGGTGTATAGAGGTCGTAGGCAAACAGATCTTGCAGTTCGCGCCAGGGGAGTCGAATGGGCTTAGGAATCGCTTGACCGATATAGATGACCCCACCAGCAACACAACCGAGAAGACTCGATCCCAGCAGCAGCAAAGCAACGTCCTGGTTAAAATTGGCCCAATTTGGCAGCAGAGACAAACTTTGCAAAATCAACGGTAAATGTAGAGTCAGTCCCATCAACCCCATCATCGGCAGAGTCACGAGCCAGAAATTCTCTGGCGCTCGCGCCGTCATCTGTTTGGCTTTGCCCGCGAAAATCAGCCCAAACTCGCGCATCATGCTGAATGCGGTTAGACCATTCACCACCAGCAAAACAGCCAGAATCCAGGGATAACTGCCCCATAAACCATCTGCCAGTTCCAGCAGGGCCCAAAACCCACCCAGTGGCGGCAGGCCAATCAAACCCGCCACCCCAACCAGAACACAAATGCCCGAAAGGGGACGGCGACTCCACAACCCGCCCAGTTGCGTCAAATCCTGCGTAATGGTGTTCAGGATGACAGATCCAGTACTCATCACCAGCAGTCCCTGGGCCAGAGCGTGGCTCAAAATCAACAGCAGTGCCGCTTCGGTCTGATGCGTGCCCACCGCAATGAAGATCAAACCCATGTAGGTACTCACCGTGTAGGAGAGCGATCGCTTAACATCAATTTGGGCAATAGAGATGAGCGTACCACCAATGGCAGTGACTGCCCCAATCGCTATCGTCACAGTTAACACTAGCGGCGATAGCGCCAGCACAGGCTCTAGCTTGATTAACACCCAAGCTCCTGTTGCCACCACTACTGAATTTCGCAGCACCGTACTGGGAACCGGCCCTTCCATCGCCTCATCCAACCATAAGTGAAGCGGAAATTGCGCGCACTTGCCCATCGGCCCGGCAATCAACCCCAACCCCAATAGCGCTGCGACCGTTGGCTGCAATTCAGCTGTCTTAGCCCATTGCGCCAGTTCGCTAAAGTCCCAGGTGCCTGCCAGGGGATAGAGCGCCAGCACGCCCATTAGCAGAAATAGATCGCCGACCCGCTTGGTTAGAAACGCATCTCGCGCTCCCGTAACCACCAGGGATTGGTTTAACCAGAACCCCACCAGAAGATAGGTTCCCAGCGTTAGAATCTCCAGCACGATATAGCTGAAAAACAGCGAGTTGCACAACACCAGAGCGCACATTCCCGCTTCAAACAGGGCCAGGAAGGCAAAGAATCGCGCCCATCCCCAGTCCATTTCCAGATAACCGATAGCATAAATCTGGGCCAGGAAATTCATCCCCGTTACCAGGGTTGCTGCTCCAACGGTGAGGGCAGAAATTTCGATCGGGATGGTAAGATGCAGCCCTGCAACCTGCAGCCAGGGTACTTCTAAATAGTGAGGGGGCTGCTGCCAGACCGCTGGGAAAGCCAGCAGTCCGTGCAGTAAAGCCAGAGAAGTCGTGAACAGATTGACATAGCCTGCAGGCCGGGGTCCTGTACTCCGGATCGCACCAGGCGACCAGAGCAACGCCAGCAGCATTCCCGTCAAGGGATAGCAAGGAACTAACCAAAATATTTCTGCGAAAAACTCAGTCATAACAGCCGTAAGCTCTGGAAAATGGACACAAACAGAACGTGTATAGTTTTCTTGGCAAACACATTCTGAACGCTTCTGAACGGTTAGAACATAGATTCAGATCTATGTAAAATATTTATTCGATTCAATTAAATCTATATATGAATTATGAAATGCTGCCGATCGAAAAGTAAAGAAGTGTTACATAGAGAAATCTAATCAATTAACCCCATGTTTCCTTATGGCAGACTCTTTGCGATCGCAGCCAGGATTCCAGACCCAACGTCTACGATCGTTACCAAAACAATACAGAATCACTCGAGCGCCTAACGAATCGCTCGTAGTCAGTACTGAAGTGCTGACGAATTTTTCGGGAAGACAAATCTTTCAGGAAATCGCTCAAGCGATGGAAATGTTCGCGACTCAGCTAAGACATGCCTGAAAATATTGACGATATAGCTCGCAACTGGGAGTTGCCCGCTTTCCCTGCATGCAAATCAAGCCCATACTTCGTAATTGAAATGCTTTGATCGGTTCCAGCTCTGCAGATGCGGTGACAACCTGAGCAAAGGTTGCGACCAGTTCCGGATGTTGCTTGAGCGCCCACAGTTGTTGATGCAGATGCTCTTGATAAATGCCGATTGCTGTCGGAGAGGCTTGCAACATTTCCTGCAGCGTGATGTCTTGTCGCCAAATGTGGTACAGGGCTAACCGTACCCGATAAGGATTTCTGCCGGCGAATGCAACCAGGCGTTTTATGTCAGTCGCTGACCAATCCAAACCATGTCGTTTTGCCAGCTCCTGTACCTGGTCGTTGTTAAGTTCTGGTAATTCAATGGATAGCCCCGTATTCGAGAGCCATTGAGATGCAATGGGTAAAATATCCACTTCTGGTGAATAGGCGACGATCAGCCGCATTTGCTGCCAGATAGAATGGTCCTTTGCAGCTTCGTGCCAGGCATATAACAGTCCCAAAAAGTCGTTTGCCAGGGCAGGATATTGAAAGAGCCGATTGATTTCGTCTAAGCCCAACACCAGAGGCTGCCCAATTTCTGGCAGTAAATATTGCTCGAAATAAGCATGGCAGCTAATTTTGCTGCCGACGACAATGTCCCACCGTTCTCCGAGCTGATTAGGAAGCTGTAAGCTGAGGCCAACGTTGGCACAGAACCAGCGCAGGAAGGTATCCAGATTTTGAAAAACATTGTTATCTGCCAGTTGAAAGTTGATGGATACCGTTCGATAATCTTGCAGCGTTGCCCAATTGAGGATCCTGACCATCAACGAAGTTTTACCCATTTGGGGTGGAGATGCGATCCGAATCAGAGCACCGGGTTGCAAGACAGCCTCATAGCAACGCGATTCAATCGGTGGCCGTTCGATATAAAAGGCAGAGTCCAGAGGGACTTGTCCGCCAGGGGGGACGGGCTGAACCGATCGATTGTGAGGCCATACAGTGACCGTCTCTGACACCTGTGTTCCATTTCCCTGACTAGCTTTATGCACGCTCTCTGATGCTTTCAGCTGCTGAGTTTGAGGAATTGGCCAGGTGTAATCGGTTGGCTCCAGCACCAGATTAAAGGCCCTGAAGTAGCGCTTCAGGGTTTGCTTATCAACTCCTGTTTCGCAAGCCAAGAGCCTCATCAGTGTATCGACTGCTAAGCCAGTGCGTTCGCTCAGTCGTTCCAGGGTATATCGCTGGCCAAAATTTTCTTGAATCTCTGCTCTTGATTTGGCGGCATGCAGTTTCTGCAACCCGCGAACGGTGAGAATCACACCGCGTCTGCGTTTTTGCTTCCGTTGAACCATGCTATCTAAGATGTCAGAGTTACCGAAATTGAGGGACGACCGGGTTAAGACTTAATAATCAAGTCAACGTTCATGTCCCTTGTTCTGATCGAAAGTGAATAAAAAGCTGAGTCTTTAGGGGGAACTACGAATCTTTGGGGAATGAAAAGTTGAGTCTTTAGGGGGAACTACGAATCTTTCAGCCAAGACAGCGAAGATCGTTTTAAAGGGAAGTTGACACATTGCCTGTTGCTAAATCTCGTCTATTTCGCAATGCTTAGCTTTTCCTATAGGAAAACTCCAATCTATAAAACAGACAGGATTTAACTCAGGTGAAAAAAGTTTTCTCTGGCCGAAATCTTATTCACTCTCAATGGAGTACATTGCACCCTGGTGCTCGTTCGCTACATTTATATTACTAGACTGAACTGGAAATCATTCAGGTACGCTACCTATAGGGTAACAGTCTGCAAATATCTGCATCACAGACTCTACCTGCAGTGTAGGTTCCCAATATCCAATAGAGTCCAGTGCATCCTGATGAAATTCTGAGAGCGATTGTTAATGATTTCTTGCCTGAACTCATAGTAAAGCATATGACAGATTGGTGAGGTATTATTATTTTCTCCAGCAATTTTTTACATTCAAGAAATTGCTGAACTGGATTGAGTCGTTGTTCAGTTACTATACCCTTTACTAGCTAGGGATTTCTTATATTTTGCGGCAGAAAAAATTTGTCTGTTTTTTCTATTACTCGCAATATGATATTTAGATTAACTCCTGATACTCAGGATTTTTTTTGCAGATAAGAAATATGTTCTATCAAGAAGCCATTTTTCCTGACTTTAGGCCCTATTGTTTCGAAAGCACTCGCATCTTTCAACGACTCAACACCTGACTCACTACCGTTGGAGAGTTCTGAAAATATAAAAAGCTTAAATGCGATCTTAAGACCCTAAACTACGGTTGCCTGAATGGGGTTGTGAATGAGAAAAATAAGAAGATGTTCTGTAGAGCGAGCGGAGTTCAGTGGTAGCGAACTCAATGCTGGATAAGGACAGACAAAGGATTCGCTGCCTCAATTAACTGTCTGGCCTGGTCAACTCCACCCTTTTGGCATCTGGAGTTTTCCCATGGACAAAAACAGGAGTTTTAAGTAGGCCAGGGTTTAATTCTGCGAAATTATTTTTATATTTTCACGTAGTGGAAATATAAAAATATTGACATAGATTACAGATGTATTCTATGGGAGCAAAAGTTTGGCAATCCAACCCAGAATTCAATCCTTCTTGGGCCATTCAATCGTTCAAGAGAACATGAAAAGGGCTGGATAAAGTCGGGGCTGAACGTCATGAAGAAGTTCTCGCTCCAAATAAGCATTGTGTTGATGAGGTATGACTATGGCCAATGGTGGCGAGCTTCCGGGGGATATTGTCGAGTCGATCGCGATCTCCAATGCCAAAGCGGTGGGAGAGCAGCCAGCGATTCTGGCGAATCTTGCGCTGGCCGCCCAGATTGCCAATGTCAACCTGGAACAACAGAACGATATTAATAAGCAGCAGGCGTTGTTTCAGCTGGAAATGGCCACTGTAGCTAAGTTGGTTGAGATTATTATGAGCATTGACCCAAATAATCCCGAGGCGGGGGCCCAGATCGAAGCTTACCAAAAGCTCATGACTAATCTTGTAAATATCTTCAAGGAGATGTCCCCCAGTAAGTCAACTTAGCCCCCCCTTTGTTAAATCCAATTGAAGGCTTGAGGCACAGTACTGGAGCGGCATGATTTTTCAGGGCGAGCCCCGGTTGATGGTCTCCTCATTTAAGGAGTGAAGCGATGGCAGACTCTCTTCCAGGTGATGTTGAGCAATCGGTTGCGGTTAGCAATGTTAAGAGCATTGCTGAACAACCGGCGATGCTAGCTAATATGGCTTATGCCAATTTGGTGAACAATGTCAATCTTTCGCAGCAAAATGCGATCGCAAACCAACAGGCAATGAATCAACTGAACATCACCATCGTCGGGAAAATTGTTAACTCGCTGATCGATCTGGGACCCAAGGAAGCCGCTGCGACAGCCCAATTGACCACAGGAGACGATATGGCTACACAAATCGCTGAATTGCAGGCCATCGTCAAAGCTTTACAATCCCAGAGCCGCTAAGGTCATACCTGGAAAGTTTGTTGTTGCCAGGAGTCTGGCATGTGTTTGTGCATACGAGTTGAGTAGACAAGTCGAGTTGAGACCGAATCTTCGATCCAGTTTTGTTCATTACCCCTAAAAGGAGTTTACCTATGGCTACAGATGGCAGTTCTGCCCTCCCTGACGACATCCGCGAGTCAATCGCTATCGGCAATGTGAAAAGCGTTGCTGAACAGTCCTCAATGCTGTCTAATCTGGCCTATGCCGATCTGATCAGCAATGTCAATCTTTCCCAGCAAAATGCAGTTTCTAACCAACAAGCGATGAACCAACTGGGAATTACCGTTACCGGTAAGGCCGTCAACCGGGTCTCTGACCTGAGCCCCATGGAAGCGGTGGCCACTGTGAAACTGGATACGGGTAACGATGTGTCTGAGCAACTCGCCGATCTCAAGGCGACGCTCCAAACATTCCCATCACCCGCTCAATAATGTAGCCTGATGCGAAAAGCATCAGCAACGGTCATGGAATTGCGATCGCGTTAAAAAACCTGGGCTTTAACGGTCATGGAATTGCGATCTCGCTAAAAAACGCAGGCTCTTTACTGGCCCGGGGCCTGCGATTGCCAGGTGCAAGGGTTTACCCAGCTGCAAAATTGGCAAGGGTTGGCAAGACAACTTGCTCCAGCCCAAACTAAAGTGTTTTGCAGAAACAGCAGGTGATTTTAACTGCCAATATCGTGTCTTGATTGATTGCAATCGATCCAATAGGGCCATTCAGTAGGTTAGGTTGAGTCCGCATAGGAGCAAGCCTTCTCGCAGAGTAACCCAACGCCAGAAGACTTTGCGTTGGGTTTACGCTGTCGCTGCAACCCAACCTACAAATCGATCTCAATTTCGCTGACATGATATAAGATGCCAAAACTTGAAGGAGAATAACCATGCCAGAGACATTTACGATTACAGAAGATCAAGATCCAGGCGGTTCCAGCTCCAGCTCTGCGCTGCCAGACGATATCCGAGAATCGATTGCCATCGGCAATGTCAAGAGCGTTGGCGAGCAGCCGTCCATGCTATCGAATCTGGCCTATGCCAATTTAATCAGCAACGTCAACCTCGCCCAGCAAAATGCGGTTTCTAACCAGCAGGCGATGAACCAGCTCCAGATTACGGTGACGGGTAAGGCCGTGAATCGAGTATCCGATCTTAGTCCATTAGAAGCTGTTGCCGTAACAAAATTGGATACGGGTAACGATGTCGCACAACAACTTGCCGATCTCAAGGCAACGGTAAATGCATTTCAACAATAGCCCGTTTCAGCTATGACGATAAGTACGAATTCAGTCAGACTTGAGAGTCACCAGACTGCCTTTCTGGCAGGGCTTTAGCCTATCCAAGCCGATCTTAATTCATGTTCATAGAGCAGTTAGCAATTGTTGAGGACTGATTGCCAGGAGGGACTTTGCACAGGACGATTCTGCCTGAGCAGTTTGTCCTTCGACCGACCATAAATTGCGAATTGCGCACCTATTGCGAATTGCGCACCTATTGCGAATTGCGCACCTATTGCGAATTGCGCACCTATTGCGAATTGCGCACCTATTCAGCACCAAAGGAGTTTAACCATGGCAAAAGATAATAGTTCTGCATTGGCGGACGATATCCGAGAATCGATCGCTATCGGTAACGTCAAGAGCGTTGCCGAGCAAACCTCAATGTTGTCGAATCTAGCTTATGCTGACTTGATCAGCAACGACAACCTCTCGCAGCAAAATGCGGTTTCTAACCAACAGGCGATGAACCAGCTCCAGATTACAGTCACCGGGAAAGCAGTGAATCGTATCTCCGATCTGAGTCCAATGGAAGCAGTCGCCACCACAAAACTGGATACTGGCAATGATGTGGCTGAGCAACTCGCCGATCTCAAGGCAACGGTACAAAACTTCAGCAACAATCAATAGCAGAGAGAAAGTCAATCCAGTAAGCCATTGCAGTAGGGGCATTGCCCTGTCAAACCCACTCCAATCGGCTGTACTGGACCAGTCCAGTGCGATCGTAGAGTTGCAGGGCTGGCTCTTTCTAGGGCTAGCCAGCAATTCTATCAATGCCGATCCGATTCGGAACTTGCCCGCGATCGCCGGTATACCAGTCGATCGGTAAAGAGTCAAGGGGAGCCTGTCGATGACCAATGCAAATGTCAATCCTGATGGTCTGAACCAGGGACAGTCGTCTGTCGACCCCTTCAGCGCCGAGTTGATTGCCAGACAGGAGGCAGCTTTATCCAACCTGGTTTATAATAATGCGATCGCAATCGTCAATTTATCCCAGCAAAATACCGTCGCCAGCCAACAGGCAATGCAACAAATCGGCATCGCCACCACCGGCAAGCTAGTCAACCTGGTAGCTAACCTGAGCATGCGCACAGCCGTTGCCGTTGCCAGCAAAACCAGCAACTCCGCTGCAGAAGATGCGATCGACTCTGCAGCAGAAGATGATGTAGAGAATCAGGTCAGCCAGCAACTCACCGACCTCAGAAACACTGTTACCAACTTGGTTACACAACTCACCCAAACCAGGGAACAATCCGGGAATCTCCCACAAACAGTCACGCCCGCAGACCTTGGTTCAGAAGAATAACAAACTAACTTCTACTCCGGAAACCGTGGCAATCAAGCTATCCATTAAGCAAAAGTCCTTAGGACTTTTACCCGCTCAGACATCTACTCGATCTCCAACTTCCCCATTTTGGGACGAAAGCATGCGAGTTTAGACGAGATCTGCGTAAAGGATAGCAATCAAGAGAGGGAGATCTAGTGAGGGAGAAAACAACCCTCTAGCCATTAGCCATTAGCGGAGGATTGACTAGAGCAAAGCAATACATCGCACCTCGAACCGCGACTTGACCAATCGACCCTACCCTCTGTCCAAAACCCCTCTCACCCCAATCCTTTCCTCCCATTCCTCAAGCCATAAGGAGTCCACCGATGGCAGAACCCCTCCCCAACGATATTCGAGAATCCGTTGCGATCTCTGGCGTTGACAGTGTTGCCGGACAACCCGCCAGCCTAGCCAACCTCACCTACGCCAACACCATCGCCAACGTCAACCTCTCCCAACAAAATACCCTGGCCAACCAGCAGGCTATCAATCAAGTTGGCCTGGCCACACTTGCCAAGGCAGTGGATCTGGTCGCCGATCTGAGTCCAATGGAAGCGGTCGCCACCGTCAAACTCGACACCGGCAACGACATTGCCGAGCAACTGGCAGATTTGAAAGCTGTCCTCAATGGATTTAGCCCCAATCCTGGTGGCGGATCCGGCGGCGGATCCGGTGGGGGTGGCTCCAACTCCGGACCAAAAGTAACCACAAACCCATCAGGCGGAACCAACATTACCCTGACCGATGCCGATCTGCCCACCGAAATTAGCGTACAGGGAGGATAATCCATGACTCTTGCCAAAAACCTACAACGATCCGTCACCATCACCAAAAACAAATATGCAGGCACCTATACCACCCAGTCTGCAACAACTGCCTCGACCTACACTTACTTCCAATTCCAGGACAGCCAGAAAATTTTTAACCTGCCCCATTTCACAGTCGTCAATACAGGAAGAGGGAATAACCAGTTTTCGCGTTTTAACATTACGATCCAATATCCACAATCTCGCTTCAGCATCGCCATCTTTTATCGGCAAGGGCAACCCGAACCTGGCAGAGTCAACGGTCAAAACATTGACACCCAAAATGCTCCCTTTGCAGAAGCCGAATTCCTTCTGGGAGAATACTTCAGCAATAAACGAGCATTTGACGCCATGGCCAGACAATTCTGGTACAAAGTGCAGCAGCTCCCAGTCGTCATCAAGCAACCCACCGGAGGGTACATCATTCTACTCGAACCGTCCAACCTCCCCGCCAGGGTCACCTATCCTGATAATGCCCGCGTTGTTCAGAGCTAATGCGATCCACCCCAGAGCGGCTTGAGAGCGTTGCCCATTATGTCCTACAAACAGCTGTCAAAAACGATAACCATCACCGAAAATCCCCATGCTGGGTGCTATGAAACCACTAATTCTGTAGGAGTTTCCTATTACATCTATTACCGACAGGATGCCTGCGAACCCGATCTAGAACCCTACTTTAAAGTTGTGCCCATCTGTCAGGGCGAGGACAAATTTACCGTCTTTGCCATTGTCATCCGGGTCAACGGCCAAACAGCCTCCATCTGTTACAAAAACGGCACCTTCTTCCGCTTCTATCTTGAGGGTATTTCGCTAGAAGAACGGACCAACTTTGAGAATGAATATGCCTGCAACGTCGGCACCTACGACGACATGGCACAGCAATTCTGGCACACCTGTCGCAGCACTACCCTCTCCGACTACGAAGAAAGCATCCTGCTCTCAGTCTCAGCAACCAGCATCGCTCTGCCCGATCCATCCTCCAACACCCAATCCCTATCCCCAAACTTGCCAGCAATAGAGGCAGTCACAACAGAAGCAGTCACAACAGAGACGATCGCAACAGAAACAATTACAACAGAGACGATAACGTCAGAAACCTCCCCCACCCCCAAGGAATTCCCTAGCTTCCCCTCCTGTGAGAATAACCCCGACGGTGGAACTTTGATCTACCTCTATCGCGAGAATCTGCCCCTGAAGGTCGTCGTATTGGATGCCCAAGGCAACCTCCGATTTTCTCAATGCTAGTCTACCAGTCTAGTCTCTCCCATGCTTGACCCTTTACAACTGATCCAGATATCGCCCCTGCTGGCCGCCACAACCGGTCGGTCTGAAACGGTTATTGGAGCCATTGATGGGCCAGTTGCCTCCCACCCTGACTTACAAAACACCAACCTCCAGACCCTCTCAACCGCTGCAGAGCAGGGCTGCGAATCAGTCACCAGTTCAGCTTGCGCCCACGGCACCTTCATCGCCGGTATCCTCAGCGCCAGCCGCGAGTCCCAAGCCCCTGGCCTCTGTCCCGACTGCAGTCTAGTACTCAGACCCATCTTCTGTGAGGTCACCCCGACTAGAACCCAGTGCCCCGAGGTTACGCCCCAAGATCTGGCTGCGGCCATCGTCGAAACCGTAGATGCTGGAGTCCGAGCCATCAACCTCAGTCTCGGACTCGCCGATGCCAGCTTGCTCAATCGTCCCGAATTAAAGGATGCCTTCAACTATGCCTTCAAAAAAGGAGTACTGCTTATTGCCGCATCGGGCAACCAGGGCCGCATCGGTCCCGTGCCCCTCTTCAGTCACCCCTGGGTGATTCCAGTCGCAGCTTGCGATCTTCAAGGGCGTCTGCAGGCAGGCTCCAACATTGGCCCCTCGGTGGGTAAACGAGGTCTAATGGCCCCCGGGGTTGGCATCGTCAGCACCGCAGCCAGCGGCGGCTACACCACCATGAGCGGTACTAGCGTTGCTGTCCCCTTTGTCACGGGTACCGCAGCCTTACTGTGGTCTCTATTTCCCCAAGCCACAGCCGCCGAGATTCGCGATGCTCTCTTACTGCCCAGGGTGCCCCGAAAAAGCGTCAACCCCCCCCTGCTCAACGCAGCAGCCAGCTGGCGCGCCTTAAGCGCTCCTGCCTCAATCTGAATTGCTCGTCAAAGGAATGTTCTCCATGGAAACACAAACCTTACCCCCGGAAACAGTTAACGCAGGCAGCGCTCCAGCGCCGTCCGCCCCTCAACCCACCCACCCCACCCTGACTCCCACTGCTATTGCACCCAGCGCCCCTGCTACGGTAACCACTGCAGTGCAAACACTACCCGTCAGTGCCCCGCCTTCAGTCGCCCCGCCTGCTGTTGCGCCCAGCATTAACCCCATGGCCAACGGTTCGCTATATACCCCAGAACTCACCCAAGGATTGTCCATGCCCCCCAGCTATGTGTATGCCATCGGTACCATCGACGCCCGCTTCCCCAGTCTCAGCCTGGAGAAGGAAGCGATGCAAGCAGAACAGCGGGAAGGAGGGCAAATTCCACCTCCGATTACCGATCGTCAGGCTCTTTTTACCCTGTTCACCGTTTACGATGCCAATGGCCCGATTCAAAATCCAGATCCCTCAGGACAGACATCAATACAATATCCACGTGCGGTAAACCCAGACACGCTTTATATTGCCCGGGATATGTGCTGGATATTGACCGTTGAGAACGTCGATACCTATATCCTGCAACCCCGCACCGCAGAAGAACTGAATAAACTGATTGCGGGACTCAGCGTACCGATCAAAATCCCCATGGTAGATGTGGATGTGGTGATTGGATTTCGCGGCCCGATTGCGCCGCCCGAACTTTGTAACGGTTTGCAGCTCCCCATTGCGATCATTAATCAGCTGTATAGCTTCCAGCTCTCTGAGTTGCAGGCAGCGTTGCAGTCCTGCAAGCCCGCCAATATGCCCGACAGTACCTTCAACACGCTGACCAATCAGGTCTTTCAGATCATGATGCAACTGGCAGACAATGTGGGTAACCTGGACGAGCACCGGGCAGTGAACTATCTCACCGTGCGATATAACCAGATCTACATCTTTACCTTCGAGCAATATAACAGCCAACCGCCCAAGTCTCTCTTGAGAGTCGATGCGAAAATATCGCCCTTGAGCAGCAACGGCGCGCGCAGGATTATTGATGTCATTTTTACTTACCGGGATAACACCACCGATATCAAAACTGACTACTACGCCACCGTAGATGTTACGGGCTTATTCCCCTTCCTGGTTGAACAATTGCAGCCTTACTACGAGCGTCCTGTATAGTCCGAGCGGCAGGAGAAAATCATGGCTATTATTACCGATCTCTGGATAACGCAGACGACTGTTAGCCAGCACAATCTGGCTGCAGTCAACCTGGAACTGCAAATTACTCTGCAAGGGCAACAATACCCTATCTCTGTTCCCTTCCCCACCACTACTGCCCAGCCGGAAGCCGGTCAGAGCGGCATCTACCACTTCCCGATCGGCCTGCTCGGAACCAGCCTCGACGACAGCACCATTCAAACGATTGCGATTGCCGTCACAGCACCATCTGTAGTGACAACTCTGCCTGCTTTTGACTGGTTGCCTGCCTCTCTCTGGACGACCAGCCTCAATGTTCAGGGACAATATCGGGTGCTGACGGGCGATCCGCAATGGCCTGCTAGCAATAGTTTTGATAATGCCCAACTGACCCACACCCTGACCCTGGTACCTACCACTGCACCATTGTATAGTATGGTGTTGCCGTTCAGCAGCGCCGACGACAGTATTTTTGGCAACGGCGACAGTGCCCTGGCGTTTGGAGTTCCCAATCCCTTTAGCATTGAGATCTGGGTCAATACTGAGATTGACGATCGGGGCAGTTCAATGGCGTTGCAACTCCTTTTCCAGCCAGCCAACGAATACTACTATCTCTCTGTTGCCGCCAATGGACAATTTACTCTGGCACAACAAATTGCTGATACCAGCACTGCGACCGGTCAACCCTCAACCTCCGGGCCATTTAAACATCTGGCCATTACCTACGATGGCGACACGGTCAAGCTCTATCTTGACGGTATCTTTACGTTGAATCTCAATGTCAGCCAGCTCGACGCGGCCTGGTTGAGAAACAGCACCCTCAGTTATTTCTTTGACGGTCTGGTTAAAGCCGTTCGCATTTGGAGTCTGGCCCTGACTGAAGCTCAGATTCAGGCCAACCTGACCCAAAAGCCAACGGGCAGCGAGATTGGATTGGCGGGCTACTGGTGGTACAGCCAGGACATGCTGACTCCTGGTGGCGGCTCTAGCTGCGATTCTGACTCCTCCGGGCAGTTTGGGGCTTCAGCCAGTCTGGGCCGGGCTCAAGGAACCTACGTCAGCCGGGGGCGATATTAGGGAATAGGGAATGGGGAATAGAAACTCGTAGGGTGGGCAGTGCCCACCGACCTGATGTAAGCGCTATTCGGGAATAGGGAATGGGAAACGGGGAACAGGGAATAGAAATTCGTAGGGTGAGCATTGTCCACCAACCTGATGTAAGTAACATTTGGGAATAGGGAACAGAGAATGGGGTGCAAGGAATTAAAGGATTGAGTCTAAAATCTAAAATCTAAAATCCAAAATAGGAAAATTCAAAGAGAAACTAAAGAAGGAGAAAAATATGAGCTGCCCGCAACTCACCGCTGCTCGAAGTCTTGTACGCGCTTCTGGCACCTATCGGACGGTCAGGCGACCGGCAAACCCCGTCGTTCAACAAGCTGGACAAGACGTTGCGGGGAACACCGCCGCGACGTCCCGTAACTGCGGTTGCAGTGCCTGTCAGTGGCGCAAACAGCAATCTGTGCAACCCGCCAGCGCTGTCGCGACGCCTTATGATGCCCTGTGTCCAGGGTGTTTCAGCATCTCCGAGACGCTTTTCGGGAAATACTTTTAGCGACAGAGTTTCAACCGTTTGAACTTGAAAACTCACTGTTTCTTTCTCAAGAATCTATAGCTCAAACCCAAAGGAGCAAAGTTATGAGCTTTCCTAAATTCAATGCCGAGCAAAGCCTGGGACCAGCCTGGGGTCGTTATTCAAGCTTTAGTTATGAGGTTGCCGCATCAGGAAGTCAGCAATCGATTCAAGCAAGTGTACAAGTCGGCATTCAACCTCAACAATGTGGGGAAGATTGCGATTGCTATGGTGCAATGGAAGTTAGTAACAATCCTCAAAATTTTGCTTTGTGTGCCGATCCAAACTGCCAATGCTTCCGCGATCCCACCACTAATACTGAATCCTGTGTGGATGGGCAAACAGCCCAGTTCTATGCGGCTTTTCGATTGGGACTCCAAGATTGCATCCTCAACCAGCCAGCTTCTGCAGCAGCTTGTCAAACTCTATTACAAGGTTGGCCGGTGCCTTCTAATCGAGTCTGTAGGAGACTTCTCCCGGAGCAGTCTAAAGCGCTGACATCAACGTTGAGCATTCCAGATACAACTCAGCAGCAAATCCCAATATCAGTTTTCTAAGTCAGCCTCTTATGGAAATTTCCTGGTTTTTATGGCCTATCCAGAAGTGGCTCTGTTCATGCTGGTTCATTTTCAGGTTATTCATGAAAAAGTTGCCCGTATTTCCATGGATCGCAGCACTTTGACCCAGCTGAAATTGCGTCAGTTCGTAGGCAGTGGCCACCCTACGAATTGCCAAGACTTAAAGTGTAAATTCACAAAAGGAACAAAATGATGGCCTTACCTCTATTGACCGCCGATCAAAGTCTCGGCCCAGCCATTGGCACCTATACCTGTGCAGTCAGTGGTGCAGCAGGTTTAGATACGACTAACCCGATTGTCCCCCAAGCAGGAGGAGAAAACCGATCATTCGTAAATTACGGTGCACTAACCATTGCATTGGTAGGTGCTCTCATAACAGCTATAGGGACAGGGGCAGAGGATAAGACCACCACTATCATTGGAACAGTTGTCGGGATTGGTGGTATCGTCGGGCAACTTGGTGTAGAGTGGGTAAATATCCGCAATAGGCGTTCATCCCCATCACAAGCGGTGATAGTAGACAGCTCTGGTAATCAGCCGGTAATAATACCTGCCCCAGCAACACCTGTGCAACCAGACCCAGCAACACCTGTGCCACTATATCCAGCAACACCTGTGCCACTATATCCAGCAACACCTGTGCAATATAATGTCTATGGGTATCATGTAGAGAGTGTAAACTACTATGGACCCCAAATTCCACAGGTAGGGGGATCGACATCACAAGCGGTGATAGAAGATGATTATTTCTCGGTAGTATAAACGACTACGGGCATATCCAAGCCCTCATTTCGCAGGTAGGGGGATCGATGGAGTAGTATGTTTGGAAAATGAATAATTCTAACCTTGACAGGCAAGTCCAGGATATCGATCGTCAGGATATCGTAGCAGGTATTATAGATGAAATTGACTTGCTTGAGTAGATCGACAGACAAATCGTTGTCCATTTCCAATCGCCAACTAGATGGGGCGGGGCATTACACTGCATTAACATATTCTACGAGGCTACGAGCTGCGGGCTGAGGTGCTGGAAGGTCCGGTTGAATGGTATTTACTTAAGCAGATTACATCAGTTTGAAAACTGGGCAAAGGGCATTGCCCGTGCCCATCAGAGAGCTTGTGATGGGCACGCTTTGCTTTGCCCATCCTACGCTTAAGTAAATGCCATTCGAAGGTCCGGTTTGATGAAGCGATTGATTTGTCTGGTTGCGATACTCAGTTTCTGGCTCGGCGGCTTTGCCGATTTAGGGCTGTCTCCGTCCGCAGTTGCTTCGTCTGAGGCTGGAGTTCAGCCAGGTATTGTGGTCAGCGAGGTGGGGGTGTCTTCTCCTGGCTGGCTGGCGCAGGAGTCTTCGTCGCAGACTGAAACAGACAATCAGAGCGCGTCAGAGTTTGGCGAGCAAGAGACAGATTATCTGTCTGCTGCGGACTCTAGCGGCGGAGGTGACGATTCGCAGCCGCAATGGTGGGTGCAGAAGTATATCAAGGGGGTATTGAAGGGGATCTGTATGTCGATCCGGGGGACGTGTACAGCCGACGACGAGAAAAGTTGTCCGTTTGGCCCTGGCACCTTTGCCCAAGCCAATGACTGGATCAATGAAAATTGCCTCCCAGAACTTTGAGAGGATGTTTGAAAAGTATTGGATCCCCCCTAGCCCCCCTTGAAAAAGGGGGAACCCACTCAAAGTCCCCCTTTTTAAGGGGGATTTAGGGGGATCGAGCTGCTTTGTTCAAGATGTGTGTACACCGTAGCTTTTTAAGGGGGATTTAGGGGGATCCGGAGGGTGTTGCTCCCTGTATTAGGACTTTCCACACATCCTCTGAGGGTTCATTTTCGATCGTTCGTTGCTTGTTCCTGCAGATCGAATCCATTGAACGGCGAGTCATGCTTCATCCCGCTTGTCATTTCACTATACGGTGAAGCTTTCCGTTAATGAGCAGTCGATCGCTGGGTGGGGATATAAGGACATAAAGCCCATTTCCTATTAAAACGAGTAAACTGGGCAATATGCTAGAAATTGAGCACTCGAGAAAACCAGTTCAGTGAGAGAGCCAAACTTCACGCAATTACAGAGTCAGTATCGTCAGTGTTATGTCTTGACAAACATTATGTTTCAGCCTATTCATATTATTCGAGTAGATGAGCAAACTAAAAATGTATTTATTTTAGCTGGGCATGACGAAACAATCGAACTACAAATCACTCCTGAAGGAGACGTTATTTAATGAGTAAAACGAATTATGTGACGATGACCGATCGGGAGTTGAAGTGTTATTTCTTAGAACATCGAGATGATGCTGAAGCTTTCCAGGCTTACATGGAGCGGGTGAATGCGAAATCTCGTCATCCAATTATCCTTGCCGATGAATTAGCTCATCTGTCTGCTGAAGAGCAGGTTCAACTTGTTGCTCAGCGTCTTCAAGAACGGTTTGGGGATTCCCTTTGACAATCAGATAACAAATTTCCATTGTTCATGAGGCATGAGCAATGAACCATGAGTAATGAACCATGAGCAACGAACCCTTTGCAGCCGCTGAGCAGGCCGTGGAGCGGGCGGAGGCGGCGGAGCGGGCGGCTGTGACTGAGGCGGAAACGGAGGCGGCGGCAGCTTTGGGGAAAGCGGCAGCAGCTGCGACGGCGGATGTGGCAAAGGCGGAGGCGGCAGCGACCAGCGCGGTGGCTCTGGCGGAGACAGAGGCGCTGGCAGCAATTGCTGCGGCGGAGGCGAGTGCCCTGTTGGGGGAAACTCAAGCAGAGGCGGCTTATGAGCTGACGAAATCAATTTTGCAGGACGGGGAAATTGAGTTAATTCCGGCATTGCTGGCGCTGGAGGCTACGGCCATTGGTGAGGGGTTGGCAGCTTATGCGGCGACGGAAACGGCGGCAGCAGCAACAGCGGCAACGGTGGCAGCGAAAACTGAGGCGGCGATGGAGCAGGTGAATGCGGCTTATGAGGCTGACCTGCGGCAGGAGTCTGGGGCCGTTGATGAGGTGCCAGCGGCGTTTCAAAGGGCGCAGAGTCGGGTCGATAGGCGCTTTGCCGCTGCTGAAGCTGCAGTCGAACAGGAGTTTTCGGATACAAAGTAGGTTTTGTCGCTAAGTGGCTGTTTTGGGGTATAGCAGGAGGCAGAGGGCAGGAGGCAGAGGGCAGGAGGCAGAGGGCAGGAGGCAGAGGGCAGAAGACAGAGGGCAGAAGGGAAATTGAATAGGGTTTGGAGCTTTTTGGCCTGTCTAATCTATTCTCGTATTTTCAAGGATGAATTTGAATTTGTTGCTGGGTTTCTCTGGTTTAGCTCTAAACAACTTGACTGGTCAGTCTCTCCTTGGAGGTGTGAGTCCCCCTTTCTTTGGACGAACACTAAAAAATCAGGTTCTTTCACAAGGCTTGCGAAAGAACCTTCTATATAGTTATGCATTAACCAATTTAAATTTTTCCGGAGTAAAATAATAACGATGGCTGTGGCGAATCTGGTTCGCGATCGCGGTTCAGTTGCAATGCCTGTTCAAGGTGGAAATCCAACAAAGCTGGATCGAGCTGTTCGGGAAATATTCCCCTGCTCAGAAGGGATATTCCATCGATTTGGGGAATCCTACTGCTGTATGGAGCCCTTCTGGTAGAATTTTTAAGGTTTCTATCAAAGCTTTACCGATCGATGGGATCAACTCGCGCACGGATCGCAATTGACGCTATGGGCGGGGATCATGCCCCTGCCGAAATCGTTGCTGGAGCGCTTAGGGCACGAGAGGAGTTGGATGTAGAGATTTTGCTGGTGGGCGATCCCGCCCAAATTCAAACCTCCATCGAGCAGCACCATAGCTCCAGTCAACTCAATCAGATTGAAATTGTCCCAGCTGAAGGAACGGTTGAGATGCATGAGGAACCCTTGAGCGCGCTCAGGCGCAAGCCCAAGGGTTCAATCAACACGTCTATGAAGCTGGTTAAACAAAAGAAGGCAGGCGCTGTGGTTTCTGCAGGGCATTCTGGTGCAGTTATGGCAGCAGCACTGCTCCGGTTGGGTCGCATTCCGGGCATTGACCGTCCTGCGATTGGTGCCTTCTTCCCAACTCTGGTTCCAGGCAAGCCCGTGATCATTCTTGATGTGGGGGCTAATGTAGATTGTCGGCCCCAATTTCTTGAACAATTTGCAGTGATGGGGGCAGTCTATAGCGAGCATGTGCTGGGTGTTTCTGACCCTAAAGTGGGGCTGCTCAACATTGGAGAGGAGGCATCAAAAGGGAACGATCTGGCGGTGCGAACTCACCAAATGTTGCAGAATAATCCCAAAATCACTTTTATTGGCAATGCAGAAGGGCGAGATGTTTTGTCGGGCCGCTTTGATGTGATTGTTTGCGATGGGTTTGCTGGCAATGTTTTGTTGAAATTTGCGGAAGCGGTGGGAGAGGTACTCTTGCACATTGTTCGAGAAGAACTGACGCAAGGCTTGCAAGGAAAAGTTGGCAGTGCTTTATTGAGACCGAATCTAAGGCGAATTAAGCAGCGACTCGATCATGCGGAGCATGGGGGGGGGTTACTTCTGGGTGTGGCAGGAGCTTGTATTATTAGCCACGGGAGTTCTCAAGCCCCTTCGATTTTTAATGCGATTCGTCTGGCTAAGGAGGCTATCGATCACCAGGTGGTGGAGCGAATTCAGTCTCAATATGAAAGTATAGCGGCCTCAGCAACCGATGGAGAATAATGTTGCAACAGTTAGGGTTTGGTATTGCTGCGATCGGTAGCGGCTCGGCTGTGCCGGCTGCTTCGTTGGATAATGAGGGTTTGAGTCAGATTGTGGATACATCTGATGAGTGGATTGCCTCGCGTACGGGTATCCGACAGCGCCGTCTGGCAAGCGCTCAGGATTCTTTGAGCGCGATCGCAACCGAAGCGGCGAGAGGTGCGATCGCAATGGCCGGAATCGAGCCGACCGACATCGACTTAATTGTGTTAGCCACCTCCACACCCGACGATTTGTTTGGCAGTGCCAGTCAAATTCAAGGGTATCTCGGAGCCACCAAGGCAGTCGCCTTCGATCTCACCGCTGCCTGTTCCGGGTTTATCTTTGGTTTAGCAACTGTCGCTCAATTTATCCGTACCGGCGTTTATCAGACTGTTCTGTTGATCGGAGCTGATATGCTCTCTCGCTGGTTGGATTGGGGGGACCGGCGCACCTGCGTACTGTTTGGGGATGGGGCTGGTGCCGTTGTACTCCAAGCGAATGAGGAAAACCGTCTGTTGGGCTTTGAACTTCGCAGCGACGGCACGCAGAACCAATGTCTCAATCTACCCTATCGAGGCAATTCCCAGCTGTTGGCTAACGAAGTGTCCATTGCCAAAGGGACCTACGAACCAATTTCGATGGCAGGCAAAGAGATATATCGCTTTGCCGTCAAGCAAGTTCCAGAAGTGCTGGAAAAAGCCCTCCACCGCTCCAGCCTCAGTACTGAAGACGTTGATTGGCTGCTGCTGCATCAAGCCAACCAACGCATTCTCGACGCCGTGGCCCAACGGCTCAAAATCCCCAGCGAAAAAGTCATCAGCAATTTGGCCTGCTACGGCAATACCTCAGCCGCGTCCATTCCCCTGGCTCTGGATGAAGTCGTCCGGCAAGGAAAAGTTAAACCCGGAGACGTCATCGCCACTGCTGGATTTGGTGCTGGATTGACCTGGGGTGCGGCGATTTTTCAATGGGGCCGTTGAAGGGGCGCTTGTAAATTCAATTGTAAATTCAAAGAATTTGAGTTTCTACTCCTACCGTTGCTTTCACTGGATGGTCTGATGCAACCTGATATTAGATTTCGGTTTGAGTTTCTTGAGTCGGATTGCAGGCATTCTTTTTAGCCTTTGATTTCTGGGGTCTATCTCAATTCCCACAGACTCCAGGGCCGTAACCCCTAAAATGGGTTCTGTTCCTGGATCGCCAAAAATGATTGTTCCGCCAACAATTTCCCCCATAAATTCGAGATCGCCTGTTGTAATGTCCATTTTTATTTCACTGCCATCCGCAAGTTCGTAGATACGTTGCGCTTTGGGCCGCAACCCAATGGATTCAAGCCGATCTCCAGGAACAAGGCGAATCAATGGCCCCTGTATCGACAAGAAAAAGGTCTTCCCACGATTGTTCTGGGGCTGCTGGATTCCTAATCGTCACTGTGATGTGTATTGCTCCCATGCTCAACTCCATCCTCGAAATTATAGAAATCTAAGGGGCAAGTTTAGTGGTATGAACAGTAATCTGCAATTCACACAGATAACGTATTGAACTGAGTGCTCCTTGTAGCATAAGATGAAACAATTCAGAAACACGCAAGCCCGTACTATAAGAAATAGCATGCGGAAACAAAAGCACACCCCTTGAGGCTACCCATTCACCCAGTAGAAACAAATTAGACACTAGATAGCCATTCCAGGGAGGGCTTTCGTTGTGTTTTCGCACAATCCTGCAAGTAAAGATTGATCAGACTTTGATAAGGAATACCAGTGTCTTCAGCTAATTCCTTGAAGTAACTGATTACTTCTTCTTCCAATCGAATCGTGACTTGCTTCTTCAGCTTTTTAACATATGGGTTTTTGATTGACTCAGAGAAATCGTATTCTTCCTTCATTAGAAAAAGTCACGGTACTGTTGCCGCTCTCGCTGAGTTGCCTTACGAGCAGAGATAATGCGGATCCGCTCAATATTTTCCTGATAGAGATGGCACACAACAAGTAAACGTAGTGAACTACTCATTCCCAAGAGAATATAGCGTTCCTCATATCGGGAGTGTTCTGAATCGTAGCTGAGCCGAGCACTCTCGTCATAGAAAACCGTTTGTGCCTCATCAAACGATATACCGTGCTTTTGCTCATCGATCTCAGCCTTTAACCCGTCCCACTCAAATCGAAGCTCGCTCATACATACATTGTAGTTACACAGTTGCTGTTGAGCAAGAGCGAACTTCGTTCGTTTGCATTAGTATTGTAAGTTAGCCACCAACAATAGGTTGCCCCAGCTGATTTGTCAGGATTTCATCTGCCATGTAATACAAGATACCTAGTATTTTTCCGGCGTTGTCGATAAAATATTCCCTTGAATCAACTGTTACTTTATTTCCTTCCAACTGCATGAATCTCCAGGAGCTGCCGATAGTGACAACACCATAGACAACGGATAATAAAATTTTCTTCTTCTGGTTAAAGATCTGGGCAGCGAACATCTCAGCGATGCATTGGGGTATACCGCCTTTTATGTTCTCATTTTTGGCTTCCACGATCTGGATTGCAGGGGCAGTCAACAAAATTTGTGTTGGAGAAGCCGCAATCAGAAAGTCACAGACTCCGTTCAGCCCTTTCTTGGCATCAATGTTAAATTCAATGCCTGAAAATAAGCTGATTTTATGGTCGAGGATTTTTCGTAATTCCACCAATATTGGCGCAATAATCAACTCCGATCTGGCTTTTTCAGTATTAATGGTTAATCCTAAAGGCACATTTTCTTCTAACACCGCCGCAAGAATAGGACTGACGGCGATGGGTTTTACCGACGAATACAAATCAGCCTCAGCCAGGGTGAGTTGAAGATCGCGTTCAAGTTTTTCAAAGTTGAAATCGCTATAGGCCATATCCAATCACTCTATCGAGCGTTGTTGTTGAAGTGACGCTTGGGTCGAACGTTTATGTATCTTGCTCTTTGAGGGCAATCGATCCTGATGGGGATGGGGTTTAAGGAATTGCTAGAGTTCTAGTCTCATTGGTTTTCGCCACTCAATGTAGAACAAAAGATCTCATCTAGTTCTTCCTTTGTCATGTTGACAGGAGAAGGGTAGGTCTTGGCCTTCGGACTGCGACGATTGATGAATAGCTCGCGGATTGCTTCATCATCGGTAGGGTGCTGACAAATGTAAGTTTTTAATTCTCTGCGAGCCATTTGGTTGAAATCAGGGTGTGTCATTGGTGTAAACCTCCCATTGTCCGTCTTTTGAGAGAACGATTTCTATGCCTTCGTGAATCCCTCCTAATCAATCCCTCTTAATCAATATATGTATTCATACAAAGTGTCATATCTAAACAAGTGAATCGGCTGCAACATGTCTGAGAGGAATTGACAAGCACAAACTGCTACGATCGCTTGTTCATTAGGTGGCATTGGCACAAACTACTCTAAGGATTAAGGATGCTGTTTAACGCTAGCACGAGTTCGCGATCCCATTCTGTAAGTGAGGCATTGTTTCTGTTGTATGGGAGATATAGATTGAGGTGCTTATTATAACAGGACCTACCATTGCAGACGATCTACTTCTGGCGAACCTTTTTGAAGCCCAATGTTCGGGCTACCCGTTCAATCTCTCTAGCGTTGGCGGACATACTCCCTTTCCGGTGGTAGATTGCGTCAGTGAAAAGCCAACAAATAAGCAGATGAGATCAAAGAATACTCCTCAATCATGGAGCGGGATGAGAGTAGGTTACAGCCACCTCGGCATCTTCTGGCAAATTTTGGTTGGCTGCCTGATATTCGTCCCGAATCATCTCAAACACATTAATCAGTTCAGCCTGAGTGTCTTCCACGGTTTGTCCCCAAGCATGGCAACCTGCAATGGCTGGGACATAGGCAACAAAGGTGCCGTTGTCGTCGGGGCGCAACACAACCGTGTAGTTTTTTAGCGATCGCATAGCGCTAAAAATAAAATAACCACCGTAAAGCTAGCATATCTCCCTGATGTCCTGGCAGATGCTGGAACTCTCCAACCATTGCGAATTGATATCAGACTTTGTGATGGGCATGCTCTGCTTAGGAGTTGTATTCGATACCATTTATTACGTATTGGGATCGTTCGCATACTTCAGGATTTTGCGATTGAAGCAGCGGTGAAATTTTTCGCCTGTCAACCACGGTACGATCCTCCCACACTAAATCTCTGAGGGATGCGAGGGCGCAAATCAGGAACTCATCGGATTGTGGGCGGGCGCATGCATCGGATAGGGCGTCTGCTGCCATTTGCAAGTAATCTCCACCCGCCTGTCCTGCAAACCAGGATAGTGCTTCTGCGTTTATGTTCTGCGTCTCGGGATCCGAATCGGAAAGTCCTTCAATGCATGATAATACTGCTTGTTCAGGGCTTTCATCCGATCCTTCGTATCCAATCAAAGCATCTAACTCAGGATCGAATTCACCTAAATCCATGGGATCTATGTCCCAGCTCGCGAACAGTTCAAGCAGGTCAGTTGCAAAGAGATCCCGTTCTTTGCGTTCGGGAATGTGCTTTTTCAGCAACGGCCACATTTCCAAGAATAGTCTAGCACCCGATCTCCAACTCATAGCATTTTTCCAGATTAACCGAACGCCACCGAGTTGAGCGACAGCAGATAGCTTTGGCTACCAAAAACAGGCTCTATGTTCCGTCGCTCGAACACCTTGGCTATGTTGCAGCGCACAGGAGCGATCGCGCTTCCCAATCTAATCCACTGACCTACAACTTTGTCAAGAGTACGATCGCGTTCCCTTGCCAGTGCGATCGCGCTACCCGCTCTGAGCCACGTGCCTAAGAAATCGCAATTCATCCTTCACCCTTTCTTTCCCCCCATTTGGGTGAGGGCAGCGATAAGCCAATTGGCTTAGATTTGTAGTAGGAAATACTTTTTGGTTGCCTGTCCCCTGATCGAGGAGGAAAGGAAGATGAAACTGAATCGTTTATCGGTACTGTTGTTGCTGGCCCCTCTGTTTGTAAGCATTCCGGTTCGGGCTGAAAATCCTGCGCACGTTCAGGAGTTGCTGACCACAGGTGAATGCGCTCGTTGCGATCTGTCGGGTGCAAATTTGACGGATGCCCACCTGATTGGGGCTGACTTGAGAGACGCCAATCTCCAAGGTGCAATTCTGGTGGGTGCGAACTTGGAAGGAGCCGATCTGGAAGGGGCGAACCTGACTGGAGCTGACCTGACGGCTGCTTTTCTGACCAATGCCAGCTTGATTCGCACGAATCTTGTCGGTGTGAATTTCACCGATGCCCGGATCAATGATGCCGATGTGTCGGGAGCATTGATGCGAAATATTAACTTGAGCGGTGCCCAGGTGTTGGGAACTGACCTCAGCGTTGGGGGCGAGTAAGACGATTTTGGATGTTTGAGGACAGAAGGCAGAAGGCAGAGGGCAGAAGGCAGAGGGCAGAGGGCAGAGGGCAGAAGAGATAGGTGAAAGGGTAAAGAATGAGAGTCTTTACTTTGAAGCCTGACACCTGATACCTGATACCTGATACCTGACACCTGATACCTGACACCTGACACCTCCTAACACCTGACACATTCTCAAAAGAGAGTGAGCAGGCACAGGAGTAAGGCTTCTGTCCATTCCACGACGGCACCATAGGTGTCGCCGGTGTGACCGCCCAGTCGGTGGTTGAACCAGGCGGCGGTGAGGGTGGCGATCGCACCACCGCCCACCGCCATGCCCACCGCCATCCAGACGCGATCGCGATCCAATACACTCAACCCAATGCTGAGACTGAGCGCCAACAGCAAACCGGGCAGCAGATCCCAGGCTGAGCGGATGGCTGCCTTGTGAAACGCTCCCTTGCCTGTAGGTTTCAGGTAGGGATAGCGAACAATGGCAAACAGCTGTCCCCAGCGGCCCCAGCCTGCTGCAGCCATCAGGACGAAACCACGATACTGGTGCAAATCGCTCAGAGCAGCGGTTTTGAGCAGCAGAAGTGCGATCGCAGCCATCGCCCCAAACGCCCCTGTAACGCTATCCGCCATCACCTGCAAACGACGCTCCGGCTCCATCACTGCCAGACCATCTGCAGTATCCATGACCCCATCTAAGTGCAATCCTCCTGTCAAGCCAACCCAAGCCAACACCAAGACTGCACTGCGAGTCAATCCCGGCATCCCCAACCCTTGCAACCCCGCATCCAACACTGCCAGCATTCCACCCACTCCAATACCGATCAGCGGTGCAAGACGTGCAACCCCCTGAAACTCCAGCGGCCAGGATGCAGGAAGCGGTAACCGAGTATAGAACGCTGTTGCTGCGGCTAGCTTCAACCCCTGGATTTGCCAGAAGGACTGATTTGAGGGCGTTGATTGCGTATTATCGTCCGTAAAAGTCATGAGACGCTAAATTTTTAAGTCGTTTGGCTGAGGCCAGGGAACCTGAGATCGACCATAATTGAGGGTAAATTTGGCTGTCCTGGTGAGATAGTTTGATGGAAAATTCAGTGAATTTTATTAGGAGTCAGCACAACATCATAGGCTAAGATTGTTGCGTATACTACTGTTTCGTTAGACAATCCTCTTTCGCAGCACTCGGGTTTAACTCAGTTGCTGACCTGGAGAGCGCAGCTACCACTGTTGAGGATTTTATCTCAAAAGCCTGCAGGCTCAGAGGTTCGGTCTTTTTCGCTTTAATTGAGGTTGTGCAACCTTGCGGAGCAGTAGCGCTAACTTTCCTGCCGCATCTACAATTTGCCTCTTCCCTAGAGGCTTGCTACACCAGAGGCTTTCCCCCTATGAGTCACGATCAACTCCCTATCAGGTTACCGGCTCCCTGCATTGTTGATACTGGGATTATTGTCAACAAGCAGGATATGCGACGGCTATTGGCTAGCTTGAGTCAAGTCCGCTATAGCCACAAGCAAGATCGAAAAGTACAGAGCGAGGGCGAAGGTTATGTACTAGAGGTTTTTTCCGACCCTCACCGCTCTACGCTGATCGCAAATCATGCCCTTTACTTAAATGTTGATAGTTTTGATTACTTAGAGTTGGGGCAGTTAGCCGAACAAGAATCTTATTTCGACCTAATTCAAGAGGAACGCCAGCTGCGGTTGATTCCTCTATCGAATCCTCTTCAAGAACAAACCACTCGCAGCCTCAATGCGGCAGCGCTAGAAGCAGTGATGACCCAGGTACTCTCAGCAAACTGGGATGTCCAGCTTGATGATGATAGTGACTGTCCCCTCTAAAGGTCTCTCCGAACTGTTTTGAGTGTTGCTTTTCGTTTTCAATGCCAGACTTGCTGTAGCCATACTCAGGCACGAGCAGGCATTTTTTCTACGCCTCACGGTGCTGTTGAAACGCCACGATTTATGCCCGTGGGTACTCTTGCCAACGTCAAGACACTGACGCCCGATCAACTTCAGGCTACAGGCGCTCAGATGGTTCTTGCCAACACGTACCATCTTCATTTGCAACCTGGTGAAACTATTGTTGCTAAAGTAGGCGGTTTGCATCGGTTCATGGGCTGGAACGGTCCAATGTTAACTGATTCAGGCGGATTCCAGGTCTTTAGTCTGAGCGAAATGCGAACGATTTCAGAAGTAGGGGTTACCTTTCGTTCGCCTAAAGATGGTCAAATGATTCACCTGACACCAGAACGCGCTATCCAGATTCAAAATGTGTTGGGGGCGGATGTGATTATGGCATTTGACCAGTGTCCGCCTTATCCAGCCAGTCGGGAGGCGATTGAGGAGGCAACCGATCGCACCTATCGCTGGTTAGAACGCTGTTTAGCCGTTCATCAGAACTCTAACCAGGCATTGTTTGGCATTGTCCAGGGAGGTATCTATCCTGAGTTGCGCCAGAAAGCCGCTTGTGACTTGACTGCCTTGAACTTGCCAGGCTATGCCATTGGTGGGGTGAGTGTTGGCGAACCGCCAGCGTTGATCGAAAAGATTGTGCAAGCGACAGCGCCGCTACTCCCGGCAGACAAGCCGCGCTATCTCATGGGAGTGGGCACCTATCGAGAAATGGCGCAGGCGATCGCAGCTGGGGTGGATTTGTTTGATTGTGTGATTCCGACCCGGTTGGCGCGCCATGGCACTGCCCTGGTGCGAGGGGAACGCTGGAATTTAAAGAACGCGAAATTTCGAGAAGATGTTGCCCCTTTGGATGAAACCTGCCCCTGCTATAGCTGCCAGCATTTCAGTCGCGCTTATATTGGCCATCTGGTGCGATCGCGCGAACTTCTCGCCTATACCTTGCTCTCCATCCACAACGTCACCGAATTGATTCGCTTTACCCAGCAAATTCGCGATGCCATTTTGCGCGATCGCTTCACTGTGGAATTTGCGCAATGGTTGCAGGGTGGGGAACAGGGAATATAGTACCTGTTCCCCGTCCTCCATTCCCTTCCCTATTAGACTCATGCAGAAACTGAAGTGAAAGCCCCTCTCCGGGGGGCTTTCACTTCAGTTCTCGGACAGGTCTATTGAAAAGGATGCGGTTGATAGAGCCAGAGCGGCAGACCGCTGGTAGACAGCTCAAAATCGAGGCGTTCCAAACCGACCGATAGCCCGCCGATCTGACTTTGGGTTGAGATCAGGCGATTCCACAGCGGCTTAGGTTCTTCAATGTTGAAGCACTGGGTTTTTTCGGGATCGAGATCGACCAACTCAGCAGCCCAGCGACGGGCGTCCTCCTCGCTGCCTAAGCGATCGACAACCCCCAATTCCACGGCTTGCTCTCCTGTAAAAATGCGCCCATCCGCAAATCCCTTCACGGTCTCAACTTCCAGATTGCGAGCATCTGCAACCGTTTGCACGAATTGCTGATAGCTCGTATCAATCAGTTCCTGCAGAATATGTTGTTCGGGTTCAGTCAGTTCCCGATCGAAGGCCAGGATATCTTTGTAAGGCCCTGACTTGATCACCTTAAAAGAGATACCGATCTTTTGCAGCAAACGCTCGAGATTGTTCCCCCGCAAGATAACGCCGATACTGCCTGTAATGGTTCCTGGGTTGGCCACAATGTGCTCAGCCCCCATGCCAATGTAAACCCCGCCGGAGGCAGAGATGTTACCGAAACTGGCGACAATTTTGACTTTTTCTCGCAAACGCTTCAGGGCACTGTAAATTTCCTGAGAATCGCCGACTGTGCCACCGGGACTATCAATCCGTAGCAGTAGGGCCGGGAATTTTCGCTCCTCAACGGTTTTGAGCGCTTCTAAAATGTGCTTTCGGGCAGCAGATGCAATCACACCCGTTACCTCAATACGGGCAATTTGTTTGCGAAATCGGGGCTTAAAAGGCCAAACCATAGATTCAGAAAACGGATAATGTTAACAAAGATGCTGAATTCTAGTGTGCCTCATCGACAGAGGTTTCAGGTTTATAAGTTTGAAGGTTTAAAAGATGTAGGTTTGCAGGGTTCAGACTGATTGAGCGGCGATCTCATGGCACAGTGGAAGGTTCATTTCCCGTAGATAGAGGTATGCAAGCACCACTCTCTCTAGACCCCCCTCTAGTTTAGTCAGGATTTCAAACATCGACCGTTACTCATCAAATGAACATCATCATAAATGGCTGAAAGCCTGATTAAGTCTGATACCTGACATCTCATATAGCGGTTTGCAATGAAATTCAGTACCCGGTTTCGGTAGGGGCTTGGCAGTGCCAAGCCCACCCAAGTTTTCTGTACTTAACCAGACTGCAAACTGCTATATCTTGCATCAGCAGATCCTCTAGCTTTTTTCAGAGGCTGATTGTACAAACTGGTGTTGCCTCTTAATATAACTACACAATTGGGTACAATATGGATGCTGCGATTGCCATGACAAGGGAACAATAGAAATTTTCACTTAATAGGATACACATACCTGCATTGTTCCAAGTGGAAATTTTCTAGCGATCGCACGTTTGCCCGATATCTGAGCAGGCGACTAGAGTTGCGCTCATCAGGACAAAGTCCACCTGCACGGACTCTTTCTTGCTCAATAGCCCGTTTGTTGTCTGCACTTTTTTATTCTGACTGCCTGATACAAATTTCATTTTCATTCTTATGCATCGTAAATTGACTGAGTTGACCGAGTCGAAATTGTCGTTTGCACCGCTATTGCTGATTTCCCCTTTCTTCTTTTGGGGAACGGCAATGGTGGCCATGAAGGGTGCAATTCCCCACACCACTCCCTTGTTTATGGTGGGGGTTCGTCTGTTTCCAGCGGGGCTGTTGGTGCTAGGAGCAGCAACGATCGCAGGCAGGCCTCAGCCCAAGGGTTGGTTAGCCTGGTTCTGGATTGGCTTGTTTGCTCTGGTGGATGGGGCATTGTTTCAGGGATTTCTGGCAGAGGGATTGGTCAGAACGGGAGCGGGATTGGGATCGGTGATGATTGACTCTCAGCCGCTGGCGGTGGCGCTACTTTCTAGCTGGTTATTTGGCGAGCAGGTGGGCTTTTGGGGATGGTTGGGGCTTAGCCTGGGGGTTGTGGGTATCAGTCTTATTGGTTTGCCTGATAGCCTGATTCTGGGCTGGCTGGGAGGTAATATGACTGCCGCAGGTTCTGGGGCGGCAGCGGAGTGGGGCCAGCAGTTGTGGCAGAGTGGTGAGTGGTTAATGCTGCTAGCGGCACTTTCTATGGCGGTGGGAACGGTGCTGATCCGGTTTGTCTGCCGCTATGCCGATCCAGTTGTTGCCACGGGATGGCATATGATTCTGGGGGGATTGCCGCTTTTTGCTCTCTCGGCCTGGGGCGAATCGGAGCAATGGCTAAACTTGACTGGGGCGGATTGGATGGCGCTGGCCTATGCGACGGTGTTTGGTAGTGCGATCGCATATGGTTTATTCTTTTATTTCGCTTCAAAGGGCAACCTCACCAGTCTCAGTTCCCTGACCTTTTTGACTCCTGTTTTTGCCCTCCTATTTGGCAACCTATTTTTGGCTGAAGTGCTGAGTCCATTGCAATCTTTCGCTGTGGTTCTTACCCTGCTTAGTATTTATCTAGTGAATCAGCGGGCAATGTTAGCCGGAAAATTCCGTTTAAAGCCTTTGCCTGAGGGCAGCGATGCTGCGATTAGCGATTAGCGATTAGCGATTAGCAATTAGCAATTAGCGATTAGCGATTACACGACTTGGAAGGTTAGCGCCCTCTTCGGGGGCGCTAACCCTCATTTCTTCGTGCCAGAACGAAAAAATGGGTTATTTTGAAAGTCTTGCTCCGCAAGACTTTCAAAATAACCTTCCAAGTCGTGCGATTAGCGATTAGCAATTAGCGATTAGCAATTAGCGATTAGCAATTAGCGATTAGCGATTAGCAATTAGCAATTGGCAATTGCCAATTAGCAATCAACCATACTACTCAGTTGACTGAACGCTTGCATTCCTTCAACCTGTTTTCCTTCACCTTTCACCCTTTCCCCGTTCCCTATTCCTCGTTCCCTATTCCCCGTTCCCTATTCCCCGTTCCCCAAAAAAGCAATTTTCCCGTTTTTCGGCCATTTTTAGGATGCGTTCTCTACCTTTGAAAGTTAGGATTACAAAAGGCATCGGATTGGTAAATTTTGTTATGGACTAATCTGAAAACAATTCAGTGGATCATTCTTGCAACCTCTGCCTGATTTGTCCTTGACCGAATCCATCTATGAGGCTTCGTTGCTCTCTCCTATTTCTATGCCTTTGCGCTGCTGGCTGGGGGTTCTCTGGCAGTCCTCTTTGTGCTGCTATTTTGGAACAGTCTGAAGCGGATAGAACTGATATTGGCTCGACACCCTGGATGGCTCGGAGTTGGTTTGCCTCTCTACCTGACGCTCCGTCTGAAAATCCTTCAGCGGCAACGGCCGATTTCGATCCGTTTCGGCAAGCCGTTCGAATTGCAGGGCAGGCTGCGATCGCAGGACAAACCACTCAATCTTATGAACAATGGCTAGAACTCGCACTTCAATGGCACAAAGCTGCCGATCTCATGGCAATCGTTCCGCCTGACGATCCCCGTTATAGTACGGCTCAGAATCGAGTCATTTTCTATCGCCAGAACTATCAGCAAGCTCAGCAGCAAGCCCATCGCCTTAGTTTTATTTCTTCTTCAGCATCACCATCACCCCACATTCAACAACCTGGTACTTCAGGCACAGCTGTCCCCAACCAATCTGATTCAATCGCTACAACTTCAACCACAGCAGTTCACCCCCGGCAAACACAACCCTGGTGGTGGATTGGTTTAGGAGCAGTTGCTGCAATTGGGGCAATGAGCGTAGCGCTCTTTTATGGACGAAAACGGCCCGACAGACTCCCAACTCAATTATCAACTCATCTAACCGACAGAACCAGAAAAACGAAGTTGAACGATGAGGCCCCAATCGACGACACCGATCCAATCGATTGGGATGCCCTGAAAGCCCAGAATTCAATGGTTAGCAACGTAGATACCATACCTGTCAGCTCACCAGTCACCGAAAACACCCATCGCAGCAGGCCCAATTCTTTTCCCCCTACCCCTCCCAAGCGCGCTCAAACTACAGTAACTAGAATGCCAGCAGAACTGCTAACAGTTGGCCAAACTACCCGTCTTGCCAAAATCGATATCGTCAGCCAATTGATTGACGACCTGGAGAATTTTGATGTCATGAAGCGGCGCAAGGCGATTTGGGAACTGTCCCGACAAGGAGACTCGCGCGCCATTCAGCCCTTGATCGAATTGCTGATGGAGTCAGACTCCAGGCAACGCAGCTTAGTCTTGGGAGCACTGGCAGAAATTGGCAGTCGTACCCTGAAGCCGATGAGTCGTGCTCTCCTGGTAGCGCTACAAGACGACAATGCCGAAGTGCGCAAAAATGCCATTCGCGATCTCACCCGAATCTACGACTGTGTTGCCCAAATCAGTTACCTGCTCCGGCATGCTATTGATGACCCGGATGCAGAAGTTCAGGAAACCGCACAATGGGCCCTGGGACATTTGAGCCGCATTCGCACCACGATTGGCATTGCCCGTTTCCCTGCCCCGCCCCGATCGGAACGCTTACCCAGAAACCCCTCTCAGATCTCTAGACCGGGTTAACGCTGGCGAGCAAAGGAGCAGCAGCCAAACAAGGATGTTTGAGCGCATGCTTTCCACCTCTAGCTGCAAAAATCCTTGTCTTCTACGAGATACGATTTGGAAGGAAGAGGAGTTGTGTCGGGCGACGTAAGGTTATATCGCCAAGTCTCGACACAAAGTTATGCCCCCGTTGATTATTTTAATGGCAAACACCTCTCTCAATGCTTGTCGTATACGACTTGGAAGGTTATTTTGAGAGCTTTGCTCCGCAAGGCTCTCAAAATAACCCATTTTTGTCCAGTACGAAAGATCAAGGGTTAGCACCCCTTTCAGGGGTGCTAACCTTCCAATGTGGTGGCATAACTTGATGTCGCAATAAAGGATGAGCTTCTGGACAGCATCTCATGCCACTCACCCAAACTCCAACTAGCAGATTATATACATTAGTCTGCAGATCTTTCAGGGTTAGCGAAAGGAATTGCCCAAATAAAGTCTACTGGCAAACTTTTAAGCGTCTTCCCTTGGTCTGAATAGAACCAGTTAGGATCGGGTGCACCGTTATTGCTTTCACGTGGATTAAATGACTTAAAGACTGATAGAGCAGGTTTTCCTTGAGCATTGACAGAAGCTCTAGAATGACAGGTAATACAAGAAGCGGTAGGAACAAATCCTTCCTCTGTGACAGAGTTGCCCAGTAATAGCGGTTGACCAGTCGAATCAACGAAATTGACCATAGATCCTTTGAGGCGATAATGCTGCCATTCCTGACCCCATTCATCGGTTAACCCATTCTGCTTGAACAATGCTGATAAATCTTCAGTTCGGGTGCCAGGTGGATACGTTCCATCAGTGGTTTGATGGGGTGGTATATCAGCAGGGAGATAGCCAAAGGAATCGTGACAACCAATGTAATCGCATCTTCCCTTATTATCAACCCATTCAAAGGTTGCCCAAAACCAGTTGGGTAAAACTTTAGAACTAATGTGCATGGCCACCAAACCATAAAGCTTACCATCGACATTATAATTCCAGTGATAATCTGATTTTTGCTCTTCTGTGATGGGAACCCAATTCGCCTTAACTTCAATAGAATCAATCGGAGACTTAACGAAGTTAGCGATTGGATCGCCTTGCGCCAATACTGCCTGTGCTTTTTTGAAGGCTTGGACCAAGCCCTGAGTATACCAGAGATGATTATTAACGATGTAATCAAAAGTGGCCTTATTTCGTCGGACCTCTTCACAAGGGCTGTCGTCTGGACAATCTACTTTACCTGGCAACTTTTGAAGTTCTAAGGGCAACTGCGCTCTCTCAACTTTACTCCGCAGGAATAATCGCTTTGGAGGGGGGGTTCGATCGGGCCATTGGGGCGGATCTGCTGGGTTTGGATGCCGAGGAAATGTCAACGGATCGTCAGCCCAGGTTTCCCAAAAAGCATTATTCGTGAGATGGGAATTTGGAGTTGTCCCTTGAAGATCTGCACTTGCTTTGCGGTTGACATAGCTAAAGAGTTCCCAAGCAAATTGATCTGGATTGTTGAGCGGAACGGCACATTTCTGGAGAACGGGTTTTAACGGTTCCGACTCGGATGGAAAGATACAGCCTTCTTGCAAACTGGGACACTTTCCGAGGAAACAATGTCGTCCCTCCTGTGCATTAGCAATGTTGGCAGGAAATTGCGCAACAATAACGACAATGAGGATTGTCAGAATCAGGAACAAAGGTTTAATTCGTATCATTTCAGACTCACAACTAAAGTAACTATGGATGAAAACGGGTTACCTGCAGTAGAAAGGCTAGGCAATAGACCTGTCCGAGAACCGGAGTGGAAGCGGGTTCTCTCCAATTTCCAAATGAGTTTACTGGGCAGAGAGCGAACGGCCTTGAGCAGGCTGTGCGAGCCAACTTTCGGTCAAAAGGCTAAGGATCGTGAAGAGATTAATACCGAAATTCTCACCGATGGGCATAGCAGTGCTATGCTCATACAGGTTAGATTTTCCGTAGTTATTTAATCCTCGATCCTAAGGATGCAAAAAAACTGAATTGGCTTTTTCAGCCTCAAAAAAGACACTGTATCTACCGACTCTACTCAAATCCCCCGCGTGATGCAGGCACCCAACTTCAACCCATATGGGATTTCATCCTCAGAATAGAGCCTCAGTTTGCTATCCTCAGAATGGTTTCTCCCATACACAAGATGCTCACCATCGCTGGAATAGAGATTCTTGCTCTCGACGAGCTCAGTGAGAGGTTGGGCATGCTGAAAAAGCGAATGCTCTTGATCCAGGATTGGGTTACCCATAAACTTCACCTCCCAGCCTGGCTGAATGGGAGGTTTGGCCCAGTAGGAATAAGATATGGTGGTTCGGAAACCCGGAGGAAGATAGTACATGGATCCGATGACCTCATCAGGCAGTGTAATCTTTGTCTCCGGCAAGTAGATTTTTCGTCCTTCGTTTGGTCCTGACGGGATCGAGTCACCGGATGAAAAGGCTACAGAACTACCCACAGTAATATTATTACATTTAATACCTAGAAATAGCTGACCACCACGGTCTCCGATTTGCAAGTCAAATTGATGCGTGAATGTCGGCACATCTTTTCTGACGAGCACAACATTTCGCCAAGCGAAACTAGGATGGTCCATTATGAACTTTGCTAGTGCCTCCATATTGGCGATCGATCCGCTTGCTGGCAAGGGGTTCGGGTGCGTATCAGTTATTACTCTCCCAATTAAGCAGTGATGAATGTCTGATTTTGGGTTAAAGGTAAAGGCATTTGTGGGGACAACTATGTCGCCCTGGGCACTGACGGTTGCTGACACCTGGGTCTCACCTGCACTGGTTTTGAGCTGTGTTGTTTCCCATACACTAGGAAATAGAAACAAGTTTGAAGGACAGTAGTACAGCTCAAATTTCGCGGTCCTCGCTCCGGGATAAAGGTTCTTACCGCGCACATAGAAATAATTCTGTTGGTTGAGCACGGTCTCCTGCCCTATATCCTGATTGTAAGAATCCGTCAGGGTCGTGACTGGATTTTCCATGACACTTGTTCCATTGGGAATGATATCTGGTGAGATATACCAGGTACCGATCGACGGTATAGCTCCTGTGTCTCGAAGATTGTCACGCATGTAGACGTCATCATACGATGTTGATGCCATATCGATCTCCTTTCTGGTGGTTATGGATCTTAAAGCAGTCAGAAAGTTGGCTAGGTATCCAATTCCTATAAATAAGACGATCGACAAGGGCAATTTTGGAATTTCTTGAGTTAGGGGCTTTTTTTCTGAGTCAATATTTCTCTGAAGAGGGCAAAACCCTTTTGCAGCATACCTTCCAGGGATAAGGATTTTTGAGCGTGTGGCTCGTTCTCAGGATTTCAATCAATTTGCATTTGAGAATGAGAACCATTACTATTTGACTGTGAGAATTGCGATCGCAACAATTGCCTGCTAATCGGGGTTGAGAGGTTGACATGATTGGAATGATTAGAAGTTACCGCCGAGCAATGCTGCTGTTTCTGGCAGTGATGTTGGCGGGTTGTGGTACGTCCGGGGGGAAACAATCGGAAACAGCAAGTAACAAACCCAAAATAGTCGCAACTACCAGCGTCCTCTGCGATCTGACACGACAGTTGGCTCAGGACAGTGTCGATCTGACTTGTTTGTTAGATGCGGGGCAGGATCCTCACACGTACAAGCCGACCCCGCGCGATCGCAAAGCCCTGGAAGCTGCCGATCTCATCCTTTACAGCGGTTATAACTTTGCGCCCAAACTGATTCAATTGGTCGAGGCAACCCGTAGTTCGTCTCCTAAGATCGCAGTCTATGAGAAAGCAGTCACCAGCCCCATTTTTGCAGCAGCGCACAACCACGAACACGAGCAAGACGAAACTGAGGCTGTAAACCATCACAACGAGCACGAGCACGAAGAAGAGGCACATCACAACGAGCACGAGCACGAAGAAGAGGCACATCACAACGAACACGAGCACGAAGAAGAGGCACATCACGACGAACACAAAGATGAAGATAGTCACGACAGACATGAGGAGGATGAAGATCTCGTTGCCGATCCTCACATCTGGCACGATGCTGAACACGGTATTCAAATCGTCAACATTATCGACAAGCAACTGCAGCAAATCGCTCCAGACAATGCCGAGCGCTATCGCCAGAATGCCGCGACTCTGACCGCTGAGCTGAAAACGTTGGATACCTGGATTCAAGCTCAGGTGGAAACAGTGCCTGCTGCAGACCGAACATTAGTGACCACTCACGACGCGTTTCGTTACTATGCCAGCGCCTATGGCTTCTCGGTAGCGGGGGCGTTGAGCGGTCTTAGCACTGAAGAGAAACCCTCAGCAGGGCAGATGAGCGAACTGATTGAGTTAGTTGAAACTGCAAACGTTCCTGCTATTTTTGCTGAGAGTACGACCAACCGGCAACTGATCGAAACAGTTGCTCGGGATGCTGGGGTGAAGGTTGCCGAACAGTCACTGCTGGTTGAAGGGCCAGGATCTGCTGATGAGACCTATCAAGCGATGATGGTAACCAATACTTGCACGATTGTCGTGGCCTTGGGCGGATCGTGTTCTCCCTAATGGAGGGTGTGCACGACTTGGAAGGTTAGCGCCCCCTTCATGGGCTAGCCCCCTTTTCTTCGTGCTATCACTAGAGAAAGGTATTTTGAAAGCCTTGCGAAGCAAAGCTTTCAAAATAACCTTCCAAGTCGTGTGTGGACTTTTTATGAGGGGGTAGTTCTCCAGAGGTAAGGATTGTTGAGCGCGCAGGTTTCACCCGCACGCTCAACAATCCTTACTGGTCTATCCCTATCTATGAAGGATGTGCTGTCGATCGATTAGGAGGTAGATCGCGAAATCCGAACACGGGGCCAGGGTCAAGACCTGTAATTTGACTAAACTGCTCTGGCGTAATAGTATTCGCCGTTAAATGATTAGCCCAGGCTTCTAACTTATTGTGAACCCTGCCCAAAAAATCAATGCCCCTGGGAAGTGGAATGATGAGCCAGCTATCCACCAGAGTTTCTGCTAGAGCTAGTTCAACGAGGGGAGAGGGATAAACTTGCAACAAATTTTTCAGATAGGAATCAAACTCAGCTGTGCTATCACCTGCTAGTTGATAGCTGCTAACAATATGCTTTACTCGCTGCTGACTGATTCTTTCCCAGAATTCCATAGATATGGGCTGAATGTGTGCAGGAATTACACTGGCTCCTATAATGGACGAATTCGTGCTTTTTTGCCAGGATATTGCACCCTCATATGCCAAAAATTTTTATGCTTGGGTTGAGTCAAGTTCTCGTAGGCCCATTTGCCTTGTTAGCGGTTGGCACTAATGTATTATTAGCAAGCGCGCAGAACAATTTGTACAATCCAATTTCATTAGCTTCTGGTGAGGAAATTTCAGATACACTCTCTGATAAGGACATTCCCACTGGGCAGGGTGGATTTGCCAGAGACTATCTTGTGACCCTGAATCAGGGTGACAATGTTGCTATCGATTTGGTCTCTGATAGTTTTGACACAATTATCACCTTAATGTCAGCTGATGGTTCAACCATTGCCGAGAATGATGATGGCCCTGATGGTAGCACTAACTCTCTCCTTTTTACGAGAATTACAGAACCAGGAACGTACATTGTCAGAGTAAGAGCATTTGGCGATACGGCAGGAGGGAGTTTTAAGCTTAAAGTTACCCGCTTGCGTCCAGTTGACTAATAATTATGGCACCGCAAAACAGCAAAATTCCAGCCCGCTCGCTCGTCATACGTTTAGCGATCGCAGTAGGGGGACTACTAGCACTCTCAATCGCAGGTGGCAATTTTTTCATCTCTCAACAGGAAAAAAACATTGAAGGAGAAATTAATACCTTAACACGACAGTTTGCCAAAACTGACTTTAACCAGAGTGCATTGGAACTACGAAACCTGTCAGCCCAACTTGGCATCGCGCTTTATTCTCTAAATGATGGAGGTATAGACAACGCTAAAGTTGTTGTTGCTGAGGCCGATCTTCAGAAATGGGACAAAATCGATCCCATCCTCAACCAATATCTCGACCAACAACTCACCAACCCCACCCACGAGATTGCTGTACCTCCCCCAGAATTACAACAGTACCTGACCGAAAACGTTGCTACTCTCAACGCCATTCACAATGTTGTTCTAACCAAAGGTAGACCCATCTGGTGGCGAGACATTTCACGCCTGGTAGCAGGCGACTGGGCAACTCCTCTACCGAGCTATCTGGGAGTTGTCAATCTGCAAAAAATGCTCGTTCTGGAGACACTGCAAAAACAGCGCCAGGGTCAGACCCAGGCAGCACTGCAGACGCTAGAAGTTTCCTGGCAAATCAACCAATCGTTTCAAGACGATCCCTATCTGATCGGCCAGTTAGTCAATCTGATCGTTGAGCGGCATCTGATCGGCACACTGCGGAAAGTGGATAATCTTCCCTTCGATTGGGTGCAGCGCCTGAGTAAACGTGACTATCGCCCCGCCTTACTAAAATCGATCGAGCTGGAAACTGCCGCACTCTCATTTAATTCCTTGCGAAATTTAGACCTCAGTCATGCATTTGAGGTGCAAGAAATCGGTGCATCCGGTTCGGGAAACACTAGAAAAGGATGGCCAAACCCCTTCAACCTGCTAGCTAAACCCTATTTTCGCCTCTCCGCCATTGATGCCTATCAGTCCACCAAAAAATCGATCGATCGATTAAAAGCGCAAGAATATGATGCTTGTCGTTCCTATACCGATACAGAAGAATTTGTCCCGAAAGCTGCATTCTGGAATATTCTCGGGCAAATTGCTGGGCCAAACTTTACGAGCCAGATCGTCAAAGCAGAGCAGGCTATGCTTGACCGGGAATTAACTGAAAAAATTATCCTGGTAAAAACGATGGCAGCTGAACAAGGCCAGTGGCCCGCTGCATTGCCGCTATTGGACTCGGAGGTTTGCCCAGGAGTCAAATGGGTCTATCAGATTACTGACGATGGTACCATGTCGTTCTCGTTAGCCACAGAACCAGCCTGGGCCGCAGAACGGTTAAGCCAGAACCAAGGACTTCCTTTGACGTACCGCGCTCATAAAGTTCCTCCGCGTTTCTCTGTTCTGCTAACTGCTCCCAAGATCGACCTATGGGAAGAAACAACTGCGGTCTTGCGCGAGAGCGGCATAGATTACGGCCAGCTGATTAACAGCTCGCTAGCAGGGAGTGAGGGAAGTTTTCAACGCCTGGTAGCCTTACGACATTATACTGATGCTGCCAGTGCGCTGGGATTTGGTGTTCTGTTACAGCAGATTGCTTTAACAGTAGAGGATGAGATTTTTGCCTCCTGGATTCGCGATCTCAACCGCCAAAGCCGACAAGATCTGCACCGTTTGCTGGAAGCTGGATTCGATTATGGGAACAACAACTATAACCTGGAAGACTTTGCCAAAGTGCTGCCGCTCACCTATCAACTGACTCAGGGGAATTGATGGTTGATGGCTCATGGTTGATGGCTCATGGCTTGTGGTTGATGGCTCATGGCTTGTGGTTGATGGCTCATGGCTTGTGGTTGATGGCTTGTGGTTCATGGGTGTATAACCTGCAGTATAAAAGAAAGGTGTAATGCCTGCGGCTTGATGGGGTGACAATAAACTTCAAGAAGAGACGGGGATTCGGATGTGGGGTGTGGGGAAAAGATGGGTCCATCAGGCACGATTTTGCTTCATTTACTGGCATTAGGACTCTGACGCAGGCACTAACTCTTTGACATCACTAAAATTGTGCCAGTTGGTAGTTGGCACTTTAGTGCTGCAGAGTTTATCGGGTAAGCGTTACAACTTTGTCTACAAACAACCCAGATCTATTACACCAAATTAGCTGTGCTAGGCTACCAGTCTCTATATTTGGGTTGCCATCACCAAAACTTCCTCTCCAATCTCACCCATACTCTTAACCTATCCTTTACGCAGAATTTCGCCCAAACCCGCTTGCTTTTGTTCCAGAATTGGGAAGTTGACACTCGGATGTATAACAAAAGGCAGGAGGCAGAGGGCAGGAGGCAGAAGGGAAAGGTTGACTACATCTGGTTTTGCGCTTTTCGTTCTGTCCTAAGCGATATGACTACTGCTATAAGTCCCTGTGCCAATAACCTTCCCAGTCATGGCAAAAAGTTTTTGTGGCTTTTTGGTCCAATAGGCAAAAACGCCGATAGGATATCGCTTCCTACCGACGTTGTCAGGTATTTTCTTAGGGTTGAATCGCTCGCCCGGGATTGATTTAGCTGGCTAAATAGGCCCTGACGCTGGCTCTACGGCGACGCAGATGGTCGAGAGCCTGGCGTTCTAGCTGACGCACGCGTTCGCGGCTAATGCCCATACGATCGCCCACTTTGGCCAGTGACAGTCCTCGGCCATCGCGTAGGCCAAACCGCAAGGTTAGAACTTCCCGCTGTTGCGGGGTTAGGTTGGCCATCAGATCTTCCAAATCTTGCCGCAGAGATTCTTGAGTCACATAGTTTTCGGGAACTGCACCTTCATCCTCAAGCAGATCTTGCAGTTCAGTGTCCTGGTTGTCCCCCACGCGCAGATCGAGAGAGATGGGTTGACGAGACAGGGTAAGGTATTCGCGGATCTGAGCAGGCTGCAGGTCAAGGGCTGCAGCAATATCCGCAGGAGTGGGACTGCGACCCAGGCTTTGGGTCAGTTCTCGCTGAACGCGCTTGATTTTGTTGAGTTTTTCGGTGATGTGGATGGGTAAACGAATGGTGCGCGCTTGCTGGGCAATCGCACGGGTGATAGCCTGACGAATCCACCAGTAAGCATAGGTTGAGAACTTATAGCCACGGGTGGGGTCAAACTTGTCCACGCCTCGTTCTAATCCCAGGGTTCCTTCCTGGATCAAATCGAGAAACTCTAGATTACGCTTCTGATACTTTTTCGCGATCGCAACTACCAGACGTAAATTGGCCTCGATCATTTTTTGCTTGGCTCGCTGACCCTGATGGAGCGCATGATTCAACTCTGCCTCGCTCAAGTTCACCTGTGTCGCCCATTCTTCTTGAGTGGGTTCTCGTTGCAATTGCTGAGCGAGTTTCTCTCTCTGCTCCTGCAGGGCCATCATTTGCTGCACTTGTTTACCATGAAGAATTTCTTCTTCATGAGTTAGTAACGGCACGCGACCAATTTCGTGCAGATAGGTGCGAACCATATCGGCGGTAAATGCAGGCTTGGTCTTTTGGGTTTGGGTATTAGCAGTAGGCATAGCAGTGCAGTGAACTCTACCAGGTCAAACATGGGATGGAAAAAAGAGAGCGGAGTATCCGAAATCTCCTGAAGGAGACCAGACCATCCAAAATTCAGTTATAAATAACCTTCCTCAGCAACAGATGGATGTGGAGAACGATGTACAACTGCTCAATCAATAACAAGTAGTCAACGGAGAATTGAATTCAGCTGGAGGACTAACTGCTTTCTCGACTCCAACCGAGTGGGCACTTCAGGAGCAACCTACCACTTGAACTTACTTTCAGAGCAACAGCCAGACTTAGCAGGTCACTAGGAACAGATCGACGAATCAGAACCTGAGATCTGACGGAATGAAACTCGAAGTCATTATGAGTTTGTCTTGACTATATCCTATTACAAATGTAGACTGCCGTAAAGGACAAACGGTTCACCCAAAAGGATGATTCTTTGGAATTGTTCTCTACTCTTTACAAACCCTTCATCAGATTTGGCAGCGGATTACAGTTTTCCTCCTCTCTCTACAGATAGAGATAGTTAGCTTGTAATTATGATGATGCCCTTCTCTATCTTCATCTGCCTACGAGAGATAACCGAACTCTACGCCATTCGGCAAAACAGATTGTTTGCGGTTATCGTTCCCTCTGTATGCTTTAGAGGAAAATCCAAGACTTTGGCGATATCAAGAGGAGCAACTCTCTAGATATCAATCTATCCTGGTCCTGCAGGTGGACATGAATGACCGAAGGCCCTAAAGCAGGAATTCTCATCTGCCAAAGTTTTCTGCTTGCTTCCCTCCTGCATGGAAATGACCAGAAGGACGAGTTGCAACATGGAAGGTGTTTAACCGCAATTTTTCAGATATCCCTCAACGATCTTCCTACCTTTATCTTTCCCAGTTTGCTAACCTGACCTAGCAAACTAAACAGATTTAACTTGCCAATCCTATCTATACATATCTCCTTATTCAAATCAGCACACGATGGGGAAGGGTATTTTGAAAGCCTTGCGAAGCAAAGCTTTCAAAATGCCTTGTTTATACCTCCATGGCAAAAAAGTGGGGGTTCGTGCCAAATGGCGCTGACTTCAAGGAAGAATTGAACCCCTGAAAAACTTAGACATTCCTGGGGTAAGCATTGCCCATCGACCTTATGTCATTGCCATTCCCTCTCTAAAGAGGCACTAACCTTCCAGGGTGCATTAGCCACTTAAGTCGAGGAAGGTAGGGAGCTGACTGAACAGACTGATTCAAAATCCTTAAGAGGATGTTTGAAAAGGTCTAAGATCGGTAGCAGAACGCTCTCGATCCCCCTAAATCCCCCTTAAAAAGGGGGACTTTTGACCGTAATTCCCTCCTTTTTCAAGGGGGGCCAGGGGGGATCCAATACTTTTCAAACACCCTCTAAGGTCTTAAATTTAATCATTTTTAACAAAGCCTGGATTGCTTGCTCTGATGAGATGGATTCTGTGGCGATCTCATCGTGTCAAATCAAATTTTCCCTGGAGTAGGATTCTGCGCTTAGTTGGAATGCCCTCTTTCTTCTGAGGTGAAAACTGCACTCGATCGGGGCGATCCCCGATCGAGAAATGCGGCATTTAACCGTCATTTAATTGGCATTGGCCGGGAATGAAACTGCGATCGCGCTTCAGCCAGATTCCTGAATCTGCACTCTGATAGACATCATTTCCTGCAGTTGGGTTTTGCGATCGCTATCAGAGGAAATTGATCGGCAACCTATAATTTGTTTTTGTTCCGTTTTTTATAAAAAAAAAATAGTAAATACTTTATAAATCACTTTAAGCCGCTTAAGCCAGGATTTCGGCAGTTTATGCCCTTTTTAGAGATTCTCTAGCCTGATAATTCGCTCAGAGCAATCAATCCGTATCTGGAAGCCCTTTATTTTCTTCAGCAGTTCGACAATAATGCTAGGCAGCAAACCAGGTAGCTGAAACTGGACATTTGAACTATACCAATCCACTTCTCCTGCAAGTTGTGTTACATCAAAACTGACATGACCCCAAGGAGGTGGAGGAGAGTCCTCACCTTCGGCTCCAGATGGTAGCTGCAAACGGTTGGCAGGATTATGATTTAGCCCCAGATGGTGGCTTTAAACAGTTGACATAATTTCATTAGGAGATGGCAAGTGAAACTAGCAGTTTATGGCAAAGGCGGCATTGGCAAATCCACCACGAGTTGTAATATCTCAGTTGCGCTAGCCAAACGGGGAAAAAAAGTTTTACAAATCGGCTGCGACCCAAAGCATGACAGTACCTTTACCCTGACTGGTTTTCTGATTCCGACAATTATCGATACACTCCAGTCGAAGGACTATCATTACGAAGATGTCTGGCCAGAAGATGTGATTTATAAAGGCTATGGTGGCGTGGATTGTGTTGAAGCGGGTGGTCCCCCTGCAGGCGCTGGCTGCGGCGGGTATGTCGTTGGTGAGACAGTTAAGCTGCTCAAGGAACTCAACGCCTTCGATGAATACGATGTAATTCTGTTTGATGTGCTGGGTGACGTAGTCTGCGGTGGATTCGCTGCCCCGCTCAACTATGCCGACTATTGTATGATTGTCACTGACAATGGTTTTGATGCGCTGTTCGCTGCAAATCGCATTGCCGCATCAGTGCGGGAAAAAGCGCGTACCCATCCGCTCCGTCTAGCGGGCTTGATTGGCAATCGCACTTCAAAACGCGATCTGATTGACAAATATATTGAGGCGGTTCCGATGCCTGTGCTGGAAATTCTGCCTTTGATTGAGGATATTCGCGTTTCCCGCGTCAAAGGTAAGACCTTGTTCGAAATGGCTGAATCTGACCCCGCGCTTAATTTTGTTTGCGACTACTATCTCAACATTGCTGACCAGCTGCTAGCTTGCCCGGAAGGAGTTGTTCCCAATGACGCCCCCGATCGGGATTTGTTTGCGTTGCTGTCAGATTTCTATCTTAATCCGGTTGAAGCTCCCGTCAAGAGCGAGGAAGAAGAGCTTGAGTTGATGATGGTTTAAGTTTGCCCTAGCTAGCCAACATTGTCTGCTTGTCATCGCTGATGAGAGTTGGGAGCAGTATCTGCCCGCTCAAGAATAGCTTTATTCTCAGCCAGCGATCCACAACCGACCCTGCCAGTGAGGCTTCAGGTGAATATTGAGCGGCTTCGTCAATCGTTAAAAGCAAAGTGGCTGGGTTATTACCAGGACAATCGCCAGTGGTTAGCGCGATTGAAAATTTGGTCGAATGGCGAAGGCGGCAGTCGTCCCTCTTCCAGTTTCATCCTGGCAACACTTGCTGTTCTGGAGCCTCGTCTGACCGAACTTTTTCCGTTTATTGTCGAACTCAACAACGATCCAGACCGGATTGTGGCCGCGTTGGGACTCAATTTCAATCCCGATCGCGAACTGCAGTCGCTGGCCAAAGCTGAAACACCTGCTGCTGACCCTGCTAGCAGATTGCTTCCCAGCGGCAATCGCGAGATTCGCTTTTCTCAGACGAACCGTTTGAGCCACATCTCCAATGATTAATCAATGACCAGAGGAACATCGCATTATGGCCCTTGCTGAAACCCAACCCCAGGCACTCGATTTTGAGTGCGAAACTGGCAACTATCATACATTTTGTCCTATTAGCTGTGTTGCCTGGCTCTACCAGAAGATTGAAGATAGCTTTTTTCTGGTGATTGGTACCAAAACCTGTGGTTACTTCCTACAAAATGCTATGGGAGTGATGATTTTTGCGGAACCTCGCTATGCCATGGCAGAGCTGGAGGAAGGCGATATCTCCGCTCAGCTGAATGATTATGAAGAGTTGAAGCGTCTGTGCTTGCAAATCAAGCGCGATCGCAATCCCAGTGTCATTGTCTGGATCGGCACTTGCACCACAGAGATCATCAAGATGGATCTGGAAGGTATGGCACCGAAGCTGGAAGCCGAAATTGGCATCCCCATCGTCACCGCTCGTGCCAATGGTCTCGATTATGCCTTCACCCAGGGTGAGGATACCGTCCTGGCAGCGATGGCCCAGCGCTGTCCCAACAAAGCCCCAGTTGTTGAGGCAGAAAAGCAGGAGCGCAATGCGATCGCAAAACTGCTCAACTTTGGTCGCAAGCAAGAAGAAGTCGTCGCCGAAGAATCAGACTACGCCGATCATCCTCCCCTGGTCTTATTCGGTTCCCTGCCCGATCCCGTCGTTACCCAAATCACCCTGGAGCTGAAAAAACAGGGCATCAAGGTCTCCGGCTGGTTGCCTTCCAAACGTTACACCGAGTTACCTGTGCTCGAACCCGGTTACTACGTTGCTGGCGTCAACCCCTTCCTCAGCCGCACCGCCACGACTTTGATGCGTCGTCGCAAATGCAAACTCATCGGCGCACCCTTCCCGATTGGGCCAGACGGCACCCGCGCCTGGATCGAAAAAATCTGTTCCGTCTTTGGCATCGAACCCAAAGGCATGGAAGAGCGAGAAGCCCAAATCTGGGCCAGCCTGGAAGACTACCTCCAGCTCATTCGCGGCAAATCCGTCATCTTCATGGGCGATAACCTGCTCGAAATCTCCCTCGCTCGTTTCCTGATCCGCTGCGGCATGACTTGCCCCGAAATCGGCATCCCCTACATGGACAAGCGCTACCAGGGCGCAGAACTTGCGCTGCTGCAAAAGACCTGTGAAGAAATGGGCGTCCCCACCCCGAAGATCATCGAAAAACCCGACAACTACAACCAGCTCAAGCGCATCCAATCCATGGACATCGACCTGGTGATCACCGGCATGGCCCACGCCAACCCCCTGGAAGCCAGAGGCATCAACACCAAATGGTCAGTTGAGTTCACCTTCGCCCAAATCCACGGCTTCACCAACGCCCGCGACATCCTGGAATTGGTGACTCGTCCCCTGCGTCGCAACAACAGCCTCAAAGATTTAGGCTGGGATAAGCTGGTCAAAGAAGAAGCCAGAGTTTGATTCAGGGATCGCGTTCATGGTTGATGGTTGATGGTTGATGGTTGATGGTTGATGGTTCAAAGCTAATAGTTTGGTTTTGAACCATCTTCAAACATCCAATATAGTTTGCTTTTTAGGGTAGGCAATTTGTCTACCCTTTAGCTTTATATCAAGTCAGCAAAATTGATATTAACTTGTAGGTTGGGTTGCAGCAACGGCGAAAACCCAACACAGAGTCCTTTTATATTAAATTCTGCAAACGTAACCAATCTGCTTGCCAAATTTGTTCAAACTTTATTTCAAACTCTTTAAACCATATTCTAGAACCCATAAAGTTCTTTTCGTTATTTTGAATAATAATTTCTGATTTGCGGAAAATACTTTTAGTATTGCGAAAAATAATTTCTGGTTTACAAAATTGTTTTCCAGTATTGTGGAAAAAATCTACTGACTTCAGTAAAATAGTTCACTTTTTTGGAAAATATTTCATGAACTGAGAAAAGTATTTTACAGAATACAAAAAATGTTCCATAGATTATGAAAATTTGTTCTTGCATTATGTAAAGTATTCTATAAATTGTGAAAATAGATTTCTTGCTATTAAAAAGCACAAAAGTAAATTTTTCTGTTTATGCTTAAAGCTTAAACTGCTCTCTTACCTATCAAAATTTGAGCAATTGTATCAAAAAGAAAGATTTTTTTAATTACTGAATTCATTCTGGCAGTACAGACTTTCAAGCCAATTTGTGAGAAAATCAAAAAATACAAATATACTAAAAGCATGACGCAAACACCGTTTGATGAATTTTCTACGCAATACCTGAAAGATTTCTTCTCATTCTGGGGCCAGATCAGCCGCAACCAGGAAGTCCCCGGAGAATCCAAGCACATTGACATTTTGTTCCTGCCCGCCTCACAACCCAGAACCAGCCCTCAACCGCTCGGGTTGTTAAGACACTTCCAGCTACCCCTTGCTTGCTGGAACCGTTTCGCAATCCCCCGGCAATCGAGCGCGTCTGCAGCTGTTTGCACAAGCTGTTTCATATCCGAGAAGAATTGCAGCGTCAGGCCAAACGGGAAGATCGGACGTTAGCCGATGCAGAATTGCCGCGCTTTTGGATTCTGTCCCCTTCTGCCTGCAAACGGCTGCGTAACGGGTTCCGTTTGCAGGAAGGTTTGAAGCATTGGAGCCCCGGAATCTATTTTTGGGGCGAGTTTGAACGAGCAGCAATCGTGGCGATTAATCAGCTGCCACCCACTCCAGACACCCTCTGGGTCAGGCTTTTGGGCAAGGGCGCGACCCAAGAATGAGAGTTTAAGCGTTTGCTGGAAAGGCTGAGCGATAAACTGGACGAGGCAGAGAAGGAACGAATTAGAAAAGAAACTGAGCTGTTATCAAAGATTAATGCCCTGGAAGCCCGATTAAATGCGCTCAGCGAACAAGCTTTACATGCTACAGCCAAGGAAGCCGCAATTCAGGTCTTTGAGAAATGGCGTCTGAATCGAGAGGAAATTCCCCTTCTCCCAGTCTGCCGAAGGCAAAAGAGCTGCCTGAGACATCAGGAGAATAGTCTCGTTCTCGTGGTTCTCTTAGCGACGACATCGTTAGGGAACGCGAATCAAATAAGATGTAAATACTCTATCGGGGCAATCCCTTGCGATTGTCTTGATAGTCTCTGGACTTGATAGTCTCTGGATAGGATGTTTTGGAGCCAGAATGCGGGAACGATGCCAGTTGATTGTCCCGGTAATCTCTGGAGAGGGTACCCACAAGGGGTACCCCTACAACCAGATCATTTGATTCGATCGAAGCCGTACTTGTCGCGGATGTAGGTGTTGAAGTATTGCCCCACGGAAGGGGACGCTTTTAATTTTTCATAAACGCTTTCGGGTACGTCGCGATAGTCGTAGATGCTCTGGTTGTTGAATTCAATTCGTAAGGTTTTGTTCTCTAGATCGTAGTCGTAGGATGCAACGGCGTTGCTGGTGCTTTTGAGTAGGGGAAATGCGATCGCATCCCGAATACTGGCACAATCCGTCAGCAACATCACCAGCCGATCGATGCCAATGCCCAAACCTCCCGTTGGCGGCATGCCATATTCCAGCGCGCTCAGAAAATCCTCATCCACACCCTGAGCTTCCAGATCGCCCGCCGCCTTGCGCGCCGCCTGCGCTTCCATGCGCTGTCGCTGGTCGAGCGGATCGGTCAGCTCCGAAAAACTGTTTGCCGTTTCCCGCCCCGCAATGAACAACTCGAATCGCTCCACCAATCCTGGCTTTTCGCGGTGGGGCTTGGCCAGCGGTGAGATTTCTACGGGATAGTCCAGAATAAACGTCGGCTGTATTAGCGCTGTTTCCACCTTCTGTTCGAAGGCTTCCACCAACACCTTGCCCACAGAAGCGCAGTCTTCCAGGTTGACGATCCCAGCCTGCCGTGCCGCTGTTTTCGCGGCTTCTAAATCGGAGAACTGGGTAAAGTCGATCCCGGTTTCTGTTTTGACGGCATCGTGCATCGTCACTCTGGGCCAGGGCGGTGTCAGATCGATTGTCTGTTCCTGGTAGGTGACTTGCAGCGTTCCCAGGACTGTTTGCGCGGCATTAGCAATCAGGGCCTCGGTCAGCGTCATCATGTCGCCATAATCAGCATAGGCTTGATAGATCTCGATTGAGGTAAATTCAGGATTGTGGCGGGTGGAAATCCCCTCGTTGCGGAAGATGCGCCCGAGTTCGAACACTTTTTCAAAGCCGCCCACGATCAGCCGTTTCAGATGCAACTCTGTGGCGATACGCAGATAGAGATCCATCTCCAGAGTATTGTGATAGGTGACAAAGGGACGAGCATCAGCTCCTCCAGCCTGACTGTGGAGCACAGGCGTTTCAATTTCAATGAAGCCTCGTTCTTCCAGATGGCGACGAAACGAAGCGGTAATCTGAGCGCGACGGCGGAAGGTTTGCCGCACGGTTGGATTGACAATCAGGTCTACGTAGCGCTGGCGATAGCGTTTCTCTACGTCGATGAGACCGTGCCATTTGTCGGGCAAGGGCAACAGGGATTTGGTCAGGATGACGTATTCTTGCACGTAAACCGAGAGTTCTCCTTTGTCGGTGCATCGGATCGTTCCTTTAACCCCCAGGATGTCACCTACGTCGGTGAGTTGCTTCAGGTGGTTGAAGGCGTTTGGATCGGTGTCGGCCATCGCTGCCTGAATGCGTTTTTTGTCCAGGTAGAGCTGAATAGTGCCGGTTTCATCTTGCAGGTTGAAGAAAGCGAGCTTGCCAAAGACACGGCGGGCCAGGATGCGGCCTGCGATCGCAACCTCCACCTCCACCATTTCCCCCGGCGGCAGCTCCGCATACTGCTCCTGTAACGCCGCCGCCTGGTGACTGGACTGCCAGCGATAGGCATAGGGATTAAACCCCAACTGGCGCAACTGCTCCACCTTTGCCAGACGGCTAGCGCGGATCTCCTCCAGCGTGGAAATGGGTTGGGAATCAGCTTGAGCTTTCCCTTGAGACTGTTCAGCAGACATAAACATGCATTTCTAGCAGCAAGCTATGATTGTACGCTGTTGTGCCACCCTCCGCATACCTCCCTCCCCATTCATCCCTTAAACTACCAATGCTCAAATCCCTACGCCCTGAGGATGCGGGCGCGGGTTTCCCAAAATTGCAGGCGTAGAATTTTAAACGGCGTAAACTGATAGGCCCAGTCGAAGTTGCAGGCAGCGCCTCTCAAGCTATGACCTTGCTAATATTTGTGGCTGCATCGGGCGGTATTGGAATGCGTTAGGGAGTGTGGAGTGTTAGGATAGCAAAGCTGCGAAAAATGCCCAGACTCTGAAGGCGTTTTTCGCAATTGTTAGTTTGGCACTCTACAAAGAGGGAATCAGCGTGACTCAACGGACTTTGCATGGCACCAATCGCAAGCAAAAGCGGAAATCGGGTTTTCGCGCTCGCATGCGGACGAAGAATGGACGACGGGTGATTAGCGCACGCCGGAGCAAGGGACGGGCTAGGCTTGCAGTTTAGTCATCCTACATAATGCAGGAATAATTGATGTGGAATCAGAATGGGATTGCCAAGGATGCATCGGCTCAGGCATCGACGCGATTTTAGGGCCGTATTCCAGCAGGGCGCTCGCTTTGCTTCCCCTCATCTGGTTCTGCGGGCATTGGCGCATGTATCTGACGTTGGTGATTCTTCTCCTGGTGGTGAGGCTGCGATCGCACCCCTCTGTCCGCCCGCCACCTGTATTGGCATCTCCGTGAGCCAGAAAGTCAACAAACGGGCAGTGGTGCGCAATCGAATCAAACGCCAGCTCAAGGCTGCTTTCCGCCAGCTGTTGCCCGATATTAACTCGGGTTGGAGGCTTGCGATTGTGGTGAAACCCTCGGCAACCCAGTGCGATTATCATCAATTTCTGCAAGAATTAAAGCAGTTGCTGGAAGATGCTGAGGTATTGAATGGGCATTCGAGAGGAAGTTTATTATGAGGGCGGGCCTCATATTGGCGATCTAATTATCAATTTATTGCTGGGTTTCACTGTAATTTGTTTGCCCCTCACAGTGGGTGCCATTGTGCGGGCAATTTGGTTGCGCTATCGCATTACCGATCGACGCATTTCCGTGACTGGGGGTTGGATGGGGCGCGATCGCAGTGATGTCATTTATCGAGAAATTGTTCAAGTCAACAAAGTTCCCAGAGCTATAGGCATTTGGGGTGACATGGTTGTTGTCCTCCAAGATGGCAGCCGCCTGGAACTGAGGGCAGTGCCCAACTTCCGCGAAACCTATGCTTATGTTAGCGAACGTGTCGCTATGAAAGCGCCCGATGCTAGTCGTGTGGCTGGCTAGCACGATAGCCTGAGTAATTTTCCTGGAGAACCCGCAAACCAAAAGCAGGTTTTCTAAACTGTTGGCCTGAGTTCAAGGGCAATATAGGGTGGATATCCCTACCTGGCCAAAGCAAGTAGAGCGATCGTCATCAGTCTAATATAGTCTGGTACGCCCGCTTGCGAACGAACCAATCTCAAGTACAGTAGATTCAGAAAAATTCGCAACCTTTTAGCTAACTGAGAACGAATGGACTTTGGTATCGGGTTTCTCTCTAATAATGTCATGTTGCCGATCCTGGATTTCTTCTACGGGATCGTGCCTAGTTATGGCCTCGCCATTGTAGCGCTTACGCTTGTCATTCGCTTTGCGCTCTACCCGCTCAGTGCAGGTTCAATCCGTAGCATGCGGCGCATGAAGGTTGCACAGCCAGTGATGCAGAAGCGGGTCAAGGAAATCCAGGAGCGCTACAAAGATAATCCCACTAAGCAACAGGAGGAAATGGGGAAAGTCTACAAGGAATTTGGTAATCCGCTGGCTGGTTGTTTTCCAGTGTTATTGCAAATGCCCGTTCTCTTTGCCCTGTTCGCAACGCTGCGGGGATCCCCGTTTGCCGATGTAAACTACTCTGTTAATTTGCAGATTTTGCCGCAAGAGCAAATCGAACGGATTCAGCCACAAGCATTTTCCACCTCTCCCCAAAACATTTACGTCTCAAATGGGGTGCATGCATCGATCGTTGCCCTGCTGCCTGCTGGCAAAAACCTGAGCGTTGGCGAGACAGCAAAGTTTGAGTTTCAGTCGGCTGATGGTAAGCCTCTGGAAAGTTTTTTGGCAGAATATAACACAGATATTACGCCTGCGTGGAAAGTGACAAAAGGTGCAGAACGGGTGAAGTTACTGCCTGATGGCACTTTAGAAGCACTCAATGCCGGAGATGTGACAGTTCAGGGCACTATTCCGGGTCTAGCTGCGAAAAAAGGCTTTCTGTTTGTCCAGGCTCTTGGAAGAGTTGGAGCTTTTGATGACGATGGTGCCATTCATTGGGATATTGTAGGGATGGTGCTGTTCTTCGGTTTTAGTCTTTATTTGAATCAGGTTCTCTCAGGTCAGGGGTCTACTGGAAACCCACAACAGGACACCGTTAATAAAATTACTCCTGTTTTATTTTCAGGTATGTTCTTGTTTTTCCCTCTTCCTGCCGGAGTATTGATGTACATGGTGATTGCTAACATTTTTCAAACCATGCAAACGTTTTTCCTCTCGCGGGAACCCCTGCCAGAAAATCTGCAGAAGATTGTTGAAGAAGCAGAGGCAAAAACAGCCCCTGCCAGCGAACAAGGTCGATCGACTCTTCCCTTTGAACCTGGACATCCCAAGAAAAAGAAGAAGACTTAATTATTGCGTATGGAAGATCGAATCCAACGAGGTCAGTGTTGGCTGGAGGAGCTGTTGCGATTAGCGCAGCTCCCTTCCACTGTTACGGCCACAGAGCATACTGCTGAATCCATCGAATCTCCCTTAGAGACGGATAGCATCTGGCTAACCATTGATGAGTCGGAACTTCAAAACGATCAGCTTCAAGCCTTAATTGGTCATAAGGGTATGGTGTTGGATGCAATTCAGTATCTGGCCAATACCATCCTTAATTTGAAACAGGATCGCGAGGAACAAGCGGCTTATACCATTGAACTAGATGGATATCGGCTGCGACGACAGGCAGAGCTGCGCTCCTTAGCAGAACAGGCTGTAGAGCGCGTTCGGGATACGGGTGAAGAGTTTGAAATGAAATCTTTATCAGCAGCGGAACGCCGTCAAGTTCATAACTTTTTTAAGGAGTTTGCTGATTTGGAAACTTATAGTCGCGGCAAGGAACCCGATCGACGATTGGTTGTAAAGCATTTGCAGTCATAGAAATTCAATGGATCCTTCCAGGGCACTCCTATAGCAATAGCGGAACCCGCAAAGTTAAAATTCTAATTGGGCTGATAAGTTGTGCAAGGGTGGGCAGGGAGATTTGCGATCGCAATGGATGCAATTCATATTCCGCAACTAGCTCAAGCACCCGATCGAACCGAGGTCATTCAGGTCAACGAATGTCTGGACAACCTGAAAACCTTGACTCCTGTACGCGGGAAATTGCAGGTCAAGCACGAGGGTAATTATGTTGAAGTTTCAGCCCAAGCTGAAACAATTATCACTCTAACTTGCGATCGATGCTTGCAACATTACAATTATCGTCTGGCAATTAATACCTCAGAACTGATCTGGCTGGATGTCGCAGCCGACCAGCCCTATACAGGTCCCCTGGAACGAGAAATACCCCTGGAAGAGCTGGTGGAAACACTTCCCCCACAGGGATACTTGCATCCAGGGAAGTGGTTGTACGAACAGCTCTCTCTGGAAATTCCCCCACAAAGACTGTGCGACAACCAATGCCCTGGAATTCCAGCCGCAGACAACTCTGCAACTGAACCCCAAATTGATTGCCGTTGGGCTTCCCTGGAGGTACTCAAAAAGGAATTATCTTAATCCTCTGCTCTGACAACGCTCTTAATGACTTAATTATCGATGTTATTGGACTTAAGAATGTTGAAAACAGCCAAGACTAGCAATGGGAAAAGACGGCAAAACTTATCCCTTCAATTGTGAGTCCCAGTTAATTGCTAAACGCTAATTGCTAAACGCTAATTTCCAACTACACCTATGAGTTTTCGCGACCAGTTTGAATTATTACTTCGAGCACGCTACCCGATAGTATATATTCCAACCTGCGAGGAGGAGCGGGTTGAATTTGCGATCGAAAACTGTGCTAAAAATCTAGGTAATCGTACTATCTATACTTGGGACTTTGTGGAGGGTTACCAGGGTAATCCCAATGATGCGGGTTTTGCGAGGCGCAATCCCTTACAAGCTTTAGAATTAGTTGATAAAGTTTCTGCCCCTATCCCGGCACTTTTTATTTTGCGAGATTTCCACCGCTTTTTAGAAGATATTGCAGTGGCTCGCAAGCTCCGTAACCTGGCACGGCAGCTCAAATCTCAGCCCCAAAATATTGTCATTATCTCCCCTCAAATTTCAATTCCAGAGGATCTGAGCGAAGCAATCGCGGTGCTGGAATTTCCTCTTCCTGATGCCAGCGCAATTAAGACGGAAATAGAGTGTCTTTTGAGCGGCACAAATGGCGTTTTGGAAGAACGACTGTTGGACGATCTCGTGCGCTCCTGCCAGGGGTTATCAATCGAGCGGATTCGCCGCGTACTGGCTTGTGCGATCGCAACCCACGGTGCTCTCAAACCTGAAGATATAGAGATCGTCCTGGAAGAAAAACGCCAAAGTATCCGTCAAACTCAAATTTTGGAATTTTATCCCACAGCAGCAGAAATATCAGACATTGGCGGACTTGATAACCTTAAAGATTGGTTATTTAAGCGGGTCAGCGCCTTTTCTGAGCGAGCCAGACAATATGGCCTGCCTCATCCCAGAGGATTGCTTCTGGTTGGCGTACAAGGCACCGGGAAATCCTTGACTGCTAAAGCCATTGCCCATCACTGGCATCTTCCCCTGTTGCGTTTAGACGTTGGACGGCTGTTTGGCGGACTCGTCGGTGAATCCGAATCTCGCACCCGGCAAATGATTCAAATTTCAGAGGCCCTCGCCCCCTGTGTCCTCTGGATTGATGAAATCGATCGAGCCTTTTCGGGACTGGATGGTAAAGGAGATGCAGGAACCGCAAATCGTGTTTTTGGCACCTTTATCACCTGGTTAGCAGAGAAGACCTCTCCCGTATTCGTCGTTGCAACTGCAAATAACATCCAGTCTCTTCCTCCTGCAATGTTACGCAAAGGGAGATTCGACGAGATTTTCTTTGTTGGTTTACCCAACCAGGAAGAACGTCAAGCCATTTTCTCGGTCCACTTGTCTCGACTGCGTCCTCATAAACTCAAAAGTTACGATCTGGTTCGTTTAGCCAACGAAACCCCTACCTTCTCAGGGGCTGAAATTGAGCAAGCTTTGATTGAAGCCATGCACATTGGTTTCAGTCAAAACCGAGATTTCACAACAAATGATATTCTGGAAGCCGCAAGCCAAATTGTGCCTTTGGCCAAAACCGCCCAAGAACAAATCCAGTTTTTGCAGGATTGGGCAGCTTCAGGCAAAGCACGCCTTGCATCCAGACGCAGTAGTTTGACCAGTAGGATCTAGCCCAACTTGCACTTCAAAAAGCATCCGAGGCAAAACGCAAAAGCTCCATTCAGAAACCTTTAACCTTAAGAAATTAGCTGACAGCTCACCATGAATTTGTCCGGCTGCGCCAAATTTTTAATTGGTTTTATCCTTGCCATCGCTATTATGATCGGCGGCGGTGTTTTAGCAAGTTTCTATTTCATGGCTAAACTGACTCAACCTCCTCCAAAGCCAATTTTTGCCAACGACCCTGAAGCCAAAGTATCCCCAGCAGCATCCCCTTCACCAAAAGCTTCTGGTCAACCCAGTCAATCCCCAACACCCAGCCCAATCCCAAAATCTAGCCAAAGCCCTGCTTCTAAACCGCTAGAGCCAGGCAGTTACAAAGCGCGAGTTACCTGGTCAAAAGGACTGGTGCTTCGAGGCGGTCCGAGTATCAATGCTGAACGGGTTGGTGGGCTGGCTTACAACGAAACGATCGTTGTTCTGGAGCAAAGCCCAGACAAACAATGGCAACGCGTCCGTACCGAAAATGGTAACCGCAAAGGTTGGATCAAATCAGGGAACATCAAAAAGATCGATGAATGACCCCCTGTTTTGAGCAATCTGGTGGACTGACACAACTCATCGTTTCTAAGCGAATGATTTACACGTTATGGTCGCTACTTGCTTGTCCAGTCAAACCAGGTTCGCGCTACTATTTTGGTAGCATTGCTTAGTTTGGTATGATGACAAGTACTTAACCTGACTTTTAACTTGCGCGGGTTGGACCTCTAGTTGAGCTTCAATCCTCCTCGCTAGACTGGAAAAAATTCTGTTCTTTGCTTGTGCTTCTAGCCGTCTAGTCCAAGATGCAGGTATATTTTTAAAGCCCCATGGAGTTTTGAATAGAGCTGAACGTTTTATCCTTCTGAAAAATCGTTTGGATAATAGCACCGAGAAATTTTGAGCCAGTTTATAGAGGCAGGTTTGGCGCTTGGAGGAATAGGAAGTCAGCTGCTTACCCTTAAAACCATTTGCAAATATTCTACAACAATGCTATGGAAACGCTTGCCTATCTCCACCTTGTCCTTGCCTGCAACGATCCTGACAAGCGCACTTTGATTTCACCTTCAGGTAAAAAAATGCTCTCCAGTCGGGCGCTGTTTGGTTTTCTATCGCTGGCTCTGATGCTCGATCTGTTTATTGGATCGGTCAATCCAGCCTTGGCGCTGTTGCAGTTGGGCAGCCGAGGGCCTGAAGTGGCAGAGTTGCAGGAACAACTGGTCCGTGCTGGCTATCGGTTTGGTGTCCCTACAGGCATCTACGATGAGGTCACCCAAGCTGCAGTTATGGAAGTTCAGCGGTTGAATGGGCTGGCCGTAGATGGCATTGCTGGGCCCAATACTCTGGCTGTACTCAGCCGTTATTCGGAAAGTGGAACCGCTTCATCGGATAGTGCTGGAACGGTTGCAGGCAGTACCTTGCGTCGAGAAAGCCGCGGCCCTAATGTTACGGCTCTGCAAAATCAATTAAAAACCACCGGCTATTACACTGGAACAATTACAGGATATTATGGCGAATTGACCCAAGGGGCTGTTGAAGCATTTCAACGCGCAAATGGGCTGGTGGTCGATGGCATTGCTGGGCCTAATACCTTAGCGGCGCTTAACCGTGCGGCGACTTCGCCTCAGCCCAGCAGACCTGCTCCTCAGCCCAGTAGCAATATTCCATCCCAAACGTCTCGTCCATCGCAGAATGCTCAATCGGCTTCGGTGCCAACCCTTCGTGAAGGCATTCGCAGCTCCGATGTCACCGTCCTCCAAAATCAGTTAAAGGCAGCAGGATATTACACTGGCCCAACGACAGGCTACTTTGGTAGCCAAACTGAAACAGCAGTGAGACGGTTTCAGGCAGCGCAAGGATTAGCGGCGGATGGTATTTATGGCCCAGCTAGCCGTTTGGCCTTACAAAATGTGTTGCAACGCCTGCAATTGCAACGGAGTACAAGTCGCTCTAGCGCCACAGGGAGTGCGGGGAGCGTTGTGAATGCTCAACCGTTTTCTCGCTCTAGCGGAGCAGGGAGTGCGGGGAGTGCAGTTAATGTACAATCGTTTTCTCCTGCCAACCCTTCCACTATCGTCGTGTATAGCCCTCAACCGTCTCCAGCAGCCGACAGATCCCAATCGTTCAATCTACCCAGTCCTCCCGAAACGGTGGTTTACAGGCAGGTCCCTACCTATGTTACCTACCCACGAACGTTGCGAAAGGGGGATCGCGGTGCCACTGTCACTGAATTGCAACGTCGGTTAACGGGTGCAGGGTATGGCGTCCCAGAAACAGGAATTTTTGATGACCGTACGCAAACGGCAGTGATGCGTTTCCAACTTGCCCGGGGTATTCTCCCTGATGGCGTTGCCGGTCCCAGCACGCTTGCGGCTTTGGGTATGCCAGGTGCGATCCGGGTTGAACGTGGGAGTGCTGCTGATAGAGCGCTCAGATCGACACGCCAGACGGAGAGGCTTCGCAGCAGCCGTTTTAGCACGCCGGTTCAGAGTGCCGCTCGTCTCAGTATCTTAGAACTGCAACAACGTCTTGCGGGGAGAGGTTTCGATCCTGGCCCCATAGATGGAATTGAGGGGCCTCGAACCAGAGCCGCGATCGCACGGGCGCAACAGTTCTATGGCATCAATAGAGAAGATGTGTTGCGCGGGCGCTTCCCTCGCTAGATCGCTCTAATTGTCTGATTTTGTTCCTGCTGTAGAGGAGTAGAGAGGTAGGGGCAAAATCTTGTCTTTGCACAAGGCTACATCGGAGTTAGCGCTCGCTGACAGGGAGGGCAGATGGCATGGATAGTTAGCTGACAATCTAATAGGTGATAGCCTTCTTTTTGGGAAGTTTTGGTGCCAATTTTCAGAATTGAGTCATTTTTGAACTCAATGGTCTTATTGCAACGAACGCAAATCATATGATGATGGTGATGGGGATAGGGTTGATTAATTTCGTAGTGCTTGTGGCCTTCTGCCAATTCTAGCTCTCGTAAAATCCCCAGCCGAGCCATCATCTTTAAGGTTCGGTAAATGGTGGAGAGACTGATCTTTTCTTCTTCAGCTCTTAAAACGTTGTAGAGATCCTCAGCGCTGAGATGCTTCCCTTTAGGAAGATTCTGGAAGATGTTCAAGATTTTCTCTCGCTGCGGTGTCAGACGCCACCCTCTCTCATTGAGTTCGGCTTTGAGCGACGCTGCCGTGTAAAAAGACATTTTTTTATTCCTAATAAAGCCTCGTTATTGACAATAATACACAATTGTTGGGGGATTTGCAAGAACGCTTCACTATTGAGAACATTATTTGGGTTTCATTGATAAAAAAACAGATTTTCTGGGATTGCAATATTGTTAATGTCTGGGGATAGGAGCGGGTGATGGGTCGGTTAAGTCAGCCTTGGGCAGGAGAAGGAAATAGTAGACGACGTGAAGGATCCCCTCAGTGGAGGCGTTAACCCTTACTTTTCGTGCTGGGGGCTTCAAAATACCCTTTCAAGGCTGGTTAAATAAGGAGTTGGGTCAAGATAATGGGATTGTTTTGCTAAGCAAAACAATCCCATTATCTTGGTATACTTGCTCGGGGTTGAGTGGCAAACAGACGGTTTTCGCTAGAAAACAAAAAACTTAGGGTTTACCTTTTTGTGGTAATTGGATGGGATGCAGTGGTGCGATCGCGCAAGCAGCGATTATTACCGCCACCAAATTTTATCAGCCAGCTTACCGATCCTCTGCAGTCAGTTTAAACTTCTCTGTTGTATTGTAGGCGCACTTCATAAAACCGCGTACATAAGAGGGCTCAGCAGCACGAACAGAACGAGGTTCATCTGCTTCGCAAACAATGAGTACGGTTTCAGTTAAATTATTGGGGTCTGAAGATTCCAGGAATGTTGCCCCAACAAACGCATGCAGACTAGGATCTTTGGGGACATAGTGGTGATAAGCGGAGCGTTTAGTCGTACGAATGGCAACATTATACCCAGGTATAGTGGGAATGCCAAATGCCTTTTTGAGGGTGGCTACAGAGGCAGTAAAACGCCTGTGTTTTGCCCGATAGGTGCCCTGTCCGCGGGTCATCATGGTGATGGCAGCTTCAGCATCGGTTGGGGTTTGGGCTGTTACCTGGAAACCATTGACTAACCCGATACCTCCCAAAACGAGGCTGCAACCGAGAAGGACACTCGCCAGGTGAAGATGTCTCCGATTTAAAAATGCTGTCATAAGTTTTAAAACTCCAATCCTTTACCTCAATGTAGACGCTGCTTTTCGTTGCGGGTTTCAGAGATGCAGGTTAGCAGGTTTGAGGGCTGACAAGTTTGAAGGCTAGCAGATTCCCCTGTTGGGAAGGTTGGAGAGGTTTTGTTCGCTTCAAATGTCCTAACTTTCAAACCTGCATATATTCAAACATTGCAACTTGCACCTTAGCCATTTTTTGCTACAACCTGAGGAATCCCCATGCTGTAATTTAAGACTCGAGCATCCAGGTTGTAGCTAATCTCGCTGTTCTGCAACATGGCTCGGATCACATGCTCCAGATCGGAGCCAATACGGCGCAAGTTATAGTCTGTGAGTGCTTCGCCATTATAGGATTCGACCAGTTCGTCAAATTTTCGGTAGACCTTTTGTAAAGCAACGTCATCCCAGTTAAATTCGTTGTCGGGATCGACATCCAGGGTGAGAACGCGATCGCTAGGGACAAGTTCGTTATTTTCAACTTCGGCGGCGAAGATGCGGATATGGCGGGTTGTACACTTTTGCAGCATGGAGAAAAATCTTTCAGTATTGACAGACCTCATCTCATTGTAAATCTCGATCGACGCTTTCGTTCCCTTAAGTTTATTAGACTCATTCGGAAATTGGAGTGGAAGCTCCCGGAGGGGGCTTCCACTCCAGTTTTCGGACAGGTTTATTAGGAATGGGAAACAAGTCAGGATTTTTGAGCGCACGGGTTCCACCCGTGCGCTCAAAAATCCTGACCTCTGGAGGACTACCAGTTTGTTGACATAACTTGGAAAATTATTTTGAAAGCCTTACTCCGCAAGGCTTTCAAAATAACTCATTTTTCCATTCTGGCACGAAGAAATGGGGTTAGCGTTCCCTTCGGGGGCGCTCACCTTCCAAGTCGTGTATTGAGCAATTCTGATTCATGAGAAAATCATAATGGGAGAAAATCACGCTCGGGCAATCATGCCAGTTTTTCGGGCATAGGCAAAAATGCCACCCGCATCAATGACGGGGCCAACCTCCCCCAGAGGATTGAGGCAGTAGGTTTGCTCCAGGGTATGGTTGATGAGCTGGTTGTTTTCGAAGTCAAGGGTAACCTCCTGTCCGGTCTGAAATCGATCGCACAGGCGCTCAGCTGATTCCCAGGGATAGAGTTCGCCAGTGGCGGAACAGTTGCGGAAGAAAATGCGAGCATAGGATTGGGCCACAACGGCCTGTACTCCAGCAGCACCGAGAGCAATGGGAGCATGCTCTCGCGATGAGCCGCAGCCAAAGTTTTCTCCCGCTACAATAATCGGATAGCGCGTCTTTGTGGCTCCGGGTTCGATGAATTTGCTGTAGCGCTCGGGTAAGCCAATCAGAGCGTAACTACCCAGAAGTTCATATTCTTCGGGCTTGGAAGGAACCAGGGTGAGATATTCTGCTGGAATAATCTGATCGGTGTCGATGTTGTCATCAACTACAAAGACTAGCCCTCGAATGACTTTGCCCATTGTGGAGACATCCTTAAAAACGGTTGTAATTGTTCAATCTAGCATTGAAGCGTTTCCGAGTGGGGGTGGTATTGGTCGATCGGGGAATGAATAGGAACCTGAAGCTTTTCGGCCCCAGGTTCCTATTCATCTCCTAAATTACCAATAGACTCATCCGGAAATTGGAGTGGAAGCCCCCCTCCAGGGAGGCTTCCACTCCAGTCCTCGGACAGGTCTAATGTCTATGGGTTGAGCGAGCTTGTTGTTGGAGGAGGTTGGAATGTGATGCATCCTGACGCTGTGCCTCAGTCTAACCAGGATCCTTCTGTTTCACCGGATGCCAGTGAATTGGATCGGGAGCTGGATCGGGCGATCTGGAGTTTTGAAACCATTCAATCAGAACTGAACTACAAACAGGCTTGTACCGTTTTGCACGAGCTGGTAGAAAATCTGGATTTGACGGACCAGGAACGTCAGGGGCTGGAGGGGGAAATTGGCGGGCTGGAGGCGATGCTCGATAAGCTGGAGCGATCGGTGGTGCAAATTGCAGCATTTGGCATGGTGGGACGGGGCAAGTCTTCGGTACTGAATGCGTTGTTGGGCCGGGAGGTTTTTGAGACAGGGCCAGTTCATGGGGTAACTCGATCGAGTCGGAGTGCTAACTGGCAGATTAGTCGAGAGACAGTGGCAGGAAGCGATCGCGATATTTTGCGGGTGGTGTTGCGGGGTGGGGGCAATTCGCAGGTGGAGCTGATCGATACGCCAGGCATTGATGAGGTGGCGGGGGAGCAACGGGAAGCGCTGGCGCGGCAGGTTGCAAAGCAGACAGATCTAATCTTGTTTATCCTGGCCGGAGATATGACGAAGGTGGAGCATGAGGCGCTTTCGGAGTTGCGGCAGGCGAGCAAGCCTATTTTGCTGGTTTTAAATAAGATTGACCAGTACCCGGATGCCGATCGGGAGGCAATCTATTGCAAGATCCGGGATGAGCGGGTGCGGGAGTTGTTGTCGCCAGAGGAAATTGTCATGGCGGCGGCTTCTCCTTTGGTGGCGCAGGCGAAACGGCGGGCGGATGGCAGTATGGGAGTTGAGTTGCGGCCGGGCAAGCCGCAAATCGAGGCTTTGAAGCTGAAGATTTTGGAGCTGCTGCAACGGGAGGGAAAGTCGCTTGTAGCTTTGAATACACTACTCTATGCGGATGATGTGAACGAGCAGGTTGTGCAACGGAAGATGGCAATTCGCGATCGCAATGCCAATCGCATTATCTGGAATGCTGCAGTGACCAAGGCCGTTGCGATCGCGCTCAATCCCCTGACCGTCATCGATATTGTCAGCGGTGCCGCCATTGATGTGGCCACCATCCTCACCCTATCCCGGCTCTATGGGATTCCCATGACCCAACAGGGGGCCATCGGCCTGTTGCAAAAAATTGCCCTCAGCATGGGTGGCATCAGTGCTAGCGAGCTGCTCGCGACCCTGGGCCTCAGTTCTCTCAAAAGTTTGCTCGGCCTCTCCGCCCCGGTTACTGGCGGTATATCTCTGGCCCCTTACCTCTCTGTAGCACTGACTCAAGCAGGCGTGGCAGGGGTTTCTTCCTATGGCATTGGTCAGGTGACCAAACTCTATCTAGCCAACGGGGCATCCTGGGGACCCGATGGCCCCAAAGCCGCTGTCAGCCGCATTCTTGCGTCCCTGGATGAGACCTCGATCCTCAACCGATTGAAAGACGAACTCGCTGCCAAACTGGACATTTCCAAACGCCGCCAGAAATCAGTTCAACCTGACCCATAAGTGAGGATGTTTGAAAAGTTCTAAGACGGGTCGCAAAACATCTCGAATTCCCCTAAATCCCCCTTAAAAAACTATGGTGTACGCATTTTGGACAAAGCGGCTCGATCCCCCTAAATCCCCCTTGGAAAGGGGGACTTTGAATGGGTTCCCCCCTTTTTCAAGGGGGCTAGGGGGGATCCAATACTTTCCAAACACCCTCTAGCTCTGGGGGCAGCTGGCAGGATAAAATTCAATCTGGTTTTGTTGTAATTTCTTATCGATCGTTATTGGGAACGCCACTCCATGATTCACGAAGTTTTCATGCCTGCTCTCAGCTCCACCATGACCGAAGGCAAAATTGTTTCCTGGGTGAAATCTCCTGGGGACAAAGTTGAAAAAGGAGAAACGGTGGTCATTGTCGAATCTGATAAAGCAGATATGGATGTGGAGTCTTTCTATGAAGGCTACCTGGCAGTGATTGGCGTTCCTGAAGGCGAGAGCGCTCCTGTGGGCAATACTATCGCTCTAGTGGCTGAAACTGAAGCTGAGATTGAGGCTGCCAAAGCCCAATTGAACCGGACTGGAGGTTCTGCGCCTGCGCCTGCGGTCGCTGCACCTGCTCCAACCCCGACGGCAGCCCCGGTCGCTGTGGCCGCACCGGTCAGCGGCAATGGTTCCAGTCCCAAACGCGGACGCCTGGTGGCTTCGCCGCGGGCGCGCAAGCTGGCGAAGGAGTTTGGCGTTGATTTGACGATCTTGCAAGGCAGCGGTCCCCACGGTCGCATCGTGGCCGGAGATGTGGAAGCTGCTGCTGGTAAAGCGCCACAATCTGCGGCGACCCCTCCCCTTCAGGGAATCACCCCCCCACAGCCCCGACAAATCCCTATCCCCACTGCCTCCCCCGCCCCCATTGCCTCCCCCGCCCCCGTTACTGTCCCGATTGGCGAAAGCGTTCCCCTAAACACGCTGCAAAAAGCAGTGGTGCAAGGCATGGTGGCTAGCCTGCAAGTACCCACCTACCGGGTTGGCTACACCATTACCACCGATGCCCTGGACAAACTCTACAAACAAATTAAGCCGAAAGGCGTCACTATGACGGCTCTGTTGGCTAAAGCGGTAGCGGTGACGTTGCAAAAGCATCCGATCGTCAATGCCTGCTATGTCGATGGCAGTATCCACTATCGCTCCACTATCAATGTTGCAGTGGCAGTGGCGATGCCGGATGGCGGCTTGATTACCCCTGTGTTGCAAAATGCTGACCAGATTGACATTTATTCCCTTTCCCGCAGTTGGAAAGACCTGGTGGAACGGGCCCGCGCTAAGCAACTTAAACCAGAGGAGTACAACTCTGGGGGCTTCACCCTGTCAAATTTAGGCATGTTTGGGGTGGATCGGTTCGATGCGATTTTGCCCCCAGGGACGGGTGCCATTCTTGCGATCGCAGCCTCCCGTCCCCAGGTTGTTGCCACCCCCGATGGCATGATGGGCATCCGCAAACAAATGCAAGTCAACCTCACCAGCGACCACCGCATCATCTACGGTGCCCACGCCGCCTCATTCCTCCAGGATTTAGCCAAATTAATCGAAACCGACCCGCAATCTCTAACCCTGTGAAGGGAACAGGGAATGGGGAATAGGGAACAGAAGAAAGCAATTTGTTGGCAACGGATTTGAACGGATGTAGCGGATGACTATCCCGTTGAGACGCATAGATTGTCCATCTGTTATAGCACTACGCATAGACGTTAGGACGAAAAATGTGTGTACCTCCCGCTTCGCGGGAGGTACACACACAAACCTAAACCCGTAGAGCTATACATCCGGTTTCATCCGCTGCCAACTTGAGTTTTAATGCACCCAATGAGTTGTGTCATTTCAGTCGGATGGGTAAAGGGCAAGTGCCCGTGCCCATAACAGGCTCGAGATCGGCACGCTTTGTTTTGCCCATCCGACTGCTTAAACCGACCAGTATTGCGTTGAGATCTGAAGGCGAAGCTCCGAGTTCCGAACTCAAACCTCCGAGAAAAAGCTTGAATGTCCGAAAAATTTGCCTGATATAGCAATCGGCTATAGGTTAAGACATTTTACGGTTTCCTGTTCCCCGTTCCCTTGAAACTCTCATAAATCTCTGTATAAAATAAATTGTATGTAGCGCAATTGGAAAATGCTTGAACTGCAAGAATTTCAGCCAATTGGACTGCACAATTTATTTTGTTTCTCTACTAATGAGTTTAAATTATGAGTTTAAAAGAGAGCAGGTCCGCTCAGCATCGAGATCGGGCTAAAACCATAAACCATCAAGTTTTCTCCTATCGCTGTACGGATATAGATCGGTTCTCAGAGTTTTTACCCTATCGCCAATATCAGATGGTGCAGCTCGGTTGCGGTTCTTTCCAGAGCCAGTTTTTGGCTGTTCGGGTTGGCGATTTGTCTTTCACGCAAGTTAGCGCCTATCCCTCCCTTCAAACAATTGGTCCCAAACAAGGGGGAGCGGCTCATTTGGCATTTGCGATCGTTTGGGCTGCTCAAGAAGGACAGTTTTGCAGCCATGGTCAGCCCCTGAATCCCCAAACAGATTTGTATGGGTTTGATATGCAAAGGGAAGCCCATCTCGTCACGCCTCCAGAGGGAATGATGACAAACATGTTCGTTCCCAAACCCCTCTTTCAAGCCTGTGCCAGCCAGCTGCAGCGCTACGATCTCGACGATCGTTTCCTCGCCACCAACCACGCCACCCTCTTGCCCGATCGCATGGGACAGATCAAAGCCTATCTGCGGCAACTCTTCTGGTTGGCGCAACATCAACCAGACTGGTTGCAACAGCCCCACATCTCCGAACTAGTTGCTCATGATTTTGTGCCGCTACTGGTGCGCTCCATTCCCATGAAGGGGACAGACAAACCTGCCCTCAAACCCTTCCGACGCGCTCAGCTCATTGAACGCGCAGAGCAAGAAATGGTGGGTTCCCTGGAACAACCCCTGACCCTGAAGGAACTCGCCCAACGACTGAGAACGAGCAGTTCTGCGCTGTCCTACGGATTTCAAGACTTATTTGGCCTCAGTCCGATGCGCTATCTGAAAGTGCGACGGCTCAATGCAGTCCGACGACATCTCAAAGCGAGCAATCCCGACCAGACCAGGGTCAGCATCCTCGCCAACCGATTTGGCTTCTGGAATACAGGTCATTTTGCCAGAGATTACAAGGCCATGTTTGGAGAGTTGCCCTCCCAGACCCTGGCAGCCTCATTTTAGGTATTCCCATCAGAACGATAAGGAATGAGAATTTAATATCGCAAAAGGCAGGAGGCAGAGGGCAGAAGAGAAAGGTTGACTATATCTGGTTTTGAGCTTTTTGTTCTGTCCTAAGCGATATGGCTACTGCTATATTTTGTCAATCTGTAGGGGTGCCCCTTGCGGGTACCCTTTCATATCGGGGCGATCGCAAGGGATTGCTTCTATAGGATCGCATATTTTATTAATACTGGGTTAATACTGATTCCTAAGAGGATGTTTGAAAAGTATTGGATCCCCCCTAGCCCCCCTTGCAAAAGGGGGGAACTACGGTCAAACGTCCCCCTTTTTAAGGGGGATTTAGGGGAATCGAGAACGTTTTGTTACCGATCTTAGACCTTCTTAAACATCCTCTAAGCGATCGGGGTAAACAGATAAGGACTACCCAATAAGTAAATCTGAAGGATTTGATGGAAGCAATCGATTACTTTAATCGAATCGCCCCGAAAGTTGGAATTTTTGAGTCTTCAGCAGCATGGCATTGTGGTCTACTTAAGATATCTACTCCAATACTGTTGATTTAGCAGCGGTTGTAGATGCTGTGCGACTTCCCACAGAGTAACCGCAGCTTAAATTCTGGTCATGCTTGAATCCTGGTCATATTAAAGCTTGTCGTTGTGACTGCGTAATACCCATTTGACTTGGAGATGTAACTGATGAAATTGGCAGAATGACTGCCCAAATGGGACGGTTGCCCAGTGAGCCTTTCTTCAATCCAAAATCGCCAATCTAAAATCCAAGTTGGTATAAGCCTTCGGCATAAAAGAAAGGTGTCAGACTTCTCTTTGGGGAATCGAAATCCGGCTCCCCAAATGGCCGGGGTTTACCCGAACAAAACCTGCTTATACAGATGCCAAAATCATGAAATCTCTCTAGTCTGTACAGGCGGACTTTGTTCTTGTCGCCGTGACTTCTAGTCGTCGGAATACGATTTTCTTAACCAAACAGTATTGATATTGATTCAACCTGCAACTCTGACTGACAGTTGCGTCTGCTTGACGTGTCAATTGTCAGCCAGCTCAATGCGCAAACATCCTCCAAACTTAGGAGTCTTTTCGTGAAACGACTTGTTAAGATGGGAATCGCGATCGCAGCTTCCCTCGTACTCTTCCTATCGGGACTGCTGCCCTGGTGCCCAGCAGCAGCTTTTGCTCAAGAAGCACCCCCACCCAATATCCTCGTCATCATGGCCGACGACGTGGGTTGGTTTAACCTCAGCGCCTACAACGACGGTATGATGGGTTATCGTACCCCCAATATCGATCGCCTTGCCAAAGAAGGGATTCGCTTTACCGATGCCTATGCAGAAAATAGCTGTACTGCTGGACGGGCAGCCTTTATCACCGGGCAAAGTCCTGGACGCACGGGCTTGACCAAGGTGGGTTTGCCAGGGGCCGATCTGGGCATCAGCACCGAAGATCTTACCCTGGCTGAAATCCTGAAAGAACAGGGCTATGCCACAGGACAATTCGGCAAAAACCACCTGGGCGATCGCAATGAGTTCCTGCCGACCAACCACGGGTTTGAAGAGTTCTATGGCAATCTCTACCACCTCAATGCGGAGGAAGAGCCAGAACATCCCGACTATCCCTAAGCTGGATCAGTTGGGGGTTGCCGACAATACGATCGTTATCTACACCTCAGACAATGGTGCCCCATTCTTCCACTGGCCGGATGGTGGGGTTGGCCTATTCCGCAGCGAAAAGAACACCAACTGGGAAGGGGGGTTCCGGGTTCCTTTTTTGGTCCGCTGGCCTGCTCGTTGGGCAGGGGGTATCGTATCCAACGACATCATTTCGATGTTGGATTGGGTGCCCACTCTGACTGAGGCAACCGGAATTCCCGCACTTCAGCCGGGTAGGATGGGCAAAGCAGAGCGTGCCCATCTCAACTTTGCGATGGGCACGGGCATTCGCCCTTTGCCCATCCTACTTCAGCTGCATCTTATTTAATTCTTGTTCCTAACTGATAATTTGTAAGCTCTTTGCGGCTTTCGACTCGTTCTTCCCTACAGCGATCGCACTTTAGCGGTCTGCCGATCGTTGATTGGCTTTTGTTCCCAGGTCTTCCCTGGGAACGAAGCTCTACCTATCTTTTCCACCATAGCTCCAGGAGAGCAGCCTTATTGTTACCCTTTCAGAATAGGAAATACAAAACCTTTATCGAACCATGACTGATTCCAGGTTTTCCCATTTAATCTCTAAATTAACCCTGCTTTATCTGACGGTATTGCTATTTCTGGCTTTACCTATCCCTTTGAATGGGGCTGCGATCGCATCTCCTTCTTCCCATCCCTCTTGTCCTGAAGGCATGGTTTTTATCCCCGGAGGGACTTTCAATATGGGTTCCGATACGACTGACTATCCGTCAGAGCGTTCGGCAAAGGATGTTACTGTGGATAGTTTTTGCATCGATCGCCACGAAGTCACTAACGCAGAATTCCGGCAATTTGTCGAAGCTACTGGCTATAAAACCATTGCCGAACGTCCCCTGCCAAAAGCACAATTTCCCGATCTAAGTGAGGAACAACGGCAGCCCGGTTCCCTGGTCTTTCAGCCCCCCGCTGAAGGAATACAACAGGTTGCTTATTTAAGCTGGTGGCATTGGACGATCGGAGCCAATTGGCAACATCCCTATGGCCCAGATAGCAACATCCTTGACAAAGATAACCATCCCGTGGTTCACATTGCCTACGATGATGCGATCGCGTATGCCAAGTGGGCGGGCAAATCTCTACCTACCGAAGCTCAATGGGAATATGCCGCCCGGGGTGGCTTGAAAGATAAGGTGTTCAGTTGGGGCGATCGTTATTCGGCTCAAAAAGCCAACACCTGGCAAGGTATATTTCCCTTTTTCAATACCAAAGAGGACGGCCATTTGGGCACGGCACCCGTGGAATCTTTTCCCCCCAACGGCTATGGACTTTATGAAATGACGGGAAATGTTTGGGAATTAACCTCCGATTGGTATCGAGTGGGACACGATGGCAAAGACCGCAGTCTCAACCCCCTTGGCCCAGAGAAAACCGCCAGTTTCGATCCTAAAAAGCCCGCTGAAGGTGCTTTGCATGTGATTAAAGGGGGATCGTACCTCTGTGCCAAGAATTATTGCAGTCGCTACCGACCGGCAGCGCGGGAGTCTCAAGCCCCCGATACCGGCACAACTCATATCGGCTTTCGCTTGGTTAAAAATCTTTAGGAATGAGGATTAAATTAAGTGCAAATTCTCGCGTAGGGACACGGCAATGCCGCCGTGTCCCTACAGGGTTGTTGTTTGTGAAGTGATTTAATTCGCGATCCTTAGCTTATACCATTTTGGATTTTGGATTTTGGACTGAGACAATTACCTCCCTGCAAGACCTATGCGCTGGGCACCCGCTGCGCATATAGGCTTCTAAGAATAGGCTTCTAAGAAACGGATTGGGCATGACTTTATCCATCCCAAAAGCCCCAACGCGAACAGCCGCAGTGATGCCTATCCTATGCATTTTCAGGGGTTTCAAGCTTTATCTTCCGCCTTCTGCCTCCTGTCTTCTGCCTTCTGCCTTCTGCTTTCTAGCTATACCGGGCAACGCCATCAGTTCAAGTCTGAATCGATCTCAATCGCCCCTGGCAGCTTAAAATTATTAAACCCGGTGCATCGCTGCAACAGTCATTTGCCAGCTTGGCAGTGCAAGTACTGAACTGCCTGCAGCTTGTACCTGGCTGCCCTTTTATCCTGGCTTGAAAATATGACCCAGCGCCCAATCATTCTTGGCATTGTGGGTGACAGTGCCGCCGGTAAAACAACCTTAACGCGAGGAATTGCCCAAGTTCTAGGAGAGGATGATGTCACTGTCATTTGCACCGATGACTATCATCGCTACGATCGCAAGCAAAGAGCTGAGTTAGGCATTTCGGCTCTACATCCTGACTGCAACTATCTCGATATCATTCAGCAACACTTGACTTTGCTCCGAACGGGTCAAGCCATTCTCAAACCGATCTACAACCACAGTACCGGTATGTTCGATCCCCCCGAATATATTCAACCCAGAAAATATGTCATTGTGGAAGGACTGCTCGGCTACTCCACCCGGGGAATGCGGGATACCTATGATGTCAAAACTTACTTAGCCCCTCCCGAATCCCTGCGAGCCAGCTGGAAGATAAAACGGGACACCGCCAAACGAGGGTATACCAACGAGCAAGTGCTCGACCAGATTCGGAAACGGGAACCGGATTCAGAAGCGTTCATCCGTCCTCAGCGTCAGTGGGCAGATATTATTGTCACGTTCTATCCTTCTGAAGATGAGCCTGGACAAAACGATCTGTTACTCAATGTCCGTCAGGTTCTGCGACCGACCATTCCCCATCCTGATCTGACTAAGATTTTAAATGCGGAAGGCAATCATTTGGGGTCAGCCATTCGTCTGGAGCTGGATCGGGATATGGGCAAGCCTGTCGATGTTTTAAAAGTTGACGGTCATGCTACGGTCGAACAGGTTAAAGAGCTGGAGCGCGTCCTTTGCAATGAAGTTCCCTATCTGGGGCAATTCTGCAGTCTGGAAGGGAATGAAGACCTTGGCAAAATCACTGGGACAACGGGGGAAACCCTCCAAAGTTATCCCCTTGCTTTAACACAATTGCTGATTACTTATCATATTCTGAAGGCAGCTCGCATTCCTCAGTAGGAATTTGGCAAGGCGGGGGATGTGGAAAGGCAGAGGGCAGAGGGCAGAAGGGCAAGGCTTGCGACATAGAGTTTGCGATATATGGTTTTGAGCCTTTGGCCATGTCCTCATCTATTTCTCGTAGTGCTATACTACGCACGGTTATAATCTGGGCTTTTGTAGTGGTCTGGCATGTCTAAAAATGTGCAATAGTTGGCAACGGATTTGAACGGATGTAGCGGATGGCTATCCTGTTGAGGCCCATAGATTGTCCATCTGTTACATCCGCTGCCAACTTGAGTCTTAATGTACCAAATTAGCGGTGTCATGGCAGTAGGATTCGTTAGCGTCAGCGTAATACCTGTAATGCATATCCTGGGGGGCGAATCCAGTTGGGCTGACCTGATAGACCCAGGGTCGGCACAAGACCGTCTCCTACGGGTCACTGCGAATCGTACCTGCAGGAACAGAGATTTTTGTAGGGACAATCCTTGTGGTTGCCTTGCTGTCGTCGGGGCGATGCGAAGTTCCAAACTGTGTGGAGAAATATCTTAGGACGCCCGGAGCTTGCCTTCTTTGCGATCGCAAAGGCCAAATTTAGTCCCAGAATAGACTGGACGCTGGTTCTGCGACTATTCTTCACTTCCAGGAGCATCCTCTCTATGGTGAAGACTGTTGCAGAAGTTGCGGAGGTTGCGATCGCGCTCTTCATCCTGACGATCGCGTTCCTCATCCTGACTGAGGTTGCGATCGCGTTCCTCATCCTGACGATGGAGATACCCTCCCAGCCAAGCGCAAGCCCGCCCCAACAATTGGTCATGGTTTTCCAGCAACCACAGTCGCGCTGTCCCATCCGCAGAGCCAGTGACTAAATAGGATTGATTTTTTAGATAAGGCAGTAAGTAGCCTAAATCGCCCTCACCGCGACTGAAATCGAGACTCAGAACGCTGTCCTTATGGCCGGAAAAATAGGCCGCCTTTTCTCCTTCCAGCGTCCACAATTGGGCGATGTTATCCGCAGAAGCCGTAGCAATCCATTGTCCGCCTGGACTGAATCGGACATCCTCAACGCTGTCCTTGAGGTAGAGTTCTAGTAACGCATCCTTGCGACAGAGCAATCCACCCGCTGACCGATTCTGATTTTCATCATCGCTATCAAGTCCCGACAATGCATCCTGAATATTCCACAAACATGCTGTCTTATCTTGCGAACCGGTCACTAGCAACGGTTTCTGGGGATGCAGATCCACTGCCAGCACAGGGCCGTCATGGTCAAATTGCGCCAGCTGCTGTTGCTGCTGCCAATCCCACAGGCGGGCCGTGTCATCCTCGGCAGCCGTAGCAATCGTTTGACCATCGGCGCTAAAAGCAATCTCGTGTATCGTCCCCGTATGCCCGACCAATTGCGCTAGCCGTTTCTCTTGTGGGCAGTCTCCCTGCTCCCTGGCTGCTAACAGTTTGTCCCGTTCTTTCTGGGTTTCGGATAGCTGGGCTTGCGCGATCGCCAGCGGCAAGTTGTACAAACACACCGTGTTATCTACCTCGCTCGCAGCGGCCAGGACTTTGCCGTCAGGACTGATTCTGAAGGCAGAAACAGTCCCCATCTGTCGCAATGGTGCTGCTTGTTGTCCCTGCACCTGCCACCACAGCATGCCATCATTAGAGGCGGTGATAATCCATTGACTGTCCGGATCGAAGTCCAGGCCAAACACGGGATCGCTGTGCTTCTCGAATACAGGCTCAATGGGATTCCCCTTCATATCCCACAACCGCACTGTACTATCTTCGGAGGCAGTAGCCAGAAGCTTGCCATCAGGACTAAAGCGTGCCTGGAACACATCAGCCTTGTGTCCTTCAAAGACAGGCCAGTTGGGTTTTCGAATGCACCAGAGCTGCACCCCTTTGTCTCCCGCAGTCATCAGGAAATCTCCTCTGGGATGAATGCTGAGACCATTCACCTTAATGGCATTGGTCTTAAATTGTTTTCTCGTCTTGCCTTTAATGTGCTTCGTTTTCACCTGTTTTAGATCTGCAACATTGAGCCTCCAGAGACTGGCTGTGCCATCCCAGGCAGCGGTCGCCAGTGCCAACGCTTTCCCGGATCGCAGATCGGCATGGCGCTGCCCATAGGAGTCAGGTCTGCAAGGGTCAATCCTGCCTGCTCTATTCACTGCTCTATCAGGGGGATTAAGTTCAGGGTTGTCAGCGCCAGCCGGTACGGGTTTTATAAAGCGAACGGCTGTGACAATGCCCTCGCGATCGAGCTGAGCCCGCTGGCGGCCCTGAAGATCCCACAGACGGGCCGTGCCATCCCAGCCAGCAGTGGCCAACCACTGACCGTCAGGACTAAACTTCACATCCGAAACCACCCGATTGGTATGACCTTTGAAGACTCTAATTTGTTTGCGGCTATTGAGATCCCACAGGCGAGCGGTACCGTCGTTAACGGCAGCAGCCAGGTAACGGTCGTTGGGACTAAAGTCCGTGGCGTGGATCTCAATGTGTTTCCCTTTTTCGTTGTGATGGTTGAGCAAACCGACTGCGTCCTGGGAGAACAGCACCTTGCCACCGTTGCACTGGCTGAGATCCCACAGACGAACAGTGCCGTTATCCGAAGCCGTGGCCAACTGGTTGACATCAGAAGAACTGAAACTGACGCTGGTGATGCCCTGTTGATGCTCGCTCGGGTTACCGTTGCCTCCCTTGGGATGGCTGGGATGGTTCTGGCTGTGCTTGACCTGGCACGATGAAACAATCTGAAGTTTCTCATTTTTAGCAGTCTGGGGCGAGGGACGCCACTGCCACAGCTGAGCGGTACCGTCGTCCGAGGCGGTGGCCAGCCGTTGACCATCAGGGCTGAAGGCAATCGCGTTCACCGTGTCAGCGTGCCCTGCAACGATCGCCAGCCGATTGCCGCACAAATCCCACAATTCGGGCGCGCCTGAGATCGGTAAAACGGCTATAGACGGGCGATCGGGCACGAAGAGGATTTTGTTGGGATTGTTGCGATCGCGCCTGATACAAGCACCCTGTGGTGGGGGACTGCTACCGATGGCCGACACCATTTCTGGCCTGTAGTGAATTTGCCGGGTACGCCGGGTGCCAAACTGGTTTCGCTGTTTGACGTTATAGAGCGCCAGCCGCAGGCTACCCAGAGCCTGGTTGTGCAACTGGGTGTCTACAGACGAGAGCCAGTTCTCCGGCAGGAACATCCGACGTTGCAGGTGCAGGGCATGCAAACTGCTGAGCATGGCGGCAAAATTTTGATCGAGTTCCAATTGCGTGTGGGCCACCTCGATCTGGGCTTGCATTTGCGATCGCACCCCCTGCTGTTGCAGAAATGTGGCAAACCCAAACAACCCCGCCATTAGCACCACACCTGCAGTGGTACTGAAGGCGAACCAGCGGGTGAGATGGATTTCCCGACGCTGGCGTTGCTGTTCTGCCTGCTGGACGCGATCGCGCACCGCCCCGCTCGTCTCAATCCACTCCCGTTGCAACACCGTCACTGCCGGTTGCTTGCCCTCCTGCTCCGCCTCCTGCAACCAGGCCGCCGCGATCGCCAGCTCGCTCCCCCGCAACAACAAATCTTCACCGCGCGCCTTCTGCTCCCACTCCAGCGCCCGCTGAGACCACTTCGTGTGACTATGCACATGCTCCCGATCCGTATCCAGCGTCCGCACCAACTCGCTAAAGTGAGTCAAAAAATCGCCCTGAAAATCAATCCACTGCACCTTCGCCAGCTCCGCATGCAAATCAGCCACCGCCACAGGCCGATGCAACACTGTCACCATCCGCTTATTCAACTTCGCCGCATACTCCACCTCATCCGCACAATAAGGCGACTTCACCGCATTCGGCGACAGCACAAACAGAAAATTATCCGATGCCTCAATGCCCCGATAAATTTCTTGCTGAAAATCCGTCCCCGACGCAATACTCTCCTGATCGAACCAGGTCGTCTTCCCCTGCAACTGCAACGCATCATTCAGCCTGCGGGCAAAATCCGAATCCGTGCGAGAATAAGACACAAACACATCCAGCGACACCGCCGCAGGCTGACGCAAACTCGCCGCAATCAACTCCTCCTGCACCTTCGTTGGTCGCTGCTGTTGTCGTTGCCGCGCCACCTTCAACCAGGCTTCCCCACGCCGCAAATTATAACCCCGCAACAAAATACTCGGGTTGCGCTGCTGCCGCTCCCACTTCAGCGCCTTCACCAGCAAGACCTTATGCTCCTCATAATACGCCGCATCCTGCCGCAACAGCCGCAACAACTGACTCTCATCCAGATGGTAATCCTCCTCCTTCACATTGTCCGTCAGATCGATATATTGCAACTGTCCCAGCACTACAGGCATTTGAGACAAATCCGTCGGACGGACGAGAATCGGGATAATCCGCTTCTGCAGTGCCACCGCATAGTCCACCTCATGCTGACAATACACCGACTGCACCGCCTCCGGCGACACCAGACAGACCAGATTATCCGCTTGCTCAATCCCCCGATCGATCGCCTGCCGAAAATCCTCCCCCGTCTGAATATCTGCCTCGCTGCTCCACACCGTAAACCCCTCCCGCCGCAAGGAACGCCGGATCCGCTCCATCACCTGCCGATCCTCTTCCGCATGGGCAAGAAACACCTGCGTCATCAAATTATTGGCGTTCTTGATGCTCTCAGTCACAAACTCGCAATGCAGATCCGTCGGCACACAGGGCGGCTGTTCTTCCTTGAAACGTCGCCTCAGCCAGGCTTCAGCCTGCTGTCGTTCCTCCCCCACCAGCAAATAACGCGTTTGTTTCTGATTGCGCTCCCACTCCAGCGCCCGAGCTAGTAAGATCGTATGCTGGCGAACATAGTCCTTCTGTCGCTTAAAGATCGCCAGCAACCCCTGCACCGCCTGTTGAATATCATCCCCTTGCCGGAAATAAATCCAATTAATCTTACCAATCTCAGGATGCATATTGGGGAAACTCGAATGTTTCCCAGATGCCTGATAGTCCTCCCAATCCGCATCGCCACCCTGCGGATTGCGATGCTGCCAGGTGGCGCGGCTCACTTCCTCCACATGCAGCAGCGGGATAATCCGTTTATTGCGCTTCAGCGCCAGCTCAATTTCCAAACGACAATAGGCTGAATTAATCGAATGAGGCGCAATAATAAAAATAAAATTGTCCGCCTTCTCAATGCCATCATCAATTTGCTTCTGGTAATCGACCCCCAGGGGAATATCCTCAAAGTCAAACCAGACCGTATAACCAAACTTGACCAGCAGATCGTTCAGCGATTTAGCAAACTGCTTGCTATCCGCCCGTCCATAGGAAATAAAAGCATCTTGAAAAGGATTCATAGGCCAAGCGCGAGAATAGCAACCTGAAACTGCAACCTGAAACTACAGATAGCATACATACCTGGGATTATCCTCAACGAGTCAGTATTTCTGGGCGCGCCAAATCCACCCCCCCTCAACAAATTCGTATTCGTAGTTGGCACTTCAGTGCTACCAAAGTCCATCGGGCAAGCATTACAGCCTTCTCCAAATTCCATGAGGTTTGGCACCTCGCATCGCCCCAATGACAGCAGGGCACCCACAAGGGATGCCCCTACAGAAATATTCTGTCCTCCCGGTGTCCCCGTAGGGGGCAGCCTCGTATCAACCCAGGGCTATCGCACCAGCACCAATGCGCAACATTTGGACATGAGATCGCAATCCCCGCCCCCCCGTAGGGACTGGCCCCGTGCCGACCCAGAGCTATCGGGTCAGCGCCAATGCAGTCAACCCTCCCCGTCTGCCTTCTGCCCTCTGCCTGCCGCCAATCGCAAAGCGAACTTTGAGCAGTCGGCCATCGATTTCGAGCGGTCGGTCATCAATTTTGACCCATCGGCAATCAATTTTGAGCGGTCGGCAATCGATTTTGACCCATCGGCAGTCAATTTTGAGCGGTCGGCAATCAGTTTTGAGCGGTCGGCAACTGATTTTGACCTATCGGCAATCGATTTTGAGCGGTCGGCAACTGATTTTGATCCATCGGCAACCAATTTTGATCCATCAGCAGCGAATTTTGAGCGGTCGGCAATCGATTTTAACCCATCGGCTCTATGTTCATGGAGAGCAGAGAAAGGAGTATGGATGTCATACCCATTTGACTTGCAGATGCAACTGATGAAATTGGCAGAATGCCTGCCCAGTCAGCCATCCTTCAAGCCAAAATCGGCACTCTAAACTCCAAAATGGTATCAGTTCCGATCGGGCCGTCGCGGCAAGATATCCTCAAGGCAGAAACTCAGCTCCGGCAGCAGAAAAGAACGAATCGGCTCTCCCAAACGATACCGTCGCTGCTGATATTCGTCCCCCTGCAGCTGACAAACAGTGAAAGTCGGCTGCTTCGGTTTTCCCAGAAAAGCAATACCCCCCAGTCCAAGATAATCCGCGATCCAATATTCAGGAATGCCCAGGAACGCATACTCTTCCACTTTGCGAGCATAATCATCTTGCCAATTGGTGCTGGCCACCTCCACAACCAGCTTGATGGTCGTGCCATTGCATATAATGGGTTCCGTTTGCCAGAGTGGTTCCTGGGCAAGTTGGTCCTCATCCAACACAATTACATCTGGACGGAGAGCCGTTGTCGTAGCCGCAGGCGGTTTAATCAAGCAAGTCTTCGGGACGATCCAGGGTAAACGAGCCTGGAGAATCGCAGCGAAAATGCGGCCAGCCAGATTCCCCGCAACCACTTCATGGGGCCCAGTCGGATTCAGATCGCGCAATTCTCCATCAATCAATTCGTAACGGGGATCGTCACCATATTGGGCCAGGAATTCCTCAAAACTAAGGAGTTTAGTTGGCGTATAGACCATGATTCAGGCTCTATAGCAGGTGTATTAAACAAATTACAGCAAAGGGGTGGTCAGCTTTTGAGGTGCGAGCCGATATCCCAACGCCTTCAGGATGGCATTGATACTCTCAAATCTTGGATTGCCTTCCGCTGCAAGCGCTTTTTGCAGGCCCTTACGGGTCATACCTGCCGCCTCAGTCATTGCCGTTATCCCTTGCGCACGCGCCACCACCCGCAAAGAAGCAAGCAAAGCCCCAATGTTGCCATCCTGAGCATACTCCTCAAATATCAGGGAAATGTACTCGTCAATCTCCTCTGGATGCTGTCGGAAATAGTCATCCTCAATATCGTCAAGAGTCCTCAAGTATCGCTCCTTCCGCTTGAACCGCATAGCACCAGCATACTCCAGTCCGCAACCGTTCTCAGAATTCTGAACCCTGTCGATAGCTCTCATACCATTCCTCGTTACCCAACGGTGCCTGATAACTGCCCTCAGCAGCTCCAGCCAGTAGGATGGGCAAAGGGCTATGCCCGTGCCCATCACAGGCTCTGGGCGTGAAAGCAATTCAGATAGGCTGACGATGGGCACACTTCGCTTTGCCCATCCTACGGGGAAGTTGTCCCTGCCATATTCCCTCCATCCATGTAACAATAGCATCGCAGAACCCTCCACCCGCCCCCATGAATGCCCCCGAACTGCTCAAACGCTACGCCGCCGGAGAACGCAACTTTCGCGGCACCAACCTGCGCGGGCAATCCTTCAAAGGGCAGGACCTCTCCGGAGCCGACTTCAGCGGTGCGGATATTCGCAGTGCCAACTTTACCGGCACGACGCTGTGCGGAGCCAACTTCAGCGGTGCCAGGGCAGGACTGCAAAAGCGGTGGGCCATCGGCCTGGTGCTGGTGTCCTGGGGATTGGCTGCACTCTCTGGAGCCTTCTCAGGCTTTGCAGGAGCGCTAGTCACGTTAATAGTCAGTAGCGACGCGAGCAATGTTGTTACGGGATGGGTTGCTCTGATTGTATTAGCGCTTTTGCTGACCTTGATGGTAAGGGAAGGAATTGGTGCAGCTGCAGTTGCAGTCGCAGTCGCAGTCGCAGTCACAGTTGCTGGCACAGTTGCAGTTGCTGGCGCAGTTGCAGTTGCAGTTGCAGGCACAGTTGCAGTTGCAGTTGCAGTTGCAGTTGCAGGCACAGTTGCAGTTGCAGGCACAGTTGCAGTCGTGGTCGTAGGCAAAGTTGCAGTTGCAGTCGCAGGCACAGTCGCAGTCGTACTTTTCCTGGTCAGCGCTTACATCAGTTGGCGTGCCCTGAAGGGAGATCCTCGCGATGCCTGGATCCGTTCGCTTGCCATTAGCCTTGCAGCCCTCGGCGGTACCAGCTTTCGCTATGCCAATCTGAGTGAGGCCAGCTTCACCTGGGCAAGGCTCAAAAGCACCGATTTGAGACGGGCAACCCTGATGCTCGCCGACTGGCATCAGGCCCAACAGCTCGATCGCGCTAGGGTCGGTGGGACGATTCTGCTCGATCCCAAAGTAAGAGACTTGGCTATGACCCATCGCGGCCAGGGACAGTCCTACAAAGGATGCGACCTCAAAGGCATCCATCTGGCTGGAGCCGACTTGAGCGATGCCGACCTCACCGAAGCCGATATCAGCCACACCAATCTGGCAGGTGCTGGGTTAGAGCGCGCCAACCTGACCAAAACCCAGGCTCTGGGCAGCCATTTCCATCAAGCGCGATTGACCGGGGCTTGCCTGGAAGCCTGGAATATTGACAGCAACACCCGGTTAGAAGGAGCAGTTTGCGACTTTGTCTATCTGCTCAACGGCCAGCGGGAACGCCGCCCCAGCAGCGGCACCTTTGCTCCCGGAGAATTCGCCAAATTATTTGAGGAAGTGCTGGACACCATCGACCTGATTTTCCGCAATGGCCTGGACTGGAAAGCGTTGTTCGCCTCCTTCAAACAAGTGCAGGTGGAAAACGAAGGGGTAGATCTCGCTATCCAGAGCATTGAAAACAAAGGCGACGGGGTAATGGTGGTGCGAGTGAACGCGCCGCCTGCCACCAATAAGGAGAAGATTCACAGCGACTTCAACCGCACCTATGAGGCGGAGCTGAAAGCGTTAGCAGATAAGTATCAGACTCAGCTGGCTGCCAAAGACCGGGAGATTGCCATCTATCGGGAGAAAAGCGCAGATATGATGGAGATTACCCGGCTCCTGGCCAGCCGATCGCCAACCCATACAGAAACCCACATCCACCAGGTAGACACCATGACCCAAACTCCAGGCGGGATTGCCCAAACTGTCTCCGGTTCCCCCGGCAGCAACATCAGCGCCATCCAGGGTAACCAGAACCCGGTCAGCCAAACCCAGGGAGCACCGGCGCAACCAAGTCAGGCAGAGGTGCTGGCCATGCTGGCCCAAATCGAGACCCTGATTGAGGCAGCAGCGTTGCCCAATGAAGTCAAAATTGCAGCGACGACCAGCCTGAAACTAGCTCAGAAAGCCGCTGACCGGGAGGAACCCAGGAGGGAAACAGCGCTGGATAGTTTGGAAAACATGGCTGAGACTTTAGAGAAGGCGAGCCAGACCGTTGAGGCGGGGAAAACGTTGTGGGGACAGGTACAGCCCACATTTCGCAGGTTGATGCATGGAGAAAAGTATTTTATCGGATACCCTGAAACGCCTACCGTATAAGCATTTTACCATTTTTTTGTTTTGCTGTCCTTTTCTCTAATAAACCTGACTGGCTCTGGACTTGAGCTTCATGCTTACGCATGAGTTAGAACCAACATTAGAGCCAAACCTGTTGACCCGATCGTTGCTAGAAAACGAGTCGATCGTTTACGAAAGCAGTCAGATCAACTTAGAATGGGCCGCAAATCACCTGCCCCCAATACAGCCTCTATCGCTGAAAACTTTATAGGACAAGGCTTTCAAAATTACTCATTTCTCAAAGTAACGTGCGGAATGTGGGGTACAGCCGATTCTGGTGAAGCTGGCGGGTTGGCTGGGCGCGGCTGCAGGATCGCTGTTGCTGAGGTAGGAAGTGCCATTCAAGGGTGGGCATTTCCAGCCCGTTGCTGTTTTATCCATTTGAGGGGACTGATGGGACACGATCGCCAACCGAGACTTTGGTTGGTGGGCAGTGCTGCGAAAGAGCTGTGTTCGGCCTCCTGGAACGCTCGCGAGCACTGCCCACCCTACACAAAAGATCGCTTTATTGCTGGAATTCCCCAAATTCTGGATGGGCCCAGTTACTTCTGTTCAGGCAATATGAAAATGGACAGTAACTCTTCTTTCTGTAAATTTATCGACTTTCTGCAACCGTGAAGCCCAATTCCTCCAATCCTTTCCTCAATCTCACCTACGAGCCCGCTCTGGAATCTCTGGGCAATGACTATTTCGATGTCGTCGCTGCCGCAGAATTTCCCCAGCATATCTTGCGGTTTCGTAACGATGCCCTCCTGTCCCCCTTGGGACTCGATGCCAGCGTCGTAACAGATGAAGACTTCATTGCCGCGTTTGGCCAATTTCAGGGCAGCCGACCCTTCCTGGCCCTGCGGTACCATGGCTATCAGTTCGGCGAATACAATCCCTTCCTGGGCGATGGCAGAGGCTTCCTCTACGGCCAGGTTCGCGGCGCAGATGGCGAACTCTACGACCTGGGTACCAAGGGATCGGGGACTACGCCCTATTCCCGAGGTGCAGATGGCAGACTGACGCTGAAAGGCGGCGTACGGGAGGTGCTGGCAGCCGAGGCACTGCATCGGCTTGGGGTGAAGACGTCTCGTTGCTTGAGCTTGATTGAAACTGGAGAGTCCCTCTGGCGAGGCGATGAACCGTCTCCCACTCGTGCTTCAGTGATGATTCGTCTGAGTCGCTCTCATATCCGGTTTGGCACCTTTGAACGATTGCACTATCTGAGCCGCAGCGATCTGATTGCACCGTTATTAGATCGTGTTATTGCCTGTTATTATCCAGCTCTCAAGGACGAGGCGAATTCCTACTCGCTGTTCTACGCGGAACTTGTCCAGCGGGTGGCCGAGCTGGCCGCGCAATGGATGGCGGCTGGCTTTTGTCATGGGGTGTTGAATACGGACAACATGTCGATTACGGGCGAAAGCTTTGACTATGGCCCCTATGCTTTTATCAATGCCTACGATCTGAACTTCACTGCAGCTTATTTTGACTACTTTAGACGTTACAGTTACGGGAACCAGCCTGCGACCTGTTATTGGAACCTGGAAATGTTGCAGCGTCCTCTGGCTGCAGTTATTCCCATAGAAGAGATGGAAGCTGCATTGGCGCAGTTTGATGAGTATTATCGCGCTGCCTACCACCAGCACATGTTGAATAAATTGGGATTTGAACAGATTCCTGGCTCAGAAGCAAAAACGTTGGTGGCTGAGACGCTTCAGCTTCTTCAAGTCAGTCAGGTCGGCTATCACCATTTTTTTGAGACCTTGAGCCAGCAGTTTGCTAGTCATTGGTCTCAGGATCCTGCAAATATCTTGAGCGATCCGCCATTGTCACTTTCTGCCTCATCCCTGGAAATTTTGGCAACCTGGCGCAAGCATTATCATCGCTGTCTGGAGCAACAATCGGTGGATGAGAGTTCCCAGATAGGAAATCGCCTCCGCCAGCACAATCCCAGAGCTGCTTTGTTGAGGCCAGAAATAGAATCGGTTTGGGAACCGATTGTGTCTGAGGATAACTGGGAACCGTTCAATTGTTTGCTAAATCGGATCGCTGGTTCGAATGAATAACTGGTTTGCAGAAATGCATCAGGACAGTTTGACACAAGGCAGGAGGCAGCAGGCAGCGGGCAGCGGGCAGAAGGCAGAGGGGTAGGTTGGAATGGCGCTTACATCAAGTTGGTGGGTAGTGTCCACCCTACAGATTTACAAGATTTTGCAGGGCTAAATTCTTGCTTAAGTCAGTGCCATTCAGGGGTAGAGTGGGTATTTCTATCACAAAATAGCTCCTTAAAATAAGTGCCATTCTGCCCTAATCTATTCTCGTAGTGCTGGAAGCCCATACCCTAATCAGGATCTTTAAACTTCAGTATCTTTGATTAATATTGCTGTGCGATTGATAGGGGAATGCAATCGGAACATGAGGTTACTATCAGGTTCGGTAAACCCCCCTTGCCAGTATCGACCTGATAATAGAAACTATGCTAAAGTAAGTGACTGGAACGCGGCCTTCCCAAGAAGTTAAGATCTACGCATCGTTCGCGAAAGATTTTGGGAAGCATTTTCGGAGAATTTTTGCAAAATTTAAGAGGTTGTATGACCCAACAGGTAATTCACCCAATGGTGAAATTCCAGCGTCATCTGCGATCGCTGGTAGATTCAAAGATTATTCAGCCGACTGATAGTCTTTGGAAGATTGCCTTTCTCTATGGTGAAAAGTGGCCCCATTGGAAGGAAGAATTGCATGACTTCGGTTTCACGATGCAGGATCCAGTGAACGAAGTGTTAGTCGTTGAAACCTGGGATGATGACTAGATTTCCGTGTTAGTGGATCTCGGATCCGAGATCCACTAACAACCGAGCTGACTCAGAAAAATTAAGAGTCTTAGATTGCTAGTTGTTTTTTCTGGTATATACGCAGGACTTGGCGCTCTATCCAACCTGCAAGATGCGAGCACTCCTGCAGATTTTACATCAATCCCAGGGAGGCGGCTGGTCTCCAATGCTATCATCTTCAGATCTGGCATTGTCTGCTGGTGGCATAGAACTTTGGGATGAATGCAAGCGTGGAACATTCATCCCCAGAGTTATAGCGTTAGTCATATCGATTGCACGACTTGGAAGGTTAGTGCCCCCTACGGGGGTGCTAATTCGTATTTTTTTGTGCTGGCACAAAAAAATAGGTTATAAGGCCCCGCGCTGCGGGGCTTTCAAAATAACCTTCCAAGTCGTGTCACTTTTGTCTGTCCTAACGAGCCTGGCTGTTGCTATATCTGCGCTCAAAAAACTCGATCGTTAGTATTGCTCCATGTTGGGCCGCACTTTGGCCCGAATCGCGAGTACAGTAATATTGTCGTGACCGTTATGTTGATTGGCGAGATCGATCAATTGGCTGACTCCCTGGTCTAGATTGGTGCGAGAACTCAGTAGAGGAGCAACATTGGTTTGCCAGTGGGTTTCTAGCAGATCGTTATCCGACATCCCATCTGAACATAAGAGCAGCAAAGTATCTTCATTGAGTTCTAAGAATTGAATATCGGGACTGACGAAATATTCATCTCGCGGTCCTAGAGCTTGAGTGAGTTGATAGGCATCGGGACGCCCGTAGGCGATTGCTGGCTCGACGCCTCGCTGAATTTCTCTTTGACCAACTTCATGGTCTACGGTGACTTGAACCAGTCCTCGCTTGCGACTCAGTCGGTAGAGGCGGCTGTCGCCGACGTGCGCGATCGCAACCTGGGTGTTTTGAACTAAAACCATCACCAGGGTAGTTCCCATGCGGCCAATGCCTGAACGGGCATCTTCCTGATTGACATCGTATATGGCCTGGTTAGCAAGTAGGATGGCTTCACGGATGCTGGCTTCTCCGGGAAATTCCTCTTGCCAATGCTCGCGAAAGTATTGACTCAGAGTTTTGACTGCAAGGGCACTGGCAACTTCACCACCCGCATGTCCTCCCATGCCATCACAGAGAATGTAGAGTCCGCGAGCATTAACAGTTTGTCCAGAAGGACTTTCTAATTTGCTCAGTTTAGTTTCAATCCCAAAGTAGTCTTCATTATGACTGCGCTGGCGGCCAACGTCGGTTCGACCTGCATCTTCTAAACTAACCAATCGCATGGGTAGAACGATGGTGGGGGTGTCGTCGCTACCTTCAGAGGAATCGTTGCTGACAGGAGCGGAAGGTACCTGGAATTGGGTTGCTGGCCCAGAGGTTGATACAGCTGAGGCCATGCTGGAGCGATCCTCTGGCGAAATATCAGGCACAGGAGCAGGAACTTTGGCAATATTGTCTGGTGTGTCGGAGGGGGGCATATTGTCTTCACGCATGGCAGCTGGGGGCGAGTTGGCTTGTAGGTCGTAGGCAATTGCTTCGATGCAGGATTGCACATCAGCAATAGTTTTAATATTGTTTTTCTGAAGTTCTTGAATGAGTTGTGCTAAGGAATTAAAGAGAACTTGTTGGGACTGCTGAAATAACGATTGCCAGCTATGACCTAAGCTTGAAAAGGTGGGAGATGCGCCTTCTGGATCGAGATAAAGCCTTTGAAGACAAAGTGCCTGGTCTTCATCAACTCGAAGATTTTCGATCTCCAGCAGGCTTTGGCAACAGCTCCAGGGTTCCAGGGCTGACCAGAGTTCGGCCATTTCGTAAAGCCAGTGCAAAATTTGCAGGGGAGGAATATCAGCTTCCTGCCACCGATCGAGCAAGGTGGGAAATTGGGAGCGGTCTTCCAGGACAAGAATGGTTGCATTATCGCGCTCCCAAGCATCGTGGATGGCAGGTATCATATGGTAGAGCTGAGACTGGAGGGCGATGTAGGGTCGAACAACTACTGGGATTGAGATCGCAGCCAAAGCATCTGCGTCCATTTCATCTGCCTCACCCAACTGCTTTTCCTGATGAGCAATCAAGATTGCCAGCGCTGACTTTTTCAAAGGCTGACAATCCAGTACTTTACCCTGCATCTCAGCGGCAATCGACTCGCCAGCACTCAGATCGGTTTCATCAGCGGCAGGGGAGGATTCCAGCATCTGATAGCGGTGTTCTGAGTCCAGATATCCAACCCATGAAGCGGAGGGGACGGAGCGCTTATTTTCCGAGCTGTCAGAGTTAGCAGGGTTATCTCCATCAGAAAGAGGACTTTGAGTGCTATCCAATCGGTCAACTGGAGGCAGAAATGCATCTGCTTCATCGGCGGGTTTGGTCGCAGCAAATGCGTCTTCAGGTGGCAGTTCCAATTCAGGGACATTATCAACAGTATTATGAGGCACCCCTATTCCTTGGCTAACCTCGATTTCCGATTCCGGGTTAGAAATAGGGATCGGATTGGAAGAGGCTGTCTCTGAATTCAAATCAGTTGATAAATTGACAACTGTTTCAGCCGGATCGAGTTCCTCATAGGAGAGATCTTCCTGTTCTGAAGCTGCGACCTCTGGTTCGGAAGAATGGTCTAGCAAGCTGTTTTTTGGGGCAACAATTGCCCACCAGGTGACGCCAGTCTGAGCGCCGCAACTCTGGCACTGCAGCTCGCCAACTTTGACCCGAGCACCACAGGATGAGCAAATTTTATCAATCAGGGAATGACCGCATTTTTGACAAAACTTGTTATTATCTGGATTTTCGAACTGACATTGAGGACAGACAAGCATAGTTGGGATTCCCTCACATTCCCGTATTTGGTTTGGGCACTAGTCTATTGGAGGCAAACAGACTTATCAATTAATTTACTGGGGGGTCTATAGGGGTGCAACTAAACCCCATCGATTGTTAAATTCATCGTCTTGCGCTTGGGAAATTGCCAGCTTCCCTACTAGATTGGGTTTACTCTTCATTAATACACTCTAGGATAGGCGACACCAGCCTAAATTGGGGAGCTAAACTCCTTCATTTTAGGGCTAAGGAAAATGTTTAGGGGGAATGGTAGAGATATTATGAATGACCCAGAAGTTGCAAAAAGGGTTGCAGTTCAGTCGATGTTAAGTCGCGCCATTGCCCTGGATTAAGACCTTCTAGTCGGAGATGGGCAATGCCAACTCTCACTAGACGTAAGGTCGGGAAACCAATTCTGGCTGTCATGCGCCGAACCTGGCGATTGCGGCCTTCGGTAAGAATGATCTCGAGCCAGGTGGTGGGAACATTTTTGCGAAACCGGATCGGCGGATCGCGGGGGGGTAAGGAGGGTTCTTCTAGCAAATGTTTTACCCTGGCGGGCTTTGTGCGGTAATTCTGGATAATAATGCCTTGTCGCAACTGTTGCAGGGTAGTTTCATCGGGAATGCGTTCTACTTGCGCCCAGTAGGTACGGGGATGTTTGAACTTCGGGTGACTCAGGCGATGCTGTAAAGACCCGCAATTGCTGAGTAAAACGAGTCCTTCGCTGTCGCGATCGAGGCGTCCAATGGGATAAACCGAAGGAATGGGGATGTAATGTTTGAGGGTTTTTCGAACAGCTGTGGAGTTGGTGTTATCTGTAAATTGGCAGAGAACATTATAAGGTTTGTAAAACAGGAGATAGCGATACATGGGAGAAGGAGGACGGAGGACGGAGGATCGAGGACGGAGGACGGAGGACGGAGAACGGAGGAGGGAGGAGGGAGGAGGGAGGATAGGAGACAGAGCCGTTGTTCAGGGTTGGTTGCTATAGCACTCCGGAGATGTAGGATCTGACAAAAGGCTCAAAGCTATAAGAATCAATCTTTCCCCTTCTGCCTTCTGCCCTCTGCCTTCTGCCCTCTGCCTTCTGCCCTCTGCCTTCTGCCTTCTGCCCTCTGCTTTCGCTATATCATTGGGGTTGGCTTCAGGTGTGTTTCTCAGCACTACCTGGACAGTTAGGAATCAGAATTAAATTAAAATGTAGATTGGATCTGTAGGGGTAATCCTTTGGGGTTGCCTGGATATGGCAGGGTACCCACAAGGGGCACCCCCTACAGATTGGCAAATTATTAAATTCTCATTCCTTAGCGCTCCCAGACGGAGCGCTAACCGTTAGGCTCCTGGTGCTGATGGCAGCCATCCCTGAATTTAAACCTGACAGTTTGCTGACAGTGGGGCTAACGCAGGGTAACGAATTCTTCTGCAGTGGAGGGATGAATACCGATGGTGTTGTCGAAGTCTTTTTTGGTGGCTCCCATGTTGACTGCGATCGCAACGCCCTGAATAATCTCGGCAGCGTATTCGCCCACCATATGAGCACCCAGTACCTTATCGGTACTGCTGTCGACCACAAGTTTAACCGTGGTTTTTTCGGCTGCTCCGGTCAGGGCGTGGAAGAGCGGACGGAATTTGGCTCGGTAGCATTGGACTGCTTCGCCAAATTGGGCCCGGGCTTGGGTCTCGGTTAAGCCAATTGTGGCTGCTTCCGGTTGGGAAAAGACAGCCGAGGGAACTCCGTCGTGGCTCATGATTCGGGGATTGTTGCCAAATTCGCTATCGGCAAAGGCTCGCCCTTCTGCGATCGCAACGGGGGTGAGATTGATGCGATCGGTACAGTCTCCCACAGCAAAAATGTTAGGCTGGCTGGTACGAGACGTTTCATCTACTACAACCGCGCCATTGATCGCCTCAACACCAGCCTGCTCCAACCCGAGTCCCTCAACCAAAGGTGCGCGACCAATGGCAACCAGTACTTCATCCACAAGAATGCTGGTTTCAGCGTCTCTGTCCTTTTCGAAGAAGACAACCTTGCGGCCTTCTGACACTGATTCAATCCGTTTCACGGCGGTGTTGCCAATAATCGTAATGCCATGCTGAGTCATGCCTTCAAACACCCCATTTTGAATATCGGCATCAAATCCTCTCAGGGGCTGCTCGCCGCGGATGAGCTGGGTGACCTGGGTGCCTAGCCCTTGCATTATGCAGGCAAACTCAACGCTGATATATCCTGCACCAATAACAGCCAGAGTTTTGGGTTGTTCGGGCAATAGAAACATTTCGCGAGAGGTCAGGGTATGTTCCATCCCTGGAACATCGGGCTTGATAGCTTCTCCCCCAACTGCAATCAGAATCTTCTCAGCTGTCACGGTTTTGCCGTCTAGTGCAATCGTGTTGGCATTGAGCAGTTTGGCATTGCTCTGGAACAGTTCAACCCCTGCTTTTTCCAGGAAGCTGATATGCAATTTGCTCAGGCGATGCACCTCTTGTTGCAATCCTACAATCAGACTTTTCCAGTCAAATTTGCTATCGACTTTAAGCCAACCATAGCCCTGGGCCTCTTCATAAAGATGAGAAAATTTCGAAGCATAAACCATCAATTTTTTCGGGACGCAACCACGAATGACACAGGTCCCACCGACCAGATCCCGTTCTGCGATCGCGACCTTCGCTCCATAGCTAGCGGCCCGCTTAGAGGCTGCTAATCCACCAGAACCGGCACCAATGACAAAGAGATCGTAATCAAAGCTCATAACCTGACATGCTCCGGGTGAAGAATTTTTGCAAACTCCCCTCATTTTGAAAACTATAGATTTCCCGTTGAGAGAAATCCAGATTCCAGAATGGACGAGGCTTATACACTAGCCTGACGCAATCACCGATCAGAAGCAACCACAGCATAAGGTCTGCAGCAAATGCTTCAGCACTCCAATGCCCATTGACACGATTAGACCTGTCCGAGAACTGGAGTGAAAGCCCTTCTGAGAGGGACTTTCACTCCAATTTCCGGATGAGTCTATTGGGGATGTTATTTTGAAAGCCCTGCTTCGCAAGGTTTTCAAAATAACTCACTTTTTGGGTAGTGATAAACAAGTAATGATTTTTGAGCGTGCGGGTGGAACCCGCACGCTCAAAAATCATTACACCTACAGGACTACCCTTTTTGTACTGGTCTGAAAAAACGAGGGTTAGCGTTCCCTGCAAAAATGCTAACCGGCCAAAGTTGTGTACCGAATCGGGATCTAGCCCTTTCCTCAAAATCAACAAATTTCAAAGGATGACAGGCCATTTCCAGCTTAGAGGATGTTTGAAAAGTCCTAAGACAGGCAGCAAAACACTCCAGATCCCCCTAAATTCCCCTTAACAAGGAGGACTTCTGACCATAATTCCTCCCTTGAAAAAGGAGGGTTAGGGAAGAGCCAATACTTTTCAAACATCCTCTTAAAGAGGCTAAATCCTCTGGAGGTAATGACTTTTGAGCGCATAGATTTCGATCGCGCACTCAAAAATCATGACTGTTTTACCGTTAACTAACAGACTATAGGGAGGAATGACGCTTACATAAGCAAATTACATCAGTTTAGAAACCGGTTGTAGGATGGGCAAGGCTATGCCCGCGTCCATTACAGGCTCTCTGATGGGCACGCTTTGCTTTGCCCATCCTACGCTTAAGTAAGTGCCATGCGACTATAGGGAGCAGGAAGAGGAGTGGTAGATTGGGGAGATTGTCGCGCACGCAAACCTGACGCAATCGCGCAATGCGGCTATGCTTGGGATGGTAGATATTGGGAATTGCGCGCACTTTGTTAGGAGAGATAGAAGATAGAGAAGCGGAAATTCAGGTTTGTAGCAGCACGACAATTTGTAGGAGCGCGAAAATTCGCTGTTCCCGATGCAGTATGCTTGACGGCAAAGGAAGCAAACATCTCACACTGGCGATAAATGCTCCTTTATCTTTGAAAATATTGCGAACATCAATCGCTGCTAAAGTCAGCTCTTAATAGTCTTGCATAGCAGGAGCATCTAGTCATTACACAATTTAGATTGCCAACTTTTTAATTTTTATTTTCATCCACTGATTGATAAAGTCAGCATTCTATGACATTTATCCCTCTGGCCGTTTAAGAAAATCCCCCATCATGCAGATTAGCCATGTCAAACCATAATCTGCCGATCGATTTGCCCGTGCTGAAGGAGGCAAGATTGCAACGGGAGCCCCTCGCCATCTCCCAAGCGATGGTGCATCTGATCTCCACAGTTGCGCTCAAAATTCGGCAATCTCTCGATCTTCAGGATATTCTCAATACTGCGATCGCAGAGATCCGTCGATTTCTACAAATTGACCGGGCCATTATCTATTATTTCGATCCAGACTGGCAGGGAAGTGTCATTGCAGAATCAGTCGGTGCTGGCTGGTTATCGCTTCTGGACAAACAGGTTGTAGATCCCCATTTCGTTCAGGATTATCTTCAGACCTATCAGCAAGGTCAGATTCAAGCCGTTGAGGATATTTACACAGCAGGGCTAAACCCGTGCTATGTGAATTTTCTGGCCCAATTCCAGGTGAGAGCAAACCTGGTTGTGCCGATCCTCTCAACCGGACAACTGTTAGAAGAATTGCAACGGAACTACTCCAGCAATCTGAAAAAGAACGAAAGTCGACTGTGGGGACTGTTAGTTGCCCAGCACTGTTCTGAACCGCGCCACTGGCACCAATCTGAAATTGCCTTGCTCGAACAGGTCGCCACACAGATTGCAATCGGCATTCAGCAAGCAGAACTTTACCAACAAATCCAGTTGCTCAATACTAGCCTGGAACACCAGGTACAGAAACGCACAGCCCAGTTACAAAAGGCGCTCAACTTTGAGGCCATGTTGAAGCGGATCACGGATAAGGTGCGAGATAGCCTGGATGCGAGTCAGATTTTGCAGACAGTGGTAGAAGAACTGGCGCTGGTGCTGGAAGTGAGTTGTTGTAATGCGGCACTGTACGACCTCGATCAAGGGACTTCCACAATTTGTTACGAATATGCAGCTTCGATACCGGCCTCCCAGGGGCGAGTCGCTCAAATGGCTCATTCTTCTGAACTGTATCAACAACTTCTCCAAGGACAGTACTTCCAATTTTGCTCGATTGCGCCCAACCCGGTTCGAGGACGAGTTTCCATGTTTGCCTGTCCGATTTTAGATGATAAGGGAGTGTTGGGAGATCTGTGGTTGGTGAACCAGAAGCACTACGCCTTCAGCGATCTCGAAATCCGTTTGGTACAGCAGGTTGCGAATCAGTGCGCGATCGCAATTCGCCAGGCATGGCTCTACCAAACTGCCCAGGCCCAGGTCGAGGAACTCGAGAAACTCAATCGCCTCAAAGACGAATTCCTCAGCACCGTGTCCCACGAACTGCGCACTCCCATGTCCAATATCAAGATGGCAATCCGCATGCTGAAGGTTGCCTCGACTCCTGAAAAACGAAAGAACTACTTAGATATTCTAGACACAGAATGCAGACGAGAAATTGAGTTGATTAACGACCTGCTCGACCTGCAGCGCTTAGAAGCGTCTTCTTATCCGATCTCATTAGAGCCTCTCATTCTACCAGAATGGCTGCCCGATATTCTGGGGCCGTTCCGATCCCGTGCCCAAGAACGTCAACAAACTCTAGTACTGAACTGTTCGTCCTACCTGCCTACCATCGACGCTGACAAAACCAGTCTGGAGCGTATCCTGGCAGAGCTGTTAAACAACGCCTGTAAGTATACTGCTGTGGGCGGTAAAATTATCATTGACGTACACCATCACAACCAACCTCCAGGAGAAAACCACAAGGTACCTACAATCTGTCTGACGGTGCGCAACAGCGGTGTTATCCCCCCCCACGAACTCCCCCACATCTTTGAAAAGTTCTATCGTATCCCTAATGCCGATCCCTGGAAGCAAGGAGGCACCGGCCTGGGTCTTGCCCTGGTAAAGCGGCTGGCCGAACAGCTGGGTGGCTCTATCGAAGCCAATAGCAAGGAGGGCTGGACAATCTTTAAAGTGCAGCTACCAAGTCACGTTGAGAGCAGTTAGCGATTAGCAGTGAGCAGTAAGCGATGAGTCGTTTACTATTGTACTGATTGAGGAAGTTGGCTGGGTCGTTTGCGCTAGTCCCATATCATATCTAGTTGATTGCGATTGATAAGATATGCTTGAAAAAATATGCTTGAAAGTAGGTTGGCTTGAGTCCCAATAGTGTAGCGTTTTGATGGCTTGATAGAGATTCTTGCAATCGACAAAGAAGCAGAACCCAATATGACAGATGTCTCTATTGGGCTCTGTATGAAGCGATGTTATAGCATTGGGGTCTAGAGCAATCTGTGGAATTTACCCAAAAATTTTTGCTGCGAAATTGCCTGCTACAATTCCTCTTGATGACATCAAATCAGCAGCATCGATTAACAATAAAATTGGGTACTCGAAAGTGCTAAATCATCAGACATTCTAGAGCAACAAACAGGTTCAGAGCGCGCCGATCGCTGTCGCTGCGACCTGAGGAATATTACTCCGGACAAAGTCTTCAATCATTGCACAAGATGGGAAAGACGTCTTATCGGTGATGGTAACTGTGACTGTCTGACCAGCGACCGAATACTTTCCTGCGACTCTAAAGAAAAGAATCGATCCAGAAAATGTTCCTCCGGTTTCATCCCCCATAATTCTCCCCCCGGCATTCTCTACCAGGACTACGACCTTCATGAATAGCTCTTTAGCGCTACCTGAAAATTGGACATCAAATGGAGCGCAAGACGCTGCAGCAAGAAGTTCAGCACGACTCCTGCGAGCGGCCTGAGGCACATTATCTCTAACCGCACCTTCAATCATGTCACAAGTGGGGAAGAAAAGCGGTTTCCTTGTGATAGTAACCGTAACAACCTGGCCAGTGACAGAATACTCGCCCCTGATAGTGATAGGGCCAAGCGAGCCAGAAAAAGATCCTCCGGTTTCATCTCCGTTGAGGGTAGCCCCATTTTCCTCTGCTAGTTCTACAAGCATCATGAAGAGTTCTTTGGCATCACCCACAAATTCAACGCTAAATGGAGGGCAAGACCTCCTCCCGAAAGCTGCAAATTCTCCAATGATCCTCTGAGCAACCTGAGGGACGTTTGACCTGATAAAGTTTTCGATGGTTGCACAAGGCAGGAAAAACGATTTCCGTGTGATGTGAATTGTGGCGGTCTGGCCAGCAACTGAGTAATTACCAGCTACAGTACCAAAAATTGGGACAGGTACAGAGAATGCACCTCCTGACGCCCCGCCTGAAATAGTACCGCCTTGTTCCTGTATCAATGCCGAGATCTGCTTGAAGAGATCTTTGGCGCTACCTGAGAATTGAACGTCAAAGGGATCGCAAGATGCCATTATAGACTCCTTTTTAGATAAATAAGTGGGTCAGATTACCGATCGAGCACTATACGCATGCCCGACCAGAAAAAGATTTCTAGCGATTGTGCAGACTTTGAACAAGAGATGAATTGTTGTCTTAAAGTCGTGACTGCTTACAGGACGATGTCACAGCGTAAATCCTGAATTTTTTCTGCCGATAAATTTTTGGTCATACCAGTTTTGTCTTGGCTTTACGAATAGAAAGCCTTGCCAAAAGCAATACTTTCATCAAAAGCAGAGGACATTGTTGGACGCAGGCATAAGGTGTATAGCGCCTAAGTTAAAAATCTTGGCAAAAATGGAGACCAATAAAATTGAATCCAGTTTTTTCGAGAGGAGAAGCGTTTCATCTGGGCGACAGTTATGCGTTTACCATTACTGCATCGGGTATGCGATCGCATAAATCGTCTGATACCAGAGTATCTGATTCGCTTTGTTGAGGGCACCATACGGCGGAAAGACCGCATACTTCAGGCTGCGATCGAACCGGACATGCATCCAGGGCACTCCATGACCGTGAGTGTTGCACCACACCGCACTCCCTTGCTGAATGGCAACATCAGCCAGTTCGCCTACACGCGTCCAGAGGCAATGGAGCAAATCAGAGGGAGCAGTACGACAAAACGCAGCCATGTGACCGTAAGATCCCAGCGCTTGCGGCACAACAAGCTGAGCATCACCCGACAAATTCGGGAAAACCGCAACCAGATCGTTAGACGCCAGCACCTGTAGATGTTCCTGGTAAGCAGCTGGATTGGCAACACGGAAAGAAGACGGCACCACGACCGCAAAGAATGGATGGGAACTGGCAAAGCCAGGATAAATCGGCACCGGCTTCCACTGGAAGTCAAAAGGAATCTCTGCCCAGATCCGGTGCCACAGCTCCCTGAACTCAGGGACGCGGCACAGTCCCCCAGCAATGGCCGACCAGTCAAACGGAACGCCCGCTGCATCGATAAAGCGAACGACGAGCATCTCCCTCGGTCTGCCAAGGGTTAGCGCCGCTCGATCGGGGCGAGCGCTCGCGATCGGGGCAGTCGAACAACGAGTCACTGAATTGTCCTCAGTATTGTTTTAAGGATGTGGCACTATTTTCAGGATACAAGGCATCTTGTTTGTATATCCGGGGTAAAATAAAGAATAGCTGCTGCAAGTTTTCTCTTCCCCCACCTGAGTTGAAACCCATGACCGATACATTGACGAATGCGATGTCCACCTCAACGGCAACTGAGAAAGACACCATCCACTTAGAAATCAGCAAGACCCACAAGGCGATACTGGAAAAAGCAGCCAGGATGAAGGGTCTCCCATTAAACGAATACCTGATTCAGGTGGCATTAGATGCAGCCAGAGCGACAAGTCTAGACAGCGTTCGTTCGATCGCATTCCGCCCTTTGATTAGCACATAATCTATTTACAGATCGGCCATATAGCTCTTGTTGGCAACGGATTTTTTAGCGGATGTAGCGGATGGAATACTCTAGGAGCCTCACAGACTATCCATCTGTTACTCATCCGCTGCCAGTTTTCTGGGGCTATAGTTCTCGTTGGCAACGGATTTTTTAGCGGATGTAGCGGATGGAATGTTCTAGGAGCCTCACAGACTATCCATCTGTTACTCATCCGCTGCCAGTTTTCTGGGGCTATAGTTCTCGTTGGCAACGGATTTTTTAGCGGATGTAGCGGATGGAATGTTCTAGGAGCCTCACAGGACAATTATCCGTTACATCTGTTCCCTATCCGTTGCTAATTCCTGAAGTGATGGCAATGTAATAAAGTGTAAGGTAAACATAACAGCGAGGGTGCAGATGACTGTTCCTGAAATTCCTCATAAGGATATTACCTACAAAATTATTGGTGCTGCCATGATGGTGCATCGGCGAACGCCTCGTGGTTTGCGAGAGAAACATTATCAGCGAGCATTCACTGCAGAGATGGTTAAAGCTGGTCTGAGTGCTCCAGAAGAATACCATCTGGAAATTTATGATGGCGATGTTTGGTTAGGACGGTTGTATCTTGACCATTGGGTGAATGAATGCGTGGTAGTAGAAGATAAAGCTGTGTCTCATTCGATGGGCGATGATGAAATTGCTCAGGTAATTGCCTATTTGGCAGCTACGGGAGCAAGCGTTGGATTGTTAATCAATTTTGGACGGTCGCGCCTCGAATACAAGCGAATCTTACCGCCTAAATCGTTAGAGGGGTGGCAAACGCACATTTCTAAATACTTGTGGCGACCTAATTGAAGTTTTGGCAGAAGAATGTAGCAACGGATTTTTTTATAGATGTAGCGGATGGCATGTTCTAGAAGCCTCACAGACTATCCATCCGTTACATCTGTTACTCATCCGCTGCCAATTTCAGTGGCTTTTGTTATAGACGGAGAATCATCTCTAAGTACCCAGGATTTGCCACGCCTCACCAACAACTTGAGCAATTGACGATTGCTCTACCTGGGGGGCGGGGCTGTTTGTATCTAACCAGAGCAGATACTCAATGTTGCCAGCGGGACCTGTCAGGGGCGACCAGGTGAGACCGCGGTATTGCCAGCCCAGGGATTGAGCGGCCTGCAGCACTTGTCGGATGACAGCGATTTGGGCGTCTGGATCGCGGACGACGCCTTTCTTGCTGGAGCGCGATTTACGATGGGCGGGCTGCTGGAAATAGTCGCGTCCGACTTCAAATTGCGGTTTGATTAATAAGACGACCTCGCGCGCGGGCTGGAGTAACTGCCAGAGGGCTGGTAAGATCTTAGTCAGGGAGATGAAGGAGACATCGACGACGCCCAGATCGGCCCATTCGCGGTCTTGTTCAGAGCTGTCGCTGTTGCTATACAGTTCTTGAGGCTTCAGGTGTCGCAGGTTGGTGCGTTCGTGCAGAACGGTACGCGGATCCTGGCGCAGCTTCCAGGCCACCTGACCGTAACCGACATCAATGCCGTAAACGAGTCTGGCTCCGGCTTGCAGCAAGCAGTCGGTAAAGCCGCCGGTTGAGATGCCGCCGTCTAAGCAAATGCGATCGCAAACAACAATCGGAAAAGTCTGCAGGGCTTTGGCCAGTTTTTCCCCTCCCCGGGAGACATAAGGTAAGGGTTGCACGATCTGGATTTGGGCATTCATTGCAACTTCAGTGCCGGGTTTATCAATGATGTGTCGATCGACAGTGACTTCCCCAGCCCGAATTAACCGTTGGGCACGTTGCCGGGACGGGCAAAGGCCGCGCGCAACCAGGAGAGCATCAAGCCGTTGCTTAGCCAAGATAAACCTCTTTTATACTCTTTTGGATTTTGGATTTTAGATTTTCGAGTCGCTCAGGGCGGTAGCGCAATCCAACATAACCTACTCTTTTGGATTTTGGATTGAGTAAGTTAGGTGAAGCGGTAACGCAACCCAACGCAATATATTGACTCATAAAATTGCTCTGGTTTGCGCACCTCCTCCAGCGGGAATGCAATCTATACTATGTGCAGTTATAATCTGGACTTTTGTAGGGTGTGTTAGGTGATAGCCATAACGCAGCGTGGATATGCATTTGATACGTTATGCTAGCGCTAACTCATCCTACGATTTACGTAAATCTTAACTGTGAAAAGTATAAGTTCATGTCTGTTGTTATTCAATTTTAGGATGGCAATGGTGCATGTCGGTTTATCTCGGAATTTGTTTTTCTAAACTGTTAGACCAGCCGTCAGAGTCTGGATCCTAAAATGGAGTATTGGGAATCGAAAAGATGAAAAAACGATCGAGAGTCCCAGATTTTGTTTGCGATCCTCGATTTTCTAGATAGAACTGGGATAGGAGCTGGCACTCTAGCCGTAATTCTCCCTGAATTTAACCTCGCTTAATATGGAAGGGGAATCGCAAAAATATTAAGAAATTGTAAATTTGATCGGAGCTTAAACTGATCTGAGCAGCGCAGTTAGAATCATGAGTTAAGGTGCCCAACACCAGGTATTAAGCATGGATTGGACTGTTCCTTTGCGATCGCAACAATTGGACTTTATGCAGCGGCTGAAACTGGGTTCGGCAGCGTTGTTGCATTGTCCGCCTGAAGGCTGCTACAGCGAGCTGATTGCTCTTTCTGGCGAGTGGCTGGAATCCTTGCAGGAAACCTGCTGGCAAGTGGTGAAACAACAGCGGCAGCATTCCAGTGCAGATATTCATAAAAGCTTTGTTCATTATTTCCCGGCTCAGCTGAGTCGGGCCGCGATCGCAGACTGGCTCGGTTCAGCTGTGACTGAAGTCGATCCAGAAAACCGACTGAATGGAGCCAGCGAGATTGATTTTACCTTGACAGCAGATCCCACAGTCAGTATTCGGGTCAAAGCCTGTCAAAGCACATTCGAAGCGGCGCAGTGGGTCGCGAGTTCAACTGAAATGGAGGCAAATACTGTCTTTATTTGCGTTTTAGTTCAGGAAGCGATTCGCGAACATTGTAGGAAATATACGCTCGTTGTCGCTGGATTTTTGCCTGCCGATCTGATGTCAAACAATGGAGATCGGACGGTGCTGAAAATTCCCGATTTGCTCTATGGCGGTGGTTTGCGAAGTTATCTGGAGTTCTTACAGGCCGATCGCGTGACTGACCTTGCCAGCGCTCAAACTCACTATCGGCAAGGGACAAACCATTACGAGCAGAAAGAATTTCAACAGGCCCTGACCGCCTACAATCAAGCCATTCAACTCAATCCTCATCTAGATGAGGCTTACTACGAACGAGGCCGTACCTATTACGAAATTGGCAACCACTCAGAGGCGCTCAAAGACTTCGATCGGGCCCTGCATATCAATTCTGATTATGGCAAAGCCTATCTCAGTCGCGGTCTGGTTCGCCGCCGCCTCAAGGACTATCGTGGTGCGATTAAAGACTTCAACCAGGCCCTACACTTCAGACCCAACCATGCCAAGGCCTACATGAATCGCGGTCTGGCCCGGTGCGACCTGGGAGACTATGAAGGTGCAATTGAAGATTGCAACCAGGCTCTGCATATCGATGCCAAATTTGCCGAAGCCTATTCAATTCGCGGCATGATGCGCAGCAGGCTGGGCGATAAAAAGGGTGCAATTGAAGACTGGAACCAGGCCCTCAAGGCCGATCCTAACCATCCTCGGGCCTATTTCTATCGGGGCTTTGCTCGCTGTGGGTTGGGAGATTACCAGAACGCGATCGCAGACTACGACCAGGCATTGCGAATTGACCCCAACTTTGCCGAAGCCCACTACTATCAAGGGATAACCTATGCCAAGCTGGGCAAGTTCCAGGCTGCATTGGAAAACTTACAACGGGCTACCAAACTCTTCTTTACCCAAGGCCGCATGGACAAGTATAAAGAAGCGATGAACAAAATTGATGAAATAGAAAAAGGACGGAGGTAGTGGTAAACAAGTAATGATTTTTGAGTTCGCCCGCACGCTCAAAAATCATTACCCCTGTAGGACTACCAGGACGGGAAACTGGAAACTGGGGCTAGAGGACAAAGGACGGAAGACGGAAGAGGGAGGATAGAGGAGAAAATTGAGTGCAATAACAAGAGACTACTGATTGCGCATCGCAATTCTGTCGCATCTCAGGGACCGGGTTTCTTGAAGAAACCCGGTCCTTAATAGTTGCGAGCACGCGATCGCAGTTCAACGGCGCGATCGCACCAATCGGTAATAACACCAGCAATCTGTTCGTGCTGCAGATATTTTTCCAGCATTCCAGGCTCGTTAACCGTCCAAACCAACACAGGTTTGTTGGCATTCCTGGCTCGGGTCAAAAAGCCAAGCTGCAGCAATTGATAATGGGGAACCAGAAAGTCCGCCTCAATGTTTGCTGCTCTTTTGTCCGGGAACAACTCTGAGAGGCGGGTTGCGATCGCATTTTTGGGTTTTGCGATCCCCAACAGCAAGCCAACTTTAATGTCGGGATAATGCTGCTTAATCGTTTTCAACACACAATCGTGGAAAGACGTAATCATAAACTGACCGGTCGGATAAAATTGTAGCAAACAATCTACAATTTCGCGCTCGTATCCGGGTTCTTTTAGCTCGACATCTAATTGGATTCTTCCCTGAGCCAGGGTTAAGATTTCTTCCAGGGTGGGAACGTGGAAACCCCGAGCGAGCGCGAGCGCGTCCAACTTTGAATAGGTCAACTCGCCAAGCAACTGACCGTCGATCGCCTCATCATGATGGGCCACATAGTAGCCATCTCGCGTTCGCCTGATGTCAAATTCAATCGCATCAGCACCCAGTTCGATCGCTTTTTCAAAGGAGTCCAGCGTGTTTTCCCAGACATACCCAGGAACGCCGCGATGAGCAATGACAAGCTTTGGAGACATATTTCTGGGATCGTATTTGGGGGTCAAGTCGTATTTTGGTTACCGACGACTTCTCGCACGCGGTAGATCGGTCGGCCCTGGGATTCGTGATAGGTGCGCATCATCAGTTCAGCCAGCAGGCCAAAACTAAATAGCTGTACGCCAGTCAGGAGTAAAATCACCACCAAAATCAACAAGGGCCGATCGCCAATGCTGTGTCCCATACCCAGTTTCAAGATAGTTAAATAGAGGCCCAACAACGTTCCTACGATCGTGGACAGAATGCCAAAGATGCCAAACACATGCATGGGACGAGTGAGAAACTTTTTCATAAAGAAAATTGTGAGTAAATCCATGAGCACACGGAAAGTGCGATCGAGACCGTACTTACTCGTGCCATAGCGACGGGCATGGTGGCGAACAGGAATTTCGGCAATTCGAGCGCCTTCAATAAACGCCAGGGCAGGGAGAAAACGATGCAGCTCACCGTAAAGATTCATATCTTGCACCACTTCAGCACGATATGCCTTTAAGGAACAGCCATAATCGTGAATTTTGACACCAGTGACGCGACCAATAACCCAGTTAGCAATTTTGGACGGCAGCAGGCGAGTAAGGGCAGCGTCTTGTCTGGCTTTGCGCCAACCGCTAACCAGGTCGTACCCCTCGTCGAGTTTGGCAATCAGGATAGGAATATCGGCGGGATCGTTTTGCAGATCGCCATCTAGAGTAACAATTACAGCTCCACGAGCATGGTGAAATCCAGCAGCCATTGCAGCTGTTTGACCGTAGTTGCGGCGCAAGATCGCCGCCCTTAGATCGGAACGTTGCTGGGCTAGTTGTTTCAGCAAGGCAGTGGAGCCATCGCTGGAACCGTCATCAACACAGATAATTTCGTAGCTAAAGGAGGTTTGGGCAAGGCTGTCTGCGATCGCATCAATTAACTGCGCCAAACTCTCAACTTCGTTATAGATGGGAGCAACCACCGAAACCTCTACTGGGAAATCCTGGGAAGACGATTGCATTCGATCCTTGACCGAGAATAAAGAAGCACTCATTGAGGAAACAATAATCGATAAATTTCTGTTTCACCAGGATCGTAGTACATGCTGAGCTCTTAAATCCTGTTCAGAGTCGGGCACAGAAAAATTAACAAAGATTTTACATAAGTTAAGAAAACCTTGCAAAGAATGTTGTCCACGTTACAGGAACTTAACATTCTAAAAGGCAGATGAGCATAAATACTCAATCACTGCAGCGAGCGATTCTTCGATTAGATGCGATCGCGCAATTCAGAGACAGCCATAAATAACTTAGGTTTAACATGCAAAAGCTGAGTGCGGCGGAACTACTGGCTCAATATGCTGAAGGGAAGCGAGAGTTTTGCCAGGTCGATCTAAGCGAAGCCGATCTATTTGAAGCTAATCTCTGGCAAGCCAACTTAACCGGGAGCCTTCTTAATCAGGTCTATATGCCCTACGCCAATCTCAGTCAAGCGAACTTGCATCAAGCCGAATTCCAGGCAGCCGAACTCGGAAACAGCCAATTTTATCAGGCGAATCTTGCCCAGGCAAATCTGCAGGGGGCAGATCTGTCGAGGGCCAATCTTCGTCATGCCAATTTACAGGGAGCCAATCTACAGGGGGCTAATTTGCAAAATGCAGACCTTTACAATGCAGATTTGCGATTTGCCGATCTCAGCAACGCCAATCTGACACGCGCTAACCTGGAACGGGCACAATTGGAAGAAACAAATCTCAACGGCAGTAACCTGTTCCGCACGCAGAAAGCAGACTATTCAAAAGCCCGTATCGATCGCCGAACGATCTATCCTGATGGCTATCGAGAAATTGAGGAAAATTTTCCTACAGGGGAAGATTCGATCTAAGAGAATGTTTGAAAAGTTCTAAGACAGGTGGCAAGACCTCTCGGATCCCCCTAAATCCCCCTTAAAAAGGGGGACTTTTGACCGAAATTCCCCCCTTGAAAAAGGGGGCTAGGGGAGATCCAATACTTTTCAAACCACGTTTAAGGTTTGGGCTGGAACAAATTGCTGTTGCGAAAACGTCTCATTGAAACGCTATAGTTGATTGGCTGGAGATCTGGCTGGGATTCAGGATCTATGATTGAGGTTGAGCATTTAAGCAAAATTTACGGTTCCACAGCTGCTATTCAGGATGTAGCATTCACTGTAGAACCAGGGGAAATTCTTGGTTTTTTGGGGCCGAATGGAGCCGGGAAAACCACAACAATGCGGATCCTGGCGGGGTACATTCCCGCCACAAGCGGTACCGCTCATATTGCTGGTTATGATGTTCATGAAGAGTCGATGGCTGTGCGGCAGCGAATCGGATATTTGCCAGAAAATCCGCCGCTCTACCTGGACATGACGGTTGCAAGCTTTTTGTACTTTGTTGCCCGGATTAAGGGTGTACCTGCAGGCGATCGCGATCGTCAGGTTCGATCTGCAATCGCCCGTTGCAATCTAGACGAAAAACGCTACACGCTGATCCGCAAATTGTCCAAAGGCTTCCGTCAGCGGGTGGGCATTGCTCAGGCCATTGTCCACGATCCACCCGCAATTATTCTTGACGAACCTACTGTTGGGTTGGATCCTCGCCAAATTATCGAGGTTCGCAATCTAATCAAAAGCTTGGCCGGAGACCATACCATTATTCTTTCAACCCATATCCTGCCTGAGGTCAGTATGACCTGCAACCGCGTATCAATCATCAATCGTGGCTGCGTTGTTGCCACCAATACCCCTGACAATTTGATGGCTCAGCTCGCAGGCGGATCGGGATACGACCTGGAAGTTGAGGGCGACTTTGAAACCATTCAGCCTTTGCTCCAGGTTTTACCTGGAGTGAAATTGGTAGAATCCATCTCTGGTGAGGATGTACCGAAAAATCGGATTGCCCTTCATGTCATGTCGGAACCTGCTGCAGATCCTGGACGGGATATTGCTGCAGTTTTAGTAGGAGCAGGAGTAGGATTGTACGAAATGCGCCGCACCCGCGCTAGCCTTGAAGATGTTTTCTTGGAACTAACCACCCAGGAAAACTCACCAGAATCAACTCTGGAGGAAGAACAACCTCCCTCCAGGGAATCTGAAGCTTTTGAAGCCTCTGAGCCATCTTCCTGAACGCATAGTTAACGATGGCTCCATGCAATCAATATACGTTGAGCACTTGGAGAGGAGCAGCAATTTAGATGAAAATCATGGCAGGTAATATCGCGGCTATCTATCGTAAGGAGTTGCAGAGCTATTTTGCCTCACCAATGGCTTATGCGATCGCAGGCATTTTCTGGCTTCTAGTCGGCTGCTTTTTTATGGTAATTTTGCTCGGGCCAGGAGGCATTATTCAACAAGCTGCCCAGTTAGACCTGGAACGCCAGCAAGGCGGGTTGGTGCCACCCTTCGACGCTTCCTACCGCTTCTTGGGCGATTTTCTCGGTGTTATGGGATCCCTATCCCTATTCATTTTGCCCATCCTGTCTATGGGACTCTATGCCGAGGAACGCAAACGAGGAACGCTCGAACTACTGGCCACGTCCCCCATTACCAATTGGGCAGTTGCAGTCGGCAAATTATTGGGTGTGCTCACATTTTTTGTCACCATCGTCCTGCCCCTGCTCGCCTACGAAGCCATTGCCATCAGCTCATCCGATCCCCCTATTCCCATTGCTGTGCCTTTGCTCGGCCATCTCGGTTTGATTTTGCTAGCAGCAGGCATTCTGTCTCTGGGTATGTTTATTTCTTCTCTCACCGACAGCACGATTCTGGCCGCCATCCTCACCTTTGCCCTGGTTATCTTCCTCGTCGTCATTGGCCCCCTGGCAGGCGTTATCGGCGGTTCATTAGGCGAGGCCCTTGGCCATCTCTCTCCTCTAAAGCATTATGAAGACTTGGTCAAAGGTATTTTTGATACCGGCGGTCTGACTCTATTCGGCAGTTACATTTTTCTGGGCATTTTCCTCACTGCCCAGGCAATTGATGCTCTGCGTTTTCAGCAATCCTGACGACCTATGAAGAAAATTCAGCGTTGGCAAAAGTACTGGAAATCTCTTGCCTGGTTAGGCCCAATCTTGATCCTCCTGGGCTGCTTAGCCGCCTCCATCTCAGGCAAATTTGGCCCCTTGCCCCTCAGCATCCTGGTGACAGGTGTAATGCTCTTCGGCCTGTGGTTGCTATTTCAAGGACAATTGATTGAAGAACAGCAAGCCAAACAATGGTGGGGACGACGCTCTACCCAGGTTGGCACCAATGCGATTGCTGCCACTCTTTCTGTGCTGATTATTTTGGGGTTGATCAACTTCCTGGCTGTTCGCTATCCCACACGTATCGACCTGACTGAAAATCAACTCTTTACTCTGGCACCTCAGTCTCAGCAAGTGGTTCAGAGTTTAGACCAACCCGTTAAGCTCTGGATCTTCGATCGCGCTCCCCGACCGATCGATCGAGAGCTGCTCAACAATTATCGCCGTCAGGGTAAGCAATTTAGCTTTGAATATGTTGACCCCGATCGAGACCGAATCCTGACCCAGAAATTTGGGGCTAGAAGTGCTGGCGATGTTTATCTGGAAGCAGGCGATCGCAAACAATTTCTACAAAATATCCAATTCGAACGTCTTTCAGAAGCCAAATTGACTGCGGGGCTGGAACAAATTACCAGCAACTTGCAATCCAAGATTTACTTCTTCCAGGGGCATGGCGAGCGTCCCCTCTCAGACACAGAAGGCGGTCTTGCCCGAGCAGTAGAAAGTTTGGAAGCTAAGAACTACCTGAGCGAACCGCTAAGCCTGGCTGGTCAAGGGGGAAAGATCCCTAAGGATGCTGCAGTGGCGATCGTTGCAGGTCCGAAACAAGCCTTATTTGAGGCAGAAGTCAAAGCATTACAGCAATATCTGCAGCAAGGGGGCGGAGTGTTGCTGTTGCTCGATCCTGAAACCGATCCTGGCGTTAACAAGCTGCTACAAGGATGGGGTGTTCGCCTTGACGATCGTTTGGCAATTAATCTCTCCAACCAACAAATTGTCGGTCTGGGACCAACCGCAATTTTGGTCGACAGATATGGAAATCACCCCATCACTCAGGATTTTGGCAATAATTATTCCTTTTACCGTCAGGCCCGACCGCTGGAGGTTAAAGAGGTTGAAGGAACAAAAGCCACGCCACTGTTGCTAACAAACGATAGCACCTGGGCAGTGGATCTCGAAGCCAGGCAGGACGCTCAGCAGTTGGAACTCGATCCATCGCGGGATTTGCAAGGGCCCCTAACTTTGGGAGTTGCCCTGAGCCGTCCGCTGCAGTCGCAACCTGATAATAAATCGGAGTCTACTGACCCAGAATCCTCCAAGCCTGATGCTCCCAAACCGGAAACAACGCCAGGTGAGGATCCAACTCCCTCGCCTTCGCCTGCGGTCTCACCCGAGCCAAAAACAGAGAAAACGCCTAAAGAAGCACGGTTAGTTGTGGTGGGTAACTCAAGTTTTGCAGCGGATGGTTTTTTCGATCAGCAGCTTAATGGAGATGTATTCCTGAATGCAGTGGGTTGGTTGAGTCAGCGCAACGATCGATCTCTTTCTATCCGTCCGAAGGAAGTAAAAGACCGCCGCATTATCATGAATCCTCAGCAATCCAGACTGTTGGGCTGGTTATCTATGGCAATCCTGCCGCTCGTTGGGTTTGGGACGGCCTTTGCAGCCTGGTGGTGGCGACGTTAACAGCTCTGGTTTTGGGTGGAATTGGGCAACTGAGCGATGGGAAATCTTTGGTTTTCAATTAGTTCTCAACACGACTTGGAAAGTTATTTTGAAAGCCTTGCTCCGCCAAGCTTCCAAAATAACCCATTTTTCCGTTCTGGCACGAAGAAATGGGGGTTAGCGTCCCCGAAGGGGGCGCTAACCTTCCAAGTTGTGTCTCAACATGTCTGTGGTTTAGTTTGTATGGGCGAGATGAGCAATGAAGTTACAACGAACAACGCTGATTTTGCTTCTAGTGGCATTATCGTTGGGAACAGGAGTCTATTTCACCCAGAGAGGAGAACCTGGCCAGGAAGCCACTGTTCAAGATGGCAAGAAAAAAAAGATATTTCGCTTTCAAGAAAATGACATCCAGGCAGTGACCTTGAAATTGCAAGAACAGACGCTGATCTTTGAGCGACGGGTCATTCCGATTGCTGCAGAGTCTGGTGGGGAGACGACAACCGAGAAAAACGAGGCAGAAGAAGAAAAGGCAGAAGAGAATAGTTCATCTCCTGATGGCTCTCTTTCAGCAACGTCATCGAATTGGCTGATTAAGGCTCCTATCCAAGCCCCAGCCAATGATGCTTATGTTTCTTATTTGCTAAATTTGTTGGCCACAGGGCGGCGCGATCGCACCCTGGACGTTCCCAACGACACACTTAGCGAATACGGTCTCGATCAGCCCCGAGCCACCATAGAAGTGCGTCTAAAGAATCAGCAAACCCACACTCTCCTTCTCGGCAGTGCCAACTTCGACAGAACCTCTCTTTATGCTCAGGCTGATCCCCCTGATGGCGAAAGTGAGGAAGTCAGCATAATTCTAGTTTCGCTCGACTTCGACATTGGCATCAATCGTTCTCTGGAAGAATGGCGGGAGCGCCAACTAGAGGAAAACAACGATCCGGAAGCCGAAGGGGAAGGGTGATATGCGAAGGCAGGGGGCAGAAGGCAGGAGGCAGAAGAGGGGATAGACAGGATGAAAATGTTCGCTAAATTTCGTTTGGAGCTTTTTGCGATGTCCTACATCTATTCTCCAGTATTGGTCAAATAAAGATTTTTAGAGGACTACCGTATTCTCGTAGTTCTATACCAGATGTAGTCAACCTTTCCCTTCTGCCTTCTGCCCTCTGCCTCCTGCCTCCTGCCTTCTAATATAATTCACCAACGCTAACTGCTAATTGCTATCGATCTGTAGCGCTGCCTCAATCCATTGTTGTACAGTTGCCACGACTTCATTTAGGGGAACTTCCACCGCCGTATGGGTAGCTCGCTGCACAATTTCAACTTTGCCTTGTTTGAGCGAACGTCCTGTGACAATGCGGTACGGGATACCGATCAAATCAGCATCTTTGAACTTGACCCCTGCTCGCTCATCCCGGTCATCTAACAAGGTTTCAATCCCGGCTTGATTCAGCTCCTTATAAAGTGCTTCTGCTGCCTCTACCTGTTTTTTATCGGCAATGTTGGGGATGATCGCAATGACGTGGTACGGCGCAATGGCAACAGGCCAGATGATACCATCTTTGTCGTAGGATTGCTCGACTGCGGATTGTGCCAGTCGAGACACCCCAACCCCATAGCAACCCATGCACAATGGTAGTTCTTCTCCAGATTCATTGGTATAGGTTGCACCCATTACCTGAGAATATTTTGTCCCTAGTTGGAAGATATGGCCGACTTCAATGCCGCGCGCTGTTTGCAAATACTGACCTGGATCGTGGATTGCGCGATCGCCCGCATTGGCTTTGCGGACATCAACTTCCTGGTCTGGTTTCTGAAACTGCTCGCCCCAATTGGCTCCGACAACGTGATATTCCTTCTCGTTGCTGCCAGTGACGAAATTTTTGAGCGCGATCGCAGTGCGATCCACCAGCCGCAAAAAACCAGGCACCAGGTCACTAACAGCCTTGATATAATCGTCCGGCAAATTCGGCGCCATATAGCCCAACGGGAGCGGCTTCGCTGCCCACTTTTGTTGCGCCGCCTCATCTGGCACCGTCAACGCCAACAGCGTTTTACCACCATATTGCTCCGCCCGCTTCACCAACTCATTTTGTAACTTCACCTCATTGACCGCCTGATCGCCCCGAATGCTCACTAGAACTAGCAGCATTTTGCCATTATCATAAATTGCTTGATAGAGGACATTCTTGACCACTTGAGTCGGCGAACATTGGAGAAACTGACAAAGAGTTTCAATCGTTTCGGTGTTCGGAGTTTCTCGTTGTTCATAGTCGGTAAAGGGTGACGGTTCCACTTCTGCGGGAAGCGAGACCGCCTTTTCCACATTGGCAGCATACTGACCATCCTCCGTGTAGAGCACCTCATCCTCCCCTGCATCTGCCAGCACCATAAATTCCTGGGAACCCGATCCACCAATGGCCCCAGAATCTGCTTCTACCGCCCGGAACGCCAGACCGCTACGGCGCAGCATATTGCGATAGGCCCGATCCATGGCACGATAGGTTGCTTTCAGACTGGCCTCATCGGCATGAAAAGAATAGCCATCTTTCATGATGAACTCTCGTCCGCGCATCAGCCCAAAACGAGGCCGGATCTCGTCCCGGAATTTGGTCTGAATCTGATACAAATGCAGCGGCAGTTGTCGATAGGAACGGATGGTCTCGCGAGCAACTGTAGTGATAATTTCTTCGTGTGTTGGGCCCAAGCCCAGCTGGCGCTGCTGCCGATCGGTCAAGGCAAACATAATGCCTTCTGCCTTAGTATAGGTATCCCAACGGCCAGACTCGCGCCATAAATCTGCAGGCTGCAACTGAGGAAGCAGGCATTCCTGAGCTCCCGTTGCATCCATTTCTTCACGCACAATCTGGGAAACCTTTTGCAGCACCCGCCACATCAATGGTAAGTAAGCATATACTCCACTAGCAATGCGACGAATATAGCCCGCCCGCAACAGCAATTTATGGCTGGGAATCTCCGCTTCTGCTGGATCTTCCCGTAAGGTCACAAAAAGCATTTGAGACAGTCGCATAGGCTAGTTCCTTGATTTAATCGCTAACGTTCACAGATTAGTTTAATTGTTGATTGCTCATTGTTGATTGTTAATTGCTCATGGCTCATTGTTCATGGCTCATTGTTCATTGTTATTGCTCGTTGTTGGTTGCTTGTTGTTGGTTGTTCATGGCTCATGGCTCATGGCTCATTGTTGATTGTTGATTGTTGATTGTTGATTGTTGATTGTTGATTGTTGATTGTTGATTGCTCGTTGTTGGTTGCTTGTTGTTGGTTGTTCATTGCAGACACAAGTCAGCCCTGAGCCACGAACCATGAACCCTGAACCATGAACTATAAACAAATTTCCAGAGAATCTTTATCCCAACTTAAGGATGACAGTGCGACAATAACGAAACAACGCATCTGCATCGCAAGATGAATCCTAATCCTTCAGATCGACAATCCTCTTTATCTGCGAGTTTAATTATTCCGGCTGCCTTCACCATCAGAGCAGTTGCGGAATCTGCGCAGATTTATATTTCAGGCTATTGCGCTGTTGTACCCAGCGTTGCTAGTGCCATTTTTACCTATTTAGCGTCAGTAGGGGGAACCACGATCCGGCGTGAATTTGAGCAAGTAGGGGTTGTTCAGCATCTTTCTTTGGAGATTCGGCTTCCTACCCTATCCACACTGGAGGTAATGCAAGAAACCATTCGTTCTGCAGGAGGGACAATTGATACCCTCCGGATTGATTACCATATTGGGTTGCCCAGTCAATTGTCTGCTGAACGATCTAGCTCCAACGCTCTTCGACCTCAGTACTCGTTACCGGAACAACCAAACCCGTGTAGAGGGTGTTGTTACTATCATGGGGGAAATTATGGCGGGCATTTCCTGGTTTGTGCGGTTCATCCTGGAGGTCCCGTGTCAGACAAATGTATGGATTGGAAGCCCAATAGTAATCTGAGCCAAGGATGAGGTTTAGTTTTGTTGCGATCGCATCGCACAGTCGCATACAAATATCGCATCGCACAGTCGCATACAAATATCGCATCGCACAGTCGCATACAAATATCGCATTGCACAGTCGCGTACAAATATCGCACAGTCGCACAGTTGCGTGAAGTATAGAGCAGGGGCAATTGGAAATACAACGTCCCCCAACCTCATGGGACTGGGAGACGATTTCGCATCAACAACTAGGAACGGCCTCAACATTAGAGGAATCCCTGAATTGCCGATTAAACAGTTTCACCCGATTAGAAGCTACCACTGGTGACTGCCAACCAGGCAATGAACGCAATGAGGCCAATCAGCCCAATCGATCCGAACGCCACCAAGACCTTACCAAACAACCGTGCTGGCAGAGGGGGCTGACCTCCTTTCCAGGCCAGGCTGTAAAAATGCTGTGAAATATTACCCTCCCCCTGGTAACGCTGAATGCTCAGTTCTTTAGGAAGGGCTGGAATGCCCTGATTGCTAGAAGACAATTTCAACGAGCGGCGATAGGGAACGGTATCATCACCAAAAACCGCACTATATTCGCTGCAGCCTGTCAAGTTTTCTGCAAATACTCTCAGCCCTTCTGAAGCTAGTAATGAACTCCAAACCTGAATCTCTCTTTGGGTTGCTTGACGACCCAGAACGCGCTCAAAGCAAAGTTCTACAAACCGGAAATTGCTGTTGAGGGCAAGAACATAGTTAACGTACATATCGGAGCAAAGCAGCTCGCAAACCAGGTCTCGAGTGCTGAGCTGACCGTTCAAGTAGGCAGAATCCAGGCTGGCATTGTGATGAAAGTCGAGATCGCGATTTTCTTTAAAGATTTGTGTGTATGCCGCCTTCAGACTCAACCCCCTGCCGCTTTTGGATGGTGCATTTGGGGTGCTTCCATCTTTAATTGGATAGAAATTGGAGGCAGGTGAGGCTGGAATGAACTGAGAGTCAATTGCAAGTGTTTGCATCGTTGATTTACCCCTATCGGTATTGGGTGAAGCCGTTGAGGTCAACGCCCTGATTGGTAATTACGAGGCTCATTCTAGAGGACAAAGGTTACAGATTATTAATGATGATATACAAATTAACTCAATGTCTTGCGAAATATTACAAATTATCAGACAACGATAAAGCTTGAACGAAGTTAAGCAAAAAAAAGAAGTTGAACAGAGAATATTCCCAAGATTTTTAGCGTTTGCGGCTGCTGAGTGCAGTCATGCGTTCAGCATCGGGGAACACGCCTTCACCATGTAGTTCTGGCATGGGGGGTTTCAGTTCTACTTTGAGGACATTGTGCATATTGACGATGACAGTTTGCTCTGGCAGGTTGAAAATCCACCAGGTACGTTCGAGAAAGCGGCGCACTTCCTGGCGAAGTTGCTGTTGAGTGTCCGCTTCTTCAGCCAGTTCGTGAATATCAAAAGATTCGGTTTGGCCATTGATATAGTGAAAGGTAATTTGGGTGTGACCGTCTTGGTGTTCCATCGGTTCAGACTCCTTTTAAGGGATCGAGGGCTTGACATATTGCCTGACATTGTTCTGCATCATAACTCCAGCGTTCGAGAAATGTCTTGTAATGACCTTCTCCATTAACAGCACTTTCGTACAAGAGTCTGGCTCGCTGTTGCACTTGAGGCAATGCGATCTTTCTGATAATGCAATTTGTGCGCGATCGCACCCGATCTGATTTCTGAGCTATCGCCTCGTTGTCCTGGCGGCGGTGAGTTATCGCCATTGCAGTAGACATTGCCAGGTTTTTCACCAACAGCTCTGCAACAATATCAGGGGAGGATCGCAGGGCCTGAATGACTTCTGGTGCGGGGTTATCTGCTAGCGTTTCTGCTGCTGTCAGGTAGGTGACAAAAAAGCCTCTTGCACCATTTTCGCTTTGGACTAATGCCGCGATCGCATCCAGAGCTTCATCTCTCCCCAATTCACCTGCCATCATGCCGGAGATGAGTGATTGAGTGACTTCAATTGCTTCTTGAAAAGTAATTGACTTTAAAATCGTTTCAGCCCTCATGCGTCAGCTCCAATTCAGGTTAGCAGGTTTAAAAGTTAGCAGGTTTGAAAGTTGGCAGGCCACCAGGTTTCAGAGACCGATCCTAACAATGAACAACAAACGATTAACAATGAACAATATAAAAGATAAACAATGAACCCTTTTCCCAGTTTTTTTATGCATCAAGACAGGACGCCTGACTACCATCAGGTAGCTTGGCATCTTTAAGGATGGTCATCCTTAAATCAGCTTTCCAAAGATTGGAAAAGGTCAGATCGGCTGCTGTCAAATCTGCACCGGCCAAATTCGCTGCAATGAGGTTCGCACTGCTCAGATTTGCTTGCTTAAGATTCGCCTCCCGCAGATCCGCCCCGACCAAATCTGCTGCACTCAGGTCAGCACCATCTAGCTGTGCTTTGCAGAGATTGACTCCACTCAAATTGGCTTGCCACAATCCCGCTTCTGTCAGGTTTGCACCTGCAAGGCAAGCCATGTGTAAATTTGCAGATGCTAAATTGGCTCCCTTGAGATTGACTCCCCTCAGTTCAGCACTGATGAGGTTAGCTCCAACTAAATCAGCCCCGCTCAAGTCAGCACCCGTTAGCCTGATGTCTCTCAAAGTGACCCGATAAAGATCGGCATCGGTCAAAACAATCCCCCGAAAATCTCTCTCTCCTGCTGCATAGCGCTCCAGCAGTTCTTCTGCATTCATATCTTTCGCCCTTTTGTAACAGATTTGTGACCGGTGCAATCCTCTTCAGGCAATCGCTACCATTCAGTTTTCAACTCTGTCCGCGAACGGGATCTGGACTTTCCCCCAGAGAAATTGGTGGCTTTTAACCTGGACAGAGTCGCCGAGCAAGACATCTGAATCTCGAAAACTGCTCAAATGATACGATCGTTCGGCTGAATCTTCTAAAAACTTCAACCACCCACGTTCCGAAAGTTTCCGGAAAACCTTGCAGCGCTGGGAGATATTCCCTGATGGTAAAACAGCAACTGCTGGGTGACTTTACTGATTAGGGTATACCAAATCTACGGCCTAATTCCCTTCCATTCAGGACTTCAGCTTTACAAATCTCAATATCTTCCTCGCTCTTACATTAAACTTCATTACGAATTCAAAGTCTGGATCGTTGCTGCGTGATACCGTCAAGAGCGGAGAAGGATGGTTGAGTTTTATTGAGAAGGAGAATACCTTGGAGTTGCGATCGCATCAATCCCCAATCCCACCAACCCGTGAAGATTTCAGCGAGTATGTTGCTCATCTGCAACTTCACATGGCTTTACAGGCACGTAACCTGGTCCCGACCTTAACGGATGCAGCCGATAGCCGCCAGCAGTTACTACAGCAAACGCAAGCAGATATTGAGAAATTAATCTCCCGTCAAACTCCCTGATGTGGATAGCCGCTACTCTATTGTAAAGCGACCCTAATGGACTAGCGGCAAAAGTGCATCTAGATAACTGCGCAGGTTACTTTGGACATTCTTTAGCAATTGCTCATTGGCTTCAGCTCAGAAATGTTGCCCATCCCATAGAATAATAAACAAATAAAAATTTTTGAGTACGCCAGTATGACTCGTGCGCTCAAAAATTCCTATAACTTGAGTAGTCCTCAACACGCAACTGTTGGAAGGTTAGTGCCCCCTTTCGGAACGCTAACGCTTATTTCTTCGTGCTGGCACTAAAAGCGAGTTATTTTGAAAACCTTGCGAAGCAAGGTTTTCAAAATAACTTTTCAAGTCGCTTCAACAACAAGCAGGCGAAACTTCAGGCATTGTCTAGGAATCTCCCCATAACGATAGTGAGGACTTAAAAAATGAATCTGGGGTGCGAAGGGCCCAGGTGCCGATTCATCCCTCTATTGACCAATATCCCCCATAACTACTTGGGGTAAGATTGAAACGCAGTTGTATTCGCCTGCCAAACTTCACGAACAAAATAGTTCAACCGTTGTCGGGCAGTAAGTCTGGGCTTAGACTGAATTTCCGCATTATAGAGTTGCATCAGAACAGGCATCACCTCCATATCCAGAGCAGGCCGGAATAAACTCGCTGGCCATAGCAAATCTGCTCCTTGGCGCAAATCGTATAAGACAGCGTTCTCATCAACTAAACCTTGATGGGCGAGAGGGAGTTCAGCAGAAGATGCAGACAACACCATCATTGCCAGGGGGCGTACCCAGCAAACCTGTCGTTCCTTAACAATTTGAATGACTTCTGCATAAAGTCGAACAGCCTCATGCTCCAAGCAAACAATTTGACAGGGCTGAAAGCTAGCACCAGAATCCATCAAGACTTGCCTCTCTATCAAGATATCCATCCCTTGCGTCCTCCCTATAAAACCCCATACGTGATGAGGTAGTCCTCCAGGAGTAAGGATTTTTGAGCGTGCGGGATCCATTCGCACGCTCAAAAATCCTTACTTGTTTACCACTACCCGTAATGAAACACATCGTTTCTCTGGCGGCAAAATTCAGAGATCGCAATGAATGGAGTTGAAACCCCGTTCATTTTGAAAACTGTGGACAAACCCTGGCCATTTTGAAATGTGTGCTTTTCACCGTTTGCAAAGCTCCAGATACCAGGATAGGTGGGGTTTACCCTATCGGAAAAGCTTCAAAATCATACAATGGGCAGGACTCACTTTCCATTGTAGAGGGAAGAGGCAATTGCGCTGACAGTAGGATCCCGGTAGAGGGAAGAGGCAATTGCGCTGATAGTAGGATCCCGGTAAATTGAAGTTGGCTCTCTTTATTTACCCAATGACTGTTGGGACAATTAGCTCTCATGAGTGAGAAACTTCTCAAGATCGGCACGTTCAACCTTTACAATCTGGTCTTGCCAGAGCAGCCCTATTACGACAACCAACACTACACCCCTGACGAATATGCCAAGAAAGTTGATTGGATTGCCAGCCAGTTAAGGTGTATGGATGCCGATATTGTAGGCTTCCAGGAATTATTTCATACAGAAGCACTGCAAGAAGCGCTTGACCGGAGCGGCATCTATGAAGGAGCCAGATTAGTCACCGCTCAACCCTCAGGTGACAAACCTGTAGTCGCTCTTTTATCCCGATTGCCCGTTTTAGAATATCGCATCTACAAAGAATTTCCGGTCGCGTTAGATATTGAGAACACAGCAATTCCCCTGAATCGATTTTCTCGACCTGTCCTTGCCTTGCGCCTCCAAATCGATAAACAGCGCGAATGCTCAGTTTATGTCGTGCATCTAAAGTCCAAGCGTCCCATCATTCCAGAGAATGCTGATGCCGACGACCCGATCGAACAAGCCAAAGGTGAAGCGCGATCGCTAATGCGCCGAGCAGCAGAAGCAGCAGCACTACGTGCCATTTTGTTAACGCAACTGCAAGGCCGCAAATACCCGGTAGTCGTTGTCGGCGACCTCAACGACAGCGGTACCGCAGTCACCACCAGCATGATTTCAGGCAGTCCCCCCTTGAAAAAACTGCCATTTGCCCAGAAACAGAAAGTGTGGGACGTGCTACTTTATCGCGTCCAGGATATTCAGACCCGGCGCAGCCAGCGAGACGTCTATTACACCCACATTCATAAAGGACATTTTGAAAGCCTCGATCAGATCATGGTCAGCGAAGAATTTGTGGTACAAAACCCCCGGCGGATCGGTCGCGTTGAATACGTGCGGGTATTCAACGATCACTTAATCGATGACACGCTTTCTTCTGAAGCACTCCCAGTATGGCAATCCGATCATGGCCAGGTTGTAGTCTCCATTGAGTTGGAATAAGCAAGATTTAGCAAGTTTGTAGTGGGCGCTTCAGTGCTGTAGAGTTTAAGTGCCTTGACACTCATAAAATTGTGGGTAGTGGTAAACAAGTAAGGGTTTTTGAGCGTGTGGATGGATCCCGCACGCTCAAAAATTCTTACTTCTGTAGGACTACAAATTGTACAAGTTCGTAATGGGCACTGCAGCGCTGCAGTGGGATTGGCTAATCGTTATAGCCTCTTCTTCAACCCACCCCATGAGTTCAGACACGACTTGGAAGATTATTTTGAAAGCCTTGCGGAGCAAGGCTTTCAAAAAACCTATTTCCAGTGCTGGCACGAAAAAATGGGGGTTAGCGCCCCCATTGGAGGCGCTAACCTTCCAAGTCGTGGTCAGCCCCATTTGACTTGGAGATACAACGGATGAACTGAGTAGAATGCTTAGCCAGTAAGACTTTTTCAATTTTGCTTGGTGCGATCAATTCTCGCACTAATTCATTGAAGTGCTCTTAAGTTCATATTATTCCTCTCACTCTATTATCTTTGCTCCTTTCCTAGATAGAAAACACATGCCCTATTGATCCACTTTAGGTGGATGCTTTTCCAGGGCTTGTCTTAAATATTGGCCGGTGTAGGAATTGGCATTCTCTGCAACCATTTCTGGCGTTCCCACGGCAACAATCTGGCCACCGCGATCGCCACCTTCAGGCCCCAGATCGATCACCCAATCCGCACAACGAATCACGTCCAGGTTGTGTTCGATCATCAGCACGGTGTTACCTTTATCCACCAAGCGCTGTACTACATTAAGCAGTTTATGCACATCGTAGAAGGAAAGACCTGTTGTTGGTTCATCGATTAGATAAAAGGTCTTTCCGGTAGACCGCCGGGAGAGTTCGCTGGCTAACTTGACACGTTGGGCTTCACCACCAGAAAGGGTGGGTGCTGTTTGACCGAGACGAATGTAGCCCAAACCTACATCCACCAGAGTTTGCAAGCGGCTCTGGGCCTTGGGAATGTTCTGGAAAAATTCGAGAGCTTCCTCAACTGTCATATTGAGCACGTCAGAAATGGATTTCTCTTTGTACTTTACCTGCAGGGTTTCTCGATTGTAGCGAGCACCCCGGCAAACTTCGCACTGAACATAGACATTGGGTAAGAAGTTCATTTCAATTACATTCACTCCCTGACCGCCGCAGGCTTCGCAGCGTCCGCCTTTGACATTGAAGGAAAATTGCCCAGGCTTGTAGCCCCGAGCTTTGGCCTCAATGGTCATGGAAAAAACATCGCGAATGGCATCAAAAAGTCCCGTGTAGGTGGCGGGATTGGAACGGGGTGTGCGACCAATGGGCGATTGGTCAATGGCAATTGCTTTGTCGAGGGCGTTCAGTCCAGCGATCGCACCTAGTTCTTTCGGAAAGGGGATTTTGCGACCAAAATTCTGCTGCAGTGCCGGGTACAGTAACTCGTTTACCAGGGTAGATTTGCCAGAGCCAGACACACCCGTGATGCAAACGAATTTACCTAGAGGAATTTCAATATCAATGTGCTGCAAATTATTGCGATGGGCATCCTTGAGACGGAGCACCCGATTATTGCCAGGCCGTCGTTCAGCGGGTGTTTCAATGTTTTGCCGTCCAGAAAGGTAAGCTCCAGTGAGCGAATCAGGAGATGCTAGCAGCTGTTCCAGGTCGCCCTGAGTAACAATTTGTCCGCCGTGAATCCCTGCTCCTGGACCGATGTCGACCAAATAGTCAGCGCTGCGGATCGTATCTTCATCGTGCTCGACGACAATCAGTGTGTTGCCCAAATCGCGCAGTTTAGTCAAAGTGCGTAACAGTCGTCCGTTGTCCCGCTGATGCAAGCCGATGCTAGGTTCATCCAACACATAAAGGACACCTGTTAAGCCTGCACCGATCTGGGTAGCCAGCCGAATCCGCTGAGCCTCACCCCCAGAGAGGGTCATTGCAGTCCGATCGAGGGTGAGGTAGTCCAGACCAACGTCCAACAGGAATCGTAGACGCGCTCTAATCTCTTTCAGTACCAGGTGACCAATCTGCAGTTGTCGTGCTGTTAGTTGAGACCCATTATTATCAGTTTGGGCAGTATCATTATCAACAGTGTCAGGAATGGTAGCAGATTCGTCGTTTGTCTCCTGGACACCAGTCAGGTGATTGATGCGGTTGAGGGCTTCGCGGATGGAAACGCTGGTCAGGTCGACAATACTATATAGCCCTAGGCGCACAGCCAGGGATTCTGGTTTTAAACGTTTGCCCTGGCAAACCTCACAAGGTTGATCGATGAGATATTGTTCCAGCTTTTGTTTGTAAAGATCGGAACTGCTATCTCTGTACTGTCGCTGTAGGATTGGGATTGCACCTTCATAGCGTCGCTCATAGCCTTTTTTGCGCTCCTGATAACGGGAGTCCACATGGATAAAAATCGCATCTTGGGTACCATAAAGTAAGATGTGTTGCTGTTCAGTTGTCAGATTTTCCCAGGGGGTCTGGATATCAAAACCAAATGCTTCCGCAACGCTATAGAGCAAGGAAAAGTAGTAGGTATTGTCTTTGTCTGACCAGGGCGCGATCGCAGCATAGACAGGCAAAGACGGATCGGGCACCACCAGATCGGGCGAGAAGGTACGCAGATTACCCAACCCATGACAGTGGGGACAAGCCCCGTAGGGCGAATTGAACGAAAATAATCTCGGCGACAGTTCCTCCATCACAGCCCCATGTTCTGGGCATGCAAAGTTTTCTGAAAAGACCAATTCCTGGCAAGTATCGTCTGCTTCAGCTTTAAGGGTGTACACTCCTCCCTTTTCAGCAGCTAGAGGCATCGACGCTGCTTTCTTCTGTTTGTTGCTTTGCCGCAGAGACATCACTTTGCCAGTAGAAGGAGTGGATGATGAACTGGCTTCCGGTTGATTAGGACTCAAGTCAATGATAGCAATGCCGCCCGAATGTCGCAGACAGGTAGCCAGAGAATCGACTAATCGTTCCTGCATATCTGGCTTCTTCACCAGCCGATCTACAACGATCTCAATATGGTGGCTGTGGTTTTTGTTTAGTTCAATCGCATCGCTTAGCTCGCGAACTTCACCATTGACCCTCACCCGAACAAACCCTTCCGAGACCAGACTCGATAGGAGCTTGCGGTGGGTTCCCTTTTTGCCTCGAACTACAGGAGCCAAGATCTGAAATCGCGTACGATCGGGTAACTCCAGGATGCGATCGCACATTTGGTCAATAGTTTGAGGCGAAATCGTGCGATCGCAATGGGGACAGTGCGGTTCTCCCGCACGCCCATACAACAACCGTAGATAGTCATAAATCTCCGTCACCGTTCCCACTGTAGAGCGGGGATTGTGAGATGTTGATTTCTGATCGATAGAAATTGCCGGACTCAAACCCTCAATGGCATCCACATCCGGCTTATCTACCTGTCCCAAAAACTGTCGGGCATAAGCGCTCAGAGACTCTACATAGCGTCGTTGCCCTTCTGCAAAGATCGTATCGAAAGCCAGAGAAGACTTGCCAGATCCAGAAACACCAGTAAATACAATCATGCGATCTCGTGGCAATTCCAGATCGATATTTTTCAAATTGTGCTGCCGCGCCCCTCGGATTCTGATTGTACTGCGATCCGACCGTAAATCATTCGTCTTAGCAGATCGCTTGCCATTAGAACGGCTAACTGAAACCCCAGCGGCAGAACCAGCTCCTTTTTGGGCTGGCTTCTTCACAAGTTTAGAGCTGGAACGCTTTGGCATGGATAAGGCAGCACTCATAGAGTGGCATGATACAGTCCTTTACAATTTTATCGCTAACCTAAGCCTGAGATATGAGCGTTATCACCCTCATCCAGAATAGATAACCCTATTCAACGAAAAGTACCCAACAAAAAGCTCCCCTAAAACTTAATTTTAGGAGAGCTTTTAGAAACTTAACCTGGCACCGAGCTATTTTTGCAGGAGGCAACCCTCCAACTATCTTCGCCGCTGCACCGTTTCACACCCGAGTTCGGGATGGTTCGGGGTGGTTCCAGTGCGCAATAAGCACCAGGAAGAAAACTATATACTTTTCCTGCAAAGGTCACTCCACATGCAAGAAACTTTAGAACCTTGAGGACTGCATAGTGACATCAACATACCAATCAGAAAAGGACAAGCCCTCGGTCTGTTAGTACGGCTCGGCTCCATACATTACTGCACTTCCACCTACCGCCTATCAACGGGTGTTCTTCCCGTGACCTTACTGGGTTAACCCCATGAGAGCACTCATCTTGAGGTGGGCTTCCCACTTAGATGCTTTCAGCGGTTATCCGCTCCGCACTTGGCTACCCTGCGTTTACCGTTGGCACGATAACAGGTACACCAGCGGTGCGTCCTTCCCGGTCCTCTCGTACTAAGGAAGGCTCCTCTCAATGCTCTTACGCCCGCACCGGATATGGACCGAACTGTCTCACGACGTTCTGAACCCAGCTCACGTACCGCTTTAATGGGCGAACAGCCCAACCCTTGGGACGTACTACCGCCCCAGGTTGCGATGAGCCGACATCGAGGTGCCAAACCTCCCCGTCGATGTGAACTCTTGGGGGAGATCAGCCTGTTATCCCTAGAGTAACTTTTATCCGTTGAGCGACGGCCCTTCCACTCAGCGCCGTCGGATCACTAAGG